>Ga0180009_10000135_pt1 | contig 116534 bp, 105 predicted proteins | sample OS_PC_MetaG_FD_123537 | JGI IMG/M metagenome (GOLD analysis project Ga0180009, IMG submission 123537) | Groundwater microbial communities from the Aspo Hard Rock Laboratory (HRL) deep subsurface site, Sweden - OS_PC_MetaG | ecosystem: Environmental > Aquatic > Deep subsurface > Groundwater...
TCAAATACTTTCGCCCCATACCGGTTTCCCGGCTATAACAGTTCCGTCAGGTTATACACAAGAAGGAATGCCAGTCGGTTTAACTTTTTTAGGCCGGGCATTCAGCGAACCTGAATTAATTAAATTTGTTTATTCATTTGAGCAGGCAACAAAACATAGAAAAGCTCCGGGTTTGTTCCCTTAATTAGGATAAGCCGGTTAAAAGATTTTTCATAGTTTCATTTAACTACATGAAATTATATTTATTTTTTCAGGCAGATTTGTCAACAAGAGATATTGAGGAAACACAATAAATAAACCGTCGGAAATTAAGACGGTTTATTATTCTTTACAAAAAAATTACTTTAATTTGTCCGGAGCCGTGTTATTTCTTTTTTTACCCAAAGTTTTAGGAACGCTAGAAGCGGGCGCAAGAGATTTCATTCTAATTACATCGTCTCTGCTTATTTTAAATCCATTTTTAGATTCATTTAATTCGACACTCTCATTAGATTTTAATTTCAAACTTGTAATAGAAGAATCTGATATAGAAAATGATTTGAAGTTTTCGTCAAATTTTGCTGCGGCCGCATCGCCATAAATATAATTAAGAACAGAGGCTTCGAATTTCTGGCTGCTGAAATAAGTTACAACCGCTAAACCTTTATTAGTCCAATTATCTTTTACGTTTGCGAGGCTTACAAAATTAAAATCGGAACCGTTTTTAAAATTATAGAATACTTTATCATAATTACAGATCATCATTCCGTTTTTAACTTCGGCGTTTAAAAACCTTAGCACAGGATGAAAGTTTTCCCCGGCATTTAAACTTTCTTTTACATCAGAATTAAACTCGTATTCGAGCATACAGGGGCAGTTAATTTCTTTATCTGAATTATTATCGCTTTGCGAATAAATATAATCGTTAGATAAAAACATTGTCGCGAGTATTATTAATATCGATATGGATTTCATATCTTCTCCTTTTATTATAAATATACTAGAAATAACTGCCATTAGATTTTTCATTAAGAAGCCGGCAAGGGTAAGAAAAAAAGAATAGAAATTATGTGGTAAGAATTTGTATATACTAGTTACGGTAATAAAAGCAGAATAGCCATATTATTTTTCATAATACGGCTATTTAACCTAAAAAGAGCAAATTATAATTTCGGTTTCCATAAACCGTTCCGGAATACCATTTTTATATCAGCCAAAACTTCTTTATCAATCATAAGTTTTTCACCTGCCGATAAATTTACTTTTTCTACATTTGAGATTCTTAAATCATAATTTTCCCATCCCATAAAACTTATAAGTGTTTTCTGAAACTCCGCATCAACTTTTCCATTAATTTCTCCGTTATAAAATCCTCGTTTTTTCCAGATAGCCTGAATTTCTTTCGCGATATCTTCTGTAACCGGAATCATATTTTCGGGTTTGGATTGAGTAAAATAAAGATTATTTAACATGTACAATCTTTCAAGTTCGGCAATTGGTGTTAAATGATCATAAACAGAAATATCAATAAAATTATCCATCGCGTCATATCCGGCTCCTTTTCTAACCACAAGCAAAGCCGCGCTCTGTTCTCCTCTTTGATCTCCTCCGGCTTTTCCTCCTGCAATTAACGCAGCCATTAATTTATCAGAAAGTTCCCCTTGAGTTTCTTCAAAGGCATTTGCCATTGCTTCAACAGTTTCTTTGCCCGTAAGTATATTTCCCTGCGCTGTAAAATTTTTACCTGTAATAACATTTGATTTATTACTTTTTTCATCTTCGGCTTTAAAACTTGTCTTATTATTTACTTGCCCAATTACCGCTCCTGCCCAATCGCTGCATTTTGAGCCGGTCCATGCGGCTGCGTTTCCATTTGCGTCAACAATACCAACCTGCCGCTGTTCTCTTCCCGGATCATTCTTTAAAATTATTTTTAACGCCTCTTCGGCGCTTGCCTCGTTCTCCATTAATTCAAGTCCTTTTGTCGCATAATCAATTTTCGCGAAACTTTGAGTTGCCACCGCGCCTACTCCGGCTTTAGCCCAAGGCACAACCGCGCGAACATTGGGAAATTTTGACTGGACTGCCACTCCTAAATCACCTTTTACAGGATCAAATCCTACTATCGAAAAAGTACTTACAAAATGTTCCGTTGAGCTGATATTATTATCCGAACGGATTAAATTAAATAAAACAATTGTTGTTATTGTTATAGTTACAAACCAAACAGTATTTAAAGTATTTATTTTTTTCATAATTACTCCTTTATAATCATTTAATTCTTTTAATCGCAAATATATTAATGCAAATTACATTTTTAAAAATCTTACTTCACAATTTAATTTTGAAACCATAATTATTTGATATCAACACAAAGAAACTGCATATTCTTTTTAAAAAATATAAACAAAACAATAAAATATGAAATTTACAAAATTGAAAGCGCCGAACACTTATTTTATAATATTTTCTCTTTTAATTTTAGTTGCATTACTTACCTGGATTATTCCCGCGGGTGAATTTAACCGAATAGAAAAAAACGGGAAAACAATAGTTGACGGCGGATCTTTTCATTTAGTAGAAAGCAATGAACAAAACATTGGCGATGTATTAAAGGCTCCTATAAAAGGTTTTGTTGAAGCATCTTTAATAATCGGTTTCGTGCTTATTGTGGGTGGAGCGTTTTCTGTTTTCCAAAAAACAGAAGCCGTTGACAGCGCGATAAAATCAATTGCTAAGGCATACTCCAAATCCAAAGTAGTGCGCGTATTAATAATACCAATATTTATGATTCTGTTTTCATTAGCCGGAGCCGTGTTCGGAATGAGCGAAGAAATAATCCCCTTCATTCTTGTTTTTGTTCCTATGGCCTTAATTTTAGGTTATGATTCGGTTACCGGTGTTGCAATTCCATTCATTGGCGCGGGCGCCGGATTTGCGGGTGCTTTTTTAAATCCGTTTACGGTTGGAATTGCTCAAGGAATTGCTGATGTGCCGCTTTTTTCCGGAATTGAATATAGAATATTTGTCTGGTTCGTAATTACATTAATCGCAATTCTTTTTGTCGTCCGTTACGCTTCCAAAATAAAACTAAACCCTCAAAAAAGCATTACATACGAAATAGACAAAAAGAAAAAACAGAACCTTCATATTGAAGGAATTGAAAATTTCGCAGGTATTGACAATAAACATAAAATAGTACTTACTGCATTTTTAATTGGACTTCTCGTTATTGTATTCGGGGTGTTAAAATTAGAATGGTTTATTGAAGAAATATGTGCCGTATTTTTAATTACCGGAATAACGGTAGGCATATTAGGCAGACTTTCAATCAAGGAAATATCGGACGGATTTGTACAGGGGGCAAAAGACTTAATAGGAACAGCACTTGTAATTGCGCTTGCCCGCGGAATATTGGTAATAGCATCCGAGGGTAGAATTATTGATACAATTTTATTTTCACTTTCTCAAAATTTGGATCAGCTTCATCCTATAATTTCCAGCCAGGGTATGTTCGCTGTTCAATCCTTTATAAATTTCTTTGTCCCTTCCGGAAGCGGACAGGCTGCTTTAACAATGCCTATAATGGCTCCTTTAGGCGATCTGGTGGGAGTATCGCGGCAGACAGCAGTTTTAGCTTTTCAATTCGGAGACGGATTTTCAAACATGATTATTCCAACTTCTGCGGTAACAATGGGTATTTTAACGCTGGCTGAAATTCCGTGGGAAAAATGGGCGAGATGGATATTACCGCTCGAAATTTTATTTTTTATCGCCGCGCTGCTATTACTTGTACCGCCTTATTTCTTAAACTGGTAAAAGGATAAAATTTTTAGAATGGCAGATTTTCAATAATTTCTTCTATGGCCGCTTCAATTGCTTCAATTGGGCGGGGAGTCATTTGTCCGCTCCATGCATTCTTTTGTGTGGCAACCGCGGTCGCTTCAGATAAAATATAACAATTTGTTGTCGAAAATAATTTGTACTTTACTTCAGCGGTTGTTCCTCCAATTACTTGTCTGTGAACTGGACGTATTTTTTTAATATCAATTATTTCAAATTGGATAACGGCATTTACATTTAACTCATCCCCAATTTGTTTTAATAATTCTGAATCTAATTTCTCCTTTGTTATATAGTTATGCCAGCAGTTTTGCCATTCATTTAATAGATCTTTATTTAGAAGGATTTCTGTTGTTACTTCCGGCGGTATTACTTTTTTAACAGTGGAATATGTTAATAGCGCGTCGATAATTTCTTCATTAATTTCCTCAATTTCAGATTCGCTTAATTCTTTCGGTATTAGCGGCATTACGGCAATATTAAGTCTATGCATATCTTTAGGAAGAGCGTAAAAATTATAGTCGGCTGAAACCTCCGGTGTAATGCAGCCGTTTTGCAATAAGAGAAGTATAAAGAGTAGAATTGTAAGAATTAATTTGTGCATAGAAATTCAAATATAAAACGAATGAAAAAAAATTTAATAAGAAGATTTGAAAATAAATTTTTATAAATAATATTCAAGCCCAAAATATCTGCACAATGAATAATTCCTTATTGAATTAAATTATTAATTTACATAACCGTAAAATTATTATCGATAGAAATTCTATCTTTTATCTTATTATTTTCTTAATTTTAACATCTAATTTTACGAGGTTGCTTAAATATTTTGGAATCTTTCAAATTAACCCTTCTCAAACTTCAGGATTATACATTATTAACATTTGATATTTTCAAAGGTCTTTCTCTTTTTAAGAAGTATTGGAATGATATCCTTAGAGAAATGTATTTGATCGGAGCGAGCGCTACAAGATTAATATTTTTCGGCGGTTTGTTTATGGGTATTGTTCTTACAATTGAAACGGGTCATCAGCTTGATGAATTCGGCGCTAAAACTTTAGTAGGCAGAACTGTTGCATTAGGAATGATAAGAGAACTCGGCCCAGTAATTACAGGAATATTATTAGCGGCAAGAACTGGAGCAAAGAACGCATCCGAAATAGGGGGAATGCAGTTAAGCGAGCAGATTGACGCGATGCGCGCGTTCGGAACAAATCCGGTTCATAAACTTGCCATGCCAAGAACAGTTGCTGCTGTTGTTATGTTTCTTCCGCTTACTCTAATTGCGGATATTACAGGAATATTAGGCGGAATGGTTGTAGCTAAATTATCCTTATTTGTTGATTCTTCCTTTTTCTGGCAGCAGGTTTTTGATTCATTAGCTATAAAAGATTTTATCGCGGGATTAACTAAACCTCTGCTGTTCGCATTTTTTATTTCAACCATAAGTTGTTACTACGGTTTTACAACAAGAGGCGGTACAACAGGTCTTGGGAAAAATACAATTAATGCCGTTGTTGTTTCTTGCGCAATTATATTATTGCTCGATTTTGTGGCAGCAAAAATTATTTGGGAATTCTTTTAAATAATATGATAGAACTACTAAACGTTTCGTTAAATCTTGACGGGAAACAAATACTTGATAATGTTTCTCTTAAAATTAAAAAAGGTGATATCGGGGTTGTGCTCGGTCCGAGCGGTGCCGGTAAAAGTTCAATACTAAAAATGATTTTAGGATTATGGAAACCCGACAGCGGCTGTGTTGTTATTGACGGTGTGGATATATGCGGATTAAAAGAAAAAGAACTTCTTAAAATAAGAAGAAAGATGGGAATTGTATTCCAGGGCAACGCCCTTTTTGATTCATTAACTGTTCGTCAGAATATAGGTTATTTTTTATATGAACAGAATGAAATGGAGTCGAAAGAAATTGCCGATTTAATCGAAGAGGTTTTAACATTTATTAATATGCCCGGAATTCAAAGAATGTACCCCGACCAGTTAAGCGGAGGAATGAAAAAGCGGGTGGCTATTGCACGAGCAATGATTTATCAGCCTGAAATTGTTTTATACGACGAACCTTCGGCCGGGCTTGATCCGATAAACGGCAAACAAATTTTAGACTTAATTAAAAAAGTAAGAGACAAAGGCTCAACCTCCGTTGTTGTTACGCATATTATGAACGATGCGGTTTCAATTGGCGATCAATTAACATTAGTTAACAACGGAATAATTGTTGAAAACGGAAGCGTGCACGATATACTGAATTCAAAAAAAGAATTTGTAAAAGATTTCTTTTATGAAATTTTTCAGGATATAGAATTACTAAAAAAGGAACAATTAGTTTAAGAGATTATTATGGGAAATGACAAACTGAAGTATGCTAACTTAAAAGTCGGATTAACTGTATTTACCGGCATAGCAATATTCTTGACTTTTATTTTTTTAGTGGGAACGGAAATTAATATTTTCAATAAAACACTGCGGTTAAAAATCTTTTTGGGGAGTGTTGAAGGTTTTTCTACGGGCTCGATGGTTACGCTTGGCGGATTAAAAATTGGTTCGGTTGATGATATTCATTTCTCTCAAAAAGAAGGCGTTAACGGCGTTGATGTTGCTTTTACAATTAATGCGAAATACAGCCCTCATATTACCGAGTCTTCCTTGGCTACAATAAAAAATAAAGGATTGTTAGGGGATAAGTATATTGATATTTCAATCGGGCAGGACGGTGAAATGCCTGTTGCCGACGGTTCGTATCTTCCGTTATCCGAATCAATTTCGCTCGAAAAATTTACGCATAAGCTTGAACCTATGATGGATAACCTTGATACAGTTTTAAAAAATCTTCATACAATAAGCACCAATTTAACGACCGACAAAAGCGCGATTGGAGTTCTGCTGAATGATCAGAAAGTCGGAGGTGAGTTAAAATCAGTTATTGCTGATTTAAGTTCATTCACAAAAGCAGTTTCAAACCAAAAAGGATCGCTTGGAAAATTGGCTTATGATAATTCGTTATATAATAATCTGAACAGCATCACAAACAACCTGGATTCAATCACAATTTCTTTAAATCAAGGAAAAGGTACACTGGGCAAACTGATAAACGAAGACGGTTTATATTCAGAATTTCACTCAATATCAAAAAGGCTGGACAAACTAATTTCGAAAACCGAAAATGATTCTACAATGATAGGCGGTTTGTTGAATGACGGGAAATTCTATAAACAGTTTAATGCTCTTGTAAAAGATCTTGATAAACTTCTTATTGATTTAAAAGAACACCCCGATAAATACGTGCAGTTTTCTATATTTTGAAAATTTTATTAATCAGTGAATAAGTTTGTTTGTCTGGAAATAAGATTGATTGTCTAATTATATTGTTTAATTTGTATTTATACTTTCCGGAGAAAAGATGTTTATTAAAAATGAAGATACTGAATCAGTAAAGCAAAATTCAAATAAGGCGGATGAGCTTAAATCTTATATTCGTAAAAGTATTCCCCTTACTGAATTTATGGATTTTAATATAGATGAACTCACTGATTTTTCGGTCAAGGTATCAGTTCCAATTAGAACTAACGGCAACCATTATAATACCGCCTTCGGCGGAAGTATCGCAACTCTTGGTATTCTTTCGGGGTGGACGCTTTTGCATTCTAAAATGAAAGAAGAAAATGTTAAAGGAACCCTTGTAATAAAACAAAGTATTACAAAATATATTGCCCCGGCCCGAACGGATTTTGAAGCCGTATGTAATGATTTAACCCGTGAAAACTGGAATAATTTTAAATCCGAACTTTCAAATAACGGAAAAGCCTCATTAATTCTTCATTCTCAATTATTCTCATCTGAAACCTTGGTCGCAAAGCAGGAAAGTATTTATGTTGCTTTATTAAAAGCCGTATAAATTTCCGGTCCCGTCAAATTTGGAGAAATATTTTTACCATTAATTAATTTCCGTTTTAAATTACATTCTTAATTTCAGTACGTCCAATAATAATAATTTTAATTGGGTACTCTATGAAAATTACTTTCAGAAAATTAATGCTTCCACTTTTATTGATCTTAATATTGTTATCATGTAAACCCGTTTACGGTCCGGAAGAAAAATTAAATGATATTTCCGCGCTTATGCAATTAAATGAGAATCAAAGAAAAGCCCATATGTATGGTGACGCGGAAATGCTCGCAGCCGAAATAGCAGATACTATGATTTCGGTTTCACGAGGTCATATTTATATAAATTCCAACCGGGAAATTTATGACCGTTTTAATAACTATTTCAAAAACATAGAATATATAAAGTGGGATGATCTTGAAGATCCCATAATTAATATTTCCGATGACGGCTCGTATGCCGAAATGATCTTTAAAAAAATTGTTCAGACAAGACATAAAAATGAAATTGGCAATTGGGAAAAAAGCTCGACATTATTTTCCTGGTCTGCTTATCACAAAAAATTAAACGGCAAATGGAAGATTGTTTCAAACACTTCAACCAGAGAAAGTCTGGAGTTTCCTACATACGATGAATTTTACAGCAAGGGAATGATGTCTTTTCGCAATAATAAATTTGATGAGTCTCTTTATTATTTTGAAAGAGCTTATTATATAGCCCCCGATAATGTGACCATTCTGTATAATTTTGCCAAAGCTCTTACTTTAAATAATCATTATGAAAAAGCGATTTCGGTATTACAAAGACTTGCTGAAATCCGATTTATTGGCTTAAATAATTTTGAAACGGATACTTTATTCCAAAATCTAAAACAACAAAAAAACTATTATGCTCTTTTGGAAAAAATAAAGGAGAATAAAAAAACGGTCAGCAGAAGCGAGATTGCATTTAGCATAACTGAAAAGGATTTGATTCCCGAAGGAATTGCATTTGACTCCAACACAGGCACTATTTATTTAAGCAGCGCGTATAAAAGAAAAATATTGTCAATTGATAAAAACGGGATTATAAAGGATTTTAAATCAGAAGTCGAAGACGGATTGTGGAGTACCTGGGGAATGGAAGTAGATGAGATGAGAAATCATCTTTGGGTTATATCTTCTTCAACTTCGCAGGGTATGCTTGTAAAAAAATCAATACCGCAAGAGCAGTACGGTAAATCAAAAATTTATAAATATGATTTAACAACCGGCAATCTCTTAAAAATTTATACTTACGATGCAGCCGGACAAGAACATTTCTTCAACGATTTAACAATCAGCAAAAGCGGCGACGTTTATATAACAGAATCTCTCACTTCAAAAATCTATAAAATCTCAGATGAAAAAGATGAAATTGAACTGTTGTATCAGGCTGATCCTATGTTTTCTTTTTTAAACGGATTGGCATTAAACAATGATGAATCAAAATTATTTGTAGCCAGCAGTGAAGGAATTTCAATACTTAACTTGGAAACTTTAAACTGGCAATTATTGCAGCATCCTAAAAATGTATCGCTTGAAGGAATTGACGGTTTGACATATTATAACGGGTCATTAATAGCCCAGCAATCCGGCTATCCGGTTAACAGCGTTATGCTGTATTTTCTGGACGAATCAGATTATAAAATAACCGGAAGTAAAATATTGGAATCAAACAATCCTTTTTTTGATTCGGCGACCACCGGTGAAATTTCAGGTGAGTATTATTATTATATTGCTAACAGTCAGGTAAGAAGCGCATTTGAATGGAAGAATACGGGACCGGATAAAATTAAACCATTAGAGCAATTAAAAGAGTTAGTGCTGTTAAAAGTAAAACTGTAAGTTTATTATGCAAATAATCCGGTTAATAATTTTATAAAGAAGAATTAACTGAATTAATGTTGAATCTTTTACAAGTATTTATCATCTGATTTTATACAAAAATAATTGGAGAAGTTATCATGAAAATAAACGTAGGTTCAACAGATAGAATATTAAGAATAATCGCAGGTTCGGCAATTGTTGCTGCGGGTTTTATTTTTCAGACATGGTGGGGAGTTATTGGAGTAATCCCGATAATTACCGGGTTCGTAAAAACGTGTCCCGCATATCTTCCGTTTGGTTTGTCAACTTGCAAAGTGGATAAGTTGAAACAATAATTACATAAAGGCGGAGAAATTATTTATAGTTTCTCCGTTCTTTTTATTCTTTCATCATCATCTGGTTCAATATGAATTAACACATTAGCAACTCTTGGATTTTCCAATCTTACGACTGTTTTTACGTTATGAGCAATTTGGTGCCCTAACCGCACTGATATTTCACCTTCAACAATTACATCGAGATCCACATAATATTCAAAACCCATTTTCCTGATTTTGCATTTATCCAGCGCTACAACTCCTTCAACACTTTTAGCCGAAGCACGTATATTTATTTCAACTTTTTCAGAGGGTGAATGGTCCATTAGATCGCGTACCGCAGGTTTTAGCAATCTATACGCATTAAAAATAATTATTCCCGATGCTGCCAGCGCGGCAATATCATCGGCGCTTTCGTATCCATCACCGCCTATAAGCGCTATCGCGATTCCGACAAAAGCCGCTGCCGAAGTTATTGCATCGCTACGGTGATGCCATGCATCCGTTTTAACTGCAGTGCTTTCAATTGTATCCCCCACTTTAAAAACGAATTTAAATAACGATTCCTTAACAACTATAACTCCAAGCAGTACAATTAATGTAAAAGGCTCAGGCGCGTGATGGGGATTAATAATTTCCGCCGTACTTTGAATAATTATAACTACCGCAGCTATTATTAAAGCTATAGCTACTACAGACGCAGCGAGCGGTTCGGCTTTGCCGTGTCCGTACGGATGATTATCATCTGGAGGTCTGACCGCAATTTTTAATCCGCTGTAAACTATAATTGAACTGATTACGTCGGAAAGAGATTCAATTCCATCTGCAATCAGAGCGTATGAATTACCCAGATATCCGGCCGTTGATTTTGTTACGGCAAGTATCAAATTTGAAAGAATACCGATTAAGGTTGTACGAAGTCCCTTAGCGGATATATTTTTAATTATTTCAGAGTTCGGATTTTCCACATGCAAATATACAAATAAGGCATATGTTTTATTAAATATTTTTGTGAACAGCTTTCAAATACAGGTTACTTCCAAACTCCAAGTATACCCCCCATTATTGTATAAGTAACGATTTGATAACCTGCATTAATAAAGAATAACTTTAATGACTTTCTCTCAAAAAGATAAACTGTTCCAATCGACATTGCGACCCAGCCGAAACCCGCGGCAAAACCGGCGAACAAACCAAATGCAAAATCACCTTTTGGACCTATAAACGCAGCTAGATTAAAAGATATTACTAAGGCGAGTAAGAACGACGTCCCGAAAATTTTTCCCATGTTGGCGTTTTTCATATCTTCCTCTTTAAAACCGTTTTCTTTCATCCATGAATTTGCAAACATGATTGGCGAATACCAGACTCCGCCGATTACAAAACTAATTAATGCTGAAACTACAACCGCGAAAATATTTATTGTTGATAAATCCATTCTGCCCTCCGATTAATGTTTTTGAAAAACTGTAGAGAAAGTAGATATATTATTGTGAGATTTCATAAATTATAAACCGAAACACAAAATAATGCAACCGAACCGGGATATTTTTATTCCGAAACTTCTATGAAAAACAAATACAAAATAAACGATACTAAGATCAGATTAATTTTAATACCCGGATTCGGAATTATAATTCCGAATCTTACAGGACTTTTCGGCAATCTCTCATTTTCATCTCCGTATTATTGGATCGGATACTTGTACTTTATTCTAGTTGCTTTTGTAATTTGGCATGGCAACAGATATTTCTTTTTCAAACAAAGTGAATATTATGATTGGTTTAAAAAACCGGCTCGTAAATTAGTTGTGCTTATTTTCGCGAACGTTTTTTATACGGCTCCGGTTACATTTATAATGATTTATTTCTGGTATAACTTTGCCGGTTTTGCGCAGCCTGATTGGAACGCGATGAAAATTGTTTTGTTGATGAATGTTATAGCTGTAATATTTATAACTCATGTTTATGAAACGGTATTTTTGATAAAACAGCGTGAGCACGATTTAGTAAATTTTGAAAAACTTCAAAGAGCAAAAGCTGAAAGCGAGCTTGAAGCATTAAAAAATCAGATTGATCCGCATTTTATGTTCAATTCGCTCAATACTCTTTCGTATTTAATAGAAACAGATAAAATAAAAGCGCTCGAGTTCAACGAAAGTTTATCGGATGTTTACAGATATATATTAATGAATAAAAACAAAGAGCTAGTTCAGCTTGGCGAAGAGCTGACTTTTTTAAACAACTATTACTCCCTTCTAAAACTGCGTTTTGGAAATAGTATAAATTTTCAAAATGAGATTAGCAATAATTCAGATGATTTTTTAATTCCTCCGATTTCACTGCAGATACTTCTCGAAAACGCGGTTAAACATAATAAGTTTGATGAGAAAGAACCGTTAAATATTAACATGATGATTACGGAATCATCATTAATATTTATTAATGAAATAAGAAAAAAAATACTTAGGCGCGAATCGTCTAAAATTGGTTTAATAAATTTGCACGAACGCTATAAATTAATTACAAATAAAGATATCGAAATAATAAAAGATGAAATTAATTTCACAGTTAAACTGCCGTTATTAAAAACCGCGACAATATGAAAATACTAATTATTGAAGATGAAAAACCCGCGTATGAACGTCTTTCTAAAATGCTGAAAGAATATGATTCCGAAATTATTGATTTAGGAAATCTTACCGGAATAAATAATTCTATCAATTGGTTTGCCAAAAATAAACAACCGGACTTAATTCTTCTCGATATTCAACTTTCAGACGGACTCTCATTAGAAATTTTCAGCAAGGTTAAAATTACTTGTCCGGTAATTTTCACCACGGCATATGACGAATATATTCTCGACGCGTTTAATTACAATGGAATTGATTATCTGCTTAAACCAATCAAAATAGAAAAACTCTTTTCGGCTCTTAATAAATACAAAAACTTAAAAGAACATTTTGCGCAGGATTATTTTTCAATTTTTAATAAACTCACTCAAACGGATAAAACTTACAAAGAAAGGTTAACGGTAAAAACCGGTAGCGAATTTATATCGATTGGTATTGACGACGCGGCTTATTTCGTTTCCGAATACAAATTAGTATTTCTTGTGACCTGTGCCGGCAAAAAATATTCTTATGATAAAAATCTCTCGCAGCTTGAGGATGAATTGGATCCTAAAAAATTTTTCCGTGTGAACAGAAATTACATAATTTCTATAAATTCTATAAAAAGTTTTAAGCCGTTTTTTAAGGGAAAATTATTAATTGAAATTCTTCCTTCGTCTAAGGAAAAAATATTTATCAGTCAGGAGAAAGCATCGAAATTTAAAGAATGGCTCGAAAAATAATTTTTTAATCCGCTACTTTTTTCGCTTTCAAATTAATTTCATATTGTTTTGCATAAGTATTATTAAATAAAGAAAGATCCATCTCCGTTCCAGGTCTTTTGAGATTAATTACTTCTGCGTTTAACGTATCAGCTTTAAAACCCTCGCTTATTGATTTTGTTATAATTCTGTCAAAAACATTTTTTGCGGTGCTTTTCTCAGTTATAGTTGTGCACATCTCCGCCTGGTATATTCCATCTTTATTACCGACGAACACCATTCTGTTAGTTTTACCCTTATAAAAAATACATTCCATTTCCGGCGAACTTTTATCATGATATGTCGGTTTTCCGTAAGTTGCCGCAACTTTGGAAATTTTCTCGCCGATAATATCGTATACAGGTTTATCTTGTGCTAAAAAAGATGTTGGAATAAGTAGAAGTAATATAAAATATTTTACTTTTTTTGAATTGATGCTCTCCATTTGTTCCTCCGAATTATAATCAGTCATGATTTTCTTCAGGAGTATTAGGAATATTTAATCTATTTTATTATTAAATATTTTCTATATGGGAGAGAGAATTTGTACTCAGAACATATTTAATAAATTATTATATTAGAATCAATTCATACTATAAATCTTTTATTTGGACTATATGTCCTTTAGATGAAGCGGTTTTATAAAAATAAGATTACTTAAAGCGAGGAAGAAATGAAACTTGTGAAATTATTTTTCCTATTAATTTTAATTTCATATTGTGATTGTTTTGCGCAGGAAAAACAAAACGAAACGGTACTTGAAAAACTTGAGAAACAAAATGAGTATTTACAGCACAGACTTGATGTACTTCAGAAAAATATTGACGATATTATTTGGCACCAGCGTGTTGGGAACGCAGCTTTTATTGACAAAGTTTATATATCCGGCCCTCCTAGATGGAAGGTAAAGAATCCTACCGCGATGGGCGCAAATAATCCCTTAAAATTCTGGTCTTATGTTTTTATCCCCAAAGATATTGATATGAATAAAAAATATCCTTTAATTGTTTTTCCTCACGGAGGCGTTCACGGCGATTTTTCAACTTATTACACACATATTGTAAAAGAACTTGTTGCGCAGCAGTACATTGTTGTTGCGGCCGAATACCGCGGCAGCACCGGATACGGAAAATCACATTACCAGAATATTGATTACGGCGGATTGGAAATTGAGGATGTTGACGCAAGCCGGCAGTATATGATTGATAATTATGATTTTGTTGATGAAAGCAGGGTTGGGATAATCGGATGGAGCCACGGCGGATTAATTACTCTCATGAATATTTTTGATCATCCCGAAAATTACAAGGCCGCTTTTGCAGGCGTTCCGGTCAGCGATTTAATTGCGCGTATGGGATATTACGATCAGGAATACAGAGATTTATATGAAGCCGAACATCACATTGGCCAAAGCGCGAATGAAAACGTTGCTGAGTATAGAAGACGCTCGCCCGCATGGCAGGTAGAAAGATTTCAAAACACGCCCTTGTTAATTCATACGAATACTAACGACGATGATGTAAATGTTCTTGAAGTTGAACATCTTATTAAATCATTAAAAGCGGCAGACAAAAAATTTGAGTACGAAATATTTAAAGATATTCCCGGTGGACATTCATTCGACAGAACCGACAGAAAGCAGGCTAAAGAAATCCGTTTGAAAATTTATAATCATCTAGCGAAATATTTGAATCCGCCGAAACAGTTAAAAACATTAAGTGATATTAATAAAGCGGCTTATTTGAAATAATTCAACAATCCTTTGGAGGTTTTTAAAACCTCCAAAGGTTTAAATTTATTCTAAAAAAGAATTCCCATAGTAATAAACTTATCACGATAGTTATCGATGTCATATCCAATTGCAGCACGTAAAACCCCTAATGATTCTGAATTATAATTGGCGCCAAGACTCAATAATGTTCTATGTTTATCAATTAAAGTGTAATAGTTGCCAGATGCTTCTATTATAACACAAAAATTATTTTCTACAAATAAATTGTTAATTCACAAATTCCTATGCCGGAAAAAGATTTTATTTTTATTCGAATATTTTTTCCGGCGGAATGACTTCGTTTAACTTGTTCTTTAATTCATTATTTAAAAATGTTAGTCCGACTTTAAATGAAGCGTTCATCCAGCCGAATCCTTCCCGGCTGATATAATCGAATTCTGTACCAACGTTCCCGTATTCAGCGAACACTTTATGCGTGCATGATACAACGTCATATTTTTCAGGAATTGTTCCGTTATAATCTACAGCGTTTTTTAAAATTACATAAAGCCATTTATAAACAAGTCTTTCGGCTATTTCATCATAACCATAATTTTTTAATCCTTCCCAAATTAATATTTGATGCGGCGCCCAGCCGTTCGGATAATCCCATTGCTTCTGCGGCCTTTCTTCATTTATAATTCCTACCGATTCTTTTGAAGAACCTGCAATGCCGCCGGCAAATTCCAAAAGCGGTAAAGCTTTTTTTACAAGCGTTTCCGCTTGTTCCCGAGTTGCAAGTTTAACCCATAACGGATAAAACGCTGTCGCGCTTTCAAACCCGGTTTGTTCTTCTTTAACAAAATTATAATCAAAGAAAAATCCCTTTTCTTCATTCCACATTAATACATTAATTTTTGATTTTCTTTCTTCGGCCTTTTTAAACCAGGATTCGCTGTTTTCAATTGATCCATCATATGAAATGAAGTTATTGTCAAATTCGTTTTTGATGATTTCAGCAATATCAATTTCATATTTATAAAGCAATGAATTCAGATCAACAGTATTTAAACTTGCACTTATTTTGTCAAGCCGGTATGATGTATCATGACCGGACTCTCTAATGCTTCTATCGTGTTTTATAAATTCTTCTATTTCGGGTTCGATTATTTCTCTGTTCAGATATTTTTTATGGTATTCTCTTATTGATATCCCAGTCTTTTCAGCAAATGGTTTTAACAATGAATCAAAATGTGTTTCTTCTGTTTCCGGCGCGAGGCCAATTCCGGCTCCGTAATATCGGCTAAGTTTATTCTTGGTTATTTTCGATCCGCTACTCCAAACTGTTTTATATTCTTTTATACAAAAGTTTAGGAGTTCCGCAAGCCATTCTTTACTTTTATTATTTTTCGGCAATTCTTTATAAACGGCCAGAGCAAGCGAAGTTAAAAAAGGCGGCTGCGAACGAGTTAAATAATATGTTCTGTTCGCGTTTAAGATTTGTCCGTAGTGCTCAATTTCATAAACAAAATTATCGGCCATAGCTTTCGCAAGATCAACTCTTCCATCAATTATTAGCCCGAGCGATTCAAAGTAGCTATCCCATCCGTACATTTCGTTAAATCTTCCGCCGGGCACAACAAACGGTACTCCTTCAATTTTTCCTATTTTATTTTTCTTTAAAGCAAGCGAAAGCACCCCAGGTTTCATATTAATACTGTAAACATATTCGGGTGTTATTTTTTCGGGAAGTTTAACAACGATTATATTTATGTTCTTTATATCCGCCGCAACTTTTTTATAATATTCTAATGCGTTTAAATCTTTGAAAGGCACATATAAATAATAATCTTTTGATTCTAAGTTCGACAAACTCAGTTCAGAGGATTTTGAATCAACCAGAGCTTTTCTTATCCCGTCGGCGTCAATTCTTCTTGTTAGCCCGTCCCAGAAATACTCTTTTATCATTCTGTTTATTCTGTCAACGGGTTTTTCAAAAATATTTCCCGAATTAATATTTACAACTTGACTGCCGCTTTCTTTAGCAAGTACAAGCTCTTGCAGTAAGTTTGATAAATAGTAAGTTCCGGCAATCTCTAAAGTAATTCCTTCGGCAGTAATTATGTTAAATTTTTTAGGACCTTTATCTTCAATTGTTATTTTTTTGTCATTGTCTGTGTCTTCCTGCCGCAGTAAATTATTTAGAGTTTCTTGTACATTACATGAAAATATCATTCTTTTACTCTCCAAAAAACTTTTTTTAATCCGCATTAAAATTAAAAAACAAAAAATTTTCAACACTGATTTTTCTATAGTGTCGTTTCAATGATGGACTGTCATTCAAGCTTGTCTACCGCAGGCAGGCTTGCCTTCGGCATGCAGGTTTACCAACCGCTTTTCTCAAATAGATCACTTCGTATTTAGTTTGGCAATGACGGATCCAATATTTTCATTACTCAGCTATTAGATTTCGGCAAAATAAATACAGGAATGACACCAAATCTTAACGCGGAATTTTCTCAAGTTTATTGTCTTTTATAATTATATCATACCTTTTATTATTCAGCGTAATATTTCTTAAAATTAATTTTGTAATCTTATCCGGAAGCATCGGTTTGTATTTTTGTATTATTCCTTCATCTGTAATTCTTAATCCAGTATATCCGAAAATTATCTGCTGAAGAAACGAACCGGCACCCGTTAAGAAATTAACGGATTTGTTTTTATGAGTTTCCGAAAGAACGTTAAACGGGGGCTTTAAATATCCTTTTAGAGTTTTGTCTATTGTTAAATTAAGAAGCGAGTCGCTTCCCAATTCGGCTGCAATAATTGAAAGAAAGTTTACTCCCATCATAGCGCCCGCTCCGTGAGTTTCCAGACTTTTTACGGCATGGTTTAAATCATTGCGTTTTGTGTTTTCGGACATTTTCATTTGAAGAGGGAAATCCAATAAATTTACAACGCTCGACCAAAATTTAGAAGCGCCTTCGCCTGCTACTGCGCTTTCGTGTAAGGGATGAAACTCTTCTTCCTCGTTAAAAGGAATATACATTTTATCGCTTACCTTTTGCCAATCCGGGTTAACTGCAAGATTAAGAAGCTGAGATGCTTTAACGGCAAGATTTAGATTTATTTTCGCAACAGCGTTTGTATAAGTTTCATTGTTTACATCTTTTTCAGATTCACTCACGGAAATAACATTATGAATTTCATACCTGTCTTTTTGTTCATTGTATGTTATCCTTGAAAGCCAAAAGTCAGCAGTCTGTCTTATAATTTCAGCGCCGTATTTTCTTAAATAATTAGTGTCTTTTGTTGCGGAGAAATATTGCCATTGAGCAAAAGCAACATCGCCGACAACATGGTTTTCTTTTAATGCGTTTTGATATGCGAAATACGGGGTTGTTTCTTTTCCTATTTCATCAGATTCCCACGGGTACATCGCGCCATTGTAATTATTAAGTTTCGCATTTTCTTTGGCGTTTTCCAAAGTTTTATATCTAAACTTTACAAGTGATTTTGCTATTTCAGGATGCATCAATAAAAATGGCGGGAACATATATATATCGGAATCCCAAAATATGTGTCCGTAATAGCCGGCAGTCGATAATCCCATCGGGGGAATTCCAAAATCAGTATTCTTGTCGGCGCTGCACAATAAATAAAAAATCATCGAGCGGACAATTTTTTGAAGTTCATTGTCGCCTTCAATTATTATATCTGTATCCCATATATTTCCCCATTTGTTTTTATGATCGGTAAAAATATTATCATACCCTAATGACAATGAGTGATTAAGATTTTTAACCGCCTCTTCGATTAAATTTCCGCCGGCTTCAAACTCGGGAACAATAGAGACAAACTTATAGAATGTATATTTTTTCCCCGCCTCTGTATTAAATAATAATTCAACCGAAGTTGAATTATTTTTATTATTATTAATTTTTATATCGGCATTAAAATTATTTTCACTGCAGAATATTTCGGCCGCTATTCCTGCTTTAGTAAGTCTGCCGTCTGTCTGTATCTTAGCTGTAATTCTTCCACCGCTGCCTGTTTTAAAGGCTTTTATTTCTGCCACTTCCGTAAACCCTGGATACCAGAATTTCGGCCATTCGTCAGGATCTCCAAAGTCGTCTATTTTTTTAATAACTCCTAAATTAATCCGAACCGGTTTTGGCCTTTCCGAAATCGGAAAAATTAATTTTATTTCATCGGAAAAATTTGGAGTCAGTTCGAACTTAATTACGGCTAAATTTTTATTGCTTCTTGAAACAAATGATGTTATGTGAATATCTGAAATTCTGTCCTTTGAATTATTCCACCTGTAATTGGTCTCAAGATAACCGCCAAACATATTAAGGGTTTGTTTGTAATCTGTAATTTGTTCTGAATTTACATCAACATTATTAATCCATTTTTCTCCGTTAAAATAATTAATTTCATTCCATTCGGGTAAAGCGGCTATTCTGGGAATATCATTCTTACCTTCATCGTAAAAATTTATCATATACGATTCGGCAGGCGCAGTTCCAAGCCTTGATGAAGAAATACTGAAATGACCATTACCGATATATGCCGGGTAATAAGTTTGAACCTTGCCTGCTGTTAAAATAAAACCTGAGTCTTGTGAAAAAAGTACGTTTTCAACAACCAGATTAATAATGAATGAAAGCAGTAGAATTCTAAAAAGAGTTTGCATATTAGACTTCTCCCAAAATCTAAAGAGGATTTGCCTTTATGTTAGATTGTAATAGCTTTATAGTTTAATACTCTTTCCATCTAAATCCCTTAGTTCTTATGAGTTACCCTTATAAAGTATGATGTTCTATCGCAAATTTATCAGATAATTTTTTATAAGGAATTAAAGTGAATGCCAATAGCGCTATTGGAATTAAAGGGAAATAAAACGCGTTGTGAACGCTAAAATTTTGTGAAAAAAATCCAATTATCATTGAACCGGAAGTTCCGCCTAAAGCTGAAAAGATTATTATAAGTCCCGTCATTGAACTATGTCTTCCCTTTTCAAGTTTGCTTAAAACAATTGAACAAATTGTTGGATAAATAGGGCCTATAAAAAAACCGACCATCGAAAAAACAAAAGCAAGCGGCGGAGCCTGATACCAATTTTCGTGTTGTTCGGATGTAAAGCCTATAGTTTGAATTAGTATTATAAACGTAAGCAGAAAGGCACCGACTAAATAAACAAGCTGGATACTTAACCATGAAAATCGTTTTGATAAATATCCGGCTAAAAACCTGCTGGCGGCAATTGACCCGGCGTAAATACTAAGGAATGATGCGGACTGAGCCGACGTTAATTTAAATATTTCCCTGTTAAACGTAGGCAGCCAAGTTCCGAAACTTTGCTCAATCATCACATACAAAAAAGCGCAGATAATAAATACCCAAACCATCGGGTATTTTAATAGTGCAAACATTTTTATAAAACTTGAGTCTTTTGCTCCTTCTTTTACACCGCTTTCGTCAATATTCGTAAATAACATTAATACAAGTGATATTACGGTTAAAATAGCTATCACCCAGTAAGTATTGTTCCAGTGACTGAAACTTATCATAACCGAAAATATCAACGGTCCCACAAGTGAGCCGGTCATAAATATTCCTTCCAGAGTATTCATAAAACCGGTATGTTCTTGCTGGTTTTTAGTAATTAAACCTACTGTTGAATAAACAGCGACTTTCATCAGCGCGAAGCTTGCGCCCGTAACGGCATATAAAACCGGGGCCGACCAATATTCCGTAACAGAAGCAATAATCATACATCCGAATGTAAGCGCAATAAGTCCGTAAATCATTGTTCTGCGATAACCGAATTTAGGAACGAACGAGGCGAGGGCAAAAGAAACAAACATAATTGTCAGATCTTTAAATGCTTCTAATGTGCCGGCTGTAATTCTGCTAACATTGTAATCTTCTATTACCTGCGCTATTACAATTCCAACAGTATTAAGGAGAATAGCCAACACAAAATAACTTAAGAAAAGCGATATTTTAATTTTCCATTTTGACATTTGAGATAATCCGCAAGATTATGATATTACGCAGCACAGGCTATATCGATTATTATTTCAACTTTGCCCGTGCCGCATCAATTATCTGTTTTTAAGGTATATTAAATTCTTTCAGAAATTTTCGCCTTGTTATCTAGAAATCCACGCTAATCGAGAACTTTATTGAACGTCCAAATAGAGGACGACCGTTTTTTGCTGTAGGATCGCGGGGATCACCTTCTGTTAAACCTTCTGAGTTTGTTAAATTATCACCGCTTAAGTTAAATGTTAAACCTCCGGATGTGGCAACATTAAGCCCGATATCTAATTTGGAATATGAATCCAGTTCATAAGAATTATCCCTGTCGTTCCAGCGTGAACCTACATATCTTAATGCACCGTACAAAGTAGCATTAAGATTATCTCCTAATTGGAAGTCATAACTTGGCGCAAGGCGGAATTGCATACTCGGTTGACGCCAGATTTTATTGCCAACTGTTTCGGGTGCATTGGGGGACTCTGTAATTTCTCCGCTCTGCAATGTTCCTGTTAATTTAAGTCTGAATGCATCAACACTTAATCCGGCGTCTATCTCTGTTCCAAAAGTTCTTGTTTTTAATTGAGCCGCTTCAAATGTTGAACCGACACCGCCGTCATATATTTCTACTGTGTTGAAAAAACCTGTTAAGAATAGGCTGAAGATTTGATGTTCATATTTTAATCCAAGCTCAAACTGGTTAAACAAACTTGATTCAATTGTACCGTCAGTTAATGTCCCGCTCGTTAAGTTATAATTATTTCCCTCTCTAATATTATCAAAGTTAGGATAAAACAATCCTTTCGATCCGCGGGCAAATATTCCGAAATCTGTATTGATTGCATAATTAATAGCCGCGGTTCCGGCCCAGTCGTTACCGTCTAATGAAGCTGTTAGATCTGTTACTCCGTCAGGATGTGAGCCAGCGTCTAATGTAAAATTGAGATTAAAGAAATGATATCTCGCACCGAGATCCAGTCTAAATTTTTCATCTAACTGCCATGAATCGCCGGCATAAATTGCGAATACTCTTGCATCACCTGCTTCGTTAAGTCCGTAATTCCAGCTTCCGGCAACTTCATTGGGATCAACATCTTTTATAATGTCGCCGTTCTCAACATTTTCAACAAGAACATGATTTCCTAGAGTCCAGAAATCATTAGTTGTCCAAAATGCTTGATAAGCTCCGATAGTAAGTTTATGGTTTTCCACATTTTTTGTTAAGCTTATATCGTTTGTTAAAGATTCCAATTGTTTTTGAACTACCCAGCTACCGTAACTTTGAACATAACCGGAGGTAAGAGTTTTGCCTCCGACAGTTTCAATAGTACTTGCGCCGATTTTTGCCTTAAGAGCAGATACACCCATTGGATTCCCGTTCGGCACAAAACCGTAAGTATCGGCATTACCTTTTGTATAAGAAAGGTTGTCTCTAACAGTCCAGCCACCGCCTAAATCGTAATCAAAATTTAACCCGCTTATCGCGCCTTGCCATCCGCGTCCTCTTGAAAAATCAAAAGTAGCGCTGTCTCCCTGCGTATTTATCTGCAGCGTACGGAAACGGGTTGAATTTCCAAGAGGTGAAAATTCACCTAAATCATTACCGGTGCCCAATGCCATTGGCAGAACCCATTGACCGTGGTCATTTGTAAGTCGTGAGAATACATTCAAAACCCCTTTATCATAAACCTTGGTAAGCTGAAATGTAATTTGCTGACCGTTTTCTGAATTAAATTGGGTGTTTCTAATTCCCGGTGAAGTTCTAAAGTACCCGCCTATCATATAGTATAATTTTTCAGAAACAGGTCCGCTTAATACGGCATCTACTCTTTGTTGTCCGTAATCTGTAGTTGCGTACTTAACCCTTCCTTTGGTTAAATCAGTTCCTTTTTTCAAATTAAAGTTTGTAGTTAATCCCGCTTCGCCGTTTGAGAAAACAGAACTTGGTCCGCCTCTCAATGCTTCTGTTGATGCGACTGTTTCATCAATACGGAAAATTGTACTTTGTTCAAAAAAAGAAAGTGTTTGAGTACCGTAAAGCGGCGCACCGTTAATCGACATAGTTACGAAAGGCGCATCACCGCCGGACGGCAATCCTCTAACCATAATATTAGCTCCTGCAACTCCGCCTGTACTTTCAGACCAAACACCTGGTACTAGATCTAATGCGGCTGCGGTACTCTGAGGCGCTAATTGTTCAAGATCAGCCGGAGAAATTGTAGTAATTGCAAAACTGGCATCTTTCTTTTTTATACCTGCACCGCCGGCAGTACCGGTAATTACAACACCTTCCATTTGTAAAACATCTTCGGAAAGAGTAAAGTTTTGTGTTGTAGTTGTCCCGGAAACAATGGTTACCTGCGCGGTGCTTTCACGGTATCCAATTACAGTGGCGCGAAGAATATAATTTCCGGCAGGAACTTTTTCAACTGAATAGCTGCCGTCAATATCACCGGCAGCGCCCATGGTTGTGCCGACCAAAATTATATTTGCGTATGGAACCGGGTTTCCTTTTGTATCGATAATCTTTCCGGTTATTTTTCCGCTATTCTGCGCAAAAAAGAAAACCGGGCATAACAAAAGGAATAAAACAATTTTTTTTAATTTGTTGTAAATGCTTTTCGTCATATCGTTACTCCTTGTAATTTTGAAAAATATAATTATATGCGGTAAGTTTTACTATTATTTTTAACGAAATTAGTTTTTTCGAAATTCTCTTATTCTTATTTGAAGCCAATATATATGCCAACAGAACAATATTATTTCTAAGACGGACAGATTATTAAAATTTTGCTTTACGGTTATTTAGATGAATGTTTTATAACGATTTAGACTAGGAAACTATTTAGAGAGGAAGAATTAATAGCAATTTTTGCCGGATGCATATGTCTTTTGTTGTTATCAATTGCATAACATAGTTGTCAAATTGATAATTTTTGTGGGTTATTTTAAACCTAATTCTTTACATAAACGATGAAAATTCGAACGTGCAATTCCCAGTTTATTTGCCGCTTCGGCATCAGTTCTGCTGTTCTTGCGTACAAATTGCACGAATCTTTTCCTAAACTCTAATTCCGCTTCCTTAAGAAAAGGGACTTCTTCTTTTGAATAAATAGGCAGCGTAAATCCTCCGAATGCCCCTTGATTTTTAATACCGAGCGCCGCCTCAACTTCATCAATACCGATTGTGCTCGCACCCATTAATACTAATCGCTGCACAACATTTTTTAATTGCCTTACGTTACCCGGCCAATAAAAGTTGGATAAAAACTTTAAACCTTCATCTGAAATTTCCGGCAAATATACATGAAATTCATTGCATGATTTTTCCATAAAATTTTTAAGAAGTCTAATAATATCATCCTTACGTTCTCTTAATGGCGGGAGCTGTATATTTAGAATGTTTAATCTGTAATACAAATCTTCCCTGAACTGTCTTTCACGCATTAACATTTCAATATTTTTATTTGATGCCGCAATTACCCTTACGTTAACACCGTAACTTTTCTTTCTGCCTATTTTATCAATCTCACCGTTCTCTAAAACCCTTAAAAGTTTTGCCTGTGCAAGCAAAGGGAGTTCGCTAATTTCATCAAGAAATATTGTACCGCCGTTTGCCTGTTCAAACAAACCTGCTTTTTCTTCTTTTGCATCTGTGAACGCCCCTTTTTCATATCCAAAAAGTTCGCTTTCAATTAAATCATTTGGTATTGCAGAACAGTTAACGGTTACAAAGTTTTCAAATTTTCTTTGACTGTAATAATGAATATTTCTCGCAACCAATTCTTTCCCCGTCCCAGATTCGCCAAATATAAGCACGTTGGCATCAGTAGTTGCGTAATTTTCTATTGAACGTTTTATTGATTTTATAGCGGCTGATTCGCCGATTAAAAAATAATTCTTTATCATTTTTTGAACATTGTTTTGAAGTTTCGATTGCGAGCTGGAATGTTCCTTTCTTAAAATTTCTTTTTCAATTTCTAGTTTTCTTTTTTCATATGCGTTTTTAATGGCTAGAACAAAATCCGTGGGCTGATAAATATAATCTAAATCGGTAGGATTTTTAGTGCCGAACCAGGAAGCGCCGCTTTCAATCAACTGAGTTGCAAACTGAAGATCGGTTTGATTGATAGTCATTTTTGTAATTACAATAACCTGAAGCGTGTTGTCTATTTTTTTTATTTCTTCAATAAGTTCCTCGCCATGCAGACCGCCTGATATTTGATAATCAAGAATAACAACATCAAAAAGATGTTTGTTGTTTTTAATTAATTTAAGCGTGTCTTTCCCAGAAGAAACGATTTCTTTAACGCACATAATTTCATTAAAGGGTTTTAATGTTTCCTGAACTCTTTTAACGTCGAATTCTTCGTCTTCTACAATTAGAATATTAATTTTGTGATCATTCATATATTATCATTTTTAGTTATGAGGAATTTGAATAACAATAACAGCCCCGGATTTACCGTTATACGCATCAATTTTCATTCCGCAGCGTTTGCAATTTTCATATGCAATATAACAACCGTAGCCGGAATTTTGTGCTTTACTTTTTGTAGTAATTTTTTCCATGAATAATTTTTTTATTCCGTCTGCGTCGGTTTTTAAAATTTCTTTACTGAAACCTATTCCGTTATCTTCAATTATAACATTGGATATTTTTCCTGAAGGCGAATATTTTGTTCTTATCGAAATAGTAGTATCATGATCTTTATTGTGATCTATACAATTCTGTATAAGGGGCTCGATAATTTCCCATAAAACGTATTCATTAATGTGAAGAGCCGGCATATTATCGTCAAGTTCCAACTCAAAATTATATTGTTCGTTTTCTTTATAAACTCTTTTAAAAATATTTTTTATGATAAATCGAATAACAGAATTAAGGTTTGTATTAAAACTTACATTTCGAATTACATTAATGGGAGGATTAAAATTTTTCATGTCGTAAACTACGCGCCCTACAAAATTTGCATATTTAACAACCTGATTTTTTATTTCTTCAAAGTTTGATTCAGTCAGATTCAGAATATCCTGTTTTATAAAACCCATTATCTTTTCGGCTTTATGCTGGGCGTGATATATTCTTTTTGTAAACAGAGCTTCTTTTTGTTCCTCTATTTTTTGCGTTAGCTGTTTTTCCCTCTGCATAAATAGTTCTGACTGCATCTGGTCTCTTTCCCTAACAAGAAAGGTTGTTATAAGAAACATCAATAGGATACTAAATAATATTAACGCTGAAAAAAGCGCCCCGGTTTGGTCGGATGAGCTTGTAATAACCTTCATAATATCAGTAAAGTCGGGAATAATTTTCATATAAACAGAACCCACAACTTCTCCTTTTACCGAAAAGGGGACGAGAACATGAAAAACCTGCGAAGTTTCTTTTTTGTTAAGCACAGTTTCACTTTTAAATAAACTTTCCCTTGATTTTACAAATAGTTCTTTTGCTTTCCCGCGGTATGCCGTGTTTATGATTTTACTTGTTTGACGCATAACAACATAGTTATAAAGCGCACGCCCGTCGTCTATATCTATTACTTTTTCCCCGTTATAAAACAACAGACATATATCTTCAATATTTTTTTGAAGTCGCTGTTGTGTTAGAATAAAATCGAGCGCTTCTATAACAGATGAATAATCCGTCTCATTTTCGGATGAAAAATTACTGCTCTGCATCAGCAGCTCAAGAGAGGTGGTTGTTAAATCTGCAATTCTTTCCGCCGTATCCCAGCGGTAAATATCTATAGATTTCCCGATAAGATTTTGTGTTGAACGCGTGTTTATATAAGATAAAGTGATTTGAGAAATACTTATAATTAATATTAATATTATAAAATGGTAAAACTCAAACCTGTATTTTTTTATTCGATTTAAAAAACTCATACTGCCGCCAAGTTTTATTGTTCGTTTTCAAATGATAAATTTATTATAATGTTAATTTGCGCCTGTGCCGATTTAAGGGCTTCATCCACCGATAATTCTTTTTTTAATGCTTTATTTAAATACGTTGAAAGCACGTCGGATATTTTTGTATAATTATAATCCGATGGCCTGTGCAGGCCGTTTGTTATTATATTATTAAAATTCCCCAAACGAGGATATTCGTTAATTATATTTTTATCCGTATAAAATATTTTAAGAATGGGTAAGTAAGAGCCTGATTTATAGTTTAGCTCCTGAATCTTCCGCGAAAGCACAAATTTTATAAAAGTAACCGCTTCTTCTTTTACCGAAGAGAACCGGGATAATATAAAATTCCACCCGCCAATTGCCGATGTAGAATGACTGCTTAAATTTTTGGGCAGAGGCACAGCTTCCAGCAAATTCAGCTTGTTCGTAGTTTTAGAAACAAGGTTCGAATATTTTATTGTTGTTGGCCATCCCCTAAAAAAAGGAACATCGTTTTCCAATGCATATTCATAAGCCCCGCTTTCATCAAAACCTGCAACTTCTTTTGGCGATATTTTATATTTATATATAAAATCAACTAACTTTTGCGCGCTTGCAACCGTACTCGGATTGTAAACATTAAATTTGCCGTTGCTGTAAATATTCCCTTCATTTGCGCCGAGAATCTCAATATAATTGCATATCAAACCTTCGTAAGCATCGCCTTGAAAAACATAAAGATAATTTTTCGGTAAATTTTTATCCTTTAGTTTTATTAATTCTTCCCATGTAATTCCTTTTTTTAATTTATTTTCAATCTCTTCCGCATCATTAAGTTTTTCTATTAAATCTTTCCTGTAATACATTACTCCCACATCAATAAAAAAAGGAACAGCGAACAACGAATCGTTATAAATACATGTTTCAATAGCTTGGGGCAATAATTTTTCCAATTCATTTTCGGAAAAATAATTTTCCAAAGGCTCTGCCCATTTTGCAAATCTGGGAATCCATATTTGGTCAATAGCGAAGATATCAATCCGGCTGTTGCGGCTTCGCAGAGTTCTCGTAATTAATTCTTTGCGTTTATTAGTCGTGAATTTTACTGTTGGTATATCAACGGGAATTACTTCTATTTTACCTTTATATTTTTCATTAAAAATATCTATAAGTTCAATATGAGCTTTTGTGATATTATCAGCGAAATATACTTTTGCGACTTTTTCATCGGTAAGAAAACTGTTTTGAAAGGGAAATAAATAAAATATTACCGAAGTTATAATAGCAATCAATATTAAAAAATATATTAGCCAATTTGGAATATTGCTGCGGGCGGTTGATTGCGGAACGGAATCATAAATGTTTCGAAAAGGATTCATAACCTCCCTTGTTTTTATATGAAGTTACAATCATTATGCCAATAGATTAATATAGTATTTGTAAAAACGTTTTTCATGTTTTTAATTTTCAGAAATATTTTAAAGATTAGATGAATGGCTGATTGAAGTTCATTCAACCAATCACCCATTCATTCAATCTCTTGAGTTATAAATAATTTTTCATTTTTAGATCTTGACAAAAACAAATACTTTTGAGGATACTATTCATCCAATCGACATTTAAACCTTCTCTCAAAAAAAATAGGAATATTAGTAAATAAATCATTATTTGAAAGTTTTTAAAATTTTTCTTGCCCAACTAACAATATCATTATATATTACCTCCACAAAATAATGGCCGTCGCGCGCAATTCTTGCGTGCGAGTTAATAGGGAATAAGGTGAAAATCCTTAACAGTACCCGCTGCTGTAAGTCCCGGCTCCGATCATTCGGGGTCAGAACCTTGGCAACTTTAAACCACTGTCTCGCTGTATGCGGGATGGGAAGGTCGCCGAAGGTCGGGATAAGTCAGAAGACCTGCCGTTATTAAAATAATTCATATGCTTTCGGGTTAAAAGCGGGAATGATTTAGGTCATACTTTTTAACTTCTTAAATCTTTCTTTCACTTTTAGACCTGTTGCAGATTTTTTTAACTCTTTCTATAAGGAATTATATTATGAAAAAAGAGAAAAAGAATCCTGCAATCATGGTGATTGTAACAGGATTTCTAATTCTAATGCAGATTAACCTATCTGCGCAAAGCGACTCATTAAAAAATTATAATATCGACGAAGTTATAATATCAGCCACCCGCAGTGAAAAAAATCTTTGGAATGTAGGACGAAGCGTTTCGGTAATTTCAAAAAATGATTTTAACAATTCATTTTATTTAATGCCTTCCGAACTGCTGGCTTCGCAGGAAGGAATAAATATTATTGGAGCGGGACAAAATCCAGGCGCGCTGCAGAACATTTATATGAGAGGCTCACAGTCAAACCATACCGTAATTATGATTGACGGACTTAGAATTTCAGATCCTTCATCGGTTGAAAATTCAATTGACCTTTCGGAATTATCATTTGCCAATATCCAAAAAATTGAACTTGTAAGGGGTTCCCACTCAACACTTTACGGATCATCAGCAATTGGCGGAGTAATTAATTTTGTAACAGAAAAAAACATGAAGCCCGGCCTGAATGCTGATTTTAATTTAAGAACCGGCACTTTTGGAAATGGTGCATTCGACCTTTCACAAAATCTGCTTTTAAACTATACCGCATATAACGGATTCTATTTAAGCGGTGAAATTTTCAATGCAAATATAAAAGGTATTGACGCAACCGTTAAAAGAAACGGCGTTAATTTATTTCAAAATTATGATAATGATAATTTCGATAAGACTGATTTATTCGGTAAAGCCGGGTATGCCGACAATAAATGGGATGTATTTATTTCATATAAAAGAACCGATCAGAAAGTTGATATTGACGACGGCGCTTTTAGCGATGACGATAATTATAATGTTGAATTTGAAAGAAACATATTTAATCTAGGCGCTTCATACAAATTGAATAACAAACTGAAGTTTATGCTTAGCAGCGGTTATACCGATATGAAACGATTTTCCGTTGATGATTCTTCAATTGTCGACAATTCAGGAACTACCGATCATTCCTATTTTGAAGGAACATACGATGGTTCAGTATTAAACAATGAACTGCAGGCTAATTTGAAATTTGAAAATTTTTCGGCTGTAATAGGAGGAGGACTATATACAGAGAAAATGAATAATAAAACATTTTTCTATTCCGGCGGGGCTTTCTCTTATCAATCTGAACAGAATTTGGATTCGCTTAATATTAAATCCGATATTAAAAATATATTCGCGCACGCTGATTTTAACGGCGCGATAATTTCTAAAAACTTGAACGCATTTTCATTAGGTATAGGCGCGCGCTACAGCAGCCATTCTACTTTCGGCGGCGAAACTACTTTTGAAATTAATCCGGCTTATAAATTTGCACCACATTCGTTATTGTATTTTTCATATGCAACCGGATTTAACGCTCCGTCTCTTTATAGATTATTTTCACCCGAAACCGATTTTTCTTCGGGTATTACTAGAGGAAACAAAAACTTAAAACCGGAATATTCTAAATCAATTGAACTTGGATTAAAACAAGGCCTGGGTGACGATTTGAATTTTACTGTTTCCATATACAATACAGAAATTGATAATTATATTGAATATGTATACTTATGGAATAAAGACGTTAATATTTCAGAATTAGGCAATGACTGGATGCGTAATGATTTTAGAGGAGATACTTATATAAATCTAGGTAAAATGAGAAATAAAGGATTTGAAATTACCGTTGATTATAAATTAAATGATAAAATATCAACAGGCGGAAATTTTACCATTGTCGACAGCAAGGTTGAATATTTAAGATCAGCCATTGAGGAAAATCATACAAAAGGAAATTATGTGCAGTCCTTCTTTTTCGGAGAGTTTGTAACTGAAGACGGAATCTCTAATTCAATGATAAAAAGATCAAACACCGCAAATCTTTTTGCCGCATATAAACCTATTGAAGATTTAACGCTGAGATTAAATGTTAAAATCGTCGGGAAAAAACAAGACGTGGCTTACGACGGTACACTTGGACCTTACGGCGCATTGGGAGCTCAAAACATTGCCGGTTATGCCCTGTTTGATTTGTCGGCAAAGTATAATATCCTTCAAAATCTTTCCTTGGGATTACGAATTGAAAACATTTTCGATAAAGAATACACAGAAGTTCTCGGTTACAGAACGAGGGGAAGAGGCGCATATTTCAGTTTGAGATACTCGCTTCAGTAAAGTTTTTAAATCCCCGTTAATCGGGGATTTTTTTTGAATGAAAATAATGATACTATATTTATGATTATAAAATAATATTAGTTTTGCTTCGGCATATAATTTAAAAATATTTTATAAAGCCGCTTCGCCAAAACTTATATATCATGTATATGACATAAAAATATTTGTCAATATTGATGTTTAACAAAGCAAATGCTTGTTATCTTCGCCAATTTTTAACAAATTCATATTAATAAATAATGGGATTAAAATGAGCAGCGAATTATTATATAATTTTTTTTCCGATGATGACTTTTTGAGAATTTCCAACAAAATAAGCGAAATGGAAAAATTTACGGCAGGTGAAATTCGTGTCGCCGTTAAAGAGGAAAAACAATTCCTGAAAAAAAACAAATCATTGCGTGAACTCGCGGAAGAAGAGTTTCATAATTTAAAAATGGATGAAACCCGGGATAAAACCGGAATTCTTTTATACCTTATTTTGCAAGAACGGCAGTTTTATATACTTGCCGATTCCGGAATAAATGAAAAAGTAAAACAGGAAACTTGGGACAAAATACGAGACGAAATGCAGAATGAATTCCGTGAAGGACATTTTGCAAACGGTATGCTGCTTGGTATTGAAAAAGTGGGAAAAATCCTATTAGATCATTTTCCGATTAAAGAAGATGATACAAACGAGCTTTCAAACAAAGTTGTATTTTAATTCCCTATTAACCGCTCAGATAAAAACATATGGATATTAAAAAACATAGTTACCTGCTGGAATTAATTGTAGTATTTATTGGTCTATTTCTGGCGTTTACTTTAGACCGCATGTGGGATAATTACAAAACAGGAGTAGCCGAAGAAAATTATCTGAACGGATTTTTAAAAGATATTACATCAGATCATAATGATTTAGATTCAAGTCTGGTGGGATATAAATATAATGTAAACAGATTACGAAATATTATTAATATGGCTGGCACAGACGGAATCCCTCAGGACACACTACTACCTTTAGCCGCGTTAATGGGATCGCAGTCAAAATTTGTTCCTCAGCGCATTACATATGAAACCCTAACGGCAAGCGGCAGTTTATCAATTATTTCAGATTATGAACTTCGCCAGAAAATTGCCGAACTTTACACAAAATATAATTCAATATTATTTATCGAAGAGACATTTAATAAATATATATCCGAAAATGTATTCCCTTTTCTTCAAAACAATTTTGATTTTATGGATAATTCGCTAATAGATAAAAATCTTGGCAAAAATCCGGTATTTAAAAATATGACCATGTTTTATTACAGCATTTATAAAGCAAAACTGGAAAACCTTACGCAGGTAAAAATAATTGCGGAAGAAGTACTAGAACTGCTTCAAAAGGAATTGGACATTAACTGAAAAGATCAAACGCAATTCTAAAAGTATTACAATGCGCTTCTACAATTTCATTTATATTCGGCGAATAACCTCCTCCCATTGAAACCATTACCGGCAGGTTATTTGTTTTTGCAGTTTCAAAAACAAAATGGTCGCGCGCGGCACAGCCATCTATTGTCATACCTAATCTCCCCCATTTATCTGTGTGAAGAACATCAACCCCGGAAATGTAAAAAAGAAAATCAGGCTGAAACGATTTTATAATTTGCGGAAGGTTTTCATATAACAATTTTAAATACGTATAATCATCTATCTTATATTTCAGCGGAATGTCCAAATCGCTTTTTTCCTTGTACAAAGGATAATTAGCTTCTCCGTGCATGCTGAAGGTAAACACACTAGTATTATTTTCAAATATTTTTGCCGTTCCGTTTCCCTGGTGCACATCGAGATCAACAATTAATATTCTTTCGGCTAATTTCATATGAAGAAGATAGTTTGATGCAACAGCAACATCGTTAAGAAGACAAAAACCTTCCCCATGACCGGCATAAGCGTGATGAGTTCCGCCTGCAACATTTAATGCAGCCATGTTATCCATTGCTGAAAGTGCGCCTTTTATTGTTCCGCCGGCAATAATAAATTCGCGTTCTATTAATTCTTTTGACAGAGGGAATCCGATTTTTCTTATTTCCCTTTCACTTAACCGCAGATTGACAAGTTTACTTACATATTCTTTATCGTGAGTTAATTCAACAATACTTAATTCAGCTTTTGAAGGAGTAAATATATTTACTTCCGAAATTGTGCCTTCATTTATAAGTCTTTCGGGGATAAGTTTGTATTTGTCAATCGGGAACTTGTGGCCTTCCGGCAGCGGCAAAACGTATTCATTTGAATAAGCGATTTTTAGTTTTGAAGAAATTTTCATCTATAAAAATAAGGTAATCTGAGAATAGAAAGAATCAATTTATTTACTTATTCATTTTCTCTGTGTACTTTGCGATTGTCTTTGCGGGCTCTGCGTGAGAAATATTTCTATCACGCAGAGAGCGCAGAGGTATTTTGCGCAAAGGGCACAAAGTATTAAATAATTGATTATTTTTATTAAAAATAATTCCAATGTTAAAATGAAATTTAGAACAGAAATAGATATTCCCAAAAGCGAAATTCAATTTGAGCACAGTGACAACATTTTAACCTTAGGTTCATGTTTCGCGGAAAACATCTCAAAGTATTTCAGTTATTATAAATTCAACATACTCGAAAATCCTTTCGGCGTGCTTTACAACCCGGTTTCAATTTACAACTCATTAAAATTTACTATAGAGAACAAACAATTTTTGAAAGAAGATTTGATTTTTGATCAATCAGAGTACCACAGCTTTTTTCATCATTCGGATTTTTCAAACCATAATTATGAAGCCTGTTTAAGTAATATAAATGATAATCTTTTGGTTACTAATGAATATTTAAAGGAGTGCAATAAACTTATAATATCATTCGGCACTTCGTACGTTTTCAGACATAAAGAAAGAAACATAATAGTCTCTAACTGCCATAAAATTCCGCAAAATGAGTTTGAAAGATTTAGGCTAACTGTTGACGAAACAAAAGACTATCTTCAAAAAATTATAGACACATTAAAAATTCACAATTCAGCATTAAGCATTATTTTCACTGTGAGCCCGGTGAGGCATTGGAAAGACGGCGCGGTCGACAACCAATTGAGCAAATCAATTTTACTGCTTGCCATAAACGAAATTGTTAGCAAAAACAATAACTGCGAATATTTCCCCTCATACGAAATTATGATGGATGATCTGCGCGATTACCGTTTTTACGCTGAAGACTTAATACATCCGAATAAAATCGCGACCGACTATATCTGGGAAAAGTTCAGTGAAAATCATTTCACCAGCGAGTGCTTTAAAGTTATGAATGAAGTAAAAAAAATAGTTCAGGCAGTTATGCATAAACCAAGGAATTTAAAATCGGCTGTTCATCTAAAATTTTTAGATACGCAGTTAAAGTACATCAATGAATTATCTAATAAATACGTATATATAAACTTTACGGATGAAATTAATTTTATTAAATCACAATTTTAACCTTGGTTAATTTTACCTTTCAACTCCCTTCCGCTTTAGATGTCGATATATTCGACCTTACTGTCGCAGCCAATTAAAATCAGATTGAATTTCTGTCAATTCATCAATATATACTTGGCATTCTTATTGACTTATATATTAAAACAATAATTCAATAAAAAAGGAAATAATATGAAAAATATAAAATTAATATTCTCCATAACAGTCACTGCTATTTTATTATTTGCGGTAGCAGGATGCGGTTCAAACTCAACTGAAAATGAAATTGAAGACACTGCCGTTGTGAATGAAAATGATTTATCTTTAACGACCTTAGCTAAAGATATTACAGATGAAGAAAGCGAAGCTCTCATTTTTATGCGAGAAGAGGAAAAACTTGCCCGCGACATTTATATATCATTTTATAAAACTTACGGGTTAAGGATTTTTAACAATATCTCTAAAAGCGAACAGCAGCACATGAATGCTATTAAAGTATTATTGGATTTATATGAAATTCAGGACCCAGTAAAGGATGACATTACAGGTAAATTTGAGAATCAGGATTTGCAGGATTTATTCGATCAACTTCTCTTACAAGGAAGCGCTTCAAAGACTGATGCTCTTGCTGTAGGCGCCGCGATAGAAGAAATTGATATATTGGACTTGTTAAAAAGTATTTCCAACCCTGAATTAAAATCTGAAATCCTTGTAGTTTTTAATAATTTAAAGAAGGGATCTGAAAACCACTTGCGCTCATTTGTAAGAAATCTGCAGGTTAACGGAATTGATTACGAAGCCCAATATCTTGATGAAGAATTTTACAAAAGCATTATAAGCAGATAAAATAATTATATGTTATACAAGTGAACATAAAAGTAATCTATTGCGTTTATGTTCACTTTTTATTTTTTAAGCCCAGTCTTTCCAATCTCGATCTTAAATGTCTTTCGGTTATATCAAGTTCACGCGCGGCGGCGCTTTGATTTCCATTGGTTCTATTTAATGCTTCTTTTATCAGTTCTGTTTCGAATGCCTTCATTTTTTCTTCGTAAGGTAGATCAAGATTACGGGGATCAATAATATTTTTTTCGGCGGATTTCCCAAGTTGAGGGGGAAGATCATCGGTTGAAATATAATTATCTCTTGAAAGAATTACGGCACGTTCAATTATATTTTCGAGTTCTCTAATGTTCCCCGGGAAATTATATTTCATTAAAATATCCAGCGCTTCGCTTTTTATATTAGATATTTCTCTGTCATTTTGATTTGAGTACTTACGAATAAAATGATCGATTAAAATCGGGATGTCTTCTTTCCGTTCGCGCAGTGAGGGCAGGTTAAGTGTTACTACATTAAGCCGGTAAAACAGATCTTCTCTAAATTCATTATTCTCAATCATCTTTTCAAGATTTTGATGAGTCGCGGCTATAATACGCACATCAACTTTTTTTGTTTTGTTGCTTCCTATACTTTGTATTTCGCCGAATTGAATTGCCCTTAATATTTTCACCTGAATATTAAGCGGAATATCTCCTACTTCATCAATAAACAATGTGCCGCCGTCAGCTTCTTCAAATCGCCCGATTCGTGTATCCATTGCCCCTGTAAAAGATCCTTTTACATGTCCGAACAATTCGCTTTCAAGAAGATTTCCGGAAAGAGCGGCTACGTTAACTGTTACGAACGGTTTTTGATTTCTTTGACTTGTGAAATGAACTGCCTTTGCGATTAATTCCTTGCCTGTTCCGCTTTCTCCTCTAATTAGTACTGTAGCTTTACTTTGCGCTACTCTTCCCGCAAGATTTAATACGTTTTCCATTTTAGCGCTTTGAGATATAATGGACTCAAACTTAAATTTTTCCTGAAGCTGATTTTTCAGCGATTCATTTTCCTGCATTAAATATTTCTTTTCGCTAATTCGTTTTATTAAGTTTTCAAGCTCATCCAGATCAACAGGTTTCGATAAATAATCGTATGCCCCGCTTTTCATTATTTCAACCGCTTGTTCAACATTACCGTAAGCCGTAATAATTACAACATCAATATTAGGATTTATTTTTTTGATTTCTTTAAGCACTTCTAACCCGCTCATTACCGGCATTCTATAATCACTTAACACAATATCTATCTGGTTTTCTTTAATAATGTTAATTCCCTCATTTCCGTTAAGCGTAGAAAAAACATTATGATCTCTTTTGGTAAGAAACCTTTTTAACGAATCCAATTGACCCTGTTCGTCGTCGATTAAAAGAATAGACATCTTTTTCATTATGGTATGTCCTTAATTTCAGGTTTCAATTTTATTGTAAATTTTGTGCCCTTGTTTATTTTGCTTTCGACATTAATTATGCCTTTATGTTCATTAATTATTCTTTGAGAAATACCCAGTCCAATTCCAGTTCCTTCAGGTTTAGTCGTAAAGTATAAATTAAATATTTTCGCAATATTTTCTTCAGGTATCCCGTTTCCGTTATCCTCAATTTCAATATTGATATATTCTCCGATTTGACGCGATGAAATTTTAATTATCCCGTTTTCTCTTATTGAATCCCGCGCGTTTGCTATAAAATTAATAAGCACCTGTTTCATTTGGTTTTCATCCCACAGAACCTGTCCCTTATAATCATTAGCCAAAACAAGTTCTATATTATTTTCTTTCAGAATTTGATTATGCTGCAGATAAATTTCTTTTAAGAAACTGTCCAATGAAAAATAATTTATATGAAGTGGCTCGGGTTTGGCAAGCTTCAAAAAATTTTCAATTGTTTTGTTAATTCTTTTTACCTCTTTATAGACTAATTGCGTAAACGCGTTATAATCTTCCTGATCCTGCTTGGGTTCAAAATCCCGCGCGAGCTGCTGAATAATTGTTCCGATAGTATTAAGCGGATTTCTGATTTCATGAGCTACGCCCGAAGCCAAATGTCCCATTGCCGTAAGCTGTTTGCCCCTTACAATCTGTTCTTCCAGTTCTTTTATACTTGTAAGATCTTTAATAATAAGAACAAAATTAGTATTATTTTTTGAGTCTTTAAATTCACTTTTTGACATTAAGAGGTATTTTTTTTCGTCGTTTTTCTGACATGTTGTTTCAATTATGTTTGATTCCGAGCCGAATATTTTGCTTTCCGTTTCTTCGCATAATAATGTATTCAGCCCGTTTGAAATAATTTCACTTTTTGAAATTTTAAAAAACTTTATTCCCGCAGGATTTATCTCTTTTATTTTTCTCTCTTCGTCTAAAACTACGATTACATCATTAGCATAATTAACAAGTTTATCGGCAAATCCTTCAATATAATCATACTTGTTTTTGAGCGCATTAAAATTTTGTTTTGCAAAAACTAATACAATAAGAAATGTTCCAAGCAGAAGCATTAAAAGTCCGCTTATAATTATTCTATTTGTAATTCGGTCGTATACTAAATTAAGCGGCTCTAAAGATAACCCAATTCTGAAAAGCCCGACAATTTCTCCTTCAATTTTAAATGCATGTACGGCTTCAAATATTTCCTCGCCGTTAAAATCCGCGAACCGCCATTTAAATATATCTTTTATAACTGATTCACTTAAAAATTCTGAATCTATAATATTGTCAAGATAATTAACATTTTTTGACGCTGCCAAAATTCCCGTTGTATCGACTAACGCGGTGTAAATTACACCTTTATTCTCTGTTAATTTGTTAAGCAATATTCCGAATCCGATCCGCTGCCTAAATTCCAACAATTTTTCAGCGTCAAGATTAAGAACAATCGCGCCTCTTTCTTTTGTTGCAATTGCGGCTACATATCTATATCCCTGCTGTAACCGCGCTTCTTTCAAACCAATTATAAGCGTATCCTGTTTACCTTGAAATATAGGCTGCAAAAAATTCCTTGCATATTGACCTGTAATTCCGAATCTGGTTTTATCAACATTTGAATAAAGCAGATAGCCGTTATTATCAAAAACGTTAATCCTGTTTAATTCATTTATTTCTGCAATTTCTTTAAGTAGTTTGTTTGAAAGCTTATTTTGTTCAAAAAGTATTTTAATAACCGCCGCGTTGTTCAAGAGTCTTTTATTCATTTCCTCTTCAAGTTCATCGCTTGCGAGCAGTACTTCCTGAGATGATATAAGCATTGTTTCCAATAAGGAGTGGGCCTGACTTTCGAGAATATTAAGCGTTTCTTTTTTACTTTGCTGAAGTTCACTTATCACCGCCGCCGCAACAATTATCATTACAACGGAAAAGATTAGCATTAGGCTCTTAGGCTGAATCAAGGTTTTTTTTAACATGGTTTCATTAGTTGTTGTAAGACTCAATCATGTTTATTAAATCTATTGGTAAGATATCATATTTTTCCGCAATGTTTTTTATTTTATCATCCTCTTTTATCGCGATTCCATTATTTTCTAAAATCTTTACTCCATCATTCCATAAAATGTTTTTATTCTTAAACAATTCCGAAATCATTTTTCTTCCGTATCCGCTTCCGGCTGATGTCAAAGTTTTATTCAGTGATGTAGAATTGCTGATTTTAAATAAATTATATATTTCACTTGGGGCAATTTTAAATTTCTCCCCAGCTTCTTGAATTGTCATTAATGTATCGCTAATCATATAACCATTCTTACTCATTATGCCCGAAAATTGTACGGCTGTTATTCCAATAGTTTTTGAAAACTCAGATATGGTTAGAAGTTCAGCATGTGGAAAAGGGGGTTCAGTTTCATCAGTTGACCAGGAGTTTGTCATATATTCGCCAAATTCCATAACATAATTAAACGGTACAATTTGGAAATAACTTCCTGTGAATACAAAAACACTTAAACCGGCGGATAATATTAATTCAATTTTTATTTTATTCCCGGCTTCAACTTTTTTCCTTATATAACTTATTATCGGTTTCCAATTAAATATTAAATGGAAGACCATAGCAACAACCCAAATAAACGAGAATAAAGTATGCAGCGACTGCCATTCTTCCTTTGTAATTCCCAGCATCAGCCAGTTTGACCAATGCGCTATTCTGCCCGGCGGTGAAATATATAAAGTTATTCCTGTAATTGTCATTATCAAAAAGGAAAACACCATGTAAATACTTATAAATGAACGCCAATTGATTCCCGCATATTTTGTTTTCATATTATGTTCGCTTAGAATTGTAATCCCAGATTAATAGTAAATGTACTTCCTTTGTAATCATACCAGTAGCTGTTTGAAGATTTGTTTATATAGGAATAGTTTATACCGAAATTAAGACTAGTCTGATTCGCACTGTCAAGCGGAATCGTTTTATTCATCTGCAAATAAAAAGCATTCTGCGAATCTTCTCTATCTGTGCCGGTTTCATATAATTCTGAATTTATATATATCCCTTGACTCGGATAATTTCTTGAACTGATTTCAAAACCTGTTTTTGCTATTATCTCTAAAGGTAAAATCTGAGTCAGCTCTGCGCCGAAAGCGTTTTCGTTTCTGCTGTAAGGATCATCAAACAAATCTGATTCATCGCCGTATGATGAATAATAATCACCTAACAATGAAAGGGATTCACCAAGCAGTGAACGGTTTATATAATAAACCGCGAGTCCCGTATTTTCAAACAAGGACTGTGCAGCTCTAAAATTAAAATATAATTGAGTTGAAGATAAAGCGGAACTATTGTTTCTCGCTCCCAACATACTTCCCGTATTTAAGTAATATTTATAATTTAATGCCGAGTTAAGTATTAAAGCTGTTTTAGTATCAAAGCTTCTGTTTAAATTCAGTCCGGCGCTTATAAATACATTATTGTAATCGCTTAGATTGGTATAATTTTTATAGCCGGCGGATAAGTTTAGAACAGGATTCATAAACAAACTATCTAATTTTTTTCTGTAATAACCCGTCACGCTTATATAATCGTAATAATTATAGAGTTCTTTGTTTATTCTTTGTTCGCCGTATATTCCTAAAATATTGTCTTCGCCCGATTTGTAAAATCCAAACTGATGCCAGTAATTATTTCTTTCAACCGATTTGTTGAATAAGGAATAACTTCCGTAATAAAGAAAATTGAAGCTAGTGAAATCATATTCAATTCCTCCGCTATATGAAGAAATTATTTCCGCTTCGGCAATAGGCGAACGGTACGGGTTGCTGTCATAAACCTGCGTAGTGGAGAAACCGGCGCTCAATTGAGCCGTATTAATTTCCGGAATAGTTATAAGAATTACTAAAACTAAGGTCAGAATTAGATTTTTGTATTTTATTAATTCGGCATGTTTCATTTTTTAGCTCCTTTACCCTTTTGATTTCCCTGACCTTTGTTGGAATTATTTCCGGTAGACTGATTATTTCCGTGCTGCGGAGCTAAACCATTAGGATTATTTAGTCCGTGTCCTTTCAGTTTATTATACTTTTGAAGATTATCATTAATCCCGTCGCCGTCCAAATCAACATAAGGCAGATTCTCAAATTTTCTTTTTTTGCTGAATTTCTGATAATCAGGATCCAATCCGTTCGGTATACCGTCGCCGTCATGATCAGGGGCGTTATCATTATAACCGTCGCCGTTTTCATCAACAAACATTCTGCTTTGATGAAGCTTTTCTTTTGTTTCTTTTATTTTTGAAGCTGTAGTATCCTGCTGCGAGTATATTTGAACCGGTAGAAAGATTACGGCTAAAAATATAGCTGCAAATATTGTTTTTATAGTTTTCATAATTTTTACCTCAATTATATATTCCAATTGATATGCCAGAATAAAGTCTCATTTTTATTCGAAATTTCAACTATTTATTTGCTTTTTTTGATTATTTAGCCGATTCGGTCGAGCGGTCTCGACTGATGAGTCGAGCCGATAATCTAATTAATTCTTTAAATTTATATACACTTATCAAATTTTTATAGTGCTTAATATGATGTTTGTTTATCAATTTAGATTTAGCAGAAATTATTATTTAAAATAAAAATGGCAGCCCAAAAGGCTGCCAAATTTATGCATGACAAAAAGCTTAATAATTATTTTCTTCCGCCTCTTCTTCCGCCGGTTGATGTACCTGTTCCTGTACCGTCGCATGTACCTAAGCCTGTTCCGTTACCCGGGCCAAAACCTGTTCCATCCTGTGGGCGTGTTCCGCTTCCGTCACCATGTCCGTTGCCAAGACCCAAACCAACTGGTGTGCCAGGATTAGTGTTTCTCATTTTCTTTGATCCTTTGTTCGAATTTCCGACACCTTGATTTACTGTTCCGAAGTTATCGCAAATTCCGTCGCCGTCAGCGTCAATCCATTGCGATTGGTTTAAGTTTAGTTTGGCTCCGAATCCGTTACCCGCGCCTGTCTGTGCGAATGTTACATTCGCGAACAGAACAAATGTTAATGCAAATACTGCAAGATTAATTAAGTTTTTCATTTTATACCTCCGTTAATGTTATTATTTGTTTATGTCTACGGTAAACTATATAGACAATACTGTGCCAAATAATTATTAGCTGATTTTATCATGAAAACAAAACAATCAAAAAGTTAGATTAAATAAATTTACAATTGCGGGCGAGTTATTCGACGGGCATGACGAGTTATATTAAGATTTATTTTTTCTTTTTAATTGCACAAGCAGCGCCCCGGTTCCGGCTATTATCATGCCTATACCTTCTTTAAAAGTAATCGGTTCATCCAAAAACAGCCACGCGAGAAATGCAATTTGTATTAACATTGTACCGTTAATAATACTTGATTCCATCGCAGATAAAGTACGAAGAGTTAAATTCCAAAGAGTAAACGCGAACGCTGTATTTATTGCGGCGAGCCATAAAAGATAAAACCAATTCTTTAAACTAATTGCCGGGAAACCTTGTGTAATAATTCCTGTAATTAATAATATTATAGATCCTATTCCCATACTAATAATAGTAATTGTAAGCGGATGCAGATCCCCTTTTCGATTTACGCTTCTTCCCAGAATTGAAGAACCGGCGTTAGCGGCAACACCTATAATCATTATAATAATTCCAAGCAGCTGATTATTTTCCGTTTCAAGCGGAATAAAGTATGTTAAAATACCGACTATAAAAAGCAAGGAACCTGTCCACTGTAAAAATGTGGGATATTCTTTTATTAGAAATATTCCCATCACAGCTACAATAATTGGAGTGAAATTTAAAATTAAACTTACTGTTACAGCGGGCAACAACGACAATCCTAAAAACTGCGCCCCCTGCGTAAAAGTTATAAACAGCAAACCGAGTATTGTTAATTTTATCCACTGGGGTTTATGAAGGTTTTTTATTTCCTCAATTCTTTCTTTTTTTAACGCGAATGGAAGCAGGCATATAAACGCGATGACATAACGCAGACCCGCAAACGTTAATGGCGGAATTTCATTTAACCCGAGTTTAATTATTACGAAGGACGACGACCATAAAACAGTTACAAACAGCGCGGCAAAAATCGCGGCGGGACGTGAGATTTCTTTAGAAAACATTTTTGCTCATAAAATTTTTTATTCTTGACCGACCCAATTTACATCATTTTTTTGAAAAGCTTCATTAATAATTTTAATAATATCTTCGGGGAGTTTTCCTTTTTCAATAATCTCAAAATTTCGTTTTAAATGATTAAGATCCGTTGTTCCGACAATGCAGCTGTCAATTCCCATGTATAGGCGGAAAATCTTAATGCCGCTTCGTATAAATCCATATCAATATTTAAATTCATATTTTGAAAACGCAGCCAGTATTCTTCGCAGTAATGCCCGGTTGGTCTTTCTGAAAACCTCCAAGGCGCGTTTGCTATCGGACGTTTCGCGATAAATCCCAAGCCTTTCTCTTTTGCTTTGGGAAGATTTGAATATAAATTTCTCTGATCGCATATGTTGAAAGAAGACTGAACACTGTCGAACCTACCGATATTAATTGCGTAATTAAGATTTTCATTTTCTCCTGAATATGCCGAAAGTTTTATTTTGCCGTCGGTTTTTGCTTTATCCAGCGCGTCCATAACTTCGCCGCTCTTTAAAACTTCTAATCCGCAGGTATGAAGATGTACTATATCTATTACATCAGTTTTCATTTTTATTAATGCTTCATCAATTCCTTTTAAAATGCAGTTGTGCGACCAGTCTTTTTCTCCTTCAACACCGTAACCGACTTTTGTAGAAAGCATAAATTCATTTCTTCTGTGTGAAATAAATTTTCCTATTCTCTCTTCGGAAGCGAAATACCCGCGTGCCGTATCTATTAAATTTATTCCAAGATCAAGCGCGGAGTTCAAAATTATTTCAACAGTTTTATCATCAACCGCAAAGTCGCCTATTTCGCCGGCTCCGAAACCGAGAGCGGATACTTTTAAATTGGTGGTGCCGAAGTTTCTAAAATCCATAATTAATTCCAAAGATTATAATTTTGAGCCGCAGTATTTGCAGTGATATGCGTCGGGATCGTGCCCTTCCTCGGCGCATTGAGGACATGCTTGAGTAGAAATTTTTAGTTTTCGAGTTGTCATTTCCGAAGTAACAATTCCGGTCGGGACTGCAATAATACCATAACCTAAAATCATAATTATAACCGCCAGCATTTTACCGAGTCCGGTTTGCGGTGAAATGTCGCCGTAACCAACGGTTGTTAATGTAACAATTGCCCAATAAATACTTTCCGGAATGCTTGTAAAACCGTTTTCTTCACCTTCAATTACATACATTAACGAGCCTAAAATTACAACTACGGTTAAAACCGCGAACAAAAATACAGTTATTTTTCTGCGGCTCGCTTTAAGAGCCTGTGAAAGCATTTTAGCTTCACTTATGTACTGCGCAAATTTTAATATTCTAAAAATTCTGAACACACGTAAAATTCTGAGCACTAAAAAATATTGACTGCCGGGGAGCAGTATGCTTAAATAAGTAGGTATGATCGCGAGCAGGTCAACAATTCCGTAAAAACTTAGCGCGTATTTATGAGGACGACCGATACTTATTAATCTCAAAATGTATTCAATAGAAAAAAGTATTGTAAATATCCATTCAAGAACTAATAGTATTTTCCCGTATTCAAAACGGATTGCCGCCACGCTGTCAAGCATAACAACAATAACGCTTAAAAGTATTGCCGAGATCAAAAGAAGATCAAAAAACTTTCCGGCGGGCGTATCGGATTCGAATATTACAGTATGTAATTTACCGCGCCAGTTTTGTGAATTTGTTTTGTTATCCATGGTTTTAAAATAACAAAAAATTTTTGTGAAAGGATTTTATTTCTTTTAATATTCGTCAGCTACCTCATTCCCTACATGTCTACGGCATGAAGGCTTCGTGGTGGAGGGGGATAAATTTATAATATTTTTATTATTACGAAAGTCATATCATCATCCTGCGCTCTTGAGCCGCGCCATTGTTCGGCTGCTTTAAATAATTCGTTATTAATACCAGCCGCTTTTTTATCGGCGTGCCGCAGTAATATTTCTTTTACTTTTTCATAACCGAACATTTCCCTCTTTTCATTAAATAATTCTGGTAACCCGTCGGACATCATTAAAATAACATCCCCGCTTTCAAGTTCGTTTTCTTCTTCATAATATTTAAAATTTCTGAAACCGCCGAGCGGCATGCTTTTAATAATTATTTCATTAATTACATTTTTACTTTTCTTATAAATAAATATAGGAGGCATTCCGGCTGCAGAAGCAATCAATCTTTTATTTTTATATCGGATAATTGTCATCGACATAAATATATTTCCCAGATTCATTGTTTTAATAATTTCCGTGCAGCGGTTAAAAAAATCGGGTATCATCATTTTAGCGCCCAGCGCGTTAAAAAGACTTTTTATTGTCGCTACCATCAAACCTGCTTTTGTACCGTGTCCGGTAGCGTCTCCTATAGCTATGTTTAATGTGCCGTCGTTCGAAAAATAATAGTCATAATAATCGCCGCCGACTTCGGTCGCGGTTTTCATATCAAAACAAATATCTAATCCTTCAATATCATTTAAACATGAAGGCAGCATTGAAAGCTGGAGTTTACGGGCTTCTTCCAATTCATTTGTTTTACGGATATTGTCGGCTTCAAGCAATTTTCTTTGAAGTTCCTGTTCACGGGCGAATCTTTCATGCTCAATTGTTTTTTCGGAAAGTGTTTTTACTTCAACAAGTTTTTTTTCTAGATCCTTGGAAGTCGAAGCGAAATCATACGCAAAAGCTATCGACATCGAAATTACAAATACAATTACTCCGTATATATAAACATCGTTTAAACCAAAAATAGGAATTATTAAGCCCAGCGAATAAAGCATCTGTAAAATTCCTCCTAATGCCATAATTCCAAATCCCGCTTGAATTATTTTTTCTCCCATGTTTTTTTTCGTTGTGGGACCGAATAAATACCAGCTCCCCCAGACCGAAAATATCGTTATTGAAACAAAGGTTAAATAAAGGAATATTATAGAAGTAAATAGATACGCTGCGATTCCCAATGCGGCTGCATAAATCCAAAAGTATTTATAATATTTAGGAAGCGGTTTAAATATTGTATAAATGGCTGTCGAGGCGCTTAAAATAACAAACAGCAATAGAGCTTTAAACGCGGAATAATAAAAAACGTAAAATCCGGCGTTCCCGCTAAAGATAGAAATATAATTTCCGGTTAAGAAAAACGCGAAGAAGAATAAGAACAAAACATAGAACAGGTTATTTATTTTATGTTTATTAAATACATAAAGAAAAAAATGAAATACTGCCAGTACAAGAGTAATAGACACAAAAATATTCTTACGCACGGATAAACTTGATAATACCGAAACTCTGGATTTAAGCGATTCATCAAATTTTACAAGAGATATTTGAAACCCGAAATTTAATCCTTTGTTTATCAGATTTTCAGCCTCGCTGAAATTTAAAACAACTTTTAATATCTGAAGAGAATCCCCCGAAAAAAATTCCTTTACCGGAAGAACAGGATTGCCGTCATTAAATATGCCTGTAAATATTAGTCTGTCATTTAAATAAACTTTTATATCAGCCCAAAATAGAAAATCAAACCCGACAGGTTTATTAAACAATGTAGAATCAATTATAAACTCTTTGTAAAACCAAACATTATTCGCGGAAGCCGGCGGCATGTTTTTATCATTAAAGAATGTTGATTGTATCTTTATCCAATCACTTTCGGAACCTTCTTTTATATTTCCGAAAGTTGAATCGGATACAAAATATTTCCATCCTTCATTAAGAACAAGTTTCTCTCTTTCCGAAAATGAATTGTAATTTATTTTGTCCTGCGCGCATACAAAATTCGCGGCAAAAATAATTATAAGCGTGGTGTATTTTAAAATAGATGGTAATATTTTCAAATGAATTCTCAGATTCTGGTATATGTTATAAAATCAATGTTAACAGGCTGAAATCCCGAATTTCTTAACGCGGAATTTATTTGACCGCGGTGATAAGCGCTGTGCATCGAAACATGCGTTAAAATATCTTTAACAGATGTGGTATACTTAAATCCCTTGCTGTTTTTATATGTTACTAAACTATCCGGAATTTTGTCCTTTAAATTTTCTATAAAGTCCAAATATTGATTTGTATTATCGTCTATTAAAATTTTTAATTCGTCTTTAGAGATATCCGGCCAAAAATTATTTGTATTGATTTCTTCTCCTATAAGTCGTGACATCCAAGTTTTTTCGGCTATTAATACATGTATAAAATATTTTAAAGCGATTTCAGGAAAGTTTTCTTCTTTAAAAATAATTTCTAAAATTTTAGAATTAGCCCAGTTATTATATTTAAATAGTTTTATAAAATGTTCTTTCATAAATACTCTTCTAACTATTGATTTCTTTTTTTTCTTTTTTCACCTCAAAAATTTTTACAATCACATAAGCAATTAATGCGAAAATAAAAAACACTAAAAGCATCCACGAAATACTTTGCAATGCCTCAATAATTGTCTGATAGATTTCAAGTGTCCACCGCTCAAATGTTAATTCTGTTTTAATCGCTTCGGGATGCTGAGAAGAAAGATATTTTTCATAATTCCAGAATTTAACTCCGCCCGAAATTCCCGTTACATAAATGGCGAATTTTACATACTTATGCCATGCGCTGCTTATATCGTCCGAGATAATACGCGTTAGCATTTTTTCAATCGGTTTATCAAAAAATTTTACAATTATATGAGCAGTTACAAAAGCAATAACAAGTGTAACTAACAGCAGCAGAAAAAACATAATCACTCCGTTTCAAATTTTTGAATACTGTTCAATCCATTCTTTAACCTGCTCTTCAAAAGGAATTTTGAATGGTATTCCTTTTTCAAGGTTTCTGTTAATTGAAACAGCGTTTCCTGTTTTTAAAAATTCCTTAAACCCCTTTGAATTAGCCCAATAATAAATGCCCCAGTTTTCCAGGTTCCATTCGCAAGAATAAGGATTAATTTCATAATCAATATAATACAGCAAGTCCCTTTTAATCACAAAATTCGTAGGAAAATAATCAATATTAATATTCGCCTTTTGGGCTAAATCAGAAATGTTAAAAAGCTGTTCAATAATTCTTTCATTTATTTTGTTTAATGAAATCACTTCTGCCGCCGAATTTCCTTCTATGTATTCTTTTATTAGATACTGTTTAGGCAGACTATACTCAATTAATTTTGGTATATGAATTCCAAGAGAATTTAATTTATTGTATGCGTTAACTTCCGCACTGGTTTTATCCGATGTAAAATGATAATACGGCGATTTTTCATCGTGCATTAATTTCAGAATTACAAATTCATTATTTAATTCTGATAAATATGAATATCCCGATTTCCCTTTACCCATAAATTTATCTATAAGTAAATCGCCTGAATCAGCTTTGAATATACTGCCAATCTCAATCATAAATTATTTACCTGCATACCGTCGCGGTTGCTGCGCACAATTCTGGAATAAAGCGAAATGTTTTTATCGAATAAAAATTTAAGCCAGAGTTTAAACCATGATTTGTGAAAAATCAGATTATCATAAAATTCCGGCGCCGTCTTTTTTAGTTTTCTCAAATTACTCCATGGAATGGAAGGAAAATCATGATGCTCATTATGATATCCTACATTAAGCGCGGGAATATTTAATATTCCGTAATAGCTGTATGTTTCCTGCGGAGGATATGTTAAGAAATGCTCCTGTATCCACCGGGCGCCTAAAGGATGAAAGCCGATAGAAAAGAAAAATGATAAAAACAGATAAAAGAAAGAGGCAGCTCCGAAATTTATAAATATTAAAACGTCAACTCCGAATACTACAAGCCAGTTTAATAATGTCCAGCCGTTCATAAATTTTATTTCTTTAAGTCTGGGAGGACGAAGAGCCTGGAACACAGGAAAAAATAATTCCCAAATTGCTTTCCCCAAAAACGAATGACCAATTAATTTCGCTTCCCATTTACTCGCGAGATCCGCGTCAAGATTATAATCGCCTTGAAATGAATGATGTTTTAAGTGATAAGCTCTAAAGGAAACCGAACTCGGAAGCACATTAGGAATATCCGCAATTATTCCCGCAATTATATTTGCCGATTTTTTTTTAAATATAAGATTGTGCGAACATTCGTGAATCAGAACAAATAAGGCGTGATTAGCGAACGCGCCGACTAAATAGGCCGCAAGTAATACAGCCCACCAGGCTTGGCCGCTTAGTAAAATTGCTATGCTTAACTGAATCCCCACAATAAATATTATTATAATAAAACTCAAAGGGTTACGTCCGATCAGATCTCTTACTTCTGGGTGTGATTTCAGAATTTCTTTTGTGCGTGCTTTGTGAGGTTCCGGCGAGTCTGAATAAACAAAATCATTTTTGTTCATTTTTGTACTCCATCTATTTTTAAATGCAATTAATTGCTTTAATAAATTTAAATCCCACAATAACAAATGAAACGTAACAACTAATATTTATTAAATCAACCTTCAAAAACCTTACAATTCCTTGCTTGTAATTTATTTATTAATCAGCGTGTTTTTATTGTGATGCAAAACGGCAGCTGTATACAAATTACAGCAAATTTTAAAAGTATATCACAACCGACTTGATATGGTTTGCTAAGACATGGTTCATTATATTTAAAAAATTAAAAAAAGGAATTATGCTTGTTTGGATTATATGAAATTATCGGTTATGCCGGTTCGTTTTTAGTCGCGGTTTCGCTTACTATGAAAAATATTGTAAAACTCCGCTGGGTTAATTTAGCGGGAGCTTTTACTTTCGCTGTATACGGATTTTTAATTGAGGCGTATCCAATTTTTGCCGTCAACTTTTATATCACTGTAATTGATATTTACTATATAGTGCAGATGTATTCTAAAAAGGATTCTTTTTCATTTGTAGGAGTTGAGTATAAAGAAAATTCTTATCTGGCCGAATTTCTGAAAATATACTGGGATGATATTATTAAATATTTCCCCGATTTTAAAAAAGAAGAACTTCATAAATTGAGCAGTCATTTTGTTTTAAGAAACCTTAATCCGGCCGGATTATTTGTATATGAAGAATTGGAAAATAATAAGATTAAAGTTCACGTTGATTACGCTATACCCGAATACAGGGACTTAAAAAACGCGATGTATTTGTATTCAACGGAATTAAACCTTTTAAAACAGAACAAAATATCGGGTTTGATTGCCGAAACTTCCGTTGAAGAACACAGAAAATATTTAATGAATATCGGCTTTAAACAAGAAAACAAAACTAATATTTATATAAAAACCGTTTAACTCCGCGGAACATAATATATTAATTTTAGTTTAAGAAAAGAATATAATAGCCGGGCTGCTATGAAACATTTAATTATTTTTGTTTTCTTAACGCTTTCCGTAATAACTATTTCCTGCGGCGTAAAATTAAATAAACTTAAGCATAATGTTAATCATTACAATGTGCGTCTAAATATATTTCCTGAAAACCGTTACTTAGAAGTTAAAGGCAAATTAATTTATATTTCCCCGGAACCTCTCTGCGATAGCGCAATATTCTATCTGCACAAACAATTCAATATAAAATCAGTTTCCGGGAAAGATGTAGCCGGATATAAATTTTATACATCACCGGATTCATCGCTTATTACTAATCCAGACGCAAGGATATTACATATCTATTTTAACAGGATGCTGAATAAAGGAGAACAAAGCGAATTAGAATTTGAATACTCGGGAGAAATTTCCGAAATACATAATCTTTCTCAAAATACAGTAACAAAAGAATGGACGGAAATCGGTTTCGATCTTCCCTGGTATCCGTATAATAAAAGGCACGGCGAGTTTACATTTGATTTACAAGTTAATTGCACAAACGGGTATATAGTAGGAGCTTCCGGACAATTTATTAATAATGACACCGCTTTTAACTTTAATTCCGAAAATCCCGTAAATGATATTACCGTAATAATTTCAAAAAAATTAAAAGAAATTAATACAGAGGAAAAGGATTTTACTATTAGTTTATATTACAGCGACATCTCCGATTCCGCGGCAAAAGATATAAATAATAATTTAAATTGGATAATGCGTAACCTTGCAAATCGTTTCGGAGAAGACGGCGGGAAAAATTTAACCGTGCTACAGTCAATGCGCGATATAGGAGGAAGTTATTCAAATCTCGGTATGATTTCTTTATCACAGCTATATGACTCTACTTATTATGAAAATTCAATAAAATATTTTATGCGGCTTTCACACGGAGCGGCTAAACTTTGGTGGTGGCAGGCTGCGCACGATTGGAATGATTGGATGAATGAAGGGTTTGCCGAGTTTTCAGCATTATTACTTGTTAAAGAAAAATTCGGGGAAAATATTTTTAGAAAAATTTTAATTGAGAAAGAAGACAGCCTTGCAGGACTGCCTCCCGTATGGATGTTTAACAGAGAACATCTTTATGATAAAAAATTATTTAATGACGCCAATAAAATAATGAATGTTAAAATCCCGGTTTTATTATTTCATCTTTATAAGAAAATCGGAAGTGAAAATTTTTACAAACTCTGCAGAGAAATGATTACTAACGACGTTTCGTCAACAATTATTTTCCTTAGGCTTTTAGAACAAAGAGAGGGAAGAGCAACAGCCGAATGGTTTGAGGACAGGCTGAGAAACTTTTAATTTAAGTCACAAGCTCGCCCCAAGACCAGTTTTCGCCTGCGGCAACGAACATTTTGCCTTCAACACCGGCTTCCTCAAAAATTTTTTTCGTATTGTCTTTTATATAATTCACGATTTCTGTTGAGGTATTGTCGGCATCTTTAGTAAACTGCCCGGCAAAGGTGTTTCTCGGCAGTTCGTTTGTTGTCCCGTATTCCGAGATAATCTCATTAATTAACCCGAGTGATTTTAATCCGCGGTTAACTTTAGCAAAATCTGTTTGACTAGCATTATATAACTCATATGATAACACAACAAGCCAGCTCATAAAACCTCCCAAATTTTTTACTTCGATAACAGCTGATTTTTTATAAAAGATAATAATTTATAAGGCAATCATATTCAATATATAAATATGCAAAAGCACTTTACATCTGAATTTATATTTTTATTATAAATGCCCGCCGCCGAAAGAAAATCAACTCGCAATAAAAGACACATTGTATAATTATCTTGATTAATAAATATATCTCTGTGTAAATTGACGCATCACTTCAAAAAACAAAAAGGAGCGGCAATGAAAATATATAAATTTTTGCTTTCTGCATTTTTAGTTTTTTCAACCTTTATTTATGCCGGCGGAAGTTCCGATGAAAAACCAGCCTCGGAATTTGCATCCGATTATAATAAATTACTGACATATGTCGAAAATAAATTGGTTCAATTAGCCGAAGCCGTGCCGCAGGATAAAATGTCCTGGCGTCCTGCCGATGGAGTAAGATCTGTATCCGAGGTTTATTTACATATCGCTCAAAGCGCGAAGTATTTATTGTCGGCTTTAGGAGAGGATGTTCCTCAAGAATACAACGCCGACGCAAAAACTTTTGAAAGTTCGACTACTGATCCAGCTGAAGTTATAAAATCATTGCAAAAATCTTTCGGTTATATTAAAGCCGCCAGCCTAAAAATAGATGACGATAAACTGAACACAAAAGTAAACTTTTTCGGAAATGAATCCAGTATTAGATTTGTACTTGAAGCGTTGCTGAATCATGTGCATGAACATTTTGGACAGTCAATAGCATACGCAAGAATGATAGGCGTAACTCCGCCGTGGAGTCAAAGCGATAATTAATTTATTCCTATACTACTTTAAACTTCGGCGCGGAAAATTTTCTGCGCCGAATATGTTTAATCTGTAATTTTTACACCGCGCCAAAATGCCACGTAATTTTTTATTTCTTTTGCCGCGTCCTTAGGTTCGGGGTAATACCAGGCTGCGTCAATATTGGTTTCACCATCTACATTAATAGAATAATAACTTGCAGTGCCTTTCCAATGACATTTAGTATGCGTGCCGCTGACTATAAAATATTCTCTATTTATAGTTTCGGGAGGGAAATAATGATTTCCTTCAATTTGAATTGTATTTGTACTTTCCGCTAATACTTTATTATTCCAAACTGCTTTCATAATTTTGCCTTTCTTTTTTTCAACGAATCCAAATGTGGGAGAGCAATATATGGGAATTTAATAATTAAGAATAAAAAAGGAATGGAAATATATTTCTAAAACAAGAATTTTTATACCCAGTTTATTGTTTGGGCAACTTTATCATCGGCGCCGAAAAGAACGAGAATATCATCGGATTGAATTACATAATCGGGCGTTGGAATGTGAATTTTATTTTCTTCTTCAATTGCCATAATCGGTGAGAGCGGACGTTTAATCATGAGTACTTCCAAACCATGGTTGTTTCTAATTCTTAATTGAAGCAGCGATTTTCCGATAAACATTTCGGGAGCTTTTTTCTCCACTATCGAAAATCCTTCGGTTACCTGCGATGTCTGCGTAGTTTCAATAGATTTTAATTCACGCGCCATACCATCGGCTAAATTGTATTTTAAACTTTCGCGGTTATATAGTGCGATTACATCCTGCCTCCAAACACTTGCAATAACCTTTCCCGGCACAGTTTTAGAAATTACAGGAAGCTCATCAACATTTTTTTCTCCGAATAATTTGAGAACATAATCGAGATCATCGCTTTCGGAAACCTTTAATACTTCGTGCCTCGCAATATCATTAACAACAAGCATGTCCCTAAGCTGTTCATATTCTGCAATTATTGGACGTAGTTCGCTTGTAGAAATTGTACCTGTCAGTTTTTTTTCTTTATTAACTATATAAAATGTATTATGATGACTTTCGAGAAGTTCTCCTACAAGCACGGGAAGCGGCGTATCTTCGGGAATTAATACAATGTCTGTTTTCATCACATCTTTTACAAAATAGGAGCGGAGAATGCTTGTCTGCCTTCCTTGATTTAAAGTATAACCCTGTTCTTCCAAATGTTTTACATGAACGGAACCTTTAACAACAAGCTGAACTATTGTTGTGCTTATAACAACTGCAAGCATTAACGGAAGCATAAAGGAGTAATCTTTGGTCATTTCAAAAATTATAAGTATCGCCGAAATTGGAATTGAGTTTACTCCCCCCAAAACCGCACCCATAGAAACAAGAACAAACGTTGTGGTATCTAAATTCAGATCCCAAATATTATTGACTCCTGTTGCGAATAAAAATCCGAAACACGCGCCTAAGAATAGAGAAGGCGCGAACACCCCTCCGAATCCGCCTGAATTTAATATCATAGGCACAAGTAAAAATTTTAATGCCAGTAATATTAATACGATATCCCAGCTTATTGTGCCGGCTAGTATTTTATTTATTGCTTTATATCCTATACCGAATATATCTTTGTAAAAATATCCGGCAACACCTACAATCAAACCAACAGCAACCATTAATAACCATTTGGGGAGTACTTTTAAAACTTTTTTCTTAAAGAATTCATTTACCGCGCTTGAGTATCTTATAAACGCAATTGATAATATTCCCGCAGCAATTCCAAGAGCTATAAACAGATAGAAATCCGAATATGAAACAATAGAAGGAATATCAAATTGAAATGCGGGCGAATCGCCTAAAAATATCCTTGAAACGGCGCTTGCCGAAACAGATGCTAATATTAATGCTGAAAAAGTAGCCGACTGAAAATCATTTAACAAAACAATTTCCAGCGCAAAAAATATTCCTCCAAGCGGAGTATTAAACACAGCCGATATTGCGGCGCCAGCACCCGCTGCCGTAAACATTCTTCTGCGTGCGTCGGAGATACCGATTAATTGCCCCAGCTTGCTTGCAACTCCGCCGCCCAATTGGGCAGCAGGTCCTTCGGGACCGACAGTTCCTCCTGAGCCGATATTAATTACAGGGGCGATAAAATGAAAAAGTGTTGTTCTAAAACGGATAAACCCGCCCCTGATTGCAACAGCTTTTATAACTTCTGAAACTCCTCTTTTTTTAGCCGTGGAAGGGAAAAAAGTTGTCATTAAACTTTGAACAAGCATTCCCAGTGCCGGAAGAATAATTACAATTGCTCCTCCCCAGAAGGCAAAATTTCCGGCAAGCAGTTCAAAAAATATATATGAAATTAAATTAATAGCTTCGTGAAACGCTACAACAGCCAATCCAACCGATATACCTGTTAAAATTGAATAAATACTGAAGAGGGTATATTCCGGCATGTTAATTCTGCTTAACTTATTCTGGAATATCCTTAACCAGTTTCCCGGAATTTTTGAGGCTGCTTTTATATAGCTGTTATTCATGACCTTCAATATAATAACTATAAATCAGAAATTTAATTTTTATTGAATAAAAAAACCCTCCATAGAAGAATTGGAGGGTTTATTGCCGGGAGAGCAATTAAGCAATGCTACTGCTTTTTTTTATAAAGTCCGTCAAAGTATATGCTCCAGGTTTTTCCTCCGTCATTTGAGCCTTCATACAGCTGTCTTACAGAACCGTCATCATTGGGAGTAAATTCCATTCTTACAAGACTTTTACTTCCTGCTTTATCTATATTTTCACCCCATAAATACATTTTGCCGTCTTTTAATTCCCCGGAATAACGAGATACATTTCCCGAAATATCGGTCCAAATCTGCTGCCATATTTTATCCCCCGCGTCATAAAAATTAATGCTTTTACCGCTGTATCCGCTGAAGGCTTCATAATTTTCTATAATCAAACATCCTTCAAGACTATATTCAATTTTGCTGTTAGCCACATACTGTCCGTTCGCGTAAACCTGCCAATCGCCAAGCCAAAAATCGAATTGCCTGTTAAGCGGGTTATTTCTGCAGGGGAAAGCATTTTCTTCAGCCTTGGATAATAATTTTTGAAATTTTTCCTCATTATTAATTTCATCAAGTCTATTATTCGACTTAAGCAAACGCGGAGGAAGTCCCGCGGTTACAGCCTTATCAAGGTATTCATAAGCTTTTTCCTTATTCTTCATTTTAAGATAAGATATGCCCGTCTGAACAATTGATCTGATATTTACCGGAGCTTCATGTTCTTCGGATTTAAGAAATGCATTTAACGCTTCTTCATAATTTTCAAGCTGATAATATGAAAACGCAAGGCTCTGCCATGCCTGACCGTCTTTTTTGTTTTCTTCAGTTGATAAATATTCATTAAATAATTCGGCAGATTTTATATAATTCCCGTCGGTGAACTCTTTATCGGCATTCTCTTTAAGCGGCTGTGAATTAAGCGAGCTGAATATTAAAATGCTAAATATTATAAACAACGGTAGGCTGGTATTATTCATTTATCCCCCAATAAATTTTAATTAAACGCAAAAATAGTTTTATTGATTTTTAAAGTCGTCAATTCCGATAAATATTTACAATAAAAAATGTAAATACGGCAATTAATTTGTAAAGTGAGGGGCTTGAGAAAGTTTATATTCGGATGGCGTTATACCGGTTATTTTTTTAAATGTTTTATTAAAAGAAACTTTGTTGTTGAATCCCACATCATAAGCAATGCTCAATATTGTTAAGTTGGAGTACTCGGGATTTGTTAATCTTAATTTCGCTTCTTCAATTCTATAATTATTAATAAAATCAGCAAAGTTTACTTTTAGGTGTTCGTTTAATATTTGAGATAATTTATGCGTACTTATATCCAGCCGGACCGCCAAAGATCTTAAGTTAAAATCCGGATTAAGGTATAAATTTTCTTTTTTCATTAAATCGTTAATTATGTTTATATAATTTTGAGCTTCTTCAAACGGAATATTTGTTTTTTCATATTTCGCTTCATTTTTTATTATAGAAATTCCCGAGAATATTTCTGGCTGTTTCATTGAATAAATAACTATAGTATAAATCACAACAACACCGAAGAAAGTTATAATATAATCTACTTCAATATGATATTTAACACCCGTGTACATTAATATTTCATAAATAAACCACGATATAAAAAAACCGACAAACCCGAATGATAATTTTAACAACCATTTATAATTAATATACATTAACGTGTTTTTATTTCCGTTTATGCTTTTTGAATATTCGGTTATTTTTTTTATTGAAAGAAACGAGTAAAGAAGAATATGGAAATTAAATAAAACACTTGGCAATATATTATTAATATTAGCGCCGGTGTATTCTCCGGTCAACATTTTTTTTATTATTTCTACCTTTGCATCGGTATCCAATAGAAAAACCGGGAACGTCAAAGTAATTGAAACAACCGTTGGGATAAAATGAAGGATTTGTTTTAACCTGAATTTTTTATTTTTATTTATAACCGCCGAAACATATAAATAAAAAAGCGGACCCCAAGAATAATTTAGTATTCTTAATGTGCCCAGCATTTGAGGATACTTAACTAAATAGTTTGACCAATAAGCGGCGATAAATAAAAAATAATAAGAAAAGCAGAAGATTAGAATAGAAAGAATTTTATTAGCAGAAACATTCCCTTTTTTATGGAATAGTAATATTACTCCAAAAATAAATCCTTGTCCGGCGCATATTATTAATAGTAGCGACCAAAAATTCAACTGCGCAATTAAATTTATTTCATTTGCCATTATTTTTTTGTGAGAATGATTATGTAAAACAAAATATTTTTCTAAATAATTAAAAGCAAGTGAGATAAAATAGCTGCAATTATAAAAAGCGGTTTTTTAAATTTTGATGTTATGAAGATTTCAATTATTGCGGGAAGGTAATAATAAAATTGCTGCCGACTCCTTTGCTGCTTTCAATATTAATGTTAAGATTATTCATTTCACAATATTTTTTTACAAGCGCCAAGCCCAAGCCGTTTCCTTCGTACTTCCTTGTATAACCTTGATTTTCCTGTGAAAATGGGTCAAATAATTTGGACATATAATTTGATGATATTCCTATACCCGTATCGCGCACTTCTACAGTTAAAGCTGAGTTTAATTCTCTTCTGATGTTAATATCAATTTGGCCTTTATCCGTAAAATTATAAGCATTATCAATTATGTTGTTAAATATTTGCGTTACAGAATATTTATCAGCCGAAACAATATTATCATAAGAGTTATTATTAATGTTGAATAAAATATTTTTTGATTTTATTCTTAATGAGTAGTCATTGTATAACGGTGTTAAAACTTCTTCAACAATGTCAAAATCGGATTTTACATAATCATAAATACCTGTTTGTATTTCCGACATATTTAATATCAAATCTACGGTTCTAATTATCCTCATGCCCGCTTTTGAAATAATAGTAAATGTAGTTTTCAAATCTTCCGAAAGTTTATCTTCAAACTCATTTCTTAGAATACTGGCAAAGCTTAGTATTGAATTTATAGGAGTTCTGATTTCGTGTGACATTTGAGCAAGGAATTCAGATTTCAATTTATCGGATCTATCCGATTTTACAGCTTTTTCAATCGCTTCCAATAATTGCAGTTTAGACTGCTGTCTTTCAATTGCTCCGCCAATACTTCCGGCGGCCGCTTTAATTATAGCTTCTTCGGTATCGGACCATTCCTTTTCGTCCTTTAAAGTATCAAGTCCCAAAATTCCCCAGAAAATATTCTCTACATATATCGGAACTAATAGAAGAGAATTTAATCCTAATTTCTTTAATTGTTCTTTATTTTTATAATTCATTTTGCTTACAATTCCGCAAACAGATTTCTTCTCAAAGAATAAATGGAGCCATTCTTTCAATCCATCTTCGTATGAAATTTTATTGTATAATTCATTAAAGGCAATAGAATTTTCTTTTTTCCATTTATATTCACGTACAGCAAATAAAGGCTGATTATGTTCGTTTAATATATTTTTGTAAAAAAATATATTCTGTCGACATTTGTAGAAATTCCGATGTATTCAATAGCTTTAGTAATAGCTGAGTCAAAGCTTGATTCCACAAGCAGGGTATTTGTAGCTTTATCGACACCTTTTAAGAGTTCCGATTGTTTTTTAAGATCATCTATATATTTTTTTCTTTCGGATATATCAATAAAACTTTCTAGGAATATTTCTTTATTGCCGATATAAAGATTAGACATTGTTTTTTGAACAGGGAACGGTACCTTTTCAGCATTTAGTAAATATGTCTCAACAGGCGTATTAGAACTATTTGAGTCCTTTCTATTATTAATAAGATTTTCAAAATATTCCCATTCGTTCCGTTTGGTGCCGATTATAGAATCTTTGTCAGTTTTTAACAATTTAGCGGCGGCATCGTTAGTATCAATGATTGTACCGGTCGATTTTTCTATAATAAAAACGCCTGTAAGAATTGAATTAAGAATTAATTGTAATTCTCTTTGAGCCTGTTTAATCTTTTCAACCCTCAGTGAAATCTTCTGTTCAAGATCAGCTTCAAGATTATTAATTTCATTATTCAATTTCACGTTCGTTAACAGAAATGCGAATTGATTTGCGTGAAGTATTATATAATTTTGAATATTATCAGAAAAATTTTTTAAACCTATGCTGCCTAATACTTGAATTACGCCCATAATTCCCGCAGGAGAAACAACCGGAATTATAATAATATGACTATTCTGACCGTAGATTGAAAATACCAAATGCCCCTTATCAAGAGCTTTGCCAATTGTACCGTTCTCAATTAAATAATCGAAAATATCCTGCTGTTCTTTTTCCGTAGCGTCAATTGTATGCCCCAGCCGAAATTCAAATGTTTCGTGATCGAGATAAAAGAGCGCCACTGAGATAGTGCCCGGAAGGATTAAATACTTGTCGAGTATTTTGTGGTTTATTTGTGTAATATGTTCATCCCTGTAAAAACTTTGATTAAAATTAGCGACAGCTTCAATAAAAAGTTCTTCGCTTTTTATTCTTTTAGCTCCGCTTATTTTATTATTTCCGGGACTATACATTAATTTCTCTTTTTATTCTGACAACAAAAGTTTATTTGTTTCTTCAAAATTGCTTAGAAGTTCATCCATGCTATTCGTAAAGAATTTATCCGGAATATTAAGTTTTTCAAGAACAACTTCATTCGGCTGCGGTATTAAATTGTCCCCGGGAAAACCAAGTTCTAGGGTTCGCGTTATTATGTCGGCAAGATAAACAGTAGCCACTAATTTTTCGGTACTGCCTTCCATAATTCCTCCGTGATGAAATCTGACGGCATTCTTAAGCGTTGGGGGCATATTCCATTTTTGACAGAGCATTTCACCGATTTTTGAATGATCGAATCCGATTATTTCTCTTTCCGCTTCATATATATAACATCTTTTTTCTTCTACAAGTTGAAGGACTTGTTCATATTCTTCAGGCGCGTATTCAAACAGTATTAGTTTTCCTATATCATGTAAAATTCCTGCAAGAAAATAATTTTCAAGATTCTGAATCTTTAATGTATTTCCAATTACTCTGGATGAAATTCCAACAGCAATTGAATGTGACCAGAATTCGGCAGGTTTAAAATTCATAAGGTTTTTCTTTTTCTTAAATAAATTTATTACCGAAAGAGCGAAAATTAAATTTCTAATTTCGTTTAATCCCAGGTATAAAATTGCGCGCGAAATTGTATCAATTCTGCCGCTGAAACCATAAAACGCCGAGTTAACCACTTTTAATACCTTTATAGCCGCCGCCTGATCAGATGAAATAATTGCCGCCAAATCATCATTTGTTATTCTGGGATTGCTCATTGCGTCCGATAATCTTGAAAACACAGTAGGCAGCGTTGGAAGTTCCTTTATTTTTTCAATAATTTTTTCTTTGTTGGTCATTAACTTTTCCGTTTGGATAAATTCATCAATACTCTTTTAACGCCCATTTCAAATAGGTCTTTTTCGTAGCTGCTGGTGGGTTTCCAATTTATTCTATCCGAAAAAATTTTTTCAGCCTGTTCTTTCATTTCATCTGTAATAACTATTTCATCTTTACCATTCTCATTTTTAATAGTAATTAATTTTATTCCCCATGTTAAAAAAAGTTTTTTATGATTTTCCTGCAGTTCAACTCCGGCTCCCAACAGCACCTGTCCGTATCTGTTAAGAATTGGTGCGGCCAATACCATACCCGTCTCAAATTTTGAAACTTCAATTAAACTGGACATAATAATTCCTTTAATTGACTAATAATCGATTAATTACTTATATAGTTTAAAAGACAAGATGTCTTTATTATATATATAAATATATTCTATAAATAATGTTAAAATTTTAAAAAACTAAAATGAAGGGATATATGCTAAGAAATGATATTATTTTTTTCCTTTATCTTCCCAGTCAATTAATAATTTATCTCGGAAGAAAAATGTAATATCACCGTATACATGTTGAGTAAAAATACCGTAATTGTATTTATCAGTATTGCTTTTATCTGGTTTGCCCCAGCTGTCTTTAAGCATTTCTTCTGTCATGCCTTTCCATATTCTGCCGTTTGCAACCATTGTGCCGTTATCTTTTCCGTATTTTGAAATGTAGAATTTTTCAAACTCGGATTTAATTTTCGCGTCGAGGTAGTCTCTATGTTTTGTTAATGTATCAAGATCTTTTTTCAGTGATTCAATATATCTTTTAAGGTTTTCTTTATAAGCTTTTAAACTGTCTTTTTGCGCGGCTATTTGTTCAGATGATAAAACGCTTTGGGCTTTAACTTCGGAAAGATTTAATGAGGCAAATACAACGGCAATTATAGAAATAAGTTTTAAAAAATTCATAACAATCCTAAATAATATTTTTAAGAAGCTTAGAATATTAAAAAAAATAATTTATTCCAAACTTAGTTTATTTCTTTTAACTTCCGAATACATCCTCATAATCCTGCATTGACGCCTTAATGACCTCAAACGCATGTTCAGCGCCGTAAACATTTTCTATTGAAAAATGATGCTCGCTTCCAGGCACCATTTTATAAGTTGTAAAATAATGTCTTAACCGTTCAACTAAAATTTCGGGCAGTTCCGAAATATCGTTGACATTTCCCCAGAAGTTATCGTTGTCTAATACAGCTACAATTTTATCATCTGCTTCGTTGCCGTCAATCATTTTTAAGCCACCTACAACTCTCGAGTTTAAAATCACTTCAGCCCGGTTTATCGGTCTTTCGCTTAATACGCAAATATCAAGGGGATCACCGTCACCCTCGGTTGCAGTTTTGCAGAGAGCCCCTACTCTTTTACCGCAGTATGTACGGGGAATAAAACCGTAAAGTGTAGGTGGGTGCGAAGAAGTGCGCTGGGGTCTGTCGACTCTTATATATCCAGTTACTTTGTCGACTTCATATTTAACAAGATCAAAAGGAGTAATTTCTATAAATGCCTGTACCAGCTGCGGCGGATTTTTACCTACTTCAAGTCCGTGCCAAGGATGAGGTCTCCAACGGAAAAAAGGATTTGGGAATGACATTGTTACTCCACTATTTAATTGAAATAAAAATTTCTACTTTATTATAAATTGTTTTATCATACTTTTCAAAATCAGCGGTGTATGCTCTTTCATATTTATTATTTTCTAAAAAATATTTCCAGATATATTTCCATGAATCAATTACAACTGCGGGCATTTCGCCTTCATTGGTAAATTTTAAATACTTGCCTTGTTCAATTCTTTGTGTGCGTAAATTATCGGGTATATTTTCAAACCCTTTAACTTCCTTGGCGATAAGCAAGGTATAATCGCCATTATAATCGCTTTCGTAATCAGTATAAATCCCCATAAAATACTTTTCATTTATTTTATTTGGAATTTGATCTTCTATTTTTTCATCAAAGAATTTTTTGTACAGCGGCATTATTTTAGATTTTGAAGCATTGCTTTCATCTGCGTTATTTGTTCGTACTGATATTCCGGCTACATTAAAGACATCTAAACTTACTTCATTTATTTCCAAAATAACTCTCCTGCTTTTTATCTATTGATTTAAAAAATCTTTCAATCTGAATTTTATGTCTTAATATATGAACAATAGCATGTTCAAGTATGCTTTCTATAGAATATAAATCATCATTCCATGGAGTTTTCACTATTTTAGCGTCGATTTCTTCGTAAGAAATTTCTTTATCTGCAAAAACATTTTTCGTGAATTTAATTACATCTAAAAGTGATACTTCTATTTCATCTTTATTCATTAATTTATATGCGGGACGCGCTGTTTCCACGTTAATAGAATTCCCAATATAAAAAGCGTATCCGTAACCTGAATTAATTATATGCGAAACTATTGTCTGAATCGAACGGCAGTCATTGTCTAAAGTTTTATCGTCAACTATAGTTAAATATTGATCAACAGTAATCGGTCTTAAAAAAGAAATGAATTCCGACATTACATTATTATAAACTGTTAATAATGCAGACACCGGTCCTTTTTTATATTTTATTTCCATTTATTATAAAGTTTTAGAAATGATACGAAATTAATTACTCAAAGCAAGCTAATATTTTTTGATGAAAAATACTTAGTTGATTCAAATAAAAATTCAAGAGGCTATCTCAAAAAAACTTTGAAACCCTTTGTGTCTTAATGACTTTGCCGCTATTGTTTTGACTTTGTTTGATTATCAAATCATTTTTCTGCCACAAAGACACTAAGACACTAAGACACTAAGACACAAAGGAAAATTACTGATGATACTGTCTTTTTGAAATAGTATTATAATAATATTTTCAAATTGATACGATTGTTTATAACGCCCAGTTAACAATCGGGAAGAATGGGAACTGACCTCCCTGCTTAATTATATTAACAAGACCAATCTGCAAACCTTTTGTCATATTCGCCGCGTAATTAACTAAACCGATTTGAACTCCGCTTACCGTTCCTGCGTAATTTACAATTCCCCACTGCAGGCCTTCAAATTTTCCCTTTGTAATATTTACACCGTTATCCTGCCAGCCCATATAATCAGCTTCAACTATACCTACAAGCCCGAATTGAACACCCTTAGAAACGCCGGATGTAATGTGATTTATCAAACCCCAATCCAGTCCCGATACCTGCGCATTCTTACCGTAAATTAAATTGATTCTTAAACCTGTAATTGAAGTGTTTTCATCAAAAATTTGAACCGGGTTAAATAGAGCGAGCTGAATAGGTTTATCCTGCGCTTTCGCGGTATTTAAAAAGATCAAAGAAATTAATACGGATAGGTAAAACATTTTTTTAGCTTTCATAACTACCTCATTTTGTTAAAAATTTTTTCGTTAGATTCTTATGATTATTTAATGTTACTTTTTATTTGTCTCTATGAACCGTTTCAGGAGAAAACGCCGGAAGACATACTGCAATATACTCAGTTTTTTCCGGAGTGCTGTATTGTACCCATTCTCCTTTAAATGTAATTATTGCCTGGCCGGCTTCAACATTAAATAAATCATCCTTTGTTTTGACTTTCAGATGACCTTTTAATACAAGTGTGTATTCATCGAAATCGGGAATTTGACCGGGTTCAACCCACCCTGCCGGACTTTCCATTTTCGCTATACTTAAATCCGCTGTTTTAGAATTAATGTGACCAATAAATTCTTTAATTATTTTGGGTTTATTTCCGGCTGCTTCAATAATTGTCGGACTCTCAATTTTCCTTGGCATAAAATTCCTTTCGTTATTAAATAAAATTTTTACCTAAATAAATTCCGCGTTAGTTCTCCTGAATTATTAATCAAACTATCAAATTCAACTTTGGATAATTTTAAATTAACTTTTAATGTGTTTACATATTCTTGGGTACTAAATACTGGGTAATCGCTTCCGAGTACAATTCGTTTTAACCCTATTTCTTTTATTTTTTTTGAAAGTTTGTTTATATCTTCTCCATTTAAGGCGGCAATATTTTCAATATCTTCAGTCAACAGAACTGCCGAAATATCAAAATATATTTTCTGTTTTAATACTTCAGCTGTTTTAAAATATTTAATAAATTCGTTTAATACCTCTTCACTTTTTGTATTATATCCTCCGGAGTTACCGAAGTGCGCAATATATAACTCAATGCCGGGTAATTTTGTTAAAACAGAATCAATAAAAATATCAGTCTCTTCGGCGCCGAAGTTTTCGTTTCCATTATGAAGGTGGAGCATAACCGGAATTTTTTTATCGTTAGCGATTTTAAGAACAGCAAATAATTTATTCCAATGTTCTATATTTCTTAAATTCACTCCCGAATTATTTAAATGAAGTTTTATTCCGTCCATGTTTAAAGAATCAATACATCTTACAACTTCTATTTCCGCGTAATCTTTTAAAGGATTAATGCTAAAAAAAGCCGCGCATCTATCATTAAAAATCTCTGCCTGTTCATTAATATAATTGTTTTCACGTTTAACATTTTCGTATTCATCAACAATCGAAAAGTCTTGTGAGCCATATAAATATGCCATTGATAGCAGAAATACTTTTTCAGTTTTGATTTTGCTAAGTATATATGATATTGAACTGTATGCTGAATCAGGTTTTGAAAAAGGCACGCCTAGGTTTTTCCAATCTTTTATTAATTGAGGACTTAATATATGAACGTGATGATCGATTGGAATATTGTATTCTTTCAAAATACTTTTCTCTTTACAAGAAATAACGAAAACGCATAAGAATAAAATTTGGAAAAACAATTTATACATTTTAATAATTATATATCCTCATTTGTGAACAGTTTCAGAAAGCTGGAAACTTCCATCCAGTAATCATTGCTGTCGTCAAATTTCTCCCAAAGCGCGCGAGAACCGTGATTGCCTTTAGTTTCGGGGACAAAAGAAAATTTGTTATCACCCGGAATCACGTCATAAATATTTTTCCAATTTTCTTTTTCATTTTTTGCCGAAGTAATAAATACAGGGCATTTAATATTCATTGCGGCATTTGAAATATAAGTATCGCTCTTTCCGAGTCCGGCAAAATATTCACCCGGCGCGAATGATAAAACACCATTTATTAATCCGGGCATTTCTCCGGCGAGTTTTAAAACAAGCGCAGCCGAATATGAACTCCCCCAAACTAAAATTTTTTCTTTAGCGTAATTTGCTTTCGCAAATTTAACAGCCGATTCCAAATCTACATAAGCAGAAAGATAGTCGGTCTCTTTTTTCTCTTTTACGGCTCTTTTATAAGTTTCATTTTCAATATCATTTACTCCGCCTCCCGACCGCTGATCAACAGCCATACAGTTGAAACCCATTTCATTCAGCTTCGGGGCAATTTCCAAATATTCGCCCCTGCTCCATCCCGCTTGATGAAATAAAATTATAAACGGCTGGGACAACTTATGTGCAATATATAAATCTGCTGTAATTTCAAGTCCGTCTTCAGCCTTAAAAGTTATAGTTTCTTTTTCGTCGGCAAATAATTGTGCGGTGCAAAAAGTTAATAAAACGGAAAGATAAAAGAAGATTTTCGTCAATACTTTTGGAATATTCATACTTATCCTTTATTTACAAATTAGTTTATTGAGATAATATATAATCAACAATTTATAAATAATAAATACAGAATAAAAGTTTTCTATTTATATTTCGGATCGTTAATAAAAAAGTAAAAATGAGAAAAACTTTAACCACAATCTGGAAACCGCTTGCGGCAGTTATTTTTTGGGGCGCTTCATTTATTGCCACAAAAAATCTGTTAGATGAAATATCTCCTCTCGCCATTATATTTTTGCGTTTGCTGCTCGGTATTTTATTTATTGCTTTTGTGGCGAAAAACAGGAAAAGAAGTTTCTCAATTAAACCGGCTGATTTAAAAGGCGTTTTCATTTTGGCGTTAATCGCTTCGTTTCACTTGTGGATACAGGTTACCGGATTACAATATACTTCCGCGGCTAATACAGGATGGATTATAGGTTTGGCGCCTGTATTTATGACAATTATAGGTTTCCTTTTTTTTAAGGAAAAAATTAATATTATACAGACCTCTGGTATAATAATCGCGTTTACCGGATTAATAATGCTTATAAGCAAGGGTGATATTTCAACATTAAATTTAATAACTAATAAAGGCGACTTAATGATTTTAATCAGCGCTTTTACATGGAGCGTATATTCGTTAGTCGGTAAAAAAGTTACACTTAACTATCCCCCTATTATGACAATTCTATATTTATTTATAATGATGGCGCTTATAATTACCCCTTTTACGATAAGCGCGGTAAACTTAAACGCGGTTTTAAATCTATCGTTTATTGGTTTGATTTCTATCCTATTTTTAGGAATTTTCTGTTCGGGATTTTCATATGTAATTTGGGCAGAAGCTATGAAAGAAATGCCGGCAAGCAAGGTCGGCGCTTTTCTTTATCTTGAACCTTTTGTTACCGTATTTACAGCATGGTTTTTCTTAAGCGAAGAAATTTCAATGCTTATGATGATAAGCGGTTTAGTAATTATAGGCGGAGTGGTTTTGGTTAATAAAAAAGAGAAACAATAACATGAAAATAAAATATTATTTGACCTTTTTAATAATCACGGTCTTCTGTTCATTAATAGAAGCGCAGGTATCCTCTCATTCTATTGATATAAGTAATTTTGATTTTCTCATTGGCAAATGGGAAACGGATTTCGGCAATTATAAATATTATGAAGAATGGCAAAAAGAAAATGATAAACTTACAGGTTTAGGATATAGAATTAAAGATGGCGAGAAATTTGACGGTGAAAAATTAATTTTAATAAATATACACGGTTATATTTCATACATCGCTACGGTAGGGAAGCAACAGCCGATTCTTTTTGCAATGACAAATAATTCCGGAAGAAAATTTGTTTTTGAGAACAATGAACACGACTTCCCTCAAAAAATCATTTACCATGTAATTAATAATGATAGCATACATGTTTTAGTTGAAGGCCAAATGAAAAGCGGAATTGTAAAAGACGAATATAATTTATCACGCAGTATCGAATAATTTACGTTAAAGTTATTCTCCTTTGTTTGTAATTAATTGTCATTAATTATCACGCTCATAGATTTTTTAATTAATGCTGTTTAATTTTCATTACCGCAGAAAAACAAGGGGAAATCATGGTTAAAAACTTCTTTAAAATTGCGATCCGCAATTTATTAAAATATAAAACTTATACGTTTATTAATATCGCGGGATTCGCGGTCGGACTGGCAAGCTGCATAGTTATTCTCCTTTACATATCATATGAATTAAGTTACGATAAGTTTCATGACAAAGCCGAGAACATTTACCGCGTTACCGTAAAAGGAAAGGTAGCAAATAATGAATTTAATCTCGCTGTTATTGGACCGCCCGTTGCTAAAGCTTTATTAAACGATTTCCCCTCAATAGTAAATGCCGTAAGACTTCAAGGTTCTCAAAACATGTTGATAAGAACCGGCGATAAAAACTTTGTTGAGAATAATTTTATTTGGGCCGATTCATCTTTCTTTCAATTCTTTACTTATAAATTATTGCTGGGCGAGCCCGATAAGGTTTTAGCCGATCCGCATACCGTTGTTTTAACCAAAAGCACCGCATTAAAATATTTTGGAAGAATAGATGTTATTGGAACCATACTTGAGTTTGAAGATTTCACACCGTATAAAATTACAGGTGTCTGCGCCGATCCTCCCGATAACGCTCATTTTAAGTTTGATATTTTAGCTTCGCTTGAAAGCCTTGATTACGACGACAGAGATATTTGGCTGGCGCATACATTTACTACATATGTAATGCTTGCCGATGGACAAAATGCTTCTGACATTGAGGAAAAATTCCCGGCATTTATAGAAAAATATATCGGTCCGCAATTACAGGGGGCAATAGGTAGTTCTATAGAAGAGTTCAAAAATAACGGCGGGCTTTATGAATACAAGCTTCAGCCTCTAACCGATATCCACCTTCATTCAAAATTGGAAGCCGAGCTTCAGCCCAACGGAGATATATCCTACGTTTATATTTTTTCGTTAATTGCTTTTTTTATACTTGCAATCGCGTGCATTAATTTTATGAATTTGTCAACAGCCCGTTCCTTAACGCGCGCTCGTGAAATTGGCATAAGAAAAGTTTTAGGTTCAAACATAGGACAATTAATAAGACAATTCCTGTCGGAATCAATTTTGCTAACTGCTATTGCAATGATTTTCGCGGTTGTAATTGCATATCTTCTTCTTCCTTTTTTTAACAGTATTGCCGGCAAGGATTATCCCTTTACAATTTTCTCGCATTGGTACAGCATTCCTCTAATATTTTTATCTGTATTAATTGTAGGAACACTAGCCGGAATTTATCCCGCGATTTATCTTTCTTCATTTCAGCCTGTTAAAGTATTAAAAACATCATTAACATCTACAGGCAAAGGTTCGTTTTTACGGAAGGCGCTTGTCGTTTTTCAATTCGGAGTTTCAATTATACTTATTATCGGCACTATAATTGTAAACAGCCAGTTAAATTTTGTTCAAGAAAAAAACCTGGGCTGGAATAAAGATCATGTTTTGGTTATTAATAGAGCGTGGGCTGTTGAAAATGATGAACAAGCAATTAGGAATGAACTATTAAATAACCCGAACATATCTGCTTATTCATCTTCATGGGCTGTGCCCGGAAGAGTTTATAACAGCTTCTTAGTATGGAATCCCGAAACACCAAGAGGCACGCATCATTTATTTTCAGGTATAAATGTTAAAAAAGATTATGAAAAAGTATTCGATTTAAAAGTTTTAAAAGGTCGGTTCTTTTCGGATGAATTTTTAAGTGATTCAACAGCCGTTGTATTAAACGAAAGCGCCGTTAAAATTCTGAATCTCGGCGATGATCCTGTCGGTAAAAAAATTACATTCCCCGGCAACGTACCAAGCGAAGATTTTTATTTAACAGTTATCGGTGTTGTCAAAGATTTTCATTTCGAATCGCTTCATCAGAAAATTCGTCCTCTTGTAATTTCATATCTGCGCGGACAGCCGGGATTTGTATCGCTTAAAATCGCGCCTCAAAATGTTAGAGCTACCGTTGACTATATTTCATCCGTATGGTCCAAATTTATTCCCGATAAACCTTTTGAATATTTCTTTATCGATGAAGATTTCGCGAGGCTTTATGATAATGAAATCCGTACTTCAAAAATATTCTCTTCATTTTCCGTTTTAGCAATATTCATTGCGTGTCTCGGTTTATTCGGTTTGGCCACATTTACCACTATTCAAAAAAATAAAGAAATCGGGATTAGAAAAACTCTTGGCGCCTCTGTAACAACAATAGTCTATCTGCTTTCAAAAGAATTCAGCAAGTGGGTTTTATTTGCAAATATAATAGCCTGGCCGGTTTCATTTTACTTTATGCGGAAATGGCTCGAAAGTTTTGAATACCGTATTGAAATAAGTCCGTTTAGTTTTATTATTGCCGGAGCGGGAGCTTTAATAATTGCCCTATCGACAGTAATTTATCAGGCTTTAAAAGCAGCGTATGCAAATCCAATTAAAAGTTTAAGACAGGAGTAAGTTCGTTTTTTTATAATTCTCTCAAATTGGCCGAAAGTTTTAAAATCCTGCAGCTTACAGACTTTAGTGAATGACTGATTGGTTGATGGATCTCCAATCGGTCATTCATCCAATCATCAAACTTTCAAAATTTTTAAGTAATAATCGCACAAAAGAAGAATATTTTAAAACTCTTATATCTTGTGTACCGCCTAATTTTATCTTAATTTTTGACAGACTTTTAATCATTTTTCCCGGACTTAAAGTGGAAACGTCGGAAGTAAAAGGCGTTGTATTTGATATTAAAAAATTTGCCGTTCATGACGGTCCGGGAATACGCACGACAGTTTTCTTTAAAGGATGTCCTCTCCAATGTACATGGTGCCACAACCCCGAAAGCAAAAAAAAGGCCCCGGAAGAAATTGTAATCACATCAAAAAGAAAATGCCTTGATCTTTCATATACTGAAACAAAAGAAATAATCGGACGCGAAGTTTCTGTTAATGAAGTTATGAATGAAATTAAAAAGGACATTTCTTTTTATGATGAATCCGGAGGCGGCGTTACTTTCTCCGGCGGCGAACCAATGATGCAGCCTCAGTATTTAAAAGCCGTCTTAATTGAATGTAAAAAAAATGAGATCAATACCTGTGTTGATACTTCAGGCTATACTGAATTTGAAAATTTTGAAAGTATACTTGATTTTACGGATTCATTCAATTTCGATTTAAAATTAATGAATGAAGATGCACATATTCGTTACACAGGGGTTTCGAACAAAAAAATTCACGACAACTTAAAAAAGCTTTCCGAAAAAGGGAAAACAGTTTTTATAAGAATTCCAATTGTACCGGGAATTACGGACTCTCTAGATAATATTAATGAGAGCATCCAATTTTTATCATCGCTCAATTCTATAAAAGAAATTCACTTGCTGCCTTACAACAGGCTGGCATCTAATAAATACCACAAATTAAGAGAACCTGATTTTCACAACAAAACTTCCCCCCCTTCAAATGAAAGAATGGAAGAATTAAAATCCCGGTTTGAAGCCGCAGGCTTCATCGTAAAAATCGGAGGGTAACATGAATGAGCGAATAAAAAAATTAAGAGAACAAAGTTTAAACGCGGTTCCTTTAATATCATGTGAACGCGCGAAACTTTTAACAGAATTCTATAAAAGTGGAAAAGCCGAAAGTGTTTCAATTCCAGTCGCGCGCGCGATGGCATTAAAATATATTTTAGAAAATAAAGAACTTTGCGTTAACGAAGGCGAATTGATTGTAGGAGAACGCGGACCTGCTCCCAAGGCCACGCCGACATATCCCGAATTGTGCTGCCATAGTTTGGATGATCTTAAAATTCTAAATGACCGCACTAAAGTTTGGTTTAAGTCCGATGCAGAAACTCAAAAATTTCAGGAACAAGAAATTATTCCATTTTGGAAAGAACGTTCAATCCGAAGCAGAATTTTTGAAGAAATAGGCGGTGAATGGAAGGACTGTTATGCAGCCGGAATCTTTACCGAGTTTATGGAACAGCGCGCTCCGGGTCATACAGTTCTAGATGATAAAATTTATAAAAAAGGATTTAATGATTTTAAAAACGATATTCAGGGTGCGATTGATAAATTAGATTTTTACAATGACCGGGAAGCATTTGAGAAACGTGAAGAATTAATAGCAATGATGATTTCCGCCGACGCATTAATTCTTTTCGCGAAAAGATATTCAATTAAATTAAAAGAACTCGCCGAAGTTGAAAAAGATTCATCACGCAAAAAAGAATTTTTGCTGATGTCTGATATTTGTAATCACGTTCCTGAAAATAAACCCCGCAATTTCCACGAAGCTCTTCAGTATTATTGGTTTGTTCACATAGGAATTATAACCGAGTTAAACACATGGGATTCATTTAATCCCGGCAGACTCGATCAGCATCTTTATCCGTTTTATAAACAAGAATTGGAAGCCGGAACATTAACAGAAGAAAGCGCTAAAGAAATTTTACAATCATTCTGGATAAAATTTAATAATCAGCCCGCTCCGCCTAAGGTTGGCGTTACTGCGCAGGAAAGCAATACATACACCGACTTCGCGCTAATAAACGTAGGCGGATTAAAAGAAGACGGGTCGGATGCTGTTAATGATTTATCCTATGTTATTATGGATGTGATTGAAGAAATGAGAATTCTTCAGCCTAGTTCGATGGTGCAGATCAGCAAAAAAAATCCCGACAGATTTTTAAAACGCGCTATTAAAATTGTTAAAACCGGGTTTGGTCAGCCTTCAATTTTTAACAGCGATGTTATTGTGCAGGAAATGGTGCGCCAGGGTAAAAGTTTAATTGACGCTCGCCGGGGCGGAGCAAGCGGGTGCGTTGAAACCGGAGCTTTCGGGAGAGAGAGTTATATTTTAACAGGTTATTTTAACCTCGCGAAAGTTCTGGAAATAACTTTAAACAACGGATTTGATCCGCGTACAAAAAAACAGCTCGGTTTAAAGACGGGAAATCCCGAAAATTTTGAAACTTACACCGAACTTTTTGAAGCATATAAAAAACAGCTAAATCATTTTATAAATATTAAAATACGCGGCAACATAATAATAGAAAGACTTTACGCCGATTATATGCCCGCGCCGTTTATGTCGATACTTATTGACGACTGCATCTCAAAAGGAAAAGATTACAACAGCGGCGGTGCGCGTTATAATACTTCTTATGTTCAAGGTGTCGGGTTAGGAAGTTTAACAAATTCATTAACGGCTTTAAGAGCCCAGGTTTTCGATAATAAAAATTATACAATGAAAGAAATTCTTTCAGCGCTTCAGAATAATTACGAAGGTTTTGAAGAAATTAGAGAACGCCTTGTTCACGAAGCGCCTAAATACGGTAACGATGATGATTACGCCGATGATATTATGCGGGAAATCTTCGAAATATTTTATGAAAGCGTTGACGGAAGACCAAACACAAAAGGCGGGCAATTCAGAATTAATTTACTTCCAACAACTTCTCATGTTTATTTCGGAAGCGTTATCGGCGCAATGCCCGACGGTCGTAAAGCGAAAGAGCCTTTGTCCGAAGGTATTTCACCGGTGCAGGGAACTGACGTAAACGGTCCAACTGCGGTTATAAAATCGGCCGCAAAAATTGATCACATTCGCACCGGCGGTACTTTGTTAAATCAAAAATTCTCACCGCAATTTTTAGAAAACGAAGACGGTATTAATAAAGTAGCTCAGCTTGTGCGTTCATATTTTAAAATGGACGGACATCATATTCAGTTTAATGTCGTAACGGCGGAAACATTAAAGAATGCACAAAAAGAACCGGAAAAATACAGAGATTTAATTGTAAGAGTTGCAGGTTATAGCGATTACTTTGTAGATTTGAATGAAGACCTGCAGAATGAAATTATAAAACGAACAGAACATACTGAATTTTAAATTAGGGGAGGAACAATGTTCAGCGCATCAACCTATATTGAAAGAAGAAAAAAATTAAAAGAACTCGTTAAAACCGGATTAATATTTTTACCTGGAAACGGAGACTCGCCAATTAATTATGCGGATAATATGTATCAATTCCGCCAAGATAGTTCGTTTCTTTATTATTTCGGTCTTGATAAAGAAAATATCGCCGCAATTATTGATGTTGATAAAGATCAGGAATTTATTTTCGGCAACGACCGTCCAATTGAAGATGTTGTTTGGATGGGCCCCGAAGAACCTTTATCTGACTCAGCAAAAAAAGTTGGAGTGGAAAATACCGCTCCTTTTACAAACTTAAGCGGTGTATTAAAATCTGCGAATGAAAAAGCACAAAAAATTCACTGGCTGCCGCAATACCGCGCCGATTTAATTATAAAATTTGAAGACTGGCTTGGTGTTCATCATTCAAAAGTAAATAAAGAAGCCTCGTTGGATTTGATTAAAGCCGTTATATCTCAGAGAGAATTTAAATCTGAAGAGGAAATAAAAGAAATTGAACTGGCTCTTGATTTAAGTTATGAAATGAATACAACCGCGATGAAACTTTCGCATGAAGGAATTTATGAAAGGGAGGTTTGGGGAGTAGTTGCCGGCATCGCTCATAAATTAGGAGGATTCGCTTCATTCCCTATTATATTCTCTCAGAACGGTCAAACGCTTCATAACCATCATCACGATCATTTAATGAAAAACGGAAGATTATTAATTCTTGATTCCGGAGCCGAGTCTCCGCTGCATTACGCAAGCGATATAACCCGCACGTTCCCTGTAAGCGGAAGATTTACGGACAAACAGAAAGCAATTTATGAAATTGTTCTCGCTGCTAATTTAAAAGGAATTGAATTAATGAAGCCGGGAAAAACTTTTAAAGAATGTCATCTCGCCGCTACCAAAGTAATTACGGAAGGATTAATAAATATCGGTTTGATGAAAGGAAACGCGGATGATGCTGTTGCCGCCGGAGCGCACGCTTTATTTATGCCGCACGGACTTGGTCATCACATGGGTCTAGATGTTCACGATTGCGAAGGTCTTGGCGAAAGTTATATCGGCTACGATGAAAATCATAAACGCAGCGATCAGTTCGGTTTAGCGTATTTAAGAATGGGAAAAGAATTAAAACCGGGACACGTAATTACTGTTGAACCCGGATGCTATTTTATACCGCAATTAATTGACAACTGGAAATCCGAAAAGAAACATACGGAGTTTATTCATTACGATAGACTGGAAAGCTACAGAGATTTCGGCGGCGTAAGAATTGAAGACGATGTTGTTGTTACAGAAAGCGGGCACAGAGTTCTAGGAAAACCGATCCCGAAAACTGTACATGATGTTGAAACTGCTTGTAATTCATAATTGTAGAGCAGACAGCCTGTCTGCGCTATTGTTTGAAAAAAAATATTTTTATAGAAGTGATATAAAAGCCCAACTTTTTAAAAAAGTTGGGCTTTTAACAACCTGGGCTTTTCACAACAATTTATTAATCCCTCAAAATTGATTTGTACTCAAGCAATTGAAAAGAAACCCGATTTTTTGGAAAAACCGGGTTTGTAATTTTAAGTCAATATTAACAAATCTTATTTAACCAAATTCATTTTCTTACTAATTATTCTTCCATTGGTTTCAAGTTTATAGAAATAAATTCCGCTTGAAAGATTGTTTGCGTTGAATTCAGTTTTATATTTCCCGGAATTTAAATAGCCGTTTACAAGCACAGCAGCTTCTTTGCCGAGCACATCATAAACTTTTAATTTTACATTTCCCTCTTCCGGAATACTGAATGAAATTATTGTTGCCGGATTAAATGGGTTGGGATAATTTTGATGCAGAGCATACCCGGCCGGTATTTCCAAATTGTCTTTTTCAATTCCTACCAAAGCGTTTGTAAAAGAGTTTGTTGCATGAAAGTTTCCGCCAAGCATAGTCCACTCGCCGTTTACGGTGCCCGCGTTGTAGCAGAAAATACCTTCATGATCTTTTGCGATATATAATTTGTTGTTATGAATAAGAGGCGAACCCCACACCAAAGGCCATGGGTTTTGGAATTGCGGTTGTGTGTTCCATAAAATTGTTCCGTTGTTTATATCCGCTGCAACCCCGGCGTTTAAATCATTGACCGACGTTGTATAAAATAATTTACCGTCCAGTGCTACAACGTAAGGAGTATTTGTAGCTCCTTCGCTTCTTGCCTGGTTTTGCCATAAAATATTTCCAGTCAACAAGTTTAATGCAACAACTTCCTGAGGAACAGATGATACAAGTTTGGCAACACCTACAAATATTTTATCTTGATATATAGCCGGTGCCGCCTTGTTTCCAACGTATCCAATAAGATTCGAACTCCACGTTATGTTTTGTGCTGCAATATCTATACAATAAAAAGTCGGGTTCTGCATTGTACCCGGCGCAATTATTAAATATTCTCTTGTTTGATAATATGTGTAGGTCAAACTTGCGATTGAAACCTCGGGGTCAGGTAGGTTCATTGTCCATAGCTTGCTTCCGTCGTTACAATACATCACTTCTATTATAGCCGAATCGCTTCGCGCCGCGAATAAACGCAGTCCGTTATAATCAATAAGCATGTTGCTGTATTTCCCGGCTTTCTGCCATATTACGGTTCCCTCGTTTATATCAAAACAATATAAAGTATCATTCGTTGCGGCATAAAGGTTTCCGCTTTCATGAATTGGTTTTGAGCTCCTGTTTGAAGTGTAAAAATTATTTTTCTGCCAAATTATATTCCCAGTCTCAGCGTCCAGCGCAAGCAGACTTCTTTCAGAAGGATTTATATAATTGTTTTTTGATATAAATATTTTCCCGGCATAACCAACCGGACTATCGTATGTACCGTTATTAAAATTTAACGTGTCCGCCCAAACTATATCGCCTGTCTCTGCATTTAACGCAACCAGTCCTTTATCCTGTCCCGCCCAGAATATTTTATTATTCATGATCAGCGGAGTGCTCCACGAGGTTCCGCTTGAAGGCAATTCTGTTCCTTCTTTTTTCCATAATAAATCTCCTTGAGCAAAAAGAAAATTGCTGATCATAAAAACCAATACAAACTTTTTCATTATACCTCCAAATTGTGTGATGATTTAGAATTATTATCTCAAAAGCAGCATCTTTTTTGTATCTCTAAAATCTCCGGCTTGCAGCGTATAAAAATATACGCCGCTTGTAAGTTCAATTTCGGTATTTGCAAATGTTACAGTATAATTTCCCGAGCTCTGAAATCTGTTTACAAGTGTTGTTATCTCGTTTCCTAAAACATCATATACTTTTAATGTAACATTAGCACTTGCCGGAAGCTGATATTCAATTATTGTTGCCGGGTTAAAAGGGTTGGGGTAATTTTGCGAAAGATTAAACTCTTCCGGCAAGCTGTTTAAATTCTTTTTAACAGAAACGACTCCGGCTTCTCTATAAACGGCAAGTCCTCCGTATGTACCAATCCATTTATTGCCGTTTGATTCAATTGCAAGAGCGTAAACGGCATTGTAAGGCAACTGGGAATTACTTTCGTTAAATATTGTCCATGTTGAACCGTCAAACTTTGCAGCGCCTCCAGCAGTTGTTCCAATCCATTTATTGTCTTCTTTATCAATAACAATGCAATTAACCCTGTTAGCAGGCAGTCCCGAAGTTGATTGATTATAAATACTCCAGCCTGATGAGGAAAATTTTGCTAATCCTCCGGATAAAGTACCGATCCATTTATCTCCGTTTGAATCAATAGCTAAAGAGAGAACATAATTATCGGGTAAATCTGAGTTTGTTGTATTATAAATCATCCAGCCCGAACCGTCTGATTTTGCCAATCCTCCTGCGGTTCCAACCCACATATTTCCTTCGTTATCAATTACAAAGGCATAAATCCAATTATGAGGTATGATTGAATTAGAAGTATTATAAAGAGTCCAATTTGTTCCATCTAAAATTGCCACCCCTTTGTTAGTTCCAACCCAAATTCTTCCGGAGTTATCCATAATTAATGCGGAAATTTCATTACTCGGTAACTCTGAGTTGGAAGTACTATATGCTGACTTAACAGTTTTGGTGGCTGGGTCAAACCTTGCAATACCATTATTTTGAGTTCCGATCCATACATCACTTCCAGTACCTAAAGCTATATTTTTAGCCGGCCCCGGCAGCCCGGAACCGCTGTAATCAGTCCATTCACCGTTACTAAATTTATTTAAACTACCTGAGCTGCTGCCTATCCAAACATTACCGGTCTGGTCCACTTCAAGATCTGTTACACTGATGCTTATTAATCCTGAATTAATCGGTTTATAAACGATCCACTCAGATTGACAATAAATTATTGATAAAAAAAGAAAATAAATTGCAGCCGACGTAATGAAATTTTTCATCACTCCTCCGAATTGAATTCTATTATTTTATAACACCCTATGAAATGAGTATAGATTTTTTCAAATATTACCCGATAAATCTATTTATATGATATTCAAAGAATAAGCGATGAGAATAAGACATTTTGTCGGCAATTATTAAGATTAAATTGTCCGATATTCAATCTCATTATATATAATTCATCTTTTTTAGGCAAGAAAAATCAGAACCTCACTAACTTAACTTGAGTTTTATCACAATCCTTTTTTCACAATTTATTAATCCCTCAAAATTGATTTACCCCGAACGCAATTGTATATTTATACTTTAGAATTAATTGTTGCCCGCCCAGCGCGGGTAATTTTATAGGAACTTTACGATAAGAGGCAAACATGGAATTAAAATTAGAAAAACTTAAAAGTTTTGAAGGAAGAAAAGGTCCTTTACTATTTATTGTAATGGACGGAGTTGGTTTCGGAAGGCAGGATGAAAGCGACGCTGTGTTTCTAGCTAAAACGCCGACACTCGATAAATTATTAAAAGAAATTCCGCTGCAGACAAAATTAAAAGCTCACGGTCCGGCTGTTGGTCTGCCAAGTGAAGACGATATGGGAAACAGCGAAGTAGGGCACAACGCAATCGGCGCAGGAAGAATTTTCGCGCAGGGAGCAAAACTTGTGAATAAATCTATTGAAACCGGAGATATTTTTAAATCCGAAAATTGGGGCAAAGTAATTGAACATGGAAAGAACGGGAACACAGTTCATTTAATGGGATTGCTTTCCGACGGCAACGTTCACTCTCATATAAATCAAGTGTTCGCGTTAATTAATGAATGCGCAAAAAAAGAAGTAACAAAATTAAGACTTCACATTTTATTGGACGGCCGCGACGTGGGAGAAAAAACAGCTCCCGAATATGTAACTCCGCTTGAAGAACTTTTAGCAAAAATTTCTTCGGAAAAAAAATATGATTACAAAATAGCATCAGGCGGCGGAAGAATGATTACAACAATGGACCGCTACAATGCGGACTGGACAATTGTTGAACGCGGCTGGAAAGCTCACGTTCTCGGCGATGCGAGAAAATTTAGATCTGCTTCCGAAGCGATTCAAACTTATTACAGCGAAGATCCTAAAATTACAGATCAATATTTGGAGTCATTTGTAGTTGTCGACGAAAACGAAATTCCTATAGGTACAATTGAAGACGGCGACGCAGTTGTGTTCTTTAATTTCCGAGGCGATAGAGCAATTGAAATGTCAATAGCTTTTGAAGCAGGAGATGAGTTTGATAAATTCGATAGACAAAGAGTACCAAAAGTTTTTTATACGGGAATGATGGAATACGACGGAGATCTTCATATTCCTAAAAATTATTTGGTTAACCCGCCTTCAATAGACAGGCCGATTAGCCAGTATTTATGCGCTGAAGGTGTTACTTCATTCGCGATTTCCGAAACGCAGAAATTCGGGCATGTAACTTATTTTTGGAACGGAAACAGAAGCGGATACATAAATGATAAATTGGAATTGTATGTTGAAATTCCTTCCGATAAAATTCAGTTCGATAAAGCTCCGAGAATGAAAGCAGATGAAATCACTGACAGAACTATCGAGCTTTTAAAATCCGGGAAATATAAATTCGGTAGAATAAACTACCCGAACGGTGATATGGTAGGTCACTGCGGAATTATGGAAGCGGCCATTGAATCAGTTGAAGCCGTTGATCAAAATCTCGCAAAAATATTGCCTGTAATAGAGGAATTGGGAGGTATTGCCGTTATAACTGCCGACCACGGAAACGCTGACGAAATGTTTAATGTTGTAAAAGGAAAAAGAGTTGTAAAGACTGCTCATACACTAAATCCGGTTCCTTTTATAATTTATGATCCTGCATGTAACGGCGAATATAAAATGGCCGGCATTAATACTCCGGGTTTAACAAACATCGCAGGAACATTGTTGAATTTGTTAGGCTATAAAAATGTTGAAGATTATGATCCGTCGTTGATTGTGTTTTAAAGTCGTTTGTCATTCCCGTATGTTTTTAGCGGGAATCTCAAAACAGATTCCGTCAAAATGATTGCCGGAATGACAAGTGCATTACAGATAATAAATTTGCACTTGATTTTCAAAGCCGATTTGTCAATTTTATTTGCGGCGGTTATAAATTGTTTAAATTCTAGGAAAATATAATGTTTAAAAGTTTTATAAAGATTTCTATGTTTTTTTTATTCATGTCAACCGTCTCGTTTTCGCAGACAGTGATAAGTAAATATGCAGGGGAATTTTTAACAATTGGTGTTGGCGGTCGGGCACTTGGTATGGGTGGCGCTCAAGTGGCTACAGTTAACGATGTAACTTCCGGATATTGGAATCCCGCCGGACTAGCTTTTATGGACTATCCTCAAATCGCATTAATGCATGAAGAACATTTTGGCGACCTTGTAAATTACAATTACGGCGCCGTTGCTATTCCTTATGGCACCGATATGAGTTTCGGGTTAAGTGTAATAAGGTTGAGTGTCGACGGAATACCTGATACGCGCGAAGCCTTGGTTGACCGCGTTACAGGCGATGTTATTTATGATATCACAAATCCACGCGCATTAATTGACCCGTCAAGAATTATTGAATTCAGCAACACCGATTGGGCGTTTTATTTAACTTTTGCAAAAAGACAGAACGAAGATTTTTACTGGGGAACAAATGTTAAAATTTTAAAAAGAGACATAGCCGAATTTAGCGCGGTTGGAATTGGTTTTGATATTGGCGCGGTTTATATGATGACAGACAGATTACAATTAGGCGCAAATATTCAGGATGTTACAACAACACTGGTTGCTTGGAATACCGGAAGAAATGAATTAATTTCTCCAACGGCAAAAATAGGCGCTGCCTATCAAATTGATTTTTTCGCCGGTACTATTACGCCCGCGCTCGATCTCGATATGCGTTTTGAAAATAGAAGATTCGCTTCAAATTTTAATGTAGGCCCTGTCAGTTTCGATATGCATTTTGGATTTGAATATAACTTTAAAAATTTATTAGCCGTACGCGCTGGTTACAATGACGTAAAACAGCTAACTGTTGGCGCCGGAATAAAACTTCCTAAACTAAACATAGATTATTCCTTTGCCAGATTTAACGATTCAGAATTTGACAGGCTTCCCGATACTCACAGGATATCTCTTATGCTAACGTTAGAAGAACCTCAATTTATGCGTTAATAAATTTGTGAATTATATTTTTAAAGATATATTGGGAGAATAAATTCTCCCAATATTATTTAAATAATTATGAAAAGTAAAATTTCCAAAATTCTTTTCTCTTTTATCTCCTTTTTAATAATCTCTTCATGCTCGTCTATTAAAGAATCAGTTTATGATTCAAACTTTCCGCTTTCATCAGAAAGAGTAAAGTCAGTATCGGAAAACTTTTCAATAAAGGTTCCTTTTGGCTGGTACTCCACCGTTGATAACGAAAATAATTCTTTTGAACTTTGGATTAATAACAATGACAACTCTGCCGCAATTACTTTTATAAACATAAATACCGATGAAGAGCTTATGCAGAGTAAAAATATTAATGAACTTAAAACACTGCTGAATTATTCTAAAATTGTAAAGAAGGCAGAGCTTGGTGCTAATTATAAAGAACTGGAATATGAAGAATATTTTGAATTAAACACAATACCTTGTGCTGCGCTTGTATTTATCAATAAAGAAAATAAAAAAGGAAGAATTATTGTATTTGAATTTAACGGGCATTACTACGAATCAACAGCGACAATTTTGAATGAAGATAAAATTAATGAGAAGGATTTGTTTGTTATCCAAAATTCTATTTTAAAAACTATTTATTAATTTGAATGATACACTTTGTATGATGTACACATATCAAATCATAAAAAATCATAATCATCATAAAAATCAGCGTCTGCCGGTATAGGCATTTTCTATTTTTTGCGAAGCTCTTCTTTTAATTTTTTTGTCAAAGATTCTACCACCAAGGTATATGAATCATCAATCCAACCGTAAATAAGTTTAGGATTAATTATCCCGTTAACTTCAATTGTGTTCCAGTGTTTTTTGTCCATATGGTATCCCGGATGCATACAATTATAATGTTCCCTTAATTCAACCGCTTTTTCCGGTTCACATTTTAAGTTTAAATTCAGCGGCGGAGTAAGATTTGTTAAACAGAACATTTTTCCCATTACTTTAAAAACAAGCGTTTCTTCGTCAAAAGGGAAACCTTCGGTTACGCCTTTTTTCTTTAAACAATAATCCCTGATATTATCTATATCCATATATTATCCCGTATAAATTTTTACCCTAACTTTTAAATCCTTTACCCGTCTGAAATTATTGAATTGACATCCTCATTAATTTATTTTAGAATCAAATTGTAAATAAGGAAAGATATGATATATTCTGAAACTTATTATTCCACTAATTGTATCACGAGACAATATAAAGAATTCGGGAAATTTATGAAAAAGTTATTATTACTTATTTTGTTCGTTTCAATGGCAGCCAGCTGCAATGCGCAGAGCGCTGAAGAAATTGCCGAACAAAACGGGATTATAGATACAAATTCAATTTTGCATCCTCAAAGCATTCAGCCTAAAGAAACACAAATTATTACACGTATTCTTTCAAATTATCATTATGAAAAACCTGGAATTAATGATTCCGTTTCAGCCGTTACTTTTAATAATTATATAGATAATCTTGATCATAATAAATTATATTTCTTAAAAGAGGATATAGATAGATTTGAAAAATATCGCTTCCTTTTTGATGATGATTTAATTAACGGTAATCTTGAACCTGCTTTTGATGTATTTAATACTTATAAAAAAAGACTAAATGAAAGAATGAAATTTATAATTGAACGTTTGAATCATAAATTTAATTATGACTTTGAAGAAACCTACGATACTGAAAGAAAAAATTCAGATTGGGCTGAAAATGAAAAAGATTTGAATGAAGTCTGGCGGAAAAAACTAAAACATGAAGCCCTTTCTTCCCTTCTTAATAATAAGGACTGGGAAAAAACAAGCGAACAATTATCGAACCGATATAAAAATTTTCATAAAATCATTCTGCAGTATAAAGCCGAAGATGTTTATCAACTATTTTTAAACTCTTTTGCCGATGCTCTCGATCCTCATACAAATTATTTTTCACCCAAAACGGCTGAAAATTTTAAAATTAATATGAGTCTTTCACTTGAAGGAATAGGCGCTACATTAATGAATGAAAACGACTACACTAAAATTGTACGCATAATTCCCGGAGGACCGGCAGACGGAAGCAAAAAGCTTTTTGAAAATGACAGAATTGTTGGAGTTGCTCAAGGAGAGGAAGAAGAAATGGTTGATGTTATAGGTTGGCGCGTTGATGATGTAGTTCAGCTTATAAGAGGGAAAAAAGGGACAAAGGTTAGACTTCAAATATTAAGAGCCGATGATACCCATGATATGCCGACAGACGAAATTATTATAGTGCGCGATAAAATTAAACTTGAAGAACAAGCGGCCAAGAAAAAAGTATTTTCCATTGATGAAGACGGCGCTAATTTTAAACTTGGCGTTATTGAACTTCCTACTTTCTACAACGACTTTGAAGCACGCAGTAAAGGTGATGAAGATTTTAAAAGTACAACACGCGATGTTAAAAGAATTATCGGCGAACTTAAAGAAGAAAAGGTTGACGGAATAATTATTGATTTAAGAGACAACGGAGGAGGATCACTGCAGGAGGCTATTGAGTTAACAGGATTGTTTATAAAAGACGGACCTGTTGTTCAAGTTAGAAATTCCAACGGACTTGTAGAAATTGGAGATGACCCAGATCCCGGAATTTTTTATGACGGACCGCTCGCGGTTATGGTAAACAGAAACAGCGCCTCAGCTTCCGAAATATTCTCTGGCGCAATTCAGGATTACGGAAGAGGCGTTGTAATTGGAGAAAGAACATACGGCAAAGGTACAGTCCAGAACTTAATTAACCTTAGTCAGTTTATTCCTGCCAACGATACTAAACTCGGGCAGTTAAAATTAACTATCGCAAAATATTACAGGATAACTGGAAGCAGTACTCAAAGACTTGGAATTATTCCGGATATTTTATACCCTACTCCTATTGACGCAAATGAGTATGGTGAAAGCTCAAGAGCAAGCGCGTTAAAATGGGATAGAATCAACAGCGCACAATTTAAGAGGTTTAATGATTTTTCAAATATTATTCCTGAAATGATGAAGAAACATGCACAAAGAATTAGAAGAAATCCCGAATTTCATTTTTTAATTGAAGAGATTGAAGAATTCAAGGAAAATAAGAATAAAACCATATACTCATTAAATTTTAATACCCGAAAAGCAGAAAAAGAAGAAGAAGAAGAAAAGAGAAAGAAACGCGAAGAACTGCGTCAGCAGAGAATTGATTTAAAAGTTGTTGATAAAAACGAAGTTAATACTCCTGAAATTAAACTCGATGACCCTTTGCTTGAAGAAGGCGGACGTATTCTTGCAGATTTGATTTTAATGTCAGTAGGTTAGTGAAAATTTTCGAAATACTAATTTGTTGCGTATTTGAAAATTAGTATTTCGAAATTATTTTTTTACTTCTATTACGTCAATATTTTTTAATTCAATATCAGATACTTTTTTTAATTTCCCGGCAGAGTAATACTGGTCATAATTTTCTATTTCATCACCTATTTCATCCGAAGTAAAATTTTCCCAATCATAAAAAACAAATCCGTTGACATTATGTTGTTTTTTTACCGATCTGAATCTTGAACTGCCTCCGTTGGTATGGTAATAATAGGCGAAGTAATCCATCGACTTAGTATCTTTCTCGAACCAGTAAATGAACCAATCCTGATAATCGTCACCGCCCCCTTTATCATCAAAAGTAACCTTAATCTTATAATAATCTTTTCCTTTGATTACCGATTCGCCCGCAAATACTTTATTTACGGAGGTGTCATTCAATTTATAAGGAAGCATATTAAAATAAACAACCTGATTAATTGAACTTCTTATTTTTTCTTTCTGCGCTTCTTCTAGTAAAATTTCAAGTCCGTTTAATTCTTTATATGTCGAATCGTTTGTCATGCCTTCTCTAATTATTCCTTGTGTTGTATCAAGAAATATCTTTTCATAAATAAATCGTCCGTTATTATGAAATACTTTAAAATGAACGCCGCGAAAATCAAATTCAATATCGTTGTTTTTAAAGGCGTTCCACCCTGAACTTTTTATTGCCTCATTTACTATTTCGTCCGGATTGGGGCTAGCACAATAAGTAATAAAAAGAGAAACTGTTATTAGCGCAAGTCTAGTGAATTTATTCAGCATTAATTTATTTCCCAAAATAACGTTTACGGTTTTTTCCGATTGTGAAACTAACTATTTTTATGATGAAAATAAAACAGATAAATTATGGCAAAAACAAATGCTGTCCGGATTCTGGAAGCAAATAAAATTCCGCATCAAATTTATGAATATGTAGTTAACGAAGATGAACTTGACGCAGTAACGGTTGCCGATAAAATAAACGCCGAGCATGAACAGGTATTTAAAACATTATTAGCTAGGAATGAATCAAATCAGTTTTTTGTTTTTTGTATTCCCGGTAATTTTGAATTGGACTTAAAAAAGGCTGCAAAGACTAGCGGCAGCAAAAAAATTGAAATGATTAAAGTAAAAGAAATTTTTCCGCTTACAGGTTATATACGCGGCGGATGTTCACCTATCGGTATGAAAAAATTATTCCCGACTTATATTGATGAAACAGCTCAGCTTTTCGAAAATATTTTTATTAGCGCGGGTGCAAGGGGTCAACAAATTAAAATTTCCCCTAACGACTTAGTTAAAATTATTGACGCCAGTTTTTTTGATTTAATTTAAAATTTTTTATAATTAGAAAACCATACAGTTTTAAGAGATGGGTATTAAATTAATTAAAGATTCCAGATTATTATTAAGTTATTAGTTTATAATGACTTCCGGGAATAAATCAAATGCTTTTTTCTTAGAGTGATTCGAAATTTTATGAAGGTAATTATTTTATTTTGATTTAAAAATTGTCTATATTTGTTGGCTAAAATTAAGGAGATTCTCAAAGATGGCTAAAAAACAAACGTTCGCCGAAAAAGCGAAAAAACAAGGCGGCAAAGGCGGTTTAGTTACCGTAAAGTTTATAAAATCGGTTAAATCAGACAAAGGTTCTTATAAATTTCAAGAAAACCTAGTAAAATTAGAAGACGTAAACAGCGTTACTAATTTAAAATAAAAATTTTACAAATCTGCCGTTTCCAAGCATTTTAAAATTGACATGCCAAAGTAATTTTTTATATTACTTTGGCAGGCAGTTTATCTAATAAGTTTTATCTAATATCTGCTTTTACAGCATTTCGATTACGCCGGGACATATTAAGTAAGATACGATAGTTATTATTTGTTAATTGCTGATCGCATCCCATAATTTTAACGGGATAGCATTTGCCTTTTATTTTACCTTTAAAAAGGAGGCGCCAATGTATACACAAAAAAAATTAAAATTTTACAGTTTGCGTAATATAGATCAAATCCCACAATTACAAAAACTAAGTGAAGAGGAACGATTTGCAATGAAGGTCGTTGCAAATGTTTTGCCTTTCAGAACAAATAATTATGTAATAGAAGAATTAATAAATTGGGATAATATTCCGGATGACCCAATGTATCAACTGACCTTCATGCAGAAAGATATGCTGCTACCGAGGCATTTTAATAAAATGGCAGATATTCTTAAAAATAATTCTTCGCCCGAAATAATTAAGAGAACGGCAAATAAAATACGGTACGAATTAAATCCGCATCCGGCCGGTCAATTAACCGCGAATGTACCCTTAATGGACGACGAACCTGTGAGAGGAGTTCAGCATAAATACAGGGAAACATGCCTTATTTTTCCTTCAGCAGGACAAACATGTCACGCATACTGCACATTCTGTTTTAGGTGGGCTCAATTTGTTGGAATGAACGATTTAAAGTTTGCCACCGATGAATCAAACCAGTTTCAGAAATATTTAAAAGAACATAAAGAAGTAACAGACATCTTAATTACGGGCGGCGACCCGATGGTAATGTCGCTGCAGAAACTAAAATTATATATAGAGCCATTACTTGAGCCTGAGTTTGATCATATTAAAAATATTAGAATCGGTACAAAATCACTTGCCTATTGGCCATATAAATACGTAACAGATAAAGATGCCGACGGGGTTTTAAAATTGTTTGAAAAAATAATTAGTTCCGGCAAACATTTGGCAATTATGGCTCATTATAATCATTGGATTGAACTTTCAACTGATATAGCCAAAGAAGCTGTAAAAAGAGTAAGAGATACCGGCGCGGAAATACGTTCGCAGTCGCCGCTTGTAAAAAATGTTAACGACAGCTCCGACGTTTGGGCGCAAATGTGGCGTACGCAGGTAAATATGGGTATAATACCATATTACTTTTTTGTTGAAAGAAACACCGGTTCAAAACATTATTTTGCCACCCCTCTTGCCGAAGCGCTCGAAATTTATAGAAATGCATATATACAAGTCTCCGGTTTAAATAGAACTGTGCGCGGCCCTTCAATGTCGGCGGCCCCCGGAAAGGTTGCTATTGAAGGTATCGCAGAAATAAACGGCGAAAAAGTTTTCGTTTTAAACTTTTTGCAGGGACGCAATGCGGACTGGGTAAAAAGACCTTTCTTCGCAAAGTATGATACAAAAGCTATTTGGTTAAATGAATTGGAGCCTGCATTCGGTGAAGAAAGATTTTTCTTTGAGGATGAACTTGAAGAATTATTTTATAATAATAGTCTGTTAAAAAATCCCATTAAAAAAGAAGAAGAAGAACTTCAGGAATACGGGGCAGCGTAAATGAAGAAATTGCAGCACAAATAAGTTATTTGTGCTGCAATTTTAATTTTAAGCAGAAACAACTTCAATTGAAGGATTAACTTCGCGTTTCAATAAATTCTCAATTGCAACAAGTGTTCCGCGAATTGAGCTGGGGCAGCTTCCGCATGCGCCTTGATACCTTATACTTAACGTGAACCCGTTCAACTCAACAAGTTCAAGTCCGCCGCCGTCACCGGCAAGCGCAGGGCGCACCCTCTGATCTAAAACTTGATTTATCTGTTTTAACAATTCCGTCTCTTCAATTGTCGCGCCTTCAATCTCTTGTTCGGGCGGAACTGTTTTTATATCAAATCCTTTAATAAATTCAACAAAACCTTTTTGAATAACTCCCCATCCTGTTTCTGGTTTCTTTTCAATAGTAATGAACCTATCCATATAAAAAACGGAAACAACACCTTCTATTTCAAAAACACCCTTTGCAAGAGGATCATCTTCGGCCGATTCTTTCGTCGGGAAATTCCTCGTCTCTTTTGTTAAGAGTTTTTCACTCATTACAAACTTTAACGCCTGCGGATTAGGGGTTAAATCAACATCCTGTACTATTAACATATTCTCCTCCGTTCAATTTTATATATAAAACCGAACTTTCTAATTTTAGTTCCAATTTAGCAATAATTGAGGAAAAAATAAATTTATTAATGGAACGCAGATTTATTATGATTTATTATGATTTATTAAGATCATAAAAATCATGATAATCAGCGTTCTATTCCGTAAGTGTAATAAAACTACTTGTTATTAATCAACAGTACAAACTCACCTTTCAAATTTTCTTTTTCAAAAATTTTCAGTGTTTCTGAAGCGGTCCCCCGGAAATATTTTTCTTCGGGCATTGTAAGTTTGTAAGCTAAAACAATCTGCTGTTTAGGTCCGAAAATTTTTGAGATATCGGCGAGCAGCGCTTTAGCCCGGTAGGGGGTTTCCATCACAACAATTATTTCTTTTATTTTTTTGAGATCGAAAAGTTCTTTTTTCCGTTCTTCTTTTTTGGGAGAAAGCCAACCGTAATGATAGAATTTCTCAAAATCCAAACCGCTTCCTATCAAGGCAGGCAATAATGAATTAGCTCCCGGTACAGGCACAATTGGGATTTGAAATGAAATACAATAGTCTACAAGTAAATGCCCCGGGTCCGAGAAAAGTGGTGTGCCGCAATCAGAAATAAGGGCAGCCGATTTACCCTCTAATATTTTACGGGCAACTTCCTGAGCTGTTTCTTTTTCGTTATGTTCATTAAGATCAACTAATTCTTTTTCAATTTCAAAATGCGAAAAAAGACGCCTAGCTTGTTTATACTCCTCGCATATAACAAAATCAACCGATTTAAGAATTTTTAATGCGCGTAAAGTTATATCGTCATAATTCCCAATCGGCGTTGAAACCAAGTATAATTTATTATTCATTTAGTCTACTTAACAGTTCTTTTACCTTTTCAGTCAAAATATCTAAACTAATCATTTCCCTTACGTCGGTTCTCCGCACTTTAATTTCCACAGCGTTTTCTTTTAAGTTTCTTTCGCCTACAACAACTTGGATAGGCATACCTAATAGATCGGCATCATTAAATTTAAATCCGGCCGAGGAATCAATTCTATCGTCGAATAGAACCTCAATACCTTGCCCGGTTAAATCTTTATAAATTTTTTCACATGTTTCCACAACAGCTTCTTTTTTCATATTCAGACCGATCAACTGTACATGAAACGGCGCTAGATTAGGATTCCAAATAATTCCTTTCTCATCATTATTCTGTTCAATATAACATGCAAACACTCTTTCAACGCCTATTCCGTAACTTCCCATAATTATAGGATTTTCTTTCCCGTTTTCATCAAGGAAGTTTACGCCTAGTGCTTCGCTGTATTTTGTACCCAATTTAAAAATATGCCCGAGTTCAATTGCTTTAAATACTTCAAGAGTTCCTTTTCCGTCAATCGTTTTCTCTCCGCTTTTGACAAAACGTAAATCGGCGTATTCAAGTTCAGGCACATCGCGTTTCAGATCTATGCCTCCGATATGAAAATCATTTTTATTTGCGCCGCTGTAAAGATTATTTGCGTCTTTTAAACGAAGATCGGCAATAATTTTATGTTTAAATCCAATTGGTCCTATTGATCCGGCATCGGCTCCGGATATTTCTTTTAATTCTTCTTCGTGCGCCGGACGAACCTGCCCGCCTAATATACCCTGAAGTTTTGCTTCGTTTACTTCTTCATTGCCAAGCATTAAAACAAGAACAGGTTTTTCGTCATGAAAATATACTCTTGATTTCGCGGTTTCAGTTTCATCAATATTTAAAAATTCGCAGAGCTGGTCAATTGATTTAACGTTAGGAGTACTGATTTCAAATATTTTCTTGCTATCGGCATGGCGTTTTGCAGCGTCAACAAGTGACTGCGCAACCTCAACATTAGCCGCATATCCTGTTTCACGGCAGTACGCAATATTATCTTCGCCGGCTTCTGATTTTACCATAAACTCTTCTGATTTGCTTCCGCCCATTGCCCCGCTTGAAGCGCCGACAACAAAATAATTTAATTTACAGCGGTCGAAAATTTTTCTGTATGCCATATCATGTTTAGCATAACCTTCGTCAAGTCCTTCCAATGTTGCATCTAAAGTATATGCGTCCTTCATTAAAAATTGCCGGCCTCTTATAACGCCGCTTCTGGGGCGCGCTTCATTTCTAAATTTAGTCTGTATCTGGTACCAAATCTGAGGCAAATCTTTGTAAGAAGTTACATTCCCTTTTGCATGGAAAGCAATAATTTCTTCATGAGTAGGCGCAAGCACATACTCTCTGTTTTTTACGTGGAATAATGTATCGCCGAATGCTTCAACGCGGTTGGTCGCTTCCCAAATTTCTTTAGGGTTAAGCGCCGGAAGATGAAACTCTTGTCCGCCGATCGCGTTCATTTCTTCACGGATAATTTCCGATATTTTTCTTACAACCTTATAACCCAGCGGAAGCATTGAATAAATTCCGGCAGATAACTGTCTAATTAATCCGGCCCTAATCATTAAAATATGACTTGGGATTACAGCATCGGCCGGGACTTCTTTTAATGTAGGGATAAAACTTTTACTTACTCGCATTATAGATTCACAGTTAATTATTAATAAAAAGAATTAATTTGAAAGGCTAAAAATAAGCAATGCGGGCGCCAAAAAAAAATCATTTATTATTGATTTTATTTATAAACCATATATAAAAGTGAATAAACCTGTTTTTTTAGCTTTTGTTAGTACAAAATAATTTGCTTAATAAGTCTGACTAACGGAATTAAATTTATTTATCTGTTTTGCTTGATGTTTATATTTTGCAATTATGGGTGTACTATTGTTCAACACTAAAATTTAAAGTTTTCTAGATATTAATTTTAGAGCCTAAAATTTCCTCTATGAAAATGGGTATGATTAATTTATTTTTATTAGGAATTTTGTAGCTGTTTATTTTTTAAAGAGTTTAAAAATGATTTAAGTAAATGAATTCTAACACGGTTAAATAATGAGCATAGGTAAAACCGAAGATTTAATTTATGAAAGAACTTGATTTTACTCCCTCCAAATCAACAGAAGATTTTAGAAGTAATTATAAGCTGCACGATGCGGCGGAATTTCACGGAAAAAATTTATTAACTCAATGGGGAATAAGTTTTAAAGAATTCGGAAGCGATAAACGTTTTGAAAAGGTATGGGAAAAAGGGGGGGACAAACCTGATTTAATAATTAATTATAAGAATAAAAAGGCATTACTGGATTGGAAAGGTAAAAGAAATTCAAAGTGGCTTGTAAATGAAAGGGCAGTTAGCGCTTATCTTGAATGGAGTGAAAAATTTCATATTCCAATTCTAATTGTATTTTTTGTTTTTGGTAACGGCGGTGAATTAAAAGACAGGCGTATTGCGTTTCTCGGTAAGCATAGTTACATTTTATCAAAAGAAAAACAATGGGATAAAAATAAAACTATAGAATTTCAAAATGACATCCCGTTTTTTAATAAACATAATTTTATTAATACTATATTATTTCCTTAATTTAATATGAGCAATAAATAGTTGAACGATTATACATCCAAATATGTCGAATCGGTATTCAGAAACTCAAATGATTCGGGAGAACTATTTGACGCATTTCAAACCGCAGTTGCGGAAAAAATAAAAGATTTAGAATTATATAAAATATTGCTCGGCAATCCCGTTTTGTCAAAAGATGAAGTATTAATGTATTCGGATAAATTGTGCAAGGAATTAAAAGATAAAGAATACGATATCTGTATGTGGACGGCAAAGGTATTAAGCACTAGAATGTTTGAATACGGATGCAGAGAAAGTTCAATAGCATATTTTGAAAGAGCCTTTTATAATAACCCCGAGAACTGCGAACCGCTTTTAAAAGTCCTGAATTTGTACGAAACTGATATGAACATTCCAATCAATAAAAAAATATTAAATATAATTGATCTTGGCTTATTATCTATTAAGAATAAAAGCAGGGTTTATTATTCGCTGTCCGATATTTATAAAAAGATAGGCAAAGTAGAACAGTCCGAATATTATTTCAAACTGGCCGAAAAATTTTCCAAACAGGAAAATTAATAATAATATCCAATCGTAAAATAAAAGAATGTTTGACCCCAGCTGATTGAATTATTTTTTAAAGGATTCTGAAATAAAAAACTTTTACCGATCGAAAAATCCGCCGGACCGATTGGTGTATCCAAAGAAATAGTTGCACCTAAGGCATGCCGTAAATTCTTAAATTTTATCTGTTCCGTTTGAGTCCATATTGATCCAAGATCGTATCTAATTTTAAAGTAAGAATCAAAAAATATTTTGTGCGGCAAATCATATCTATATTCTAACGCAGCTTTAAATATTTGTCTGCCTCTAAAATCATTTTCTCTGTAGCCGAAAAAATTATTCTGTCCGCCGAATGAAAACTGCTGACTCAAAGGTAATGTTTCGTCGGCAAATCCAATTGTTGCTTGAGTACTAATCGTATGCTTTGAATTCAAAGAAAAATAACTTTTATAATCAGCGAAAAATTTTGTGAAAGCTACATCGCTTCCGAATACTTTCTGCGCGGTTTCATAGTATCCGTTAACAACAACTCCGCTTGTAGGGTAGGGATACTTATTTTGAGAATCAATTGAAAGCCCTATTTTTATAGATGCGATGTTTGCTTTGTAAGGATTTAGAATGTTGTTAGTAATATTTTTAATTTCGTCGCGCTGAAATTTTCCTTCAACAATTAGGTTTCCTAATTTCTTTACCTGCGCTCCAAGCGCAAATGATCCGCCGTATTTTAACTGTCGGTATTCGCCTTCCTTCGATCTGCTGAATCTATTATGGTTATTTGTCGAATCATCTTTATACAGGTTAATGTCAATAAAATCGTAAAAACCTCTTAGTTTATAAGTGAGGTATGTATCAAATGTCCTGTTGGATTTATGTTCGAAAATAACTGATCTGTTCCTAGCTCCCCCGCTTATAATCGCACCTAATTCAGTCCCGGTTCCGTAAAAATTTTCATCTCTTATATCAAAAGAAATTTGAGTAAAGTATTCGTTGTCAAGTCTAATTCCCAAACGCATAAGTGAGGAAGCTTTTTCTTTAATTTTTACCAATAAAATATTTTCTGTTGTATCCTTAATTACATTTAACTCAATACTTTCGAAAAGATTTAATGCTCTTAGATTATTTAGTGCTTCTTCAATTTTGGAGTATTGGTATAATTCATCTTTAGCAAAATCAAATTCTCTTGTTATAACTGTGGGATTTGTTTTTGCATTTCCGCTTACAATTATATCTGAAATTTTGCCTTCGAGAATATTTATAAAAAGAGTCCCGTTTTTTTCATCAAAACTGTAGTCATTAATTTCAGCTAAAGAATAACCGTTTTTCTTATAAACACCTATCAGTTCAATAAACTTTTCAGATAATATTCTTCCGTTAAACGGCCGGCCGATTAAAGTTTTAAATAGATATTGCAGACTGTCTTCATTAAAAAGAGTAACGCCGTATAATTCGACTTTATTAATTAAGGGACTTAACTCTTCGAAAATATTTATGAAATGTTTATTATCAGCGCTAATAATTTCTGCTGACAAATTTTTATATATTCCCTTATCATACAGTTGATAAAGTTCAAATAGAATATCACGATTACTTATAGAATCAGCTGTTTTAAAACTTTGGGCAATATTATTTTCAATGTTACTATTTTTATTATACGGTTCAATAGAGTTAAAATATATTTCCTTATCCGTAATTTTATTTTTGAACAAATTGTTTAAGGAATTTTTAATATAGTCGATTTGATTTTGCGCTGCGTTATAACCTCGTTTAATGATTTCGTCTATTTTAGAAAAGTCAGCACCGTTTATATCTTTTATTTCCGGTTGAATAATAATATCTGCATTTTCAATTTGCCTTTCGTTTATAATTTTCATTGGTATGCTTACTAGCTGATCGGCAATTTCCCATGGGTAATTTAACTCGTTCTTATTCCTGAGTCCGCTTGTAGTATTGCCGGCAATAGTAAACTCGCTTCCTAATTCTATCGCGATATTAACAGGCATATTCGCCGTAAGTCCGCCGTCAACCAAAATAAGAGAATCCGATTCAACCGGGGGCAGCAGAAAAGAAACGCTTGAACTTGCCCGCATTGCCCTGCTTAAGGATCCGTCTCCAATAACAATAGTTGCGCCGGAAACTAAATCAGTGCTTACAGCTCTGTATTTATACAACAAATCGTTAAAATTATTTTTCGGGCGTATCGGAGCGTTAATTGTTATTAGATTTAAAAAGTTAGAAACCTTCTGTCCCGTATTTATAGAATTCGGAATAACTGGTGTGAATCCGTCGAGACGCAGCGCGAAAATTGCTTTGTCTTCCGTAATTTTTTGCTCAATAAATAGTTCTCTTCTGTCGGTAGTTTCTAATGAAAAAAAGTCATTCCAGTTTGCTGAATGAAAAATTGAATCTATTTGGTGAATTGAATATCCAGAGGAATAAAGTCCTCCGATAATGCTTCCCATGCTTGTTCCAACAAGATATTCAAATCGAATGTTATTTTCTTCCAGAGATTTAAGAATTCCCAGCTGGGCAATTCCTTTTGAGCCGCCTCCGCTTAGTACAACGGCAACATTAGGATAATCAAATGGAATTTTTTCGGATAACCCGAATGGAAGAGGTTTATCAATTAAATTTAATTTTAAATAGGTAGTATCCTGTCCGAAGAGATTTATAACAGTAAATAAAATAAATAGAAAAAATATTTTTTTTGATTTATGCATTTTATAGAAAACCATTCCCGCAATTGCGGGAATGAATAATCAAAAGTGAATTAAAATTTTCTTTTATTTTTTGAACCGCTCTGCTGAGTTTTTTTCTGTTGTTCAGCCGCATCCATCATACGCTGCATAAATCCGCCTTTTTTTCTCTGCGATTGCGGAATTGGGACAAGCTCCGTGCCGTCCTTCTTTTTGTTAATATATTGCTGCTGAATTATTGAAAGCAGGTTGAACATAAAATAATAAAGATTTAAGCCGGAAGGGAATCCCATAAACATAGCTGTAAACATAATAGGCATTATATATACAAGAGCTTTCTGACTAGGATCTTTTACAGTCATTTTCTGCTGTATAAACATAGTTATACCAAGCAATGGCGCCAATCCTGTAATAACATCAAGCCCTAAAATAGGAATTTTGAAAGGAAGCCTAAACAGAACATCGGGTGAAGACAAATTAGTAATCCACCACAAAAACGGTTCATGACGTATTTCAATTGTTACGTTAAACAAACTCCAGAGCGCAATAAGTATAGGCATCTGTAAAAGCATTGGAAGGCATCCTCCTGCGGGATTTACACCGTAGGTGGAATAAAGCTTCATTGTTTCTTTTTGAACCTTTTGGGCGTCGTCTTTAAATTGTTCTTTTAATTCTTTTATCTTGGGCTGAAGAAGCTGCATTTTCTTCATTGATTTCATGCTTTGTTTTGTAAGCGGATAAAGCGCGAACTTAATAATTATTGAAAACACAATTATTACCAAACCGTAATTCGGAATAAATGAGTGGAGGAAAATGAAAAGTGGAAGTAAAATGTATTCGGAAATTGGTCTTATTATAAATTTTAAACCGAAGAAACTTCCGAAATCAAATAACGCCTCATAGTTTCTTTCATATGATTTTAACAAATCATATTCAATTGGGCCAATATATAGGTTGAAGGAATTCTTCTGATAATTTTTATCTTCAAAAGGAATTTTCAAACTTGTGCTATAATATTCTCTTATTCCCAATTTGGCGCTGGGTTTTTTATAACCTTCAATATATGCGCCTCCGTCTTCGGAAGGGTTTTCTGGTGATATAATTACCGCGAAATATTTATTTCTTACACCTACCCAGTCAACCTTTCCGTTAAAATCTTTTTTCTCAATTTCACCGTCGTCTGCTGCGTCAATAATAACCTGTTCTTCGCCTGTATAGGCGCTTGCGTTCGAATATGTAGCTTCGTCGGTAGATATTTCTTCAACAAAATTTATTCCGTTTGACCAAACTAAATCATATCTGTAGCTGCTTATTATATTATTAAGATTAACCAACTCAACATCAACATCGCTGGCGTAATTATTTCCGTGAAACGTAAATGTCTTTTTTACTTTTTGATTTTCGGCAAGAGCAAATTCATAACTTAAAGAAACAGTTTCATCGCCCGAAATTTTATAATAAAAATTATCGGCCTCAGTTTTAAAATCAACATTTGCAGTATTAACAAGTTTGCCGTCTTTTGTTACAAACACAACGTTTAAATCGCCTTTACCGTTTACAAGCTGAACATGAGTATTATAAAAATCAGATTCGTCGAATTTCCTGTGGTACCATGTTTCAAATTCTTTCAGATAATATTTTCTTATTCTTCCGCCTTTAGAAGTAAGTTCAAGTTTAACAAGGTCGGTTTCAATTGTAATAACATTTTCTTCTTCCGAAGATGAGAACAATGAGTCCGAAGCATTTTCGGTTTCACTAAATCTGTTTTCACCGCTTTTATCAATAACTGTATCGGCGGGTTTATCGGATTCTTTATTTACCATGGTTGAATCATTAACGCTTTGAGGCAATTGAGGCTGAGGTTCGGGGGCATTTATATAAAGCCATACGACTAAAATTATTCCAATTAAAATAAAGGCTGCGGTTGTTTGTTTATCCATTCTTATTCATCCGAAAAAAAATTATCTAAATAATTAAAAAGAAACCGTTTCAACCCTAAAATTAACATAAAATTTTATATTAATTGATGGGATTAAAACGGTATGTAAAATTAGATTAATAACTCTGTCTTAACAAGGTTCATTTTAGAATTAAAGATTTGTGCAAATCTTGTTCATCAACTCAATTACATCGGCCTGCAAGTCAAAAAGGGAAACCGTTTTATTTTTTTTTTGGTTTATCCCGTATGGAGAAATTACAAGAAATAAAATTTTGTTTTGGGACACGCAAACATTTGAAAGGTTTTTTTTATTTAACCTAACCGCTGTCCTCAGCAAACGTTTAATTCTGTTTCTCCAGACTGCGTTTCCAGATTTTTTATGAACTCCAAAAGCAACCTTAAAGCCAGGATTATCAGCAGAAAAAATAGAGTAATAATTAGCTTTTAGTTTTTTGCCGCTTGAAAATAAAATCGAACCTTTTGTATAGACTAAGCTAAATTCTGTTTTGCTTTTGATTCTTTCTTTTTTTGAAAGACCAAATTGTTTCAATTTTAATATTCGTCGCTAACTGTTAATTTTTTTCTGCCTTTTGCTCTTCTTGAAGCTAAAACTCTTCTACCGTTTTTAGTAGCCATTCTAGCTCTAAAGCCGTGTTTGTTTTTTCTTTTTCTATTACTTGGTTGATAAGTTCTTTTCATTTTATTTTTCCTACGTTTCTAATTATTGCAAAGAATACAAAATTAAATAAATACATACTAATAAACAATATTTTTCTAAAACATTATATTAATATGCTTTAAGGAGCTTCTATAAAATAATAAATGAATTGTTTTGGGTAAGCCTGCTATTTAAAGCGAAGAAGGCGGCTCAAGATATCCGCAGCCCAGCCAGTCCACGTGATAAATTTTTGCCGCCTATTAGAAAACTTTATAAAATTACTTTATTGCATCCTTTCTCTTAGTTTCACTTTATATATATAGTTACAATCAGTGTGCCAAAAGAATTTCTTCGTTTTTTCAATCTTTTTAAGAACTTTCTGTACTTTAGTGTCTCGTAATGAAAATCAGTATTTAAAAGGTACAATATAATCTTGGAGGTTTTTCAAACCTCCAAGATTTGAATTATTACTTCATTAAGATCATTTTCTTTGAGATATTTACGTTATTTCCGCTTAATTGATAAATATACATTCCGGAAGATAAAACGCTTGCGTCAAAAGATACTTTATAATTACCAGGCGCGTACTCTTTGCTGGCAAGATTTGCGACTTGTTCACCCAACACGTTAAATATTTTAATTGAGTAATTGCCTGAATTTTTAATGCTGAATTCAATCATTGTTGAAGGATTAAACGGATTCGGATAGTTCTGGCTTAAGTTAAATTCAGTAGGTAATCCGTTTATTTCATTCGCAGATGTAATTTCACCGGGCTGCACTTTAAATATTGCGCCGTCGCTAGTTCCTGCATATAAAGTTGTAGATGCCGGGTTCACCATCAATGAGCTTACCCCGTAACCAGCCATACCGAAGGAATTCCAGCTCAAACCGTTATTTGATGTTGAATAAACCCCATTAGCCCATGAACTAATGTATACGTTGTCACCGGCATCTACGGTAATTGAATATACATACTGTACTGGAAGACCGTTTGCTGCTTTCTGCCATGTATCACCGAAATCAGATGAGGAATAAACTCCGTCGCCGTAGGTACCTGCATATATTACATCCTGTGATGTTATTCCCAAAGCCCAAATGTGCGCGTAACCGTTGTTTAACGGTGACCATGTAGAACCTGCATTATCCGACTTGAAAATACCGAATCCGAAAGTCGCGGCATAAACATCATTATTTGAGTCAACAACTATTGAATTAACCGCGTAGTTTTCTAATCCAGCTGCGCTCCATGTAGCTCCGTTGTCTGATGATTTGTAAATACCCAATCCCCATGTTCCGGCATAAATATGATCATTATTATCTATTGCTAAGGCTCTAACATCAATTCCGTTAATTCCGGATAAATTCCAGTTTCCACCGTTATCTGTCGATATAAAAACACCTTGTTCGGTAGCTACAAATATGTCGCCGGTTGAATTTCTTTGAATTGCCCAGATAAATCCGACGTTCATGCCTGTATTAATTTGAATCCAATTTGCGCCGTCATCTTCAGAACGGTAAAGTTTTCCGCCCCATGTACCGGCTAAAATGTTACCGTTTATATCGTTAGATAATGATGCAACAATTTCACCAGGCAAGAACGAACCAACCTGATTCCAGTTTTGAGTAGGATTGTTATTGCCTGTACCTGTATTTCCGTTAGTATTATTTAACTCGGCCTGAGTAATATGTAATGACGCTGTTCCGAAATCGTCTTCTTCTAAGCTGCCGTTGTTCGGTGTTGAGTCAGGATCAAGCAAATCAGAAGCAGTAATTTCCGCGAAGTTTACAATTGTAGTATCTACAGGAATATTACCTAAAAACTGAGTATTGTTAAACTGAGCTTTGCCTTCTAAGAATTTAGCTATCATTTGACCATTCTGCTGACCGTCAACAAAATTAACATTTGCTTTAGGCGCTAAGATTGAACCTTCAACAGCAATGTTAGAGATTTTAAGACTTGTAGCGTTGTAGAAATTAAACAATACATTCGCTCTGTCTGTACCGTTAACAACTAATCCACCGCTCCAATCATCTACGGTTGTACCTTTTATATTAACAATCACAACAGATCCGTTAGGAACGTTAATTACAAAGTTTGTAGCATCCGCTAAATCTGCTGCTTCAACTTTAAATACATTAAGGAAAGGATCGTTGCCGTCTAATTTTAATTCACTCCACTGGTATGTAGTGGTTCCGTTTGTAGTGTAGCTTTTTAATTGTGTAGAAAGATTTATCAAATAATTGCTTGCGGCTGCAAAGTCAATTGGATTATCTTTTCTTAAAGTTCCGTTATTAATACTAACCGCATCAATCGGTAAATTTGTAGAGTTGCCGTAAACAATGTTACCGCTGTAAACCGCACCGCTTGTAAATGTTAGGTTTTTGTTTACGATTAGAACATCTTCAGCGCCGTTTGAATTTGGCAATTTATCGCCGACACTATAGAAAGCAAGATTAGCATTTCTGCCGACAGCTAATTTACCTTCGGTATCTGAAGACGGAGCGCTCATATCTTTTAATACGAAAACATTATATCCCTTTGCAGGACCTAAATCCAAAGTGCTTACGCTTATTTCCGAAATATCAACTATAGCAGAGATATGTAATTCGGCAACTTCACCGTTATTTAAATCTCCTATTTCCCATAATCCGGAAGCTTGATTATAAGTACCGTGAGTAGTTGAGTATGAAGTATAATCCAAACCTTCAGGTAATAAATCCGATACTACAACACCTGTCGCGTCTTTTGGACCGTTGTTGGTGACTGCGATTGTAAAATTAACTGTTTCTCCGTCATCCGGATTTTCATTATCAACAGTTTTAACCAGGCTTAAATCCGCTTCATCGTCAACAGGAGGATTACATACCCAAGGGTACCAGTATAAATCTCTTCCAATTCCGTTGTGGATTGGATTACCGTCGCAATCAAGTATATTTGCGCCGAAATGTAATTCCACTACTGTATCTGTAGATTTAATTCCCGGCCACCATGCAGTAATTGTAAATGTTGTATCTCCTGTAATCCATACTGATGCATAATGTGTTGAATTATCCGTTTCATTATCATCAGGATGCACAATTCTCCAAGTCGTCTGTAATTTAGCTATACTTGGATTAGGTGTTAATTGTACTGAACCCGTAATTGTAATCCACTGCGGTTCATAAAAGCAGATTGCAGAATCAGGTCCGAATGAACCGGTCCAATCTGTTACACAGACTTCTTCATCACTTTTTTTGTTTTTAATTGTATGTAGGGCGTATTTTTCAAAACCGTTGTAAGGATTTACGGCATATCCGCCAGGCAATTCAGCAGTGAATGTACCAATACCGAATATTGGAGCAAAACCGGCAGGAAGATTATATTCTTCAACTGTATATTGTCCGTTTATAGGAACCCATAAGCCGTTATTATCGTTTGTATTGTTATTCTGATATGAAAATTCTAATGTACCGTTATTATATGTACCGGTTGCTGTTCCTAAATCGCTTGTTGCTAAAACATAATAGTTGCTTGGTAAATTATCCGGCAAAGAGTTCATTAAATTACCGTTTTCATCTAACCATTTCTTCTCAAAGAATATATGTTCAGAACAAGGAGCGGAATTTGTCGAAGCGGTTGATGTTTTTCCGTTTAATGTCCAAACAAGATTTGAACTTCCGTCCCATGTAACTGTAAACGCTGAATTTGGGAAATAAGGAGTTCTGCCCGGTTCGAATGTAGTTGGTTGACCTTCATTCTGATTTCCGGTTCCAGTAAATTTATTATCATTACCAATTGGTATTTCAACCGAAACACTGTTCGGATTATTATAACCAAAATGTGCTGTATAGGTACCATTACCGTTATTTATTACACATTCTAAAATCGGGGAAACTTTTTCCAATTGAACTTGGCAAGTTAGGTATCCTTCGTTTGTATTTCCGTTATCAAAGTTTTCGTTTACAGCTGTTGCTGCATCATTAATTTGGCTAAGACTAAAACCTGTGTTTCCGCCGCCAAGCGCTGTTTCGGCAATCTCTAATAATTCAAAAACAGATTTACCTGCAAAGGGACCTGATTCAATAACTAAATTTCCAAGATCTGTTGAGTTTGCGCCTGTTTTTCCAGCTTGATCAAAATATACGTTTAGCGCTAGCGCTACAACTTGTCCGGCAAAAACAGAAATATTTCCCGATCCCGGATCAACATAATTTTGAGTTAACGCCTGAGCAGTTGATCCCTGGGGCAAGAAACTTTTAACTGCGCTTGCTGATGTTAAAGTTAAGGTAAATCCGTTACCTACAATTAAACCTGAAGGAAAAACATCATCAAAATAAGTGTCTCTTATTGTACCCGGAGTTGAATTTGAAGGGCTTCCCCATCCGCCTTGAGTATATGTAAGATATCCGCTTAAATCGCATTCTCCGCCTTGCAGATACCAATTTACCATGCCCTGTCCTGTTCTTGTAACACTAGTAGGCGTAGCTAAAACTAATTTTTGATATTGATTCGGTTCGATTGTATGAACATATTTTGTTCCTTGAGGAATAGTCGCAGTAGTAGTAACTGTAATTTCTGCGTTGTTGCTGTTTCCTTGTGTGATAATAATTGAACCGGTAGATCCGTTTGCACCTGTTGACGCTGTAGATTGGCTCAAAGAACCTGAAGAAGCTGATAAATTTAGATTTATTCCGCTTAACGGATTATTATCCTGATCAACAACCATTACTGTAAATGCGCCGTTTTGGCCAATTTGAAGAAATTGAATAGCAGGATTTACGGTAATATTAGGCAGTGAAGCCATATTTCCTGATTGTCCGTTTGCAGCATTAATAATAGCCAACGCTCTGTTTTTAACGGTACTATTGTCAATAATAGTATTTACGTTTACACCGTCAGCAAAATGCCAAATAGCCATCTGAACAGCCGCGGCTTCTTTTGTATCATCACTAAGATTTCCCGGGCCGTTTGCAGCGGGGTAGTAATTATTTAAAATATATGTAATTTCATCTGAAGTGGAGCCGTCATCTGTATACTCGTGAGGATTTGTACTTGAATAATATGCTATAAAATGTGAAATATCGATGCAGTAGAATTTTGCACTGCTGCCGTCAAGAGTACCTTTAAATGTTCCTGCATATACATTTAACTGGTTATTGTTATAAGGATTGGTAAATTTTACTCCATTTACTCCTTTATCCTTTCCTGTTACTCTGGCAATATTAGTTCCTTGAGTGTTATTAGTACCGTTAACACTATAATTTTGGAAAAGAACTGATTGTCCGTTTTCACTTCCTATACTCGCACTATCCGGATCAGTAGAATATACATTATTAGAGAAAAGTAAAAGAAATGACAAAGTTGCTAAAACTTTAATCATAGCTGGTATTCTTCTTTTCAATTGATGCTCCTGTTTATTGTTATTAAAATTTAACTGATAAGATTAACGCAAAAAAAATGCCATAAACGAAAATTGAGTTTTTATTTTAATTTGAGCTATTATCGGATTTTTTCAAAAATAATGAAGTGTTTCAAAATGATAATCCGTTTTTTTTGAGGCATTCTTATTTTTACTTTGAGGTAGGCAAAAGACATAAAATACAACCTAAAATCGATAAGTTATATTACAATTAGTCAAGGACTTATATGTGAAAAATATTTGCGTATTCGATTTTAATTTTTTCCCTCAAAAGAAACTAAATAATTTCAAGCAAAGCTACATTTTCAATATGATATGTATGAGGAAACATATCCACGGCACGGGATTTAATTAGTTTATAACCGTTTTCAATTAATACTTTAATATCACGAGCCTGTGTAGAAGGATTGCAGCTAACATAAACTATTTTTTTAGGTTTTAAGGTTAGTATATCCGATACAGTTTTGGGATTCATCCCGCTTCGCGGCGGATCGGCAATTATTAAATCCGGTTTCGGCGTATTTTTTTCTTTTATTATTGAAAGGAATGATTTGTCTAAATTTGCCGTAAAAAAGCGTACATTTTTGATATTATTAATTTCAGCGTTTACTTTCGCGTCTGCTACTGCGGGATCTACAGATTCAAATCCGAAAACCATTTTTGCGTTTTTGGACACAAAAATTGAAATTGTGCCGGCTCCAGAATATAAATCATAAATTATTTCGTCTCCTTTTAGATCTGCGAACTCTTTAGCTGTTTCATAAAGATTTTCGGCCTGCAGAGTATTCGTCTGAAAAAACGAATTTGCGCTTATTCTAAATTTAAAGCCGCCAATTACATCAAAAATAAAACCTTCTCCAAAATATACTTTTTCAAAATCGCCGATTGCTGTTTGAGATTTTTTAAGGTTAACGTTATTAATTACGGTTGTGATTTCTGGAATTTGGGCAATTATCTGGTCCGAAAATTCTTTTAATAATTCTTCATTTTCGGATGAAGTTACCAAATTTACCATCAAATCATTTGTATGATGAGCGGTTTTTATTATTAAATTTCTTAAAAATCCTTCATGAGTTTTTGTTGAATAAATTGATACATCTCTTTTTCTGAAGAATTCCCGAGTAAAATTTAATATTTTATTGCTTGCCTCTGACTGCAGCCAGCATTCTTCAATATCCAAAACCTTATCAAATATTCTGGGAATATGGAGTCCGAGCGCAAAATTTCTGTTTTCTATTTTATCATTATTAAGTTCATCCGGAGTAAGCCATCTTTTATCGGCAAATGAAAATTCCATTTTATTCCGGTAAAAGAATATTTTTTCGGAAGCAAAAATTGGGAGTGATTCAAAATCGGAAAAGCCGCCCAGTTTTTCAAAGACTTCCCGCACCTGTTCTTCTTTATATTTAAGCTGGGTTTCATAATTTAAATCTTGAGCCTTGCAGCCGCCGCAATAATTAAAATAATTGCATTTTGCTTCAATTCTATGGGGAGAAGGGACAAGTATTTCATCTACTATCGCTTCGGCGTAACGCGATTTCTTTTTTTTGATAGACGCTTTTACCTTATCGCCTGGATAAGATCCGTTAACAAAAACAACAAATTTATTTAAATTATCCTTTTCCGAGTCCTCGGTTTCAAAATCAATTTTAGAGATTCCTTTTCCTTCGTATGCGTATCCGGTAATATCTAATTCTATTTTATCGCCCTTTTTCAATTATTTTCCTTCTTTAATGCCTGTTTTCATAATTAATGATTTAAAACCTATAAACTTATCGGCGCCTAATTTTAAAAACGCGTTGCTTTCGTGACTTATTCTGTTCAGCAATTTTTTATAGTAGCTTTTTTCTTCATCACTTAATTCTTTTTTTGAACTTGCCAGTTTTTTCAGGTTTATCGAATAAAAATCCTTAAACGTATCCGAAAAATCATCTTCAGCTAAAATTTCGAATTTTCTTCCCGAATAATATTTTGTCAGTTTTTCAGAAGAAATCGGGTCCAAGTTCGATGATTCAAAAATTTCTTCGACAAAAACAGGCGGATTTTCAGAAAGTTTAACCACCTCGCCAAGACAAAAATATGATTCGGATTTTAAAATTCTTTTAATCTCTTTAACAATTTTATTTCTTCTAAAATCCGATATTGAAGCTTGAGCGTAAACCAGGTCAAAAGCAGAATCCTCGAAATCGGTTATTTCAAAATCCATAATTCTAATATTTACATTATCGGATTTAGAGCACACTAATTTTGCATTAATAAGAGAATCATAATCTTCTACTATCATTTCCGTAATTTTTCCCGATTCAAGTGAAAGCTGCTTTGCTATTTCTTCACCGGCTGCGCCAATTACCAAAATATTTAGTCCGGCGAGATCTAAGTTTTTTTTCAGAAATAAAAGCTGTTTTTCAAGTCCAGGTAAAAGTATTTTCATTTTATTTTCTTTAAAATTGTTATTACAAATATACGTTATTTTTTAGTGGGTTTTTAATAAACTTCGCGTTTTTGATACATAAGAATAAAAATTAACTTAATAGAATTTATAAAGAGTTTTTGATTTTCTGAAGTTCTTTTCGAAAAGCAAACGTATCCCCGGCAAAAATTCCGCCGATTTTAATTACTTCTTCCCTGTAATTCCAAACTGTTCTTCCGGAAAGCAGTATTTTGATATTTTCCGGGATTGATGATTTTAGAGCTATAAGTTCATTTTTTATTATTTCGGGATTATTATATGGATAAATCATATTAATTGAAATAACATCGGGATTTATTATTTTTACCGCAGAAACAATTTCAGATGAATTTAAATTTTCACCCAGATTGCATACACGCCATTTTTCAAGTTTTGCAATTGCCGATGAAATTAAGGATCCAATTTGAAAAAATCCTCCCACCGGCGAGTATGTCAATATAAGCGGAAAATCATCAAATTCTGGTATTTTATTGATTATCTGCCCAATATAGAATGAAAGTTCATTAATAATAAATTGTTCTGTTATTTTTTCTATTTGGACTGATTTTCTTTTATTGTCTAATATGTTTAGAATTTGGAGAATAAATTCCTCAATTATTACGGATTGCGAAAATTCATCTTCAATTTCATAGATCAAAAACTGTAGCTTTTTTGAATTAAATTTTTCGGCAGAGGTAAAAAATTCTTCAATCCGGTTATTTATTTTTATCTGGAATTTTTCCGGCAGCAGTGTTTTATTTAGAAAAATTGATTTTTTTTCTTCACTTAATATAAGTTCTTGAAGTTTTTCAACGGAGAGATCCTTAATGCTTCCGATTGAAAATCCGGCATTCACAGCTTTTTTTAAAAGTATTAATTTTTCAATTTCATTATCAGTGTAAAATCTTCGATTTGTTTCCGTTCTTTCAGGAACAACAACTCCGTATCTTTTTTCCCATGCCCGAAGAACATGAGCCGAAAGCCCTGTTTTTTGAGAAACTGATTTTAATGTGTTCTTTCTATCCATTTTATAATACTGTCTAATATATGTCTAAATTTACTTGCAAGAAAATAACAAACGCTCTAATAAATTACAATATACTTTGACAAATATTAGACAAACTTGCATATATAAAATTTGTGTTTTAAGGGAATTTATAAGCATTTTTTGAATCCTTTTGAAATTAAACTCATCCTACCTTCAAACAAAATAAAAAATATAGGATACAAATATGACACAGCATTTAACTAAAGCAGACTTTTTAACTAAAGTATTTAATTATGAAGTTAATAAAGAATGGAAATTTGAAGGTGAATTACCGGCATTAATAGATTTTTACGCAGACTGGTGTGCGCCATGTAAAATGGTTGCGCCTGTATTGGAAGAATTATCCGATGAATACGCCGGTAAGGTTAATATTTACAAAATTGATACAGAAGCAGAACAGGAATTAGCAGCCGCTTTTGGAATTAGAAGTATTCCGTCGTTATTGTTTATTCCTAAAGACGGTCAGCCGCAAATGGCGCAGGGCGCTTTGCCGAAAGAAAACCTAAAAGAAGTAATTGATAATGTTCTTCTCGGAGCAAATGTTTCCGCTTAATTTTATTTAAGAATTCGAGAATATCTGAAGCCGGCAAATAATTTGCCGGCTTTTTATTTATGCTTCGCTTAAATTTTGTTAAGTTAGCAGATGACAAATTAAATTTATTCCTAAGATTATGAAAAAACTAAATATTGTCTTACTTGCGGTTATCTTAATAAGCTTGTCCGCATGCAACGGTTTACCGATTGAGGGAGATTTTGGTCCAACTCATTTCAATTTAATTGATCAGGATAATCAGTCTCAAATATTTCCCGATTTAATTAAGGGGAAAATCGGGGTTGTAGGTTATATTTTTACTAACTGTCCGGACATCTGCCCTTTAACCACCAATAATATGCGGCTTATTCAGGAAGAATTAAAAAAAGAAAATATTAATGATGATGTAGAATTTGTTTCAATTAGTTTTGATCCCGAAGTTGATTCGCCCGAAGTATTAAAAAATTTTGCTGAAATTAGAGATTTAGATTTAAATAACTGGGCATTTTTAACCGGCGAAAAATCAATAATTGATTCTTTAATTAAAGAAGCAGGAGTTATTGCCGTGGTTGGCGATTCCTCTGTTACAAAAGAGGGAGAAACAATTTATTATTTTATTCACACCGATAGAATTTCTCTTATTGACGAAGAAGGCAACATCAGGAAAAATTATCTCGGCAGCAGAATAAATATAAAAGATGTTGTTGCGGATATTAAAAAGCTTTTGTAAGAATAGATTTAAGATTTGAGACACAAGATATTAGACAAAAAAGGAGTATAAAGTGAAAACAAAATTTAAATTTCTTATACCATTATTTGCGGTTTTAATTTTATTAGGATGCGCAAAACAGAATGATGAAGTAAAACAGCCCGAAGAATCAACAGCGCATATGAGCGGAATGATGGTTCATAATGCTTGGATAAGACAAGCGGCAGAAGGAACTACAACGGCTTTATTCGGAATGATTATGAATCATACAGAAGTTAATGATACTTTAATCGGCGTAAGTTCCGATTTGGCGCAATTAACCGAATTTCACGAAACTTATCAAAAGGAAGATGATATGATGGGAATGCGCCATATTGAAGCGCAGCCCATTGACGCAAATTCTTCTTTAATTTTAAAACCCGGCTCTTATCATGTTATGTTAATTAGATTAAATCAGGATTTGAATGTGGGCAATACAAAAGAAATTACATTTCATTTCAAACATGCCGGCGATATTAAAGTTGAAGCAATTGTAAAAGAAATGAATGAAATGGGTTCAATGGATCATTCGCAGCATTAATAACAGATATTTGTAGTGATCGCTCCGCTGTTGCGGAGCAGCCACTACGGTAATTTATTTTTTTAAGGTCCTCTTTTTATCTTTAAAATTATTTCTATACCACTTCTGAATTTCTTTCCATTTTTTCTTTTCTTCCAAAAATACTTTGTGATTAACGCGGGTTTCCAAATAACGAAGCTCTTTACGCAACTTCAAATAATTATCATACCTGCTTTGCTCAATCAAATTATTCTTCACTGCCTCAATTACTGCGCATCCGGTTTCGTGAGTATGTGTACAGTCGGCAAATCGGCAATTTCCTTCAAACTCCTCAAACTCTGCGAAGTTAGTATTTATTCCTTCATTTGCCGACCACAATTCCAGTCCCCGCATTCCGGGTGTATCAATTAATATTCCTTTATCCTCAAGAATTATTAATTCTCTTTTTGTAGTTGTGTGCTTGCCTTTATTATCGCCTGTCCGCACTTCGGTTGTTTTCTGAATTTCTTCGCCCACAAGTTTATTAATTATTGTAGATTTACCTACGCCGGATGAACCGAGAAATGCATAAGTAGTCCCGCTATTAAGATTATTATTAATTTCCTCGATACCAATATTTTCAAATGAACTAACCGCGATTATTTTTACATCGCTATGGCTTTTTTGTATCTCAGCAATTTTTAGTTCCACGTCATTGCATAAATCAGCTTTACTTAGAATTACAATCGGAGTTGCCCCGCTTTGATATACAGTTGTTAAATATCTTTCAAGCCTGTTGATATTATAATTATTGTCCAAACTCTGCACAATAAAAATAAAATCAACATTAGTTATAAGCACTTGTTCGTCGTAAGCCTTACCCGTTTTTTTTCTTGATACTTTCGATTGACGTTTCAACACATTATGAATTATACCGTAATTATCATTCTCAAAAACTGAAAGAATCACCCAGTCGCCAGTTTTGGGTAAATCAGAATTCGATTCAGATGAAAACATTAATTTCCCTGAAATCTCTGCAGTTACTTCTCCGTTTTCAATTAAAACTGAATAGTTGTTTTTATTTTCAATCGCAATTCGTCCCGGTATAAATCCGGAATTTCTGAATTCTTCAAATTGATTTTCAAAAAAAGAATTCCAGCCTAATGTTTTTAAATTGTTCAATTTTTAATCTCCATAAAAATTTATACAAATCAATATTTTAAAATGAATTATAAGAGTGCGGCGGGCGCACTTATAGAATTGAACTTATCCGTAAATTAATTTTCTTGAAACGGATAAGCAGTTAGGCAATATCTGCGGTATATAGACTGATATTTTTGGAGATATTAATAAAATCCTCTGAATTATAGATATAAATATAAATTATTTTACAAATATAAAAAACTATTTTTCTTTTGCTGTAAAAGTCCCTTTTTCCTGAATTCCGGTAAAACCTACCCAGCTCCAATCGCCTTTAAATGAACCGTTTTCAAATTTTCCCGTTAAATAAGCGTTGTTGTCTCTCCATCCCGGATTTAGATCTATTACGACCAAATCGTTCTCATCAATTTCACCTAAAAGTTCTCCGGTTCCCGCTTGAGGCCGCGGGTTATCTAAATTCCCAACAGCTTTAAATTCCCAACTGCCCTTAAATGTTTTGGAATCATTATATAATACAGAGAATACGCCTTCAACAAGTTTATCTCCATTTTCATCAAAACTCGTAAAATCATATATACCGCCCGGCAGGGGGCTTACAATTGTATCGTCATTTTCACACTTAAAAAAAGTAACGGATAAAAATACTGCCAGCAAAATTATTATTCTATTTTTCATTTAAACCTCTTTATTGCTTTTTGAATTTAAATAAGAGAAACAATTGCGTCAATACCATAAATTTGCTACAAATTAAATTACATTGCCGTTGATCTGCCGACAAAATAATCCTAAATAAAGAGTTTAAAATTTAATTAAAGATTTTTTACTTATGAAATAGCTAGGATCACGATAACAATAATAATTTAGATGAATTTTCATTATTAGATTTTCATAATTATATTGAGAAAAAGAAGTTAGGATATATGTCACATTCTCACGGACATGAACATCACCATCACGGAATAAATTCCACCGGAAGCAGATTAATGATTACAATGGTAATGAATTTTGTAATTACCATTGTTCAGATAATCGGCGGAATAATTTCTGGTTCACTTTCATTAATATCCGACGCGCTGCATAATTTCAGCGACGGCGTTTCCGTAATTCTTAGTTATACGGCAATAAAACTAAAGGACAAAAAAAATTCTCCTAAGCATACATTCGGATTAAAAAGAGCGGAAATTTTAGCTGCAGTAATTAATTCTTCGGTGCTGGTAGTTGTAGCTCTTTATTTATTTTATGAATCGGCGCTTCGTTTTATTGAACCGGCGGAAATTGACAGCAGTGTTATGACGATAGTTGCTGTCATTGGACTTGTACCTAATATTATCGGCGCGGTATTATTAAAACGCGATTCCGTTTCGAGCATGAATATAAAATCTTCTTACCTTCATTTGGTGAGTGATTCCGTTTTTTCAGTCGCAGTAATATTAGGCGGACTAGCAATTACGTTCTGGCAGGTATATTGGATTGATCCTCTGCTAACAATATTTATTGGTATTTATATAATACGCGAAAGTTATTCTATAATTAAAGACGCTACACATATTTTAATGGAAGGAGCGCCCGATATTCCGGTTGAAGAGATTGAAGCCGAAGTTTTAAAAATAAAAGAAGTGCAGAACATACATCATATACACATATGGATGGTAGGTGAAAACGATATTCATATTGAAGCTCATGTTAATGTTAACGATATGATGATAAGCAAAAGCAATGAAATATTACATAAAGTAGAAAAGCTTATGAAAGAGAAGTTTAGAATTAATCACGTAACGCTTCAGTTTGAATGCGGTCAATGCAGCGAAGCCAAATTAATTGAACAGCATAAGTAAAAAAATGACTGAAAATAAATTCCATAATATATTCACCGCTCTTAAACAAATTCTAAAAATATATGAAAAGAATCTGGTTGTAAAAGCCGACACGCTGGAAAAATATATTTTATATACGCCGACTTTGCCGAACGGAAAACTTGTTTATAAAAACGACACATTATATTTCGGCGGAGTGGAAATAAAAAAGAATTATATAAGTTATCATTTGTTCGCGGTTTATATGTTTCCCGAACTGCTTGAAAATATTTCTCCGGAATTAAAGAAAAGGATGCAGGGGAAATCCTGTTTTAATTTTAAAAAAAATGATGAAAAACTTTTTTCGGAATTGGAAGCGCTGACTGAAAGTTGTTATAATAGATATAAATCGGAGAAATATCTGTAATGTGTTTTGTAAAGAAGAATCTTTGCTAAAGATATTACAAATATTAACATTGCTGTTCTTCAATTTGCTGTGGCTTCGTTCAGAATGACGGCAATAAAATATTTCTATTTTTTTGCCAGCATATTATAAGTAAACGCCATCCTTTGAATTTCTTTAATCATCGAACTAAGCCCGTTTTTCCTTGTTGGAGAAAGATGATGATCAATTCCAATCTCTGTTAAAAATTCAGGCGGATTTGCCAAAATATCTGCGGGACGCTGACCCGAATAAACTTTAATTAATAAGGCTATTAATCCTTTAACAATTGCAGAATCGCTATCGGCATTTATAATAATTTTTTCATCCTCAAGTTTGGCGTTTATCCAAACCTGACTTTGACATCCGTGCAGAAGATATTTTTCAGTTTTAAATTCTTCAGGAAAAACAGGCAGATCTTTCCCCATTTGAATTATGTGAGTATACCTGTCTTCCCAATCGGTGAAAATTTCAAAATCTTTTACAATTTCATTTTGTAATTCTTGAATTGTCATTTTAAGTAAAATTAATTTGTGAAAGGTAAAATTAACCATTGAAAAGTAGAAATGAAAATGATCTTACCATTAAAATATTTTTTTAGATTAATACAGTAAAGTAATAAATGCCCGATACTTTAAGAAAACTAAATCTTACTTATAAAATAAGGCAGCATTTCTCGCCATGTCGGCCAATCATGTTTCATATCATGTCCCCATAAATCAAGCCAGTGCGGCACATTTTTAGAATGCAGAATTTCCGACAGCAGACGCGAAGAACTTGGATCTTCATAGTCGCCCTGTCCCGATGCAATAACAATTGAGCTCTTCCGCATTTGCTGAAGCTGAATCTGATCGTTTGTATTCGGCAGGTAATCTAACGGCGAATTAAAATATACGTTTTCATCGTAATAGCCTTTGGTGTAATACTTTAAATCATAAACTCCGCTCATTGCAATTACACCGCTGAACAAATCAGGTCTGCGGAAAAATGTATTTGCCGCATGATAAGCTCCTACAGACGCTCCGGTTGTTACGATAGGCACCAAACCTTTACAGTGATTCTGAATAAAGGGCACAACTTCCGAAACTACATAATTATTAAACTGTCCGTGCCTAATTGATTTATGCGGCGGATACATTGAGTTATTCAGCCAGCTTTCATTATTAACAGTGTTTATAGAAAACACTTTTATCTTTCCGCTGTTTATATGATGAGCGATGGAATCAATCAAATGAAATCTTTCATATTCTAAAAAATCGGCAGCCGCAGTCGGAAACATTAACAAAGCGTATCCGTAATTACCGTAAACCGCAATTTCCATCTCTTTGTTTAAAGCAGGACTGTACCATTTATGAATTTCTTTATGCATGTTTTTTCTCTTATAATTTCGAAACTAATATAAGCTAAAAATATTAATTATTTCCGGAAGAATGTGCGGAATACAATTTTGATTAAGAATATGATTAAGAAGACTATATTTTCGGTGAATTTAGGAAATCTATCTTAATCATATTCTTAACAATTTTAAAGGATTGTATAAACTATGCCGAGCTGCAAAGCTTGTTTCATCTGCGTAGTAGGGGATTGATCTTTTTGATAAATCAGCAAATAAGCAAAGTTAACATTAAGCCAAGAATTTACCTTTGCCGTGATTGTATTGTCCCAGCGTACATCCCATACATCCATACTCTCAAAACGGGAAAACAATCTCAGTTTTGATTTTAACAACAAATTTTCATCAAGTGTAAAATTCGCGTCTGTTACGCTTTCAATACCGGTTTCGAATTTAAATTTTTCAATTTCATTTAACGTTTCCGGATCATCAGAATATTTAGTATAATTGCTCGTAATCACTTCCTGAAACGCAATACCAAGCCTGGTCTGAATATTTTCCAATTTATCGTATGTAAAACCCAAACTTTGTGTTATATAACCCGGATCAAAAAAGTCCGCGATTTGAGTTTCCGGAGTTGTGCTGTAATCAAAACCTTTTGTCAGCTGAGTTCTTACCGTATTACTGAAATACGGATCTACCTGCCAGCCGAAAATATGATATGAAATAACTGATTCAAGGAATAATTCATTATCATTGGTAATAAAGTCATTGCCCCCTTGTTTTGTTCTTCCGTAAGCGGCTTTCAGCTGGTTTTTAAAATACCAAGTTTCTGTTTTATACTTAAGACCAAAATCTCCGGTGGCGGTCCATGTTATAGAATTTTCTCCGCCTTGTGTCCAATTACTGAAAGCAATTTGGCTTACATTTAATCCGGTCATTAAAGACGGATTCCATTTGTAAAGCGTTGTATCTTTTTCCTGCGCAAATGAAATACCGGAAATTAGTAAAAATAACACCACGTACTTTTTCATAATATACCTATTATTTATTAAGAAACTTTTCTTCATCTGTTTTTGTATTAAAGCCAAAAATATTCTTATATTTGAATTCTGCCGTTCAAGTTGAAAGAACAAAAAACTAATAAATATAATTCCTAATTAAATAGAATTTTATATAAATATGCAAAAACTAATTTTACCCGGACTAATTTTAGCAGTTGTTCTACTGCTATATTTTTCATACTTCGCTCCGACAGACGAACTTGGGTCATTCACTAAATTTGATCCAAACAGTAACGCAAGTATGCCAATAGTTGTAAAATATCTCTCCGATAAACCGGCAATGAGAACCGGAGACGGCGGAGTTGTTTTTTATGTAGTTGATAAAAGCGGGAAAGAAATGCAGGTTAGCACCGAAGCAACCTTACCGCCGGGAATACAGGACTCAAAATCAATAGTGATAACCGGACACTTATCAGGTAACGGATTTCACGCGCACGGCGTTGAACTAAGGAATTAAATTATTTATGGAAAAATTTGAACTTGTTTCAAATTATAAACCTTCCGGTGATCAGCCTAACGCCATAAAAGAATTAACAGAGGGAATTCTACGAGGTGAAAAGCATCAAGTTCTGCTCGGTGTTACGGGCAGCGGCAAAACTTTCACAATGTCTAATTTGATCGCAAACCTTAATCGTCCTACTTTAATAATCTCACACAATAAAACACTTGCCGCACAATTGTATTCCGAATTCAAAACATTTTTTCCGAATAACAAGGTCGAGTTCTTTATAAGCTATTATGATTACTACCAGCCCGAAGCCTATGTTGTAAAGAGAGACTTATACATTGAAAAAGATTTTTCTGTAAATGAAGAAATTGACAGACTCCGTTTAAAGGCAACAACCGCATTAATTGAAGGACGAAGAGATGTTATTATTATTGCAAGCGTAAGCTGCATTTACGGTATCGGGGCTCCGGATCAATACGCTAAGCAGATTCTCTTTTTAAAAAAGGGAATGGAAATAGAAAGAAAAAAATTATTAAGAAAACTGATAGATATATATTACGTAAGAAACGACGTTGATTTTACACGCGGAACTTTCCGGGCGCGCGGCGACGTAATTGAAATTATTCCGGCATACCAGTATGAAGAAGCCGTAAGAATTGAAATGTGGGGGGATGAAATTGAAAGATTGTCCGTAATTGATTCAATTACAGGGGACGTTATTAAAGAAGTAGAATCAATTCCAATTTATCCCGCTAAATATTTTGTTACTACAAAGGAGCAGGCAAACAGAGCAATAATTACTATTGAAGAAGAACTTAAAGAAAGATTAAAACAATTTTGGGCGGATGAAAAATATATAGAAGCCCAAAGACTTGAGCAGCGCACACGTTATGATCTTGAAATGATTCGCGAAATAGGTTATTGCTCCGGAGTTGAAAATTATTCCCGGCATATGGACGCAAGGCCAGCCGGATCGAGACCCGCTTGTTTATTCGATTATTTCCCTAAAGATTTTCTTCTTGTAATTGATGAATCTCATGTAACAGTTCCGCAAATCGGAGGCATGTACAAAGGCGACAGATCAAGAAAAGAAACTCTTGTTGAATATGGTTTCCGTCTCCCTTCGGCAATGGATAACCGTCCCCTTAAATTTGATGAATATGAAAAGCTTACAAATCAGATAGTCTACGTAAGCGCAACTCCGGGAGATTATGAACTGAAAAAATCAGGCGGTTCGTATGTTGAGCAGATTATCCGTCCGACCGGCCTGCTTGATCCGCAAATTGAAGTCCGCCCGATTAAAGGTCAAATAGATAATTTAATAGGTGAGATTAAAAAGAGAATAATAAAAAGCGAAAAAATTCTTGTCACCACTCTTACAAAAAAAATGGCCGAAGATTTAACGGACTATCTCGATAAGCTGGATATAAAGGTGCGCTACATACACAGCGATATAGACGCTCTTGAAA
>Ga0180009_10000136_pt1 | contig 116254 bp, 111 predicted proteins | sample OS_PC_MetaG_FD_123537 | JGI IMG/M metagenome (GOLD analysis project Ga0180009, IMG submission 123537) | Groundwater microbial communities from the Aspo Hard Rock Laboratory (HRL) deep subsurface site, Sweden - OS_PC_MetaG | ecosystem: Environmental > Aquatic > Deep subsurface > Groundwater...
CAGCCGTGTAGACAGGTGCTGCAACTGCGCCAGCTCGACTTGCAGTTTTCCTTCCGCGCTCTTCGCACGGCTGGCAAAAATATCGAGAATCAGGCTGGTGCGATCAATCACCCGACATTGCAGGCGACGCTCCAGATTACGCTCCTGCGCGGGCGACAACTCATGATTGAACACCACCACTTCCGCCTCGGTGGCTGCGACCAGTGCAGCAATTTCGTCGGCTTTGCCACTTCCGACAAACAGCGCAGCATCCGGGCGACTGCGCTTGCCGTGAACTTCCCCCAGAATTTCGAGGCCGGCACCCGTCGCCAGCAATCTTAATTCAGCCAGACTTTCGGGAAAATCAGGTGTACCGAAATCAAGCGCCACCAGAAGGACGCGCTCCCCCCCTTGGTGCCGATCAAACAACAGGGACCCTTTTTGCTTCAAACATTTTTGTCCTTCATCACGCCATGCTTTTGGTTAAACCAGTTGCGGGCGACCGAAATGCCAGCCCTGAGCGTAGTCCACATTCATATTGGTTAGATATGTGGGCGGTTACTGCATTCTCAATATGCCCGGCCGCCATCAGTTCCCTCCCTTTCGTTCGAAACTCGCCGGAGTCTCGGTCATACCGACCACTTTGCAATCATTTTGCATGTTTTGCACGCGCCATCCACGATTTTGAGGATGCTCACCGGCAAGTTTGCCTAAATAAAAACAGGATGAAAACCCTCTGCCAAAATCACCCAGCCCCAGCTGAAACGACTTTTTCACCCAGAGATCAAGGGCGTAGCGCCTAGTGCTGTTACCGTTAAAAGCCTCCAGCGCCACCCTGTTGTCCAGCGGCCTCGCCGCCAGGCCCAGCATGGCTGCGAGGCCGCTCAACGTCACCCAAGGCTAGGCTTTCAGGCACTCAATCAGGGCGCTACCCGAGTCAGCAAACAGGTTGGGGGTTCGGTGCTGATGGCATGGGGCGCCTTACGGCAGGTACAGCCTGATAGGCTAGCCCCGCGATGCTAGAGCGTGATTGCGCGCAGGCGCTCTGCAGCCTGTTCCGGATTGATGGTATTGACGAACAAGCCCGAGCCCAGTTCAAAACCGGTAGGAATCGATGTACGCGGACAGATTTCCAAATGCCAGTGGTAGCTGTGTACATGTGCACCCTGTTTCCCGTCATGCGGCACGGTGTGCAGGAAAAAGTTGTATTGCGCACCGCCGATCACTGCATCGAGCCGGGCCATGGTGCGCTTCATCACCCGTGCCAGATCAGCCCGGTCTTCGTCATGCATATCCAGAAAGTCGGCCTGATGGCTCAGCGGCAAAATATGCACCTCCCATTCATAGCGGCTGGCAAACGGCTTGATGGCAATGAATTTTTCACCCCGCTCAACCACATATTGGCCGACGTTGATCTTGCGCCGAACCGCACCGGATGCGCGATCGTAGATCGTCGCCTCAAAGGTCAAGGCTTCGTCGATCAATGCACAGAAAATGCAGTGATGGTGCTTGGCGTAGTGCGCTGCACTGTTCGTTACCTCGGCATCGACGTTTACCGGCACCACGGGCATGGCAATCACCTGACTATGCGTGTGCGGAATCGACGCACCCGCCGCCGGGCCAAAATTCTTGAAAATCAGGACGTATTTCAAGCGGTCGTCGGACTCGAACAACTGACGCATCCGCGTCTGATACACGCCAAACAAGCCAGCCAGATGCGACTCGGCCATCTCGTGAACCGCAATGCCGTGTTCGTCATGGTCGATGATGACTTCGTGCCGCCCGTAGCCATCGATGGTCTGCTGCAGGCCAAAATTGAAGCCGGCTTGCGCGCGTTCATCGCCCAACACGGGGTAGAGGTTCTCGACGATGCGAATATGCCAGTCACCGGCATCGGGCCAGGCCATGATCTGCGGCGGGGTCTTGTGTTCATTGCCCCGGCAAAACGGGCAAGTCTCTACATGTTTACGGGTATCGCGAGGAGCCAGATCTTCGGCCTTTTTCGGACGCATGCTGCGCGCGGTGGCGACGAGCACCGATTCGCTCGGCACGATCGGATTGATTCGGATTTCGCGGACATCGCTCGAGTCGGCTTGAGTGTCTGACATGGGTATTTCCTCCGCCCGCAAGCATAAAACAGCCGCAAGGCGGCATCGGTTCATTCTGCTTATGCCCCCACTCAGCGTTTTTATCCCCCTGCCGATCAGGGGCTTGCGTTGACGTAGCCCCGGTCGGCGCCGACAATGTTGACTCTTTGCCGCAACTCAGGAGCACTCCCATGGACAATGAAAAAATCCTGCATGACGAACAGCGCATGATGCGCATGATGCGCAAGACGCTGACTGCCATCGTGCGTGACACCGCGCCACGCAATGGCAACCCCAGCCCGTTGTCAGAGGCAACCGTACTTGGCATCAAGGATTGTCTGGTGGTGATTTCCAGCCGTGAGACCGAGCTATCCCAGCTTACCGGCCGAACCCTGGAAGAGCGCCCCCACTTTACTGACGAAACGCCAAATACCCACGCCGTCAAGATCAGCAGCATTCCAAAAAAGACGCACTAAACCAAGCATCACCCGCCCGGACGACCCAGCATGCCGCAAGCCACCAGCCTGTTTACCGATGTCGAGTCAAAAGTCGTCGGGACTTCGGCGGTGGTGATTTATTCCCCTTCAGGCAGAAAACGAAACCGTTTCCCGGAAGGCGTGGTCGAGGTGTATGGCAGCGAAGCCGAAGCACTGGCGCATGCCGATCCGGCCAAAAGCCGCCACGCAGCACTGGCCAGCGGTCCTTCGCGCTCGTCTGAGGGATTCAGGCTGTTTTATCTGGTACGTTGGCTGGACGACTGATCCGGGCAGTCACCAAGCCCGCCGGAGGCCCATCCTCCAGCGCCAGCAGTGCCCATCCCCAGTCAAGAGCCGGGCTGCGCAATCAACCCGCGCCGTATACCTTGCGCCGCACCCGCTTCTTGCGCCGCATCCGGGTCGCTTCACTTTCGGTCAGCGGCGCGCGTGCCTTGCCTTCATACGGATTCTTGCCTGTGTCTTCCTTGACCTGGATGCGCAGCGGCGTGCCCTGCAGCTTGAATGCTTTGCGAAAGCTGCTTTCCAGATAACGTTTGTAATCGTCGCGCAGTCCTTCCAGCGCGTTACCATGCAAAATAATCACCGGTGGATTTTTGCCCCCCTGATGCGCGTAGCGTGGCTTCGGGCGGAACAGTCCGGACTTGGGTGGCGCATGCTGCTCAACCGCCATTTCAAGTACCCGCGTGAGCTTCGGCGTCGACAGCTTGATAAAAGCAGCGGCATGCGCAGCTTCGACGTCCTTCAACAGGGTATCCAGACCCTTGACCTTTAGCGCCGAAATGTAATTGAAGCGTGCGAAATCGAGGAAGGCCAGTTTGCGCCCGATGTCGCGCTTCACCTCCTCGCGCTGCTCGGGGCTGATGCCGTCCCATTTGTTGATCGCGACCACCAGCGCACGGCCGGCTTCCAGGATAAAGCCCGCCAGATGTGCATCCTGATCGGAAATATTCTCATGGGCATCAAGCACCAGTACCACCACATTGGAGTCTTCGATGGCCTGCAGGGTTTTGATGACCGAGAATTTCTCCACCGTCTCAAATACCTTGCCTTTGCGCCGCACGCCGGCGGTGTCGATCAAGGTAAAGGGTTTGCCGTCACGCTCGAAATCGACATAAATCGAATCGCGTGTGGTGCCGGGCTGGTCGAACGCAATCACGCGCTCCTCGCCCACCAGCGCATTGACCAGAGTCGATTTTCCGACGTTGGGGCGTCCCACCAGCGCGATTTTCGGGATACCGAAATCGTCCGCTTTTTCTTCTTCGTCCGAAAACGGTTCCAGCGCCAGATTGACCAGATCAGCAATACCGTCGCCATGCGCACCGGAAATTGCCAGCGGCTCTCCTAGCGCCAGTTCGTGAAATTCGGCGGTGATCACCGCTGGATTCATGCCTTCGGCCTTGTTGACCGCAAGCCATACCGGACAAGCGGCACGGCGCAGTCGATCCGCAATGACCTTGTCCTGCGCAGTGATGCCATTTCGCGCGTCGACCATGAAAATGACGGCGTCAGCTTCGTCGATTGCCTGCAAGGTCTGGCGTGCCATTTCGGCCATGATGCCGTCCTTGGCGACCGGCTCGAGGCCGCCGGTATCCACTACCAGATACGGCTTGTCGCCAATGCGCCCGCGCCCGTAATGGCGGTCGCGCGTCATTCCCGGCAGGTCATGCACCAGGGCGTCGCGCGTGCCAGTCAGGCGATTGAATAAAGTGGACTTGCCGACGTTAGGGCGTCCGACAAGTACCAGGGTGGGGAGCATGCTTATCCTTGCTGACGCTCAGGTTCGACCTGATCGCCGGTAGCGTTGAAATAATTAATCGAACTTGAAAGCAACCACGCTTCCCTTGCTTGTCTGCACGGCAAATCCCGGACCAATATCGACTGGTACGGTACGCACGCGGCTATCCACTTTGGTGCGAGCAATAAAGCCGCCATCCTCAGCCGACAGCACATGGACATAGCCTTCGCTGTCGGCCACCACCACCCAGGCGCCCAGCGCCAGCGGCGCGGTGATCTGGCGGCGCGCCAGCTTGTCCTGTTTCCAGCCGGCGCGGCCACTGGTTTTATCGTAAGCGGTCACAGTGTCTTTGTCGTCGCTCACGTAAATGTTGCGCTCGTCCATCGCAAGGCCACTATTGCTGGATGTCTCACGCGCCCACAGCGGCGCGCCTGAGGTGCGGTCAAAGCAGGCCACGCGCCCCTGATAGGCCACTGCGCACACCTGACGCTGGTCCACCACGGGGTTGCCCATCACATCGGCCACGCGTTCCAGTTCGGTCGCGCCGCGCGGCAAGGCCACGGTGGCCTCCCACAGCTGCGCGCCATTCGTGGCGTTCAGTGCAACCAGTTTGCCACCGGGAAAGCCCGCGTAAAGCACATCGTCACGCACGACCATGCCGCCCGATCCGCGCAAACTCAGGACAGGAAGCGTACGGGTATACAGCCACTTGCGACTGCCATCGGCAACGGCAAGTCCCTGCACCCGGCCATCGCCGGTACGGACGATCACCGTATCCGCCTGCACCCGGATTTGACCGGCCACCTCGCTCGACAATGTCACTTTCCAGCGCTGCTGACCCGTAGCCTGATCGAGCGCCAGGAGCTCGCCCTTGCTCCCCCCCGCCAACACCAAGCCCTGTCCCACGCCTGCCCCGGCAGACAACTTTCCGTCTGCACCAAATTTCCAGTTGGTGCGACCGCTTGATACGCCAATGCTCACCACACGGTCTTTTCCCGCTGCGTATACCGCGTCGCCATCGGCCTGCGGGCTGAACAAATAACCGTTCGATTCACCCGAGTCGGCTTTCCAGGCTTCAGTCAGCCTGGCAGACGCGGTGAACTCCACCAGGGGAGAGGGCTTGGCTTTGGCTGGCCCCATTCCAAACCAGTCACCAACCGTGCTGCACCCCGACAATGCCAGCACCAGGCTGACTGCAAGCAGATATTTTTTCACTTGGCCTGCCCTCCCAGCGCATCGAGCTTCAGCTCGACAATGCTGCGATAGGCGTTATCGTCTGCCATTTTGCCGAAAGCCGACTGGTAAGCCGCGCGGGCATCAACCGGTTTGCCCTGCGCCAGCAGCACATCGCCTTTCAGATCGAGAAAACGAAATGCATAGGCATCGCTGTGCACCCCGCTCAGGGTTTTCAGCGCGGCATCGTGCTGCTTCTGATCGAGTTGCACCCCAGCCAGCCGCAGCCGCGCCAAATCCTTCACTGCAGGCTCCTTGCTGTTGGCGGCGGCCCACTCCAGCTGGGTTTGTGCGTTCTTCAGGTCTTTATTCGCCACATTGAGCTTGGCTAAAAGAAGCGCTGCGCGCGGAGCAAAGGCCGTATCCTGATATTTTTCGATCAACATGGCGCCTGCCGCACGCGCACCCTTGGTGTCATTCGCGGCCAGCGACTGGGTCAGGTTCTGATACACGCTGGCGGCCTCCAGACTCTGCGTCAGCGTGCGGTTCTGCCAGTAACGCCAGCCCGCCCCGGCGGCCACAATGATTGCCAGCGCAAGCATCGCCAGGCTGCCCCAGCGTTTCCACCAGGCTTTCAGGGAGTCCAGTTGTTCCTGCTCGTCCAGATCGTAAGTTGCCATCGTGCTATACCTTTTAAGTTGATGCGTTGTTCAGAAACTTACCGCTGCAAATATTCAATTGCCAGCGTCAATTCGACCCGGATTTGCTCGGCAGTATCACGCAGGGGTTTGAGGGTGACCTGCTGTGCCGCCGCTTCGTCGTCGCCGATGATCAGCGCGTAACGCGCGCGGCTGGCGTCGGCTTTTTTCATTTGCGACTTGAAACTGCCGCCGCCACAATGCAGCACGGTATCGAGCCCTGCTCCACGCAGCGTGGCGGCCACCTTCCAGGCAAACGCCTGCGCCGCTTCGCCGGCGTGAACGATGTAGGCGTCGGGCACCGGTGTCGCCAGCTGCACGCTGCCGGTTTCCATCAATGCCAGCAAACGCTCGATGCCCATTGCAAATCCGGCAGCTGGAGCAGGTTTGCCTCCCAGTTGTTCGATCAGGCCATCATAACGGCCCCCTGCGCACACGGTACCCTGCGCGCCAAGCTGATCGGTCACCCACTCGAACACCGTGCGGTTGTAGTAATCGAGTCCGCGCACCAAACGCGGGTTGATTTCGTAGGCAATGCCGTTGTCGTGCAAAATCGTCTGCAACGCTGCAAAGTGCACCAACGCGGCTTCATCGAGTTCGTCCATCAGTTTGGGCGCGGCGTCGTTGAGCGCCTGCATGGCTGGATTTTTACTGTCCAGAATGCGCAGCGGATTGCTGTGCAGCCGCCGCTTGGCATCCTCGTCGAGCGCATCCTGATGCGCCTCGAAATAGGCAATCAGTTTGGTACGGTGGCGCTGCCTCGAATCGTAGTCACCCAAGGTGTTGATTTGCAGGCTAGGCGTGATGCCCAGTTCACGCCATAAATCGGCACACATGATGATCAACTCGGCATCCGTATCCGGCCCGGCAAAGCCGAGTGCCTCGACCCCGACCTGATGAAATTGCCGGTAGCGGCCTTTTTGCGGGCGCTCGTGGCGAAACATCGGACCGGCATACCACAGGCGCTTGCCGCCGTCGTACAGCAGATTGTGCTGGATGACCGCGCGCACCGAGGACGCCGTGCCCTCGGGGCGCAGCGCCAGCGATTCTCCGTTCAGCTCGTCGACGAAGGTGTACATCTCCTTTTCGACGATGTCGGTGACCTCGCCGATGGCACGCTTGAACAGCCCCGTATGCTCGAGGATCGGCGTACGCATTTCACGATAGCCGTAGCGGCGCAGCCAGTGGCGCACGATCGCCTCGAACGCCTGCCAGGTGTCGGTCACCTCGGGCAGGCAGTCGTTCATACCGCGTACAGATTGAATGTTATTGCTCATGTTTTACACGTTGTTTCTTATCCGCGAAAACACGGATGAATCATTGTTCAATTGCCGTACCGCCGCTGCACATAGTCCTCAACGATGGCCTGGAATTCCTGTGCGATCCGGTCGCCTTTCAGCGTGACGGTTTTTTCGCCATCGACATACACCGGGGCGACCGGCACTTCACCTGTACCGGGCAACGAAATGCCGATGTTGGCATGTTTGGATTCGCCTGGACCGTTGACCACACAGCCCATCACCGCCACCTGCATCGACTCGACGCCGGCGTACTGGCCACGCCATACCGGCATCTGGGTACGCAAATAGGTTTCGATGTCCTGCGCCAGTTCCTGGAACACGGTCGAGGTGGTGCGGCCGCAGCCCGGGCATGCCGTGACCTGCGGCGTAAACGCACGCAAGCCCAGCGCCTGCAGGATTTCCTGACCGACCTGCACTTCTTTGGTACGTTCCCCGCCCGGTTCGGGCGTCAGGGAAATCCGGATGGTGTCGCCGATGCCCTGCTGCAACAACACCGACAAGGCCGCGGTCGAAGCCACGATGCCCTTGCTGCCCATCCCGGCCTCGGTCAGACCCAGATGCAGCGGGTAGTCGCACGCAGCAGCCAGGTCCTGGTACACCGCAATCAGATCCTGAACCCGGCTCATCTTGCACGAAAGAATGATCTTGTCTCCACCAAGGCCGAGCTCTTCCGCCTTGTTTGCCGACTCCAGCGCCGAGGCGACCATGGCACGCCGCATCACCACGTCGGCTTCTTCCGGCTGCGGCAGACGCGCGTTGTCGTCCATCATGCGCACGGCCAGCGCCTGGTCGAGACTGCCCCAGTTCACGCCGATGCGTACCGGCTTGTCGTAACGGCAGGCCACTTCGATCAAGGTTGCGAACTGCTCGTCTCGCTTGTTGCCGCGCCCGAGGTTGCCGGGATTGATCCGCAGCTTGGCCAATGCCTCGGCGCACTCGGGTACCTGGGTCAACAGCTTGTGGCCATTGAAATGAAAATCGCCAATCAGGGGCACCCGGCAGCCCAGCGCATCGAGGCGGTCACGAATGCGTGGCACCGCAGCAGCGGCTTCCAGGGTATTGACGGTGATCCGCACCAGCTCGGAACCCGCCTCGGCGAGCGCCTGCACCTGTTGCACGGTGGAGGTGATGTCGACGGTATCGGTGTTGGTCATCGACTGCACCACCACGGGCGCATCGCCGCCGACCAGCACTTGACCGATCCGAACCTGACGGGAACTACGACGCACAATCTCAGACATCATTCTTCCGGAGTCGCTATTCTTCAAGCGTAAATCGGGCCACCGTGACATCGACATAAGGCTTCAAGTCGATGGGGCGGCCGTTATAGGTAAGGGTTGTCTGCGCAGCGTTGCCAATCAGCAAACTGAACGGGGGCGTACCACGGACATCCAGGCTGCTCCCCCCAACATTGAGCTTGCGCACCAACATCTTGCCGCTGGCATCCTTGATTTCAGTCCACGAGTCGGCACCAAACTCCAGATGCAGCACACCGTTAACATCCATCAGGGCTGGCACGTCAGCTTCAGCTGAGGCGACAGCAGCAACCTCGGACGTAGCAGGATCAACCGGCGAAACAGGCGCCTCGACCACCGGCGATCGTGTTGCAGACGCAGGAACGGACGCAGGTGCTGGAATCGGTTCGGGCGCAGACACGCGTGGAGATTGAACCGTGGACGCACGGCCAGGCTGCACCTCTTCCCCCTCACTATTGAGCCACCAATACAGGGCAACCGGCACCGCCCCTGCCAGCAGCACCCCGATCAACAGCAAAAGCAGCCAGGGCGAGGTCAGCCACGAACCCGATGAAGGCGGCGGCAGTGGGCTCACTGTCGCAGGTTCAGCAGGGGCGCCCTCCATTCGCGCCAGCAGGGGTTCCGGCACAAGCCCCAGCAGGCGCGCATAGTTGCGAACAAACCCGCGCGCGAACACGGGCTGCCCAAGGCCAGCAAAATCGTCCGTTTCCATCGCCTCGACCTGGCGCTGCATCAAGCGCAGACGAATCGCGGCATTCTCCAGCGTGAGTCCCTGCGCCTCACGCGCAGCGCGCAAAATCTGCCCGACCGAAGCCTGGTTCAACTCGCTCATTCGTACTTCCCTGCAAGCAGCAGCCGCGCCTCGTTCGAATCGGGAAAGCGCTTGCGCAATTGCAATCCATAAGCCGCTTCCTGTGCGCGATCTCCCAGCTTGCGCTCCAGGCGCACGCCCAGCCACAGGCTTTCTGCCGACTGCGGCGCCAGTTCGTCATGCCGATCCAGCAACCGTCGTGCATCCATCAACCGCCCCTGACGAAAAGTCAGATTGGCCAGCTTCACGAGTGTATTGGGATTGTCAGGTTGCAACTTGAGCGCTTTCACCAGACTGCTTTCAGCCAGCAACAAGTCGCCTTTTTTTTCAGCGCACAGACCCGCATAGGTCATCGCCTTTTCCGGCTGGGCATACAAGGGGTTGCTCAACGCCTCGGTGAATTGAGCAAGACCTGCATCATATTGGTTGCGGGTGCACAGAAACCAGCCAAAACCGGTGCGTGCATTGGAGTCATTCGGGTTCAACTCGATGGCGCGACGAAAGTTTTCCTCGGCCATTTTGTCTTCCACCAGATCCATGTAAATCAGGCCGTAAACATTGTAGGCCGGGCCGTAATGGCTATCGGCCGTAATCGCTTTGCGGAGTTCATCAAGCGCAATTTTGTACTGGGCACGCTCGTAATAGGCGGCGGCGAGATCAGTAAACGTACGCGCACGCTGGGTGGCCGCGCTGCCCTCCCCCATGCCGGCAAATCCGCTGCTTTTTTGCTCGATGGGTTGCTTGCCCGTAGTACAACCCGCGAGCAAAGCCACACCCAGCACCATCCATTTTTTCACGCCGCCTCCTGCTTCATTCGCTTCATCACACGCCCGCTCTTGTCGGCCACCTTGCCCGCCAATTGACCACACGCCGCATCGATGTCGTCACCGCGCGTCTTGCGCGTGGTGACGACATAACCCGCTTCCTGCAAAATTTCACGGAACACGCGCATCGTGTCGTTGCGCGGTTTTTCATAACCCGAGTCGGGGAACGGATTAAACGGAATGAGATTGAATTTGCACGGCACCTCGCGCGTCAACTCAATCAACTGACGCGCATGCTCGGGCTGGTCATTCACCCCGGCCAGCATCACATACTCGAATGTAATGAAGTCGCGCGGCGCATGCACCAGATAACGCTGGCACGCCGCCATCAATTCACGCAGCGGATATTTCTTGTTGATCGGCACGATCTGGTCGCGCAGCGCGTCGTTGGGCGCATGCAGCGAAACCGCCAGCGCCACGGGGCAGCGCTCGGCCAACCGGTCCATTGCCGGGACCAGACCCGAGGTTGACACGGTGACGCGCCGCCGCGACAGGCCATAAGCGTGATCGTCGAGCATGATGCCGAGCGCGGTCACCACGTTATCCAGATTGGCCAGCGGCTCACCCATGCCCATCATCACCACGTTGGTCACCGGCCGCTCGGCGATTTCGCCACTGGTACGGTTGACCTCGCCACGCAGGCTGTTATTGGCCACCCACAACTGGCCGATAATTTCCGCCACGCTCAGATTGCGGTTGAAGCCCTGCCGCCCGGTCGAGCAAAATGTGCATTCCAGCGCGCACCCCACCTGCGATGACACGCACAACGTGCCGCGATCGTCTTCAGGAATGAACACCGTCTCGATGCCGTTGGCGACACCGACATCGAACAGCCACTTGCGCGTGCCGTCGCTGGAAGTGTGCGCGTAGTTGATCGCCGGTGCCTGCACCATTGCCTGCTGCTGCAATTTCTCACGCAGGCTTTTGGCGATATCGGTCATCTGCGCGAAATCGGCCACGCCAGACTGGTGTATCCAGTGAAACACCTGCTTGGCGCGAAAAGGCTTCTCACCCAGTTCAGTGAACCAGGCAGTCAGTCCTTCGAGATCGAAATCGAGCAGGTTCTGCGGCATCCGGCCAACCGATCAGCGGCTATACACTTCGCTCGCGGGGAAGAAATAAGCGATTTCCTGTGCCGCGGTTTCCGGCGCGTCAGAGCCATGCACTGCATTGGCGTCGATGCTCTCGGCAAAGTCAGCCCGAATGGTGCCGGCGTCGGCTTTCTTCGGATCGGTTGCGCCCATCAGCTCACGGTTTTTTGCAATCGCGTCTTCACCTTCCAGCACCTGCAATACCACCGGTCCAGAAATCATGAATTCGACCAAATCCTTAAAGAAAGGACGCTCGCGATGCACGCCGTAAAAACCTTCAGCTTCCTGACGCGACAGATGCTTCATTTTGGACGCCACGACCTTGAGGCCATTGCTTTCAAAGCGGCTGACGATTTTGCCGATCACGTTCTTGGCGACGGCATCGGGTTTGATAATGGAAAACGTGCGTTGGACAGCCATGTCTTGCTCCAGAAAGTTAGATAAAACGTTCAAAAAACCATGCAAATCAGCCCGCTAGCATAGCACGAGGCACCCTCGACCACCCCATCTATTGTTGCCGGAGAAGGATGGGGTTCATTGAATCCGCGCCCCAACCCGAAGTTGCACGCCGGGCTCCCCGGGTTCGGCGAGCGCGTCGGCAGCCTGCCCGATATCCGCCGCCCACAAGAGCTCTCCGTCACACCACAACAAAGGCAATTGATCGCGCCGCCAGGGCGGGACAGCGTGTTCCTGCAACAGATTTTTCAGGCTGCGATGCGGCCCCCCCGGGTGCAAGCGCAGGCGCTCTCCGCCGCGCCTGACGCCCAGCGTTACCCGGCCGGCTTCCAGCAAGGAACGCTTCAAGCCCTTACCCACAACTGCCTCGAGGCAAACCTCGACCCCGGCTGCAGGAACCGGCAGAACAGCTTCCCCCTGCCATCGCACGGGTTCGGCGAACGCGGGGGCAGCCGGCACCAGATAGGCTCCGTCGCGATAACGCCACAACGCGTCCCGCCCCAGGCTCACGCAGACGCGCGCATCATGGCGAGCCTCGCGCAACTGCAGCAGGGCCTCATTGAGTTGCCGCAAATTGGGCAACGGATGGCCCTGCTGCTCGATGAAATAGCGCAGCAGATTGCGTGCGCGCGACATCGACAAGCGCTTGAGCCTCGCACAATCCAGTCGCTCGCCCGAAATGGCATCAGCAGCATCCATCCGTGCCAGATCATCGAGCAACCCGGCCGCTTCGGCCTGCAAACCGGCAGCACGCGCAAGCGTGACGTCCGCACCGGGAAAATAGGTGTTCAACAGGGGCAACACAGTCTGTCGCAAGGCATTGCGGCGGAAACGCACGTCCAGATTGCTCTCGTCCTCGACCCACGCCAGTTGGTGCGTCCGGGCATACTCCAGCAAATCGGCACGCGCCACGCCCAGCAGGGGCCGCCAGTGTGCCGCCCGCCACGCCCGCCGGTGTCGCACCTCAGCCATGGACGCCAGCCCCTTGGGACCGGCGCCACGCAGCAACTGCAACATCAGGGTTTCAGCCTGATCGTTGAGGTGGTGCGCAGTAATCAGCACATCGGTATCGAGCGCGGCGAACACCGCTTGACGCTCTCGCCGCGCTGCGGCTTCAACTCCCGACGCGTCGTCGCGCGCGATCTGCACGCGACGAACCGTCAAGTCAATTACATGGGACGCGCAGAGTTCCGCGCAAAAATCCGCCCAGGCATCGGCCTGTGCCGACAAGCCGTGATGGACGTGAACGGCACGCAGTTGAAAGTTCAGCGGGTCGCGCAGCGCTCGCAGCGCGTGCAGCAAAACGACGGAATCCACGCCCCCCGACAAGGCCAGCGTGAGCCGGGCATGCGGGACAGGAAGACGCGCAAGAGCAGCCGCCACCGCAGTGGCGACAGCCTTATTTGGCGGGGACTTCCTTGAAGCTGCCATACGCCCGCAAACGCTTGTAACGCATGTCCAGCAAGGTATCCAGCGGCTGCTTGCGCAACTCGCCAAGCGTATCGGTGAGCGCGCGCCGCATGGTCTGGAACAGGGCATCCCAATCGCGCTGCGCGCCGCCAACGGGTTCTTCGACGATGCGATCGACCAGACCATTGGCTTTCAGGCGATCAGCCGTGATCGCCAGCGTTTCGGCGGCGAGCGAAGCCTTGTCCGAACTCTTCCACAAAATGGACGCACAGCCTTCTGGCGAAATGACCGAATAAGTCGAGTACTGCAGGATCAGCGTGCGGTCACCGACGCCAATCGCCAGCGCGCCGCCCGAACCGCCTTCACCGACAATGGAGCAGATCACCGGCGTACGCAGTTCGGCCATCACGTATAGATTGCGTGCGATGGCTTCGGACTGGCCGCGTTCTTCCGCGCCAATGCCGGGATAGGCGCCCGGCGTGTCGATAAAAGTAAACACCGGCAAGCCGAATTTTTCCGCCAGCCGCATCAAGCGCAATGCCTTGCGATACCCCTCGGGGCGCGGCATGCCGAAATTACGGTGAATTTTTTCCTTGGTGTCACGGCCTTTTTGATGGCCGATCACCATCACCGGCTCACCATTGAAGCGCGCCATGCCACCGACAATCGCCGCATCGTCGGCATAGGCGCGATCGCCATGCAACTCGGAAAAATCGGTAAACAGCCCTGCCACATAATCCAGCGTGTAGGGCCGCTGCGGATGCCGCGCCACCTGCGATACTTGCCAGGCGTTGAGCTTGGCATAGACATCCTTGGTCAGCGTCTGGCTTTTTTTCTGCAGGCGGCGGATTTCTTCCGAAATATCCAGCGCCGAGTCGTCCTGTACAAAGCGCAGCTCTTCAATCTTGGACTCAAGCTCCGCGATTGGCTGCTCAAAATCGAGAAAGGTCGTTTTCATTGATAGCCTGGATCAAACCGTCACAGAGAACAGGTAGCCGGACATTTTAACAGCCCGGCCGCTTTTTCCCCATGGGTATCAATGATGGTGATGGCCATGCGCGCCATGGGCATGGCGGTGCGAAATTTCATCCGCCGTCGCTGCACGCACATCGGACACCACACATTGAAAATGCACAGCCTGTCCGGCGTAAGGGTGATTACCGTCAACCACCACCTTGTCTTCCGCAATATCGGTCACGGTGTAGAGCATTTCCTCGCCACCGTTGTCGGGAGAACCCACGAACTGCATGCCGATCTCGATGTCATCGGGAAAGCCTTCGCGCGGCTCCATCCGCACTAGCGTTTCATCGAACTCACCAAACGCATCAGCCGGTTGCAGCTTCATTTCCACCTTTTCTCCGGTGGTTTTGCCATCGAGCGCACGCTCAACCAGCGGGAAAATATTGTCATAGTCGCCATGCAGGTAGCTGACCGGATCGTTGCTTTCTTCCAGCAGGTTGCCATCCACATCCTTGACAATGTAAGTGAGGGTTACAACAGTGTTTTTAACAATATTCATGTGAGTTCCTTAAACGATTGATGCGTTCCGCACGGCGGATTGGTCTAGTCGCGGCTCGCGCCCAAAAACCCGGACGCCCGCACATTTTCCGGCAGCATTCTAACAGGCTGCTTCTAATGGCATCGTTATAATTGCTGCCATGACCAAAACCCTGCTCGGCGGCTTAAGCCCCACCCGTTTCCTGCGCGACTACTGGCACAAGCGCCCGCTGTTGATCCGCAACGCTGTTCCGGACTTCAACGGCCTGTTGTCGCCCGTCGCCATGCAGCAACTGGCGACGCGCGAAGACGTCGAATCCCGCCTGATCCAGGGCAGTGGCAACCACTGGCAGTTCGACCACGGCCCCTTCAAAAAAAGCGACTTCAAGCGCCTGCCCAAAACGGAGTGGACCCTGCTGGTGCAATCGCTCAACCATGTATTGCCCGCAGCAGATGTCTTGCTGGCGCGTTTCACCTTCATTCCGCATGCCCGGCTGGATGACCTGATGGTGAGCTATGCCGTGCCCGGCGGCAGCGTCGGCCCGCACTTCGATTCGTATGACGTTTTTCTGCTGCAAGGTCAGGGGCACCGTCGCTGGCAGATCAGCGAACAAACCGACCTGGCGATTCTGGACGATGCACCGCTCAGAATCCTGCGCCATTTCAAGCCTGAGGAAGAGTGGCTGCTCGGCCCCGGCGACATGCTCTACCTGCCACCGCACGTGGCGCATTACGGCATGGCCGAAGATGCCTGCATGACGTATTCAATTGGATTCCGCGCCCCCACCACCAACGAACTGGCGCAGGGGTTCCTGATGCACCTGCAGGACAGCGTCACCCTGGAGGGGCGCTATGCCGACCCCGACCTGCGCCTGCAAGCCCACCCCGGCGAAATCAGCCGCGCCATGCTGAGCCAGATCGAAGGCATGATCGCCCGCATTCAATGGAGCAAGCGCGACATCGCCGAGTTTGCCGGGTGTTATTTATCCGAGCCCAAGCCGAATGTGTTTTTCGATCCGCCCGAGGCGCCTGTCAGCTACACGGCCTTTAACAAGCGCATCAGCAAAACAGGCATTTCGCTGAACCCCAAATCCCGCCTGCTGTTCATCGGCGGACGCTTTTTCATCAACGGCGAAGCATTTGATGGCGCAGCAGATGAAACCGCCGCTCTGCGACAACTCGCCGACCAGCACCATCTCGCCGTTGTTCCCGTCGCGCTGCGCGAGCGTTTTTATGACTGGTATGAAGCTGGCTGGCTGGAGGTTGCCCCTAATGATTCAATTTGAGACTCCCTCGGAACTGCTCGCAGCCTTCGATGCGCTGCTGGCGCGCACCCAGCGCCAACTCCGCCTGTACGACCATGACCTGAGCCGACTCGCCCTCGACCAGCCGCAGCGCCATGCCGCCTTGCGCGCGCTATGCGTGGCCGGTGCCGGACACCGCATCGAACTGCTGCTCGACGAGATCCATCACATCAGCCGCGATTGTCCGCGCCTGATGCAGCTGGTGCGCGATTTCAGCCATGTGATCGAAATTCGCCAGGCCGATCCAGATGCGCCACGCCCCGAGCAGGCGTTTGCTGTAGCCGATCATCACAGTGCGCTCATTCGTGCTGACAAGCTTGCATTGCGCGGCACACTTCATTTGGACGATGCCAGCGCAACCGTGAATCTGCACCACAGCTTTGAAACGATGTGGCAACGCTCACAAGCCCACGTCTCAGCCACAACCCTGGGGCTGTAACTACAGCCGGCTCAACCAGTCCAGCTCGGGCTGGCTGAAGCCCGCCTTGCGGCGTGCTTCCAGATTGAATGGTGGCTTCAGCGGCGGCGCATCGTAATCGACAAGCAGTTGCCGAAACGTCGCCTCGGGCTCAAGCCCACGCGCGCGGCACAAATAGTCGAACCAGTGACTGCCGATGGCGACATGGCCGATTTCGTCGCGCTCGATCACGCCCAGAATCTCCACCATGCGCAGGTCCTGCGCAGCTTTGAGTTTGCTCACGATGAGCGGCGTGGCATCGAGTCCGCGCGCTTCCAGCACGCGCGGCACCAAAGCCATGCGCACCAGCGGATCGTGGGCGGTTTTCAGTGCCATTTCCCACAAGCCGTTGTGCGCAGAGAAATCGCCATAGGTATGGCCGAGCGTGGCCAGATGCGCATTCAACAGCTCGAAATGCAGGGCTTCCTCGTCCGCCACCTGCAGCCAGTCAGCGTAGTACGCCAGTGGCAAACCGGCAAAGCGATGCGCGGCATCGAGCGCCAGATTGATCGCATTGAATTCGATATGCGCCAGCGCATGAATCAACGCAACGCGACCGACCAAGGTGTCGGCACGGCGGCGCGGCACCTGCTGCGGCGGAATCAGTACGGGACGGTCAGGTTGCCCGGGGGCATCAATGGGCGCGCGAATGACTGCAACATCGGCTGCCACACGGCCGGTCAGCCAATCTGCCTGCAAGGCATGCACATACGCCACTTTGTCGGCTGGCTGGCGCGCGTGCAAGCACTCGGCCAGCCGTTGCGGCAGGCCCATTAACGTTTATCCACCCAGCGAATACCGAGCAGGGCGATCGTCAAAAAAATCAGCAGCGGCACCGTCGCCACCGCCACCGCCGGCCAGTCGTTCAACAAGCCGAGATGGCCGAACAGGCGACTCAGCAGATGGAAGCCCAGCCCGGCCAGAATCCCCATGAATATCTTGCCGCTGGTGCCGCCCGAACGCGGCCCCTGGATGGCAAACGGCATCACGATCAGCATCATGATCGGAATCACGAACGGGCTGATGAATTTTGTCCACAGCGCAAGCTCGTAACGCGTGGCTTTCTGGCCGTTTTCCTTGAGATGCGCCACATAACGCCAGAGTGTGCGTGCCGACATTTTTTCCGGCGCAATCAGCAATACGCTGAGGATGTCGGGCGACAGCACCGACTGCCACTCCTGACTGACGCGACGGCTGGCCTGGATGCCATCGGCACTGAAGCGCGTCTCCACCACGTGTCGCAAAGTCCAGGTCTGGTTGCCACGCCAGCTTGCCGTCTCGGCCACCCGCGTCCAGTCAAGTCGACCATTCGCATCAAAACCGTAAATCTCGATGCCGCGCAGGGTACTGTCAGGCATCACATCCCGCACGTTGATAAAACGGGAGCCGTCCTTCACCCACAAGCCCGAGCGGAATTGCTGCGCCACCACCGAATGGGTCGCCAGCAGCTTGTAGCGCTGCGCCGCCTGTTCCGACCACGGCGCAACATACTCGCCCAGCACCAGCAGCAGCAAGGACAGCATCACCCCGATCATGCCGAAATATCCCGCCACCCGCCAGGTAGACAAACCCGACACGCGCATCACCGCAAATTCGGAATTGCCCACCAGACGCGACAAGGCCAGCAAGGTGCCGATCAGCACTGCCACCGGCATGATTTCGTACAGATGGCCGGGGACATTCAGCAGCACGACCACAGCGGCCTGGCCCAAACCGTAGTTGTTGCGCCCCACGCCCCCGATTTCGTCGATCACGTCAAAAAACATGAACAACAGGAGCAGGCCCAGCAGCACCAAGGCTGATGCGGCCAGCACCTGACTCGTCAAATAACGGGCAAGCAGCTTCATGCCCGTTTACCGCGAAGTTGATGCTGCCGCGAACGCAGGTAGAACAGTGCGGCCGCAACGCCCCCCATCAGCAGATGCGCCGCCAGCATGCCCACCCAGGGATTGAGCTTGTCTTGCGCCACCCAGGCTTGCGACAGCGACAACAGGTTGTTGTAAACAAAATAAAGCAGCAGCGCGATCAGCAGTCCATACGAACGGCGCGAACGCATGTTGACGTAACTGATCGGGATGGCCATGACCGCGAGAATCAGGGCTGAGACCGGCACCCCGAGCCGCCACAACAGTTCGGCGCGCGCGGGCGGCGACGCATCATGAATGAGCGCGCCCGGTTTTGCCTGGCGGACACCCGGTTCAATTGCACTCACATCCACCGGATCGAGCCGCATCCAGTAACGTTCAAACTGCACGATGCGGTAATCGAGCTGCCCGGGAATGCCTTCGTAACGCCGTCCGTTCTTGAACACCAGATAGCGCGAGCCATCGAACAGCTCGGTGTGATAGCCCTCGCGCGCCATCACCAGACCCAACTGGCCATCGATGCGCGATTGCATGAATACATTGCGCACGATCCCGGTCAAGGGATTGAGCGACTCAACGTAATAGACGCGCTGACCGGCATCCGATTCGGCAAACAGCCCGGGAGCGATCAGCGAACTTTCGCTGCGGCTGCGCAAATCCTGGCGATACTCTGCTTTCTTGGTTTGCATCCAGGGATTCAACACCAGCGTCAGCAACAGGATGACCAGGGAAAACGGCACCGCAAAAGCCAGCACCGGTCGCAGCCATTGCGACAGCGACACGCCGGCAGTGGACCAGACCACCATTTCACTATCGCGCCACATGCGTGACAAAGGCAGCAGCACCCCGGCAAACAGCGCAATCGTCATCAAAACCGGCAGAAAATACAGCAGCGAAAATCCCAGAAAGGTAAACACGGCCTCGTTGGCCAGTTCGCCCCGCGCGACATCGCCCAGCAGGCGGATGAACAGGATCACCAGGGCAATCGCCATCAGCACCGTAAGTACGGCACCCGTGGTCAGAGCCAGTTCACGCGTCAGCGCACGGCGATAAAGCATGAAAAGTTCCGGAGATCATTTGCGACACGAATGGGGTTTTGACTTTCCGCAGTGCCTGCGCCAATAATCGGGCAGGTGTAAAACGACGCTTGACCAACAACTGCAATTTATTGGGCACAGACATGGAAAACAAGGAAATCGAACTTGAATTTAGCATAAAAAGCGGTGCGCCCGAAAAGCAGCGCAGCGCCTGTGTAGTGGTCGGCGTGTTCGACAACCGCAAGCTGTCAGACCCGGCTGTCGACATCGACCGCGCCAGCGATGGCTACCTGTCTGAAATCCTGCGCGGCGGCGACATGGACGGCAAAGCCGGCAGCACCCTGCTGCTGCACAAAGTGCCCAACGTGCTGGCCGAGCGCATCCTGCTGGTGGGTTTGGGCAAGGAGCGTGACTTCCACGAAAAAGCCTATCGCGACGCCATTGCCAGCGCAGTCAAAACCTTGCGCGACACCGGCTCGATGGAAGCGGCCATCACGCTCTCTGAAATTCCGGTCAAAAAACGCGACATTGCGTGGAACATTGAGCAGGCCGTCCTCTGCACGCACGACACGCTGTATCGCTTCGACCATCATAAAAGCAAGCCGAACGAAGTCCGCCGCCCGCTCAAGCGCATCATTTTCTCGGTGTCGCGGCGCGGCGAACTGAAGCCGGGCGACGCCGGACGGGCACGCGGACTGGCGATTGCCCACGGCATCCATCTGGCCAAGGATCTGGGCAATACGCCGTCCAATATCTGCACCCCCGAGTACCTGGCAGGCGAAGCGAAGAAAGTGGCCAAAGCCCATGGCTTTGGCTGCGAAATTCTCGACTACGCGGCCTGTGAAAAACTCGGGATGGGCTCCTTCCTGTCGGTGGGCAAGGGCAGCGACAAGCCGCCGCGCTTCATCGTGCTGAAGCATGAAGGCGGCACCAAAAACGCCAGGCCGGTGGTGCTGGTCGGCAAGGCCGTTACCTTCGACGCCGGCGGCATATCGCTCAAACCGCCGGCCGAAATGGACGAAATGAATTACGACATGAGCGGCGGCGGCGCGGTCATTGGCGCATTCCGCGCCATTGGCGAGCTCGGGCTCAAGCTCAACGTCGTCGGCCTGATCCCGGCGTGCGAAAACATGCCCGACGCCAAGGCCAACAAGCCGGGTGACATCGTCACCTCGATGTCCGGCCAGACCATCGAAATCCTCAACACCGATGCCGAAGGCCGCCTGATTCTGTGCGATGCCCTGACCTACGCCGAACGCTTCGAGCCCGAAGCGGTGGTCGATCTGGCGACGCTCACCGGCGCCTGCGTCATCGCGCTCGGCGCGCATCCCAGCGCGCTTTACAGCAACCACGACCCGCTGGCACGCGAAATCGAACACGCCGCAGACCACGCCTGGGATCGCGTCTGGCGCATGCCCTTGTGGGACGACTATCAGGACCAGCTGAAAAGCAGCCTCGCGGACATGGCCAATATCGGTGGTCGCCCCGGCGGCTCGATTACCGCGGCCTGCTTCCTCTGGCGCTTCGCCAAGAAGTATCACTGGGCACACCTCGACATCGCCGGTACCGCATGGAAAGGCGGACGCGAAAAAGGCTCGACCGGTCGCCCGGTGTCGCTGCTGGTGCACTGGCTGATCAATCGCGCAGCAAAGTGACCGAAATCACGTTCTACACGTTTGCCGACAACCCGCTCGACGTCGCTCGCCGCGTCGCGGTCAAGGCGCACGGTCAGGGCAAACAGGTGATGATTTATGCGCCAGACGCAGCGGTAGCCGATGCCATCGACCGGCTGTTGTGGACGACGCCGGCGCTTGGCTTCGTCCCGCATTGCCGTGACAGCGACACGCTGGCGAACGAAACGCCGGTGCTGATCGGCGCCGACGCCGATGCATTGCGTACGGCTGACGTCATGATCAATCTGCACACCGGGCAGCCCGCCGCATTTGCCCGTTTCGAACGCCTGGTCGAAATCATCGGCCAGGACGACGTCGGCCGCGAACAGGGCCGGGCGCGTTATCGCTTTTACCAGGCGCGCGGTTATGCACTCAAAACGCACGACCTGCGCCAAACCGGGTAAACCCAGCCATGAGCGACAATCCCCTCTTGAACAAAATGGACGCGCTGCTTAAAAAGCATCGTGGCGGCAGCGAAGAGGCTGGCAACGCCAATGCCCCCCTCCCGGCGTCCGGCAATCCGTCCAACATGGCCGCCAGCCCGCCTCCCAATGCGTGGCTACCGGTGTTGACCGATCTGATCGAGCGCGGCACGCCACCAGCCATACCCCAGACTGCCGCCGCACCTGTTCCACCCGCCGAGCCTGCAATATTGCCCGCTGAAGCGCCTCCCAGCGACGCGATCAACGACACCCTGACCGAACAGTTGATGAGTGAACTGGCACCACGCCTGTCTGAAGTGATGGAACAACAAGTCTCAGCCGAATTACGCAAGAGCCTCGACCAGACCGTCGCCAACCTGTTGAGTCAGTTTGATGTCAGCGTGCGCGAAATCGTACGCGAGGCAATTACCGAAAAACTCAAGCCACCACGCGACCCATCGAGTTGATCCCACATCCGGGGTGACGTTTTTGACGTGTCCCGGGCTTTTTTGGGACGTGTCCCGAGCTTTTTTGGGATAATGCCGCTTTTGCGCGCACGCCATGGAACTCGCCAAATCGTTTGAACCAGCCGACATCGAAAAACGCTGGTACGCCCACTGGGAAAGCGCCGGCTATTTCAAGGCAGGCGATGCGCCCGCCGCCCCCGCCTACTGCATCATGCTACCGCCGCCGAACGTCACCGGCACGCTGCACATGGGCCACGCTTTCCAGCACACCCTGATGGACGCGCTCACCCGCTACCACCGCATGTCGGGCGACAACACCCTGTGGCAGCCCGGCACCGACCACGCGGGCATCGCCACCCAGATCGTGGTGGAACGCCAGCTCGACGCACAAGGCATCTCACGTCACGAACTGGGCCGCGAAAAATTCCTCGACAAGGTCTGGGAGTGGAAAGAGCAATCCGGTTCCACCATCACCCGCCAGATGCGTCGGCTCGGCACCAGCCCCGACTGGAGCCGCGAGCGCTTCACCATGGATGCAGGGCTGTCCAAAGCCGTCACCGAAGTGTTCGTGCGCCTGTATCGCGAAGGTCTGATCTATCGCGGCAAGCGGCTGGTGAACTGGGACCCGGTGCTGGGCACCGCGGTATCCGACCTTGAAGTCGTCAGCACCGAAGAAGACGGCTTCATCTGGGAAATCAACTACCCGCTGGAAGATGGCTCCGGCTTTCTGACTGTCGCCACCACGCGCCCGGAAACCCTGCTCGGCGACACCGCCGTAGCGGTGCATCCGGAAGACGAACGGTATGCGCACCTGATCGGCAAGCACGTGCGCCTGCCGATTGCCGAGCGCAGCATTCCCATCATCGCCGACGATTACGTCGACCGCGAATTCGGCACTGGCGTGGTCAAGATCACCCCGGCACATGACTTCAACGACTGGCAGATCGGTCAGCGCCACAAGCTGGTGGCGATCAGCGTGCTGACGCTCGATGCCAAAATGAACGACCTCTGCCCGACCGAATACCAGGGTCTGGATCGCTACGTCGCGCGGCAACAACTGCTCGACGCACTGCAGGCGAAGGGCCTGCTGATTTCGGCCAAGCCGCACAAGCTGATGATTCCGCGCGGCGACCGCACCCACGCGGTGATCGAGCCCATGCTCACCGACCAGTGGTTCATGAGCATGGAAGGCCTCGCCAAACAGGGACTGGAAGCAGTCGATTCGGGCGAGCTGAAATTCGTGCCGGAAAACTGGACCACGACTTACCGCCAGTGGCTGGAGAACATCCAGGACTGGTGCGTATCGCGCCAGCTGTGGTGGGGACATCGCATCCCGGCCTGGTACGACGAGGATGGCAATTTCTACGTCGCCGCCAACGAGGCCGACGCCGTCAAGCAGGCCGGCGGCAAACCGCTCACGCAGGACAACGACGTGCTCGACACCTGGTTCTCCAGCGCGCTGTGGCCGTTTTCCACGCTGGGTTGGCCCGAGCAGACACCCGAACTCGAACGCTATCTGCCGACCTCGGTACTGGTCACCGGCTTCGACATCATCTTCTTCTGGGTCGCGCGCATGGTGATGCTGTCCAAGCACCTCACCGGCAAAGTGCCGTTCCGCGAGGTGTATGTCACCGGCCTGGTGCGCGACTCCGAAGGCCAGAAAATGAGCAAGTCGAAAGGCAACGTGCTCGACCCCATTGATTTGATCGACGGCATCGCCATCGACGAACTGGTCGCGAAGCGCACCACCGGGTTGATGGATCCCCGCAAGGCACCCAGCATCGAAAAGCGCACCCGCAAGGAATTCCCTGCTGGCATCGCCGCCTACGGCACCGATGCCCTGCGCTTTACCTTCGCCAGCCTTGCCACGCATGGACGCGACATCAAATTCGACCTGCAGCGCGCCGAGGGCTACCGTAACTTCTGCAACAAGCTGTGGAACGCCACCCGCTTCGCGCTGATGAACCTGGAAGGCCACGACTGCGGACAAGATACCAGCCAGCCGATGGAGTTCTCGGACGCCGACCGCTGGATCGCCGCGCGCCTGCAGCAAGCCATTGCCGAAGTGCACGAGGCCTTCGCCGCCTATCGCTTCGACCAGGCCGCACGCGCTGTCTACGAATTCGTCTGGGACGAGTTCTGCGACTGGTATCTGGAACTCGCCAAGGTGCAGCTCACCAACGGCACACCCGAACAACAGCGCGCCACCCGCCGCACGCTGGCCAGCGTGCTCGAAGCCACCCTGCGCCTCGCTCACCCCATCATTCCCTTCATCACCGAAGAGCTGTGGCAGAAAGTCGCGCCGCTCGCCGGCGTGGCCAACGACAGCATCATGCTCGCCGCCTATCCGCAGCTCGATGCTGCGCAGACCTGGCCTGACAGCGTCGCCCGCATTCAATTGTTGAAAGAACTGGTCAACGCCTGCCGCACGCTGCGCGGTGAAATGAACCTGTCGCCCGCGCTGCGAGTGCCGCTGGTGATCGAAGGCGACGCCGCCGTAATCAACGCGCTGGCACCCTACATCAGCGCGCTCGGCAAGCTCAGCGAAGTCAGCGCCGCCGCCACCCTGCCCGAGGCCGACGCGCCGGTGCAACTGATCGGCGCCATGCGGCTGATGCTGGTGGTCGAAATCAATAAGGACGAAGAACGCGCGCGGCTAGCCAAGGAAATCACCCGGATTCAGGGTGAAATCAGCAAGGCGCAAGGCAAGCTCGCCAACGCCAGCTTCGTCGACAGGGCCCCCGCCGCCGTGGTGCAGCAGGAGCAGGCGCGACTGGCGGACTTTGTGGGTATGCTGCAAAAACTGGAGGCGCAGCACTCAAGGCTGGGCTGATTACGGCTGTCAACGCCCACTAAAAAACGCGGCTCGAAGCCGCGCTTTTTTTGTTTCTCGGCCATTCGACAGGATTGCTGCCGAATCGAACGAATGAAAAAAAGCCGGGGTCTTGCGACCCCGGCCTTCAATCAGTTCAAGTACTGCTGAAATCACATCTTCCAGCTGTATTGGATACCCAGCAAATTCTGGTCCATTTCAATAGTCTCAGTGCCAGACGGGGGCTGCGTACCACCACTGGCCATCACCGGCAAGATGGAGGCGCCGCTGACGTCGTTGCTGAAAGCGTGCATGTAGCTCATGGTCAGCTCATTACCCGATGCCAGGGTGTACGTGAAACCAAGGGTCAGATGGTCCTCGATCACGCCGGGGGCCAGGATGTTAAAGGTCACATTGGCTGGCGTAATGGGGTTGTCGCCATGGTTCCAGCCGGCGCGCAGGGTCAGCTGCTGGCTGTACTTGTACTCCGCACCCAGCTTCCACACGTCGATGTCCTGCCAGCCAAAACCGGGGCCATTGTCGGCGCCCAAAGGGAACGGAACCAGGCTTTGGTTGGCAATTGAATTGACGTCGCTGTAGCTGATGCGCTGGTAATCCAGCGCCAGTTTGAAGGCAGGAGTCGCTTGCCACGCCACGCCAAGGCTGTAGTTTTCGGGAATGTCGAAGCCACCCTGCTCTGCGAACAGTCCGGCGTACTCGTCGAACTCCTCGAACTTCATCTTGGACGCGTAAGCTGCACCAATCGTCACGGTCGGGGTGATCTGGCCCATGTAGCCGATGCGGACGCCGAAACCCCAAGCGCTATCATGTCCGTTGTTGGTAAGCTGGGTCGGGGCAGAAGAATTTCCGCTAAAAGCCTGAAGGCCCTTTGCCTCGAACATCTGATAGCCGATCAACGGGGAAATACCGATGGAATGGTTGGGGGCGACCTTGTACGCGATGGTCGGGGCAACGACGAGCTGCATCAGGTCAACCCCCAAGTCGCCCTGACCGCACAGCATGTTGCTGGCAGGTGCGCCAGGACCACACACGCCCGCTGCGATCTGTCCACCCGCATAGTCCGAATTCATCCCGCCATTGCCATAAACCGTGACACCCAGAGCCAATTGCGAGGACATCTGCTTGGTCATGCCGAACTCGGGCATGACGAAGTATTCGCTGTCGCTATCCACGCTCATGTCCAGGGGACCCAAGCCGGTGCGGGAGGCGCTACGGTTGGGGTTGAACAGAGAGGCGCCCAAATCGATACGGTCGCCGGCAAAAGCCATGGAGGCGGGGTTGTTGGCGCCGCCAAAGGCGTCGTCCGAGCTGGCCGTAGCAGCGCCGCCCATGCCCATGGCCTTCATACCGTAGCCGTGCGAAAAGTAACCGTTGGTTGCATAGGCGCTGCCAGCCAGACCAGCCAGCGCCATGAATGCGAATACGCGTGTAAATTTCATTTATGTCTCCTTGTGGATAAATTTTTTCAGCCATGTTTTCGATGACCTGACGCGGATACTACGCCCACACCTGAAACCTATATCGGCAAGGAATGGTAATTGCTTGAGTAATTCTTGAACGATGTTGCAGAAACAACACATAAAAAAAGAGCCGAATAAATCGGCTCTTTTTCATCGGGCTGCAATCAGCCCATCGGATACTGCTTAGATAAACAGGCAGATATCCGTATCACCTGCAAACTCGAAGAATGTAGCTGCGCCAACATACTCGATGCCGTCAATAAAGTCCGAATGCTCGAAACCAAACAATTCAACCGTCATCTGGCAAGCGAGGAATTTGACTTCAGCTTCCTGACACAGGCTGCGCAGATCGGAGATGGTAGCCACGCCGCAATTGGCAATGGTCATTTTCATCAGGCCGGTGGCGACACTTTCATATCCAGGCACCAGCGACTGAATCGCGTTGGGGATATTCCAGTTGATGCCTTTGAACCATTTGGGGCCAAACGGCATTTTCATCGGCATGCCGGGGTTGCCCAGCGGGCTGACTTTAAGGCCGGAGAGATCCTTGCGAACCATTTGCAGACCATAGAACGTAAAGAAAATCTGAACTTCATAGCCCAGCGCGGCAGCCGTCGAAGCCAGAATGAACGGGGGATAAGCCCAATCCAACGTGCCCTTGGTTGCAATAATGGCCATTTTTTTAGTGTCGTCCATGCTTGTCTCTCTCCTTGTGTCCCAGTTAAAAAAACAGCGCCGTGTGTTCCAAGAACAGACGGCGCTTGTTTAAATTGTAATGCTTACTTTTTCTTCATGAAGAAGGTGAACTCACCACCCGCTTCGGCAGTGGACAACAACTCGTTTCCGGTCTGCTTGGCGAAAGCGGCAAAGTCTTTGACGGAGCCGGGGTCGGTGGACAGAATCTTCAGCACTTGGCCGCTTTCGACTTCAGCCAGGGATTTCTTGGCGCGCAGGATAGGCAAGGGGCAGTTCAGGCCGCGTGCATCGAGTTCTTTATCAAAGTTCAAAATATTCTCCTAAAAGTCAGTGTGACTGTTCTAAAAATGCTGCGGAACATTAAACCAGAAGCGTTCCTATTGCAACCTTAAAATGCTTTTCAACAAGAAAACCCCGAGGCCCGCTAATGGTTTAGCGCGCCTGACTTAATGCGTTGCCTGAACGTGCCCACGCCATGATCCCGCCGGACAGGTTATGCATATTGCCATAGCCTTTGGACGCCATGAACGAGCAGGCTTGCGCTGAACGAGCACCAGAACGGCAATACATCACAACCGGCTTGTCCTGGGGAATATCCGCCGCACGCAGGGGCAGCAGATGCAAGGGGATATGAATCGCCCCGTCAATCACGCCATGTGCCACTTCTTCCGCCGTGCGCACGTCGATCAAGTGCGCGCCACTGGCAGCGATTGCCTTGACGTCAAGCGGGTCCAACTCTCTAAAACCATTCAGTCCAAACATGCGTACTCCGTTCTGAATTGTCAAAATTAGAATCGGCTAATATATCAAAAAAATGGGGACACGCATACCGTGCCCCATCGGGTGCCGGGACGTGGCTATTTAGCAGCGCTGGGCACCGTGGTAAAGGTTCACCACATGGCGCGCTTCTGCAAAAAACAGCCAGCGCTCCACGGCCGCGCCGACAACACCAGTCACGACGGCAACAATCGCGGCGCCCTGCCCGCCTTGCTGATTAAACACCCAGACCAGCATCAATCCGGGCAAGGCAAAACCCAGCACGAAAACAACAACCTTAAGTAGCCCTGCCTTTTGGCGCGCCAGTTGAAAGCCGAACTCCTGGGTCAGAAAGGTGCCGTGGGTGTGGCCCGTATCCAGCAGTTTGACTTTGGCACGAGTAAGACCCGTAGCCGTGTTGATGGTTGGACCGAGACCGGGACTGCTGATCCAGAAGTAATAAATGGCCTTGAGCACTGCTGCTATCGACAGGATCAGCGCCGCCATGGCAATGTAAGGCAGGGTTTCAAGCCCCGAAACAACTGCCCCCAGCAGGAGCAACAGGCTACCGCTGGCATAGCCTAGCGCAAGATAATTGGCAGGAACCAGTGGGGTGTTCCACTGGCGGATTGTTTTCAGGCAGGCGTAAATCATGCCGGTTGAAAACACGGTAACCCATGCCAATGCAGCGGACAGCAAACCGGTCATCTCACGCAGCCACAAGGGTGCGTCAAACCAGATGCAAAGCAGGTATGCCAGCGCCAGCGGCATGAAAACCACGGCAAACACGCCTTCACGCGACAACCAAGAGGTACGGAAGCGGTTGAATGCGCGCCAGGCATTTTTCGGATTGGCGAGGTGAAAGGTGGAAGACAACAAACCAAACACGATCAGGGCGAGCGCGATCAGCCCGCCAATGATGAGCTGCTCACGGCTAAAGCCGCCGCCGAGCTTGAACGTGTCTGCAATGAACAGCAGCGAAAACAAGCCAAAGCCTGCACCCGATGCAACGGTAAAGAAAATAACGGAAAAAGCGGGATGCATGGTTACTCCTGCGGGGTTCTAGTTAGGTTCAACGCCGAACCAGCTTGTTGGCGAACTGCTTGATGCTCTCCTTGAGGCCGCCCTTGGGCTTGGCGTCAATCGGAATCACCGGCGTACTGCGTGGCGGCAGGTATTGGTTGGTCGGGTTGTAATTCAGCTCGGGCATGAGACCGTAGCCGCTGCGCTCGCGCACGACACGCGACACAGCTGAATCCGGATCGTCAAAGTCGCCGAACATGCGGGCGTGCGCAGGGCACGTCAGCACGCAAGAAGGCTGGCGCTCCTCGACCGGCAGGTCCAGATCGTAAATGCGATCGACGCACAGCGTGCATTTTTTCATCGTGCCGCTGGAACGGTCGAGTTCACGTGCGCCGTAGGGACAGGCCCACGAGCAGTAGTTGCAGCCCATGCACTTGTCCTGGTCGACCAGCACGATGCCGTCCTCGGCCCGCTTGTACGATGCGCCGGTCGGGCACACGGTGACGCACGCGGCATCCTCGCAGTGGTTGCACGACATCGGAAAGTTGATGGTCTTGTTGTTCGGATACTCGTCCATTTCGTAATGGCGAATCCGGTTGAACCACACGCCCGACGGCTCCGCGCCGTAGGGCTGGTAGTCGGACAGCGGGCCGGTGGTACCGGACGCATTCCATTCCTTGCAAGCGATTGCGCAGGCGTGACACCCCACACAGACGTCCAGATCTATAACCAAACCTAATTTCATGTCTGCTCTCTCTTAGTTCTTCTCGTGGGTGCGTGCGTCGTAACGCAGCACGTCGGGGCGCTCATAACGTTCGTCGCCCGGCAATGCCTTCAGCGCATCGAACTGCGGCCACGAACCGGTCTCGCCCGGCTCGGCTTTCCAGATGCGCACGCGCAGGTCAAACCACGCCGCCTGGCCGGTCACCGGGTCGGAATTGGTGACGCGACGCTCGCCGGCTTTTTCCGGCAGCAACTCGGAAATCAGGTGGTTGAGCAGGAAGCCCTTGGTCGCTTCCGACGCGTTTTCCTTCAGGCCCCACGCGCCCTTCTGCTTGCCGATGGCGTTCCAGGTCCAGACCGTGTCTTCCTGGGTGCCTTCCATGGTCTTGACCTGGCAACGGATTTTGCCGTTGTGCGACTCGACCCAGATCCAGTCGAAGTCCTTGATGCCCATTTCCACCGCCTTGCGGGCGTTCATGTACATGTAGTTCTGCGCCATGATCTGACGCAGCCACACGTTCTGCGAGTCCCACGAGTGGTACATGAACATCGGACGCTGGGTGAGCGCGAAGAAGGGGTATTTTTCCTTGTCCACACGCTGCTGTTCGAGCGGCTCGTACCACATCGGCAACGGGTCGAAGTATTTCACCAGGCGCTCGCGGTCAACCTGATTGTTGGGTTGCGGGCCGTCGTACAGGCCCTGCCCCGCCAGGCGGAATTTCTGCAGCGGCTCGGAATAGAACTGCATGATGATGGGCTCGGCCTTGCCGACGAAACCGACATCCGCTGCCACGTCGAGATATTCCTTGTTGGCGAAGCGCATGTACTTCTGGCTGTCTGGCCAGTGGTGCGCGAAGAAACTTTCGTTCTCGATGTACTTTTCCCACTGCTTGGGGTTGGGCTCACCCTTGAGCGACTTGGTGCCATCCTTGCCGCGCCAGCCAGCCAGGAAGCCCACGCCCGGCGAACGCTCATAGTTGACGATGAAGTCGGGGTAGTCCTTGAACTTGCGCGTGCCATCGGGCTTGGTGAACGCCGGGAACTTCAGGCGTGACGCCAGTTCGACCATGACTTCCTGCCACGGGCGCACGTCGCGATCAATCTTGACCAGCGGGTAGCGGATCGCATCGGCAGCGGAGTCCGGCTCGGAAATCGGACGATCCAGCAGCGAGATGCAGTCGTGGCGCTCCAGATAAGTCGTATCCGGCAGGATCAGGTCGGCGAAGTTGGTCATCTCCGAATGGAAGGCATCGATCACGACCAGGAAGGGAATCTTATACTCGCCGAAGTTTTCCTCGTCCTTTTGCCGCAGCATGTCCTGCACGTTGGCGGTGTTCATGGTCGAGTTCCACGCCATGTTGGCCATGAACAGGATCAGCGTGTCGAGCGCATAGGGATCGTGGTTGGTCGCGTTGGTGATGACCATGTGCATCAGGCCGTGCGAGGCGATCGGCACCTCCCACGAATAGGCCTTGTCGATGCGCAGCGGGTTGCCGAACTCGTCGATCACCAGGTCTTCCGGACGCGTCGGGAAGCCGAGCGGCGGACGTGACAGCGGCGTGTTCGGCGCGTTGATGATGTCGATGTTGTTTTCCGGCAGCTGGTGCGGCGGGATCGGCTTCGGGTACGGTGCACGGGCACGGAAGTTGCCCGGCGAGTCGAGCGCGCCCAGCAGCATCTGGATCATGTGGATCGCGCGGCAGGCGTGGAAGCCGTTCGAGTGAGCGGCAATTCCGCGCATCGCGTACATCGCCACCGGGCGGCCCACGACCTTGTCGTGTTTGCGGCCCCAGACGTCGGTCCATTCGATCGGCAACTCGACCGTTTCCTTGAACGCGATATGCGCCATTTCCAGCGCGATGCGGGTGATCGATTCGGCTGGCAGGCCGCATTCCAGTGCCACATTCTCAGGCGCGTAGCGCTCGTCAAGATAACGCTCGGTCATCATCGACATCACGGTCTTGACACGACGGCCATCGGGCGCAACGTATTCACCGAACAGCGCTGGCGCAATGTCGCCGTCCATGCCGTTCCTGAACGCTTCCTTGTCAATATCCCAGATCAGCGGCTGGTCGTTTTCGTCGCGCAGGAACAGGCCATCGCCCTGCTGACCCGGCGTTTGCACCACCAGCCACGAGGCGTTGGTATAGCGCACCAAGAACTCATAATCGAACTGCTCGTGCTTGAGCAACACGTGCACCATCGACATGGCGAGCAAACCGTCCATGCCGGGCTTGATTGGCAGCCATTCGTCGGCAATCGCCGAGTAGCCGGTACGCACCGGATTGACGGTAACGAACTTGCCGCCCTTGCGCTTGAGCTTCTCCAGGCCAATCTTGATCGGATTGGACGAGTGATCCTCGGCCACGCCCCACATGATGAAATATTTAGCGTAATCCCAGTCAGGCGCGCCGAACTCCCAGAACGAGAAACCGATCGAATACAGGCCTGCTGCGGCCATGTTGACCGAACAGAATCCGCCATGCGCCGACCAGTTCGGTGTGCCAAACTGCTGCGCCCACAAACCGGTCAACGCCTGCATCTGGTCGCGACCGGTGAAGAAGCCCAGCTTGGACGGGTCGGTCGAACGAATCTCTTCCAGCCGGTCGGTCAGCACGTCAATCGCCTGTTCCCAGGAAATCGGCTCGTAAATCCCCTCACCGCGTTCGGTGCCGGGCTTGCGCATCAAAGGCTGGGTCAGCTTGGCAGTCGAGTACTGCTTCATGATCCCGGCCGATCCCTTGGCGCACAAAACGCCCTGGTTGGTCGGGTGATTCCGGTTACCCTGAATGAAACGAACCTTGTTGTCTTCCAGCGTGACCTTGATGCCGCAGCGGCAGGCGCACATGTAGCACGTGGTGTACTTGATTTCCTGTGCGTCGTGATTTTCGAGTTTAATTTTGGCGTTCATGCTATCTCTAGGTTCAAAATGATCCCTTGCGGCTTCGTCGTGAAACCGCGCCTGATTAATGCGTGGGTACCCATACTAGGTGACGTCAGGAAGCAGTGCCAGCACATATGCGCCGACACTGCTGGAAAAACAGTATATTAATCTTTCCGAATATTCAGGTATTTTGCACGTTGCACCCCCCTTATGGCAAGCAAAATGGCTGATATCCCCATAAGGCGACCTAATAAAATTCCCTAAAAAAAACAGGGGAATCACGCCTGTACCGAGTCTCCATCACCGGACATTGACCACCGCGCTGGATACGAGCCAATCCGTAGAAACTGCCAGTCAAACCGTTCAATACGGAGTGACCAACTCAACTTCTCACGGCACTTACTGCGCCCGCCAGTGCCCGGAGCGCCCACCCTGCTTTTCAAGCAAGCGGATGCCGCCCATCGTCATGCCGCGATCCACCGCCTTGCACATGTCGTAGATCGTCAGCAGCGCCACGCTGACGCCGGTCAACGCTTCCATTTCCACCCCGGTCTTGCCAACGGTTTCGGCCGTCACCGTGCAGACAATCCACGATTCCGTCACATCGGGACTGAATTCGACCCTCACCTTGGTGAGCGCGATGGGATGGCACAAGGGGATCAGCTCTGCCGTGCGCTTGGTCGCCTGAATTGCCGCAATGCGAGCAATACCCAGCACATCGCCCTTGGCCGCCTGGCCACCCAGAATGCGCGATAGCGTATCGGGTAACATGCTGATCCTGCCGCTTGCCACAGCGATGCGGCGCGTGTCGTCCTTGCCGGCCACATCAACCATGACCGCGCGGCCACGCTCATCAAAATGGGTGAATTCGCTCATATCCGGGAACCTTGTCGATAACATTCGCATCGTAATCGAAATGCCGCTCCGCCCCCGCCTCCACCGGCCGATGTTACGCAGCCTGCTCGCACTCAGCCTCGCCATCCAGCCCGCCCTTGCCGCCGACTTGCCCGATCTGGGCGAAGTTTCACGGCAGTACTTCTCAGACCAAGATGAGCAAATGCTAGGGCGCACCATCATGCGTGATGTCTACGCCGATCCGCGCTATCTGGACGACCCCGAAACCGAAAACTACCTCAACCAGCTCGGCTACAAGCTGGTCTCAGTCAGCACCCGCAACCAGCGCGAGTTTATTTTCTTCGTCGTCGACGACCCCAGCATCAACGCCTTCGCCATGCCCGGCGGCAACATCGGCGTCCACACCGGCCTGATTCTCACGGCACAAAGCGAATCCGAACTGGCGAGCGTCGTGGGGCATGAAATCGCTCACGTTACGCAGGACCATATCGCACGCATGGTCGCGGCACAAAGCCAAAGCTACTGGCCGACCATGGCCGCGCTGGCGCTGGCACTGCTGGCCGCTCGCTCCAATCCGAATGTAGCGGGCGCTGCCATTGCGTCCACCCAGGCCTACTCGGTGCAGAACCAGCTCAACTACAGCCGCGACTACGAGCGCGAGGCCGACCGCCTCGGCTACGACATGCTGACCCGCGCCCACTTCGACCCGCGCGGCATGAGCACATTTTTCGGCCGCATGCAGCGCGCAAGCCGCTTTTACGACAGCAGCGCACCCGCCTACCTGCGCACCCACCCCATCACCAGCGAACGCATCTCTGACATGGAAGCCCGCAGCGAAGCCGCGCCCTACCAGCAAGTTCAGGACAGCCTCGACTTTCAGCTGGTGCGCGCCCGCCTGCGCGCCCGCGAAGGCAGTCCGACCGATGCGGTTCTGTCAGCCCGAAACGCCTTGAATGACAAGCGCTACAGCAACGAAATTGCCGCCCGTTACGGACTGGCCAGCGCACTCTTGCGCGCACGCGATTTCACGCAAGCCGAAGCCGAAGTACAGAAATTGCTGGCCAGTCCGAACATTCGGCCCATGATGCAACAACTTGCCGCCCAGGTGGCGCAGGCAGCAGGCGCTGCAACGCTCGCCCTGCAGCGCTTCGAGACCGGCAGCCAGACACACCCCGACTACCGGCCGCTGCAATATGGCTACATCGCAGCGTTACTGGCTGCAAACCGCGCAGGCGACGCGCTGATGCGCGTGAACAAAGATCTCGCGCTCCATCCGGACGACCGTCGTCTATGGCAATTGGCAGCCAGAACCCACGCCCAACTGGGGCACCGGCTGCTCAGCCATCGCGCCCAGGCCGAAGCCTCGGCCTTGAGCGGCAATCTGATCGCAGCAGTTGAACAAGTCAGCCTCGGCATCAAGGCAGGGGATGGCAGCTTTCACGAACTGTCAGCGGCCGAAGCGCGGCAACGCGAGTGGCAGATACTCGAAAAAGCCCAGCGCAAAAAATAGCGCATCAAGCACGAACGCGCAGCAGGCATGGCTGGTAGGAATCTACCCTGCGCTATCAGCATAAAAAATAGTGATATGGCCTTGCATGGTAAAAACCAATTCAACTATCCTTTGTCACATCCGTTACTGGATAGCGCGCAACATCGGGCAAGCCCAATCTGCAAGCGCTTTCAACACCACGTCAAATAAATTGGAGGATGACCATGCGAAAGTTGCATCACGTTGCAGCGGCCTGCGCAATAAGCGCCATCATGCTGTCAGGGAGTGTGCTGGCCCAGGCACCCGCAACTGCGGCTGCGACCCCTGTCAAGGAAGAAACCGGTAAGGACATCGCGTTCAACCGCACCAAAGGCAATTGCCTGGCCTGCCATGCCATGCCCACGGTGCCCGATGCGGAATCCACTGGCACATACGGCCCTCCTCTTATCGCCATGAGTGCCCGTTTCCCGGACAAAGCCAAAATGCGTGCCCAGATCTGGGACGCCACGGTAATGAACCCGTCCAGTTCCATGATCCCGTTCGGTAAGCACCACGTATTGACGGAAGCGGAAATTGATAAAGTCACCGACTTTGTCTATGGCCTTTAAATTCCAACTACCCCCATTCAATCCAGGAGAATCCCCCAAATGAATGCACTTCGTAGAAACGTCCTCAAAGGTGCCGCTGGTGCCAGCACTGTCGCCATCGCGGTGGCCGCCGGCCTGTTGAAACCGACCCAGGCCATGGCGGCCTGGAACGCACCCGCTTTCGATGCCAAAAACGTCGGGGCGGCAATGAAAGGTTTGGACGTATCCAGTCCGGCCGATAGCAAGGACATCGTCATCAAGGCGCCGGACATCGCTGAAAACGGCGCGGTTGTCCCGGTGGAAGTAACCAGCAAGATCGCCGGCACCACCAGCATCGCCATCCTCGCCGAGAAAAACGGCACCCCGCTGGTGGGCGACTTCACCCTGTCCGGCGGCGCCCAGGGCTTTATTTCCACCCGCATCAAAATGGGCCAGACGTCGCTCGTTCGCGCCGTCGTCAAGGCCGGCGGCAAGTCCTACACCGCAGCCAAGGAAGTCAAAGTCACCATCGGCGGTTGCGGCGGCTAAACCCGCGCACCCTGCACCTATCAAGCCGAATTGAACCGTTAATTTTGAAAGGAAAGCCAAATGGCTGAACCCATGCGTATCCGTGCCACGATGACTGGCGACGTTGCCGATGTCAAAGTGCTCATGAACCACCCGATGGAAACTGGTCAGCGTAAAGACGCCAAGACCGGTCAATTGGTACCGGCCCACTTCATTCAGGAAGTCACCGCCACGGTCGGCGGCGCTACCGTGCTATCCGCCAACCTCGGCAGCGGCGTGTCGAAGAACCCCTACTTGGGCTTCAAGGTCAAGGGTGCCAAGACGGGTGACAAAGTTGTCGTCAACTGGTCCGACAACAAGGGCGATAAAAATACCGCCGAAACCACTATTGCTTAAGCCGGGCAGCAATCGAGCGGGGCGTCTGCTCCGCTCCCGCTTTAATTCATAAGGTATCTGGAGGACGGCATGAAAAAACAAATTATCGGAAAGCTGCTGATGGGGATGGCAGGACTGGGCATGGTCTTCGGCGCTGTCTCCGTTCACGCTTCCCCCGAAGGGGATCGGCAGGAGCTTGCCAAGTACTACACCAGCAAATATCCCAACATCAAAATGGAAGATTACGTTTATGGTGCGCTGGCATTCGATGCTGACAGCAAGTCGCAATACGACGCCATCATGGAATTCCCGCCATTCGAGTCCGTGGTTGAACAGGGCCGCAAGATGTGGGAAACCCCGTTCAAGAACGGTAAAACCTATTCTAGCTGCCTCCCCAATGGCGGCAATCAGATCGCTGGCAACTACCCCATGTTTGACGAGGCAAAAGGCAAGGTTGTTACCCTGCAGGATGCAATCAACGACTGTCGCACAGCCAACGGTGAGGCAGCCTACAAGGTCAACGACATGAAGACCATGGGTGTGCTCACGTCGTATATGCGCACGCTGTCAAACGGCATGATCATGAACATCAAGGTCGAGACGCCCAAAGCGGTAGCTGCGTACGAAGATGGCAAGAAAACCTTCTATGGTCGCAAAGGCCAGTTGAACTTCGCCTGTGCCAGTTGCCACGTGCAAAATGCCGGCAACCGTCTCCGTTCGGAACTGATTTCGCCCGCAATCGGTCACGCTGTGCACTGGCCGGTATTCCGTGGCGGCGACAATCTGGTGACCTTGCAGCAGCGGTATGACGGTTGCTTCAAACAGGTTCGTGCCGTGCCTCCGCCTCAAGGTGGCACCGTGATGAACAATCTGGAGTATTTCCACTCCTCTTTGTCCAACGGCCTGCCGATGAAAGCATCGGTGTTCCGCAAATAGGGAACAGTATTGTGGTAAATCGCCCGGGCAACCGGGCACGCACTCGATGACGTATCCGGGCAACCAGATACCTCATTTGATGGGAAGCCCGGGCAACCGGGCTTTCCTGTTTGCATCGACACAAAAGAGTTGAGCCGAATGAGCCGGAGCTACTATTTACCGTTCCGGCAAGCGCACTGAAAATACGTTCCAGTATCCATTCCAAGGAAAACCTCATGCACATGAATCGCCGCGAGTTTCTGCAACTGCTGGCCGTCGCCGCCGCGTCCGGCATGGCACTGGACAGCAAGTCTGCACTGGCAGGCAATGCGCCGGCCAACTTCTACGATGTGCCTCGCCACGGCAATGTTTCGTTCCTGCATTTCACCGACTGCCACGCCCAGCTTTTGCCTGTGTGGTTCCGTGAACCCAACGTCAATCTTGGCGTGGGCAGCGCCTACGGCAAAGCCCCGCACCTGGTCGGCGAGCATTTGCTCAAGCAGTACGGCATCCAGCCTGGAAGTCGCGAAGCGCATGCGTTCACCTATCTGAATTTTGAAGAGGCCGCCAGGGTCTACGGCAAGGTCGGCGGCTTCGCTCATCTCAAAACGCTGGTCAACAAGATGCGCGCGCAGCGCCCCGGCGCACTGCTGCTCGACGGCGGCGATACCTGGCAGGGCTCGGCCACCTCGCTGTGGACCAATGCCCAGGACATGGTCGATGCCTGCATCGATCTGGGCGTCAACGTCATGACCTCGCACTGGGAAGCCACCTTTGGTGCCAACCGCATGATGGAAATCGTCAACAAGGATTTCCAGAAAGCCGGTATCGATTTCGTTGCGCAAAACGTGGTCACCAACGACTTTGGCGACCAGGTGTTCAAACCCTACGTGATGAAGGAAATGAACGGCATCAAGGTTGCCATTCTCGGCCAGGCTTTCCCCTACACGCCGATCGCCAACCCGCGCCACATGGTGCCGGACTGGAGCTTTGGCATCCGCGACGACAGCATGCAGAAATGGGTGGACGAAGCGCGCGCCAAGGGTGCCCAGGTCGTCATTCTGCTGTCGCACAACGGCATGGACGTCGACCTGAAAATGGCGACGCGCGTCACCGGTATCGACGCCATCTTTGGCGGCCATACCCACGACGGCATGCCGCAACCCGTTTCGGTCAAAAATGCCAAGGGCATTACGCTGGTGACCAACGCCGGCTCCAACGGAAAATTTCTTGGGGTGATGGATTTTGATGTTCGCGGCGGCAAGGTGCAAAGCCACAAATATCGCCTGCTGCCGGTGTTTTCCAACCTGCTGCCCGCCGATCCGGGAATGGACGCGCTGATCAAAAAAGTGCGCGCGCCCTACGAGGCCAAATTGAACGAGAAACTTGCCGTCACCGACGACTTCCTCTATCGCCGCGGCAACTTCAACGGTACCTGGGATCAACTGCTGGTCGACGCGCTAATGGAAGTCAAAGGCGCCGACGCCGCGTTCTCGCCCGGCTTCCGCTGGGGCACCACGCTGCTGCCGGGCGATGCCATCACCATGGAACGCTTGATGGACCAGACTGCGATCACCTATCCGCAGACCACGCTGACCAACATGACCGGCGAAACCATCAAGTCGATCATGGAAGATGTCGCCGACAACCTGTTCAACGACGACCCCTACTATCAGCAGGGTGGTGACATGGTGCGCGTGGGCGGCATTGAATACACCATTAACCCGACCAAGAAAATGGGTCAGCGCATCAGCGACATGACGATGAAGGGCAAACCGGTCGAAGCGGGCAAGACGTATGTCGTGGCTGGCTGGGCACCCGTTGCAGAGGGCGCAACGGGCGAACCGGTGTGGGATGTTGTCGCCAGTTATCTGCGCGACGTGAAAGTCGTCAAGGGCGTCAAACTGAATACGCCAAAAATCGTCGGGGTCGGCAAGGCCAATCCGGGCATCGCGGGCTATGACGGTTCATATTCCTGAGTCTGCTGAATCACTGCAGGAACCCCGGACCCTTCTCCCCACTACCATTGCCTTAGCACGCCCAAACAGCAGTGAGTGCTGTTTGGGCGTGCTGGTTTTACGTGATGGGGCTGGAATGCGTGTTGCCAGGGCGTCGCTTGAAACGCTAGGTTGCTCGACTCGCCCCAGTCAATGAGGCGGGCGTAATCAAGCCAAGCCAGCCACAAGATAAGCCAGACGCAACGTCTGCCTTCCCTGTGAGAGGTACCGCAGCCTGGCCTGGCTTTAAGCACGTGGATCAGTTGCAACGCCGCCTTGAAACGCAACTGGCGCGGCAACGCCCGGCCGATAAAAGCAGCTTGCGCCATCAATGCCCTCACCCCCTTGCATCCAGCCAATTCATGGCTATTTTTTCCACCCTCTCCGGGCGCTTGCAACACAGCACGCCCACTCCGCATCCCTGTCTTGACCAAGTGAACGCAAGAGCAGTTTTACCCGCCAATGAGCGTGGCAGAACATAAACCATTACGGCTTGCGATTCGGCATTTGTCTCAGTGAGCGCCATCACCTCGCATGACTCGCCACGCAACGGGCGCGACAGGGATTTGCAAACATTCATTTTGTATGCATAATAAGATCCGCAACTCGGATTTTCGCGCGGACACACGATTAGCGCTTTTTCCCCGATGGCACCCACCCCATACCATGAGGATCGCAGCTATGAGTTCGGCGTTCACCAAATCCGCGGCCCGCAACATCTTCTACGGCGGCTCTGTGTTTTTCTTCCTGCTGCTTGTCGGTCTCACCTACGACACCATGCGCGCGCTTCCTAAACACGACAACAGCGCGAACCTGACCGAATCGGTCAAACGCGGCAAGCACATCTGGGAAACACGCAATTGCATCGGCTGCCACACGCTACTGGGCGAGGGCGCCTATTTCGCCCCTGAACTCGGCAACGTCTACGTTCGGCGCGGTCCCGATTTCATCAAGGCGTGGATCAAGGCGCAGCCCACCGGCATGCCCGGCCGCCGCCAGATGCCCAATTTCAATCTGAGCGAGGAGCAGCTCGACGATCTGGTCAGCTTCCTCAAGTACGCATCCGAGATCAATACGTCGAAGTGGCCGCCGAACATCGAAGGCTGATCGCGCCCCACCCACTCACGTATATAAAGAGGGAGTTTTCATGAAATACCAATCTCAGGCGGTCGCGAAGCCTTATTTCATCGCGGCGATCGGGCTGTTCGTCGGCCAGATCGTGTTCGGCCTGATCATGGGCCTGCAGTACGTTATCGGTGACTTCCTGTTCCCGGCCATTCCCTTCAACGTCGCCCGCATGGTGCACACCAACCTGCTGATCGTATGGCTGTTGTTCGGCTTCATGGGTGCCGCCTACTACCTGATCCCGGAGGAGTCCGAACGTGAGTTGTACAGCCCGAAGCTGGCGATGCTGATGTTCTGGATCTTCCTCATCGCCGGCACGCTGACCATCCTGGGCTACCTGTTCGTACCGTATGCCAAGCTGGCCGAAATGACTGGTAATGACCTGCTGGCGACCATGGGCCGCGAGTTTCTCGAACAGCCGCTGCCTACCAAGGTCGGCATCGTGATCGTTGCGCTGGCCATGCTCTTCAACCTGTCGATGACCGTGTTGCGTGGCCGCAAGACCGCGATCAACCTGGTGATGCTGCTCGGCCTGTGGGGGCTCGCGATCTTTTTCCTGTTTTCGTTCTATAACCCGGCCAATCTGGTGAAAGACAAGTTCTACTGGTGGTGGGTCGTGCACCTGTGGGTCGAGGGCGTATGGGAACTGATCATGGGTGCGATGCTGGCATTCGTGCTGATCAAGGTGACCGGTGTCGACCGCGAGGTGATCGAGAAGTGGCTGTACGTGATCATTGCCATGGCGCTGATCACCGGCCTCATCGGCATGGGCCACCATTACTACTGGATCGGCACGCCCAGTTACTGGCAGTGGTGGGGCAGCGTGTTCTCCGCCCTGGAACCGATCCCCTTCTTCATGATGACGCTGTTCGCCTTCAACATGGTCAACCGTCGCCGCCGCGAGCATCCGAACAAGGCGGCCGTGCTGTGGGCGCTGGGTACCGGGGTGATGGCTTTCCTGGGTGCCGGGGTATGGGGCTTCCTGCACACCCTCGCGCCGGTGAATTTCTACACCCACGGCAGCCAGATCACCGCGGCGCACGGCCACATGGCCTTCTACGGCGCCTACGTGATGGTGGTCATCACCATGATCAGCTACACCATGCCGCTGATGCGCGGACGCTCCGCCAACAGCAAGACCGCGCAGGTGGTCGAGATGTGGTCGTTCTGGCTGATGACGGTCGCAATGGTCTTCATCACCCTGTTCCTCACCGCAGCCGGCGTCCTGCAGATCTGGCTGCAACGCATCGCGGCCGAGCCAATGGGCTTCATGGCAGCGCAGGATCAGGTCGCGCTGTTCTACTGGATGCGCGAACTATCCGGTCTGGTGTTCTTCGTCGGCCTCGTGCTGTACATCACCAGCTTCTTCATCAAGGGCAAGGAAGCGCCTGTGGGCTGATCCCGGCGTCCACCCGGTTTGTCGGGCGGACCAGCGGATGTCTGGCGCTGGATCGTGCCGGGCTGGCTGCCGCTGGTGCTCGGCCTGATCGGCTACGCTTTCAACCTGAACCCGACCTGACTGGAGCCTCAGCATGAACGACCTCACCGAATCCGGCCTGGCAAGCGCCGCTGCCATCCCCTGGTACTACCCGGTCGGCACGGAATGCGAGCTGTTCGAATACGCATTCAGCAACCGCCTGCCGCTGTTGATCAAGGGGCCCACCGGTTGCGGCAAGACGCGCTTCGTCGCGCACATGGCGGCGCGCCTGGGGCGGCCGCTGATTACCGTAGCCTGCCACGACGACCTCACCGCCGCCGACCTGGTCGGCCGCCATCTGATCGGCGATGGCCAGACCCTCTGGTCGGACGGCCCGCTCACCCGCGCCGTGCGGCAAGGCGGCATCTGCTACCTCGACGAAGTGGTCGAGGCGCGCAAGGACACTACCGTGGTGCTGCATCCACTGACTGACGACCGGCGCATCCTGCCGATCGAGCGCACCGGCGAGGAACTCCATGCGCCGGACGATTTCATGCTGGTGGCGTCCTACAATCCCGGCTACCAAAACCTGCTGAAAAGCCTGAAGCCGTCGACCCGCCAGCGCTTCATCGCAATCAGTCTCGGTTTCCCGCCGCGCGCGATCGAGGAAAAAATCGTGGTCGCCGAAACGGGTATTGCACCGGCACTGGCAGTCCGGCTGGTGACGCTGGTCGGACACCTGCGTCAGCTCAAGGATCACGACCTGGAAGAAGCCGCCTCGACTCGCCTGCTGGTATACGCAGGCAGCCTCATCGCCGCCGGCTGCGACCCGGTCGCCGCCTGCCACGCGGCACTGGTGGAGCCGTTGACCGACGACCCCGATACCGCCGAGGCTCTGCTCGAAGTGGTGCGGGCGAGCTTCGGCACATGAGCGGCGTCCCGGCTCGGGCTTCTCCCGCAGTCCAGGCTGAGGCGCTCTATCTGATCAACCTGCTGCTGGTGCCGGGGCTGGCGTTTCTGCTGTTGCTGCTGCTGTTCTACCGCCATCGCAACAGCACCGACCCGCTGGTGCGCGGCCATGTGCGGCAAACCGTTGCGGCAAGCCTGCTGGCCGGGTTGCTGCTGGCGGGGGGGCCTGCGCTGATGGTGCTGGCGGGCGATTTGAGTCGGCCTGGCATCTGGATAGGCCTGGTTTTGTATTTTGTGTGCTGCCACGGCACGCTGGTTTTGCTGGGGGTGTTCGGGCTCGCGCGCGCACTGGCTGGCAAGCCCTTCAGCTACCCGCTGCTCGGGCGCTACGCATGATCGGCACTCAGGCTACCGCCGCGATCCGCGCCGACCTTGCCCGCCATGCCCGCAGCTGGCTGGGGCTGCCGGTGCAACGCTGGCGCCGCCTGACCCAGACAGGGTTTTTCCTGCTGTTCGTTTATGCGCCCCTATTCGACATTTTGCGTCTCGACCTCAACCTCGGGCATTTCATCCTGCTCGGTTTCGACTGGACGCTTGGTCTCGACGATTTCGCCGCCGGGCGCCTGTCCACCGCGCAAGCCTCGCTCAACATCGTGCTGCGCGGCTTCCTGCCGCTGGCGGCGGTCGCCGGCACGGTGCTTTATGTCGGCTGGAAATGGGGCCGCCTGTACTGCGGCTGGCTGTGTCCGCATTTCTCGGTGGTCGAGACGCTCAACCAGATGCTGCGGCGCGCGATTGGCAAGCAAAGCCTGTGGGACACAAAACTGCAGCCCGCGCGCAACCCTGATGGCAGCGAAACCCCGCGCGACGCGCTGTGGTGGTTTGCCGTGCTGCCGCTGACGATCGGCTTCGCGATGCTGTGGGCGGTGGTGCTGCTGACCTATCTACTGCCGCCGGCCGAGGTCTACGGCAACCTGCTCAATGGTACGCCAACACGCAATCAGGCGATCTTTCTGACGGTTGCCAGCCTCGCGTTCTGCGTCGAATTCCTGTTCGCGCGCCACCTGTTCTGCCGCTACGGCTGCGCGGTCGGCCTGTTCCAGAGCCTGGCCTGGATGGGCAATGACAAGGCCATGGTGGTTGGCTTCAGCCGAACGCGCGCGCGCGATTGCGCGAGCTGCCACTCGGCCTGCGACCAGGTCTGCCCGATGCGCCTCAACCCGCGCAACGTCAAACGCATGATGTTCGCCTGCGTGCAGTGCGGACAGTGCGTGGATGCCTGCGACCACACCCAGGCCGCCAATCCGGACGGGGCACTGCTCAACTGGGTACACGACCTGCGCGCCGAATCCGAAGCCGCGTTCAACACCCGTGCCGCCCGCGCCATGCCGCCGGCGTGCGGTTCGGCACACACGGGATCCTAGGCCATGGAAGAATTTGTCGGCAGCCTGTGGGACAAGCTGATCACCCGCGCCGCCTATCGGGGTTTTCCCCAGGCACGCGTCGAACTGGCGCAGATCGAACGCATGGCGCCGGTGTACTTTCGTGCCCTTGGCGGCGACGCGGGCCTGACGCTGCGTGCCGGCTGCGCCACCGCGCACGGCGCACGGCGCAACTGGATGGAGCGTGTGGCGGGAATCGGCGACAAGGTCGAGCTGGCGTGGCGCGACGACGCCACGTTGTATCTTCCGGCTGCGCTCGAGGTGTTTCCGCAGCGCGAGCTGAACCGCGAGCTCTACCTGTGGCTGATCGCACTGGCGGCGCACGATGTCGCGCCGAACACGCCGTGGATCGTGCGCAATCAGGCAGCGGCGCATGCAACGCTCGCCGCACTGCCCGGCCTCGCGCCGCGCTATCGCAGGCTGGTCGATGCGCTGCTGGGGCTGCGCCCGTCCCCGGATAGCCTCGTCGGGGCGGAGCAGGAGGCAGAAGTCGCGATCCGCGCCGCGCTGGATGCGCCGGGCTCGGTCGCAATCTTCGCGTCGGGTCGGCGGCGGCCGACGCCAGTGCCGCTATGGCTGCATCCCGAGCCGCCAGTCAATGCCGCCGCGCCGCGCCAGTCCGGCAGCGCGACATCGCCGCAGCCGGCAGGCCCCCAATCCAGGGCCGACCGGGAAAAACGCAAGCGGCGCGCCGAGCGGGTCGACATGCCGCAGGCGAACAGCCCCTTCATGCTGCTGTTTCGCGCCGAAAGCCTGTTTTCCTGGGCCGAGTTCATCAAGGTCGACCGTCCGCTCGACGAGGACGAAAACGAGCACGCGGAAAAGGCCGCCAACGACCTCGATTTCCTCAGCATCGCCGACGGCGAGACGAGCGCTGCCAGCCGGGTGCGCTTCGATCTCGACCTGCCGTCCGAAGCCGACGACGACCGCAAGCTGGCCGACGGCATCCTGCTGCCGGAATGGGATTACCGCAGGCAGCGCCTGCAACCCGCACACTGCCGGCTGCAAATGCTGGTCGCGCGCGACGCCGGGGACTGCGCCTTGCCACGCCTCTTGCGCACACCGGCGCGGCGGCTGCGCCAGCAGTTCCAGGCGCTGGCCACACAAAACACGCGGCTGCGCGCCCAGATGTCCGGCAGCGATCTCGATATCGATGCCTGCGTCCGCTTTGCCGCCGACCGCACCGGGGGTGCGCACGCGCCCGAGCCGGGACTATATATCGACAGCCGCCGCCATCAGCGCGATCTGTCCTGCCTGCTGCTGGCCGACCTGTCGCTTTCAACCGACGCCTGGATCAGCGATTCGGGGCGGGTGATCGATGTGATCCGCGACAGCCTGCTGCTGTTCAGCGAGGCGCTGGCGGCCACCGGCGACCGCTTCGCGCTGTACGGCTTTTCGTCGGTGCGGCGCGACAACGTGCGCTTTCACCTGCTCAAGGGTTTCGACGAGCGCTACGACGCGCGCATCCGTGGCCGTCTCATCGCCATCAAGCCGGGCTACTACACCCGCATGGGTGCGGCGATCCGCCATGCCGCCGCGATCCTCGCAAGCCGCAAATCAGCGCGCCGCCTGCTGCTGATCCTGACCGACGGCAAGCCGAATGATCTCGACAAGTACGAAGGCCGCTACGGCATTGAAGACACCCGCATGGCAATCATCGAGGCACGCCGACAGGGGCTGATTCCGTTCTGCGTGACCATCGATGCCAAGGCTGGAGATTACCTGCCGCACCTGTTCGGCGCGGCAGGTTATGTGGTGGTGCGCGATGCGGCCATGCTGCCCCAGGTATTGCCAAGCCTGTATACCAGGCTGACCGAAAACATTTGATGTTCAACCCAAAGGAGCACGCATGAAAAACGAAACTCTCACCCTTCTTGGCACGGTCAGTGCCGACGCCGCCGAACAGGCCTGCGCAAGCCTCAAGGCCCTGCCTGGCGTGCAAGACGTGTCATTTTCTGCCGACCCGGCGCGCCTGCACGTGAGCCTCGACGGCGCCACGCCGTCCCGCGCGGAACTGACGGCGGTGCTCGCCAAGGCCGGCGTGCTGGTCGAAGCGGAACAGCGCGTCCATGCGAGCGGCAGTTGCTGCGGCGGCTGCGGCAGTTAAGCGCCGCAGTCACCCGCCTGACAGGCTGGCTCAGGTGCGGTCATTTGGGTGGCTTCGCCCATAGCGCGTTCCACCCCGCCTGCCCCAGCGTCTCCAGCGTCTCGATGTTGCGCTGATAAATCGTTTCCGCTTCGGGGAAGACCGCCACCGCCCGTTCGATACTCGCTTCGCGCAGCAAATGCAGGGTGGGGAACGGCGCGCGGTTGGTGTAGTTGCCTAGGTCGTCGGGTGCGGTTCCCTCGAACTGGAACTGCGGATGAAAGCTGGCAATCTGGATCACGCCTTCCAGCTCGTGCTCGTCCACCGCGGCCTCGGCCAGTTGCAGAAAGTCGTTGAAATCGAGGAAATCCGGCAGCAGGGTGGGGTGGATCAATAGCGTGGTGTCGATGACTTCGGGGTCGGCTGCGGCCAGAAAATCCAGTTCGCGATCCAGGTCTTCCAGCCAGCCATCCAAACTCCTGGCCGTGCTCACCACAAAACGCACCTGGTTTTTCACGTAAACCGCCTTCGCGAACGGGCACAGGTTCAGCCCGATCACCGCTTTTTCCAGCCATTCCCGCATCGCCGCGATGACGTCGTCTTCACTCATTTTCCGCACTCCTGGCGCCTGTAAGTGCAGAACTTTAGCGGATACAATGGCCAACTGTTCGCAGTTCGTACGCCGCCCCACATTTAACCCAGCCAAACATCATGAAAAGCAGCGCCATCCGCCAGAGTTTTCTCGATTTCTTCGCATCCAAAGGCCATACCGTTGTCGCTTCCAGTTCGCTGGTTCCGGGCAACGATCCGACGCTGCTGTTCACCAATGCCGGCATGGTGCAGTTCAAGGACGTGTTCACCGGCCAGGACACGCGTGCCTACACCCGTGCGGTGTCGTCGCAGCGTTGCGTGCGCGCAGGCGGCAAGCACAACGACCTCGAAAACGTCGGCTATACCGCGCGCCACCATACGTTTTTCGAGATGCTGGGCAATTTCAGCTTCGGCGACTATTTCAAGCAGGACGCGATCAAATACGCGTGGGAATACCTCACCACGGTACTGAATCTGCCGACCGAGAAGCTCTGGGTCACGGTGTATGCCGAAGACGACGAAGCGTTCGACATCTGGCACAACGACATCGGGGTGCCGAAGGAACGCATCGTCCGCATTGGCGACAACAAGGGTGCGCGCTACGCCTCGGACAACTTCTGGGCGATGGGCGACACCGGACCCTGCGGCCCCTGCACAGAGATCTTCTACGACCACGGCGAGGGCATTTACGGCGGCCCGCCCGGCTCGCCGGAAGAAGACGGCGACCGCTACATCGAAATCTGGAACAACGTGTTCATGCAGTTCAACCGCGACGAATCCGGCACCATGCACCCGTTGCCCAAGCCCAGCGTCGACACCGGCATGGGCTTGGAGCGCATTTCGGCGGTGATGCAGCACGTGCACTCGAACTACGAAATCGACCTGTTCCAGGCGCTGATCGCCGCCGCCGCGCGCGAGACGCAGACCGCCGATCTGACCAACAACTCGCTCAAGGTCATCGCCGACCACATCCGCGCCTGCTCCTTCCTCATCGTTGACGGCATCATCCCGGGCAACGAAGGCCGCGGCTACGTGCTGCGCCGCATCATCCGCCGCGCCATCCGCCACGGTTACAAGCTGGGTGCGCGTTCTGCCTTCTTCATCCGCATCGTGCCGGATCTGGTTGCGGTGATGGGCGAGGCCTACCCGGAACTTACCAAGGCGCAAACGCGCGTGATGGACATCCTGCGGCAGGAAGAGGAACGCTTCTTCGAAACCATCGAGCACGGCATGGGCATCCTCGACAACACGCTCAAATCGCTGCCCGCAGGCGGCATATTCGATGGCGTGCTGGCATTCAAGCTGCACGACACCTATGGCTTCCCGCTCGACCTGACTGCCGACATCTGCCGCGAAGCGAATGTCGCTGTCGACACCGATGCCTTCAACGCCGCGATGGCGCAGCAGAAATCGCAGGCGCGCGCAGCGGGCAAATTCAAGCTCGGCGCGGGCCTCGCCTATAGCGGCGAAGCGACCACCTTCCACGGCTACGACACGCTGGCGCACGCCGGCAAAGTCCTCGCGCTGTACCGCGATGGCAGCAGCGTCGACGAACTGCGCGAAGGCGAGCTTGGCGTCGCGGTGCTCGACCACACGCCCTTCTATGCCGAGTCCGGGGGCCAAGCGGGCGACTGCGGCGTGTTGCAGGCGGCCGGCGGCGTGTTCGGCGTGGAAGACACGCTCAAAATTCAGGCACACGTATTCGGCCACCATGGCGTCGTCAAAACCGGCAGCCTGAAAGTCGGCGACGAAGTGCAGTCCAGGGTGGACGAGGACAATCGCGCACGCACCATGCGCAATCACTCGGCCACCCACCTCATGCACAAGGCCTTGCGCGAGGTGCTGGGCGAGCACGTGCAGCAGAAAGGCTCGCTGGTCGATGCCGACAAGACCCGCTTCGACTTCGTCCAGCCTTCGCCGCTGAGCGATGCGCAGATTCACGAAGTCGAGCGGCGCGTCAACGCGGAAATCCTGGCCAACACCGCCACTCAGGCACGCGTCATGGCCATCGAAGACGCGCAGAAAACCGGCGCGATGATGCTGTTCGGCGAGAAGTACGGCGACGAAGTGCGCGTGCTCGATATCGGCAGCTCGCGCGAGCTGTGCGGCGGCACCCACGTGGCGCGCACCGGCGACATCGGCCTGTTCAAGATTCTCGCCGAATCGGGCGTGGCCGCCGGCATCCGTCGGGTGGAAGCGACCACCGGTACCGGCGTGCTGAACTACCTGGCCGAAACCGAAAAGAATCTCGGAACCGTGGCGCATCTGGTCAAGTCCACGCCGGCCGATACCGCCGAACGCGTGACACAGCTGATCGAACACAGCCGTACGCTGGAAAAAGAACTGGACCGGCTGAAATCGAAACTCGCGGCCAGCCAGGGCGACGAATTGCTCAAGCAGGCAGTCGAGGTGGCGGGCGTGCGCGTGCTCGCCGCCCAACTCGACGGTGCGGACGCCAAGAGCCTGCGTGAAACGGCAGACAAGCTGCGCGACAGGCTGAAGTCCTGCGCACTGGTGCTCGCTACCGTCACCGATGGAAAAGTGAATCTGATCGCGGCCGTCACCCCTGATGTCACCGGAAAAATCAAGGCGGGCGAACTGGTCAACTTTGTCGCCACCCAGGTCGGGGGCAAAGGCGGCGGCAAGCCGGATCTGGCCATGGCAGGCGGCAGTGATGCGGCACACCTGCCCGCTGCGCTGGAATCGGTGGTTGCGTGGGCGAAAGGCAAGCTGGCATAACGGATCTGGTACAGATCTTGCCATTCAACCCGTAAACACACTCCTATCCTTCACTGATAAGCAGACATCATGAATTCACTGGCCGCCAAATTCGCCTCCGGAATCGCCCGCTTCACCCCCTTCAGCAAGGGTGAAGACGATCCTACGAGCAGCGTCAAGGCCGTCACCCGCTGGATTGCCACACTGCCGATTGGCGATGCTTTCAAGTGTCAGCAATCCATTCTTGGCGAACTCAAGCGGCTGAATGAAAAATCGACACCCTTCACGAAAAATCGACTGACGGTGTTGATGTTGCTGGAGGAAAAAGCCCAGGATCTTCAGGACACCCTGATACGTCAGTATCTGCGCAACCCGCGCATGTCGCGATCAATTGAAAGCCAGCTATGGCACGCGGTTTATGGGCTGTATTGGGAAAGTGCGCGCGGCTATTACACCTTTATCCAGCTGTTCTCGACCCGATCCGAGAAATGTGACTACGAAAGCCTGGTTCCGCTGATCACCCTGCGTGCAATCCGTGCCTTTGGCCATCTATTGAAATGGCGCTCGATTCGCTATCAGCCTGCAAGCGAAAAGCTCTGGCTACGCTTGCATAACCTGTATCGCATCGCCGAAAGCGAAGGCTTCCATCGACAGCCCATGCTGGCTTACGTCGAAGACAACGCCCCGTGCAGCAGCGAATCAGCCTACCTGCATATTTCGATGCTGAGCCTGGCCGACTCCGGCACGCTCTACCCCAAACAGATCGATTTGCTCGACCACTGGCTTAAAAGCTGGCAGGCAGACCTCCAGCTGGACCGGCAAATGCACGCAGACGCCCCCTGCTTTGTCGTTGACCTGTCCGCTGATCACGGCCCGCGTCGGGCGCGCAAACCCGATCTCAACAAGCCGATGCGCTTCTGGACGACGTCGGCTTTACTGCTCAAACTGGACGAACTGGCTGCGGCCCTGCATGAAGGCAAAACGCCCGATCAACTCGGTTTGACCGAAAGCGCCCGCACCCCGGAAAGCCTTGAACTGCTCAAGCACCTGCAACTCAGCTGGTCTTCGCTGGCTTCGCGTGAGCAGCGCCGTGCGCCGCGTGCAGCCATGAAGCGCATGTTCGATGTCGCCCACGGGCTCAGCGCCATCATTAACCAGCTCAAGGTGGTTGACGCGCCGGCCAACGTTTCGCCTTATGGCTCGGGGCTGAACTATAGCGAGGCCGACGACGTGCAGGTTTACGGCTTCATCACAGAGCGCACCCGTGAGCGTGTCTCGCAGATGCAGGCTCCGGTCATCCAGAGTTCGCCCGACGTCGAAAGCTGGGTGATGCACGACGAAAGTGAGTGTGGATTTGGCGCAATCATCGAATCCCGTGACAAGGACTGGCTCCGTGTCGGGGCACTCATCTGCCTCAAATCGCACGAATCGAGTCAGTGGCGTCTCGGCATTGTCCGCCGCCTGTCGCGCGTCAACAATGACAGCAGCTCGGTCGGAATTGAAACCTTCGCTGCCCCCCCCTCACTGGTCATGCTCTATGAACCGCCCACCCCGTCCGCCTACACGGTTGACGGGATCGACCTGAACAGCGCCAGCCAGCCGCATGCCAGCCTGTGGCTGGACAGCGGCGACGGCAAGGGAAGCGTCATCATCGACCCGGTACATTTCATGCCCGGCCGGACATTTCTGATCCATCATGCATCCGAGCCCAAAAAAATCGCGCTGGGCACGCCGGTGGACCACAGCGAAGGCTGGATCCGCGTCATGATCAAACCCTGCGTCGAACCCGTCAGCGCCTGACTCGCCGGTCTGGTTTAACTTTCACCCGCTCTCTGGCACAATCGACGAAAATCCGACACGCGCACGATTCACTCCACCGCGAAAGGTGCAAGCGCGTTAGCGGCACCCACGATCTGGAGACTCAGTGGCCCAAACCAACAAACCCACCCTGCTCATCGTCGACGACGATCCGCTCATTTCCGATACGCTCACGTATGTCCTGGGCAAAGACTTTGAGATATCGGCGGCCGAATCGCGCGCGCAAGTGCGCAGTCTATTGACGCAACTTGACGAACCGCCGCAGCTGGCACTGGTGGACCTGGGTCTGCCTCCGCATCCCCATAAGCCCGATGAAGGCTTTGCCCTGATCGCCGATCTGCTGAGCATCTCGCCCAGCATCAAGATTCTGGTGTTGTCCGGCCAGAGCGATGAAGCCAATGCGCGTCACGCGCGCGCACTTGGCGCAATCGACTTCGTTTCCAAGCCGTGCGAACCCGAACGCCTGAAATCCCTGTTGTTCAATGCCCTGCTGGTACAGGGTGCCGAACGCAGCGCCGACAAGGCGCCGGTGCCAGCCCAGGATTCCGGCATCGTTGGCGAAAGCCCAGCGATGGACAAACTCCGCCAGCAAATCAAGCAATACGCCGCTGCCCCCTTCCCGGTATTGATCGAAGGCGAATCCGGCAGCGGCAAGGAGCGCGTGGCTTCCAGCCTGCATCAACTGTCACCGCGCGCGGCCAAACCCTATCTCGCGCTCAACTGCGCAGCCATTTCACCGACGCTGGTCGAACCGACCCTGTTCGGCTACGCCAAGGGCGCATTCACCGGTGCGACCACTGCACGGGCAGGCTATTTTGAAGAAGCCGAAAACGGCACGCTGTTCCTTGACGAGATCGGCGAATTGCCGCTGGAATTGCAAGCCAAGCTGCTGCGCGTGCTGGAAAATGGCGAATACCAGCGGGTCGGAGAAACCCAGCCGCGCTTTTCCAACGCCCGCGTCGTCACGGCAACCAACCGCGATCTGCGCACCGAGATCAAGGCCGGGCGCTTCCGCCCCGACCTCTATCACCGCTTGTCGGTGTTTTCCATCGCGGTACCGCCGTTGCGCGAGATGGGCCAGGACAAGCTGACGCTACTGAACCACTTCCGCGACTTTTACGCCCGTGAAGCCAAGAGCCAGCCATTTCAGCTTGATCCGCGCGCGCAGCAAATGTGGGATGACTACCATTTTCCCGGCAACGTGCGTGAACTGCGCAACATCGCGATTCGCCTCACCACCAAATACCCGGGCATCGCGGTTAATACCCAGCAACTGGAAGCCGAACTTGATACCGACCAGGCCTATCCGCTGGAAATCCCGCTCGCCAACGACGGCAAGGCCTTGATCGAACTGGCGCGCAAGCAGTTGCAAACCCAGGCCAACTTCAATCTCGATGTCACACTGCGCCTGTGGGAAAAAGCCTACGTCGAGGCCGCCCTCAACATGACCCACGGCAATCTGTCGCAGGCCGCCAAGCTGCTCGGCATCAACCGCACCACGCTTTACAGCCGCATGCAGACCTACGGGACAGACTGAAGACTCTGTGTACTTTGACTATTTCGGTCTAAAGGAAGCCCCCTTCCGCATCACGCCGAATACCGAGTACTGGTATGCCGGCGGCCAGCGCGGGGAAATGCTCGCCGCCCTGCTTTACGCCATCGGCCAGGGCGAAGGCATCATCAAGGTGGTGGGCGAAGTCGGCAGCGGCAGAACCATGCTGTGCCGCAAGCTGGTCATCCAGCTTCCAGACAGCATCGACAGCATTTACCTCGGCAACCCCACCCTGTCGCCCGACGACATGCTGGCGGCCATTCTGGCCGACCTTGGAATCGACACGCCGGAAAATGGCCGCCAGGCGCGACTCGCCCAGTTGAACGCCAGCTTGCTGGCGCGCCACGAAGCCGGGCGACGCGTGGTGGTATTTGTCGAGGAAGCCCAGGGCATTTCACTCGACAACCTGGAGTTCCTGCGGCTGCTGACCAACCTGGAAACGGCCACCGACAAGCTGCTGCAAATCGTGCTGTTTGGCCAGCCCGAACTGGATGTTCATCTGGCCGAGCCCAGCATCCGCCAGCTCAAGGACCGCATCACCCTGAGTCTCAACCTGTCGCCCTTGAGCGAAGCTGAAGTTGCCGATTACCTGCGTGCCCGCCTCAGCGTAGCGGGCTACCGCGGCCCCGACCTGTTTGCACCCGCACTCATAACACGCATGACGCAACTTTCAGGTGGCCTGTCGCGCCGCATCAATGTGCTGGCCGACAAAACCCTGCTGGCCGCCTATGCCGGGCAAACCCACACCCTGACCCCGGCCCATCTGGATGCTGCAGCAGGCGATGCCGAAATGCAGCCGAAACGGCTCGCCAGCCATCCGGGTTGGCACCGCTGGGCCTGGTTGAGCGCCGGGCTTGCAGCGGCACTGGGTCTGCTGGCATTTGTCGCCTGGCAGGGTCTGACGCCTCCTCCGCCTGTTCAAACCGTGCGCCCGGCTCCACCACCGGTCGCCACCCCCGCTACCCTGATAGCCGAACAGACCCGGCAAACCCAGCGCTGGCTTGCCCAGGCAGCACCCGGAACCCACGTCATCCAGCTGGCCGCCGTTAAAGAAGCCACACAGGCGGCCGTAGTAATGGGACGCCTGGACGCAGCCACCCCACAACCGGTGCGCGTGTTGCATGCGCGGAGTCGCGGCACGCCTGCCTGGATCATCCTGGCGGGGGAGTTTCCAGACCGCCGCACCGCGCAAGCCGCGCTAAGCCAACTCCCTGCCGCGCCCGCCAGCCTGGATCTCCATCAGGTAACACCGTTTCTGCGCACGGTTGGCAAATTGCGCAACGTAGTCTTGCCAACAGGATGACTCATTTTGTGTTGAACCGTACCGTGTTTAACCTTCCAGCGCTTAACTTCTCCGTGTTCAATCACACTGCATTGACGGCGTTAGCACTCCCCGGCCTGCTGCTCGTGAGCGGTTGCGCCCCCCTGCCGGCCTTCGGTCCTTCGCCTTACCATATCCAGCAACCGCCCCAAACCGCCACGCAAAGCGCCCCACCGCCGGCACCGGTCAAAGCGGCGCCCATGCTGCCCCCGCCCAAGCTGAGTGCTCCGGTTCCGACCTATACCGTGGTGGTCAACGATGTGCCGGTTAAAGACCTGCTGTTTTCGATTGCGCGCGACACGCAGTACAACATCGACCTGTTCCCCGGTATCACCGGGCGAGTCACGCTCAACGCGGTCAACGAACCCTTGCCGTCGATCCTCGACCGTATTGCGCGCCAGGCTGACCTGCGTTACGAAACACACGGCAAATCCATTTCGGTGATGCCCGACACGCCCTACCCCAAAACCTATCGCGTCAACTATGTGAATGTGGCGCGCAACACCACTTCCAGCGTGGGAGTCGCAGCGCAGATCGCCAGCACCGGCAGCGCCGCCGGACAAACCGGGACCGGCACCACGAGCGGCAACTCCTCTTCGACCACCGTTTCGAGTCTGACCAACAACGACTTCTGGAATCTGCTGGCCGACAACCTGCGTTCGCTGCTGGCAGGCACCCGCGCCATCAAGCAAAGCGGCGAAGAAAAAGCCGCCCGCCTGCAGGCAGAAAAGGACGCACGCGCCGAGCGGGTGTCGCAAACAGAAGCCGCCAGCAAGGCCGGTGGCGGTGCCGCCACGCTGTTTACCGCCGCATTTGGCAACCAGCCCATTGACAGCAAGAACGATGTCGCTGTCAACCCGATGACCGGCACCGTATCGGTGCTCGGCACCGCGCGACAGCACGAAGTCGTGCAGCAATATCTGGACAGCGTGTCGCAAACCTCGCAGCGCCAAGTGATGATCGAAGCAACCATCGTGGAAGTTTCATTGAAGGATCAATTCCGTGCCGGGATTGACTGGTCAAAAGCCCTGCAAGGCGCCACCGGCTGGTCAATCAACACGGTGGGCGCCGGAACGAACGCACTGGCAGGCTCGCTTTCGCCTTTCATTCAGGCGACTTATACCAACTCTGGCAGCAACGGCTTCTCCGCTGCGATTGACCTGCTGGAGTCCTATGGCAACACCAAGGTGCTCTCCAGCCCCAAACTGATGGCGCTGAACAACCAGACTGCACTGCTCAAGGTGGTGGACAACCTGGTGTATTTCTCCATCGAGGTGCAGCAAGGCACGATCTCCCCCACCACGGGCATCCCGACCACCCTGCCGACCTACACCACCACGGCCAACACCATCCCGGTCGGCATCGTCATGAGCGTCACGCCGCAAATCGGCGACAACGGGCTGGTTTCGCTCACCGTACGGCCGACCATTTCGCGCGTGGTGGGATTCAAGGAAGACCCCAACCCAGCGCTCAAGCAATTCAGCAATATTTCCAATCTGGTGCCCGAAATCCAGGTGCGCGAGATGGAATCACTGCTGCAAATCCGCAGCGGCCAGACCGTCATTCTCGGCGGCCTGATCCAGGACGACTCCAGTAATGCCCGAGATGGACTGCCGGTGCTGTCGCGCCCGACAGGATTTGGCGCGATCTTCGGCCAGCAGGAACGCATCAACAGCCAGACCGAACTGGTCATCTTCCTGCGCCCCATTGTTGTTTCCAACCCGACACTGGAAAGCAATGAACTGCGCCAGTTCCAGCATCTACTTCCCCATGCCCGGAGTGAGCAGTGAGCCTGCTGCTCAAAGCGCTCAAACAGGCTGAGTCCGCCAACCCGAACAAATCCGGCGCGGGCAAACCTGAACTGCGCGGATCGGACTTGGACGACCTTGAACTCGAACCCGTGGCTGCACACACTAAAGCCTCCCAGACGGATTCAGCCGACGCGCACGAATGGGTGGAACCACCCGACCTGCTGTTTGGCAGCAATGGCCTAGCACCCGCAGAGGCGGCCCGCCGCAAACCGGCTTTCCGCTGGCCACAGCTTTCACTGGTACCGCTCACCGCCGTACTGGCCACACTGGTGGCGCTGGGATACGGCGTTTATCTGTACTTTTCCCTGCAACCGCCGGCGACCGTCGTCGCATCGCCGGCAAGCGTTGCTGCGCCCGCGGCCCCGCCGGAGGAATCGGTCCCGATCGTTGCCATTCCAATTGCACCCGCTGCGCCGGAAACGATGCCAGCCGAACCCGCCGCAATCGAGTCCCCGCCAGCGCCGCCCGAGCCAGTTGCGAAGCCAGCACCCGCCGCGCGCAGCACGCCTCGCGCCAGCCGTTCTGCGTCCACGCCCATGTCAGCCGAATCACCCCTGTTTCGGCCCGATGCGCATAACACGCTGCTGAGCCAGGCTTACGCTGCCTATCAACGTGGCGCGCTGGCAGACGCGCAACGCCTCTACACCCGGGCCAATGCAAACGGCGGCAATGTCGATGCATTGCTGGGCCTGGCCACCATCGCCAGCGTGCAAAACCGCGAGGCCGACGCGCAACGCCTGTATCGCGAAGTGCTCGACCTCGATCCGCGCAACGCCACCGCACAGGGCGCCCTGCTCGACCTGCTCGGCAACACCGACAGCCAGGCAGCCGAAAGCCGCCTGAAGACACTGATCGAACGCGATCCCAGCCCGCAGCTCCATCAAACCCTGGGCAACCTCTATGTCGGCCAGGGACGCTGGAACGATGCCCAGGCTGCCTACTTCGAGGCGTATCGCGGCGCACCCGATAATGCCGATTACGCCTACAACCTCGCCGTCAGCCTCGATCAGCTGCATCAGACTGCCGCTGCGCTGACGTACTACGAGAAAGCCCTCACCACTCCCGGCACATACCGCTTTGATCGCGCCCAGGCGGCAAGCCGGGTGCAGCAACTGAAGTCGGTTCAGTAAGGTCACCGCATGGAGCGCCGTAAAAAACTCCGCATGGGCGAAACCCTGGTCAGTCAGGGACTCATCACGCTCGACCAGCTGCGCATCGGTCTGAAAGAGCAGAAAATTTCCGGCCTGCCGATCGGCCGACAGTTGACCGCGCTGGGTTTCATGACCGAGGCGGTGCTGCGCGACCAGCTCGCCAACGCACTCGGCAGCCAGGGCATCGACCTGACCCAGGTGGTGGCCGACCCCGAGGCGCTGCAACTGGTACCGGAAGACTTCGCGCGCCGCCACCACCTGCTGCCAATTGCGCATGATGCCGCGCGTAACGTGCTGACGCTGGCGACCACCGACATGTTCAATGTGGTCGCGCTCGACCAGCTGAAAGCCGCACTCGGTGGCCAGCTCGAGATCGACACCCTGCTGGCGGGCGAAGCCCAACTGCTCGAGTGCATCGACAAGTTCTACGGTTTCGACCTCTCGCTCGACGGCATCCTGCGCGAGATCGAAACCGGCGAAGTCGATTACGCCAGCCTCAATCCCGACACCGAGGAATACACCCAGCCGGTGGTGCGGCTGGTGGGCGCGCTGCTCACCGACGCGGTGAAGCGCGAATCCTCCGACATCCACTTCGAGCCCGAGCATTCCTTCCTGCGCATCCGCTACCGCATCGACGGCGTACTGGAACAGATCCGCAGCCTGCACAAAGCCTACTGGCCGGGCATTCTGGTGCGGCTGAAAGTGCTGTCTGGCATGAACATTGCCGAAACGCGCGCGCCGCAGGATGGCCGCATGTCGTTGACGCTGAACGGCCGCCCGATCGATTTCCGGGTGTCGAGCCAACCCGGCATCCACGGCGAAAACCTGGTGTTGCGGATTCTCGACCGCGAAAAATCCATCATGCCGCTGGAATACATGGGCTTCACCGACGAGGCCCTGCGCGAACTGCAACTGATGATGGCGCGGCCCGAAGGCATCCTGGTCGTCACCGGCCCCACCGGCTCCGGTAAAACCACCACGCTGTATTCGATGCTGTCGCACCTCAACAACGAAACCGTCAACATCATGACGCTGGAAGACCCGGTCGAATACCCGGTCACGCTGATGCGCCAGAGCTCGGTCAACGAAACCCTCAAGCTCGATTTCGCCAACGGCATCCGTTCCATCATGCGGCAGGACCCCGACATCATTCTGGTTGGCGAAGTGCGCGACAAGGACACCGCCGAAATGGCGTTCCGCGCCGCCATGACCGGTCACCAGGTGTTCACCACCCTGCACACCAACTCCGCGCTCGGCGTGTTTCCGCGCCTGATGGACATCGGCATCCTGCCCGGCATCCTGTCCGGCAACATCATTGGCGTCATCGCCCAGCGGCTGGTGCGCAAACTGTGCCCACACTGCAAAGAGGCCTGCACGCCAGACGAGCACGAAGTCCGCATCCTTGGTGCTGATGTCGCCAATCCACCGCAAATCTATCGCCCCGTGGGTTGTCCCGCATGCAGCAACAAAGGCTACAAAGGCCGGCTGGCACTGATCGAAGTATTGCGGATGGATCCGACCCTCGATGAACTGGTCGCCAATCACGCGCCCCTGCATGACATTCGCCGTGCCGCATTCGAGCTCGGTTACCGCCCGCTGGCGGAAGACGGCCTGCAGCGCGTGCGCGATGGCATTACCTCGCTGGATGAAGTGGCGCGGGTGGTGGACTTGACGGGGCGGGTGTGATGCACGATCCAGGATTCAGGATTCAGGATTCAGGGTGCGTCGCTATGCGTTTCCGTCATCCTAAGCGCAGCTCAGCCGCCCCTTCCCGGGCCCCTGGTGCCTGATCCTCATGCCCTTCTTCGACTACCGCGCCATCGACCAGACCGGCCGCAACGTAAAAGGCACGCTGTCGGCCGTCAACGATGTCGACCTCGAACTGCGCCTGAAGCGCATGGGGCTCGATCTTGTCACCTTGTCCGAGCTGTCGCGACAATACGCCCCGCAAGGACGCGAACGCGTCACTCGGCGCGACCTGGTGACGTTCTGCATCCATATGCGCTACATCACCCGCGCCGGGATTCCGCTGCTCGATGGCCTGCGCGATCTGCGCGACACCATGGAAAAACGCGGCTTTCGCGATGTCCTCACCGCGCTGCTGGAAGACCTGGAGGGCGGCAAGGTATTGTCGCAGGCGCTCGCCGCGCATCCGGCGGTGTTCAGCGCGGTGTTCGTCCACAGCATCAAGGCGGGGGAACAAACCGGGCTGCTGGATACGGTGTTCGAGCGCCTCGGCGAATCGCTGAAGTGGCAGGAAGAAGTCGCATCCAAGGCCAAACGGCTGATGATCTACCCGGCCATGGTACTGGTCGTCGTCGGCGCCGCCATCCTGTTCCTGATGATCTACCTGGTGCCGCAGGTGCTCACGCTGGTGCAGACCATGGGCGTGGAACTGCCGTTGCCAACCCTTGTTTTGATGGCGATATCGAGTGCGATGCGCTCGTACTGGTTGATCGGCCTGCTGCTGATGCTGGCAGTGGGTGTTGGCTTACCCTTGTGGGTGACGCGAAGCGAGGCCGGGCGCGAGTGGTGGGATCGCACCCAGTTGCGGCTGCCGGTGATCGGGCCCATCGTGCAGAAAATCGTGCTATCGCGTTTCACCAACACGCTGTCGATGATGTACCGCTCCGGGGTCACCGTGCTCGACGCCCTGCGTGCCGGCGAAATGGTCGCCGGCAACCGGGTCATTGCAAACGGCATCCGGCGCGCCGGGCAGCAGATCGCCGATGGCCGAGGGCTGTCCGAAAGTTTCCAGTCGCTGGGGCTGTTTCCGCCGCTGGTGATCCGCATGCTGCGCGTGGGCGAGACCACCGGCGCGCTCGACGAGGCGCTGGACAACGTAACGGTTTTTTACAACCAGGAAGTGCTCGACTCGATCGACAGCGGTCTCAAGATCCTGGAGCCTGCGTTGACCGCCATCCTCGGCCTGCTGCTTGGCGGCATCCTGGTGTCGGTGCTGTTGCCGATTTACGACCTGATTGGAAACCTGCCGCTATGAGCCTGGCCAGCCTGTTCGACCACCGCCTGATCCTGCTTGCCACGCCGCGCCAGATCGGCGTGCTCGACTGGCGTCCGGGTCAGATGCACTGGCTGGGTGAGTTTTCCGCCACCGCTGCCGGCCTTGCAAGCTTCCAGAAAGTCGTTCTCAAACACAAAAAACTGCCGGTTCTGCTGGTCGTTGATACGGTGGATGAAGACTACCGCAGCGACATCCTGCCGCATGTTCAGGGACGTGCACGCGACGAATTGCTGGCGCGCAAACTCAAGCAGGTGTTTCGCAATGCCCGCTTCATGGGTGCCTGGCGGCAGGCGCGCGAGACGACCGGCCGCCGCGATGACCGTTACCTGCTGGCGGCGCTGACTGATGCCGACTGGCTGACGCCCTGGCTCAGCATCCTTCACCGCGAACAGGTGCCGCTGGCCGGAATCACCCCGCTTGCGCTGGCCTGCCAGCATATGTTGCACAAACTACGGCTGCAGGAACCGCACACCCTGCTGGCCTACCGCCTCAACAACAGTTTGCGCCTGTCGTATTACCACGACGGCCTGTTGCGTTTTTCTCGCCTCATCGGAGGCGACACCCCGACCCAATTGCCCAGCAACGCCGCCGACGAAATCAGCAAAACGCAGCTGTACCTCACCGGCCAGCGCATTCTGCCGCGCGAAGCCCGTCTCCACGTATTGCTGCTCGACCCCAGCGGCCAGCTCGACAGTGCCCAGGCGCCGCTGAACGCCGACCCGGCATTCAGCGCCCGCCAGATCGATCTCGCCACGCTCGCGCGCGCACTGCGCATCCCAGACAATTTCCTTGCGGCCACGCCGGAAATCGCGCCATTGGCTGCCATTGCCGACGAATCCGTGCAGCTGAACCTGGCGCCGCCCGAACTGCTGCGGCACCACACCGAGTACCGCTGGCGGCGCGGCCTGCACGCCGCCGCCGGGCTCATCGCCTTGTTCGGGGTGGGCATCACGGCAGCCTACTGGCTGCACGCGCAAGACCTGAACGAACAAACCGGGCAACTTAACCAGCAGCAAAACCAGCTCGACGCCCGCTATCAAGCCATTGCCCGCACCTTTCCCACCCAGGCGGCCAGCCCCGAACAACTGGCGCAAACCGTTGCCCTGGCACGCCAGCTCAAGCTGCCCGAGCCGAACGCCCATGGCGCGATGGTGGCCATCAGCCAGGCCATGCAAACCGCCCCCCTGATCCGTCTCGACAGCCTGAGCTGGAGCAACACGACCGATCCTGCCGGCCCGGCAACGCTCATGCTCGATGCCGCCCTGACCCCATTCGACGGCAACTATCGCGCCGCGATGCAGCATATCGAACGCTTCATCAGTCACCTGCAGGCGATTCCCGTTTTGCACAACGTGAGTCTGCAAAGCAGCCCGGTCAATGCCGACTCCAGCCAGACCCTGTCTGGCAAAACCTATGATCCCAACCTGGCTGACGCTCCCGCTGCACGCTTCAGTCTCAGCCTGGAATATCGCGAGGCCCAGCCATGAGCCGTCCGCCGCTTCCCGCCCTCAAACTGCCGCTATTGCTTCTGCTGGCCGCCCTGCTGCTGACCATCGGCGGCATCTGGTGGAGCCAGGATCTGGCGGAGCAGGCTGAACTGGCCTTGCAACACCAGCAAAACACGCTCAAGTCAGCGCAGCAGCAACTCGACCACAGCCGTCAGCAGCAACACCTCATCACCACCCATCTCGTCGCGTATCAAACGCTTGCCGCAAGCGGCTTTATCGGCGCGGAAGACCGCCTGGCCTGGATCGAGGCGGCGCAACACGCCAACCGCGACACGGGACTGTATGGCCTCGATTACCGGCTCGCCCCGCGCACCGCCTCGCCACCCGAGCTGGCGCAAGGCTTGCCGCTCGGCCAGACAGTGATGACCCTGACCCTGCCGCTGCTGGTGGAAACCGATCTCACCCATTTTTTGACGGCACTCAAGGCGCGTGCGCCGGGCGTGGTTCGCGTTCAGGGGTGCCGGCTGGCACGTTTGAACGACACGTTCGCGGGCGTCACCCGTGCGCCGCAACTCAGTGCCGAATGCGAGCTGCTGTGGTTTACCGTGGCTGACAACCCGGCGGAAAAAACCGGGAGCCCCGCACCATGAGCACGCGCCACCCCATCAACAAGGCCTGCCGGATCCGGCAGGCCCTGCGCTTCCTTGCGGCGATCTGTCTGCTGCCCCTTCCGCTGGGCGCCGCAGACACGCCTCCGGCCGAACTGGAACGCCTGTTTTTCACCCCGGCACAACGCGCCGAGATGCAAGCTGCCCGCACCCGCCCCCCCCTTTCCCCCCGCCAGCCTGGCTCGCCGGACGCTCCCTCCGCAACGGTCAAGTTTGACGGCGTACTGATCCGTTCCGATGGCAAAACCACCCGCTGGGTAGACGGCAAAGCGCAGACCGGAACCACCGGGATATCGAACATGAAACCGGGACAGGTCCGCGCCAACGGCAAGCTGTACGAGCCGTATCAAGTGCAGCGCCCCCTGCCCCCTGCAAGCAGCGAAAAGGACCCCACGCCATGACCACGACCCAACGGGGTTTCACCCTGATCGAGATGGCCATTGTGCTGATCATCATCACCATCCTGATCGGCGGACTGGCGGTGCCGCTGTCGGCGCAGATCCAGGCGCGACGGGTTGCGGAAACCAACAAAACACTGGAGGAAGCGAAAGAGGCGATTATTGGTTATGCCATGACACACAGGACAACGGGCGCCACGCCGCGTCCCTATCTGCCGTGCCCGGACACCGACGGCGACGGCCGTGAAAATCGCGTCATCGGCGGCCCCTACGACGGATCGTGTCCTCTAACCTACGGCTACTTTCCCTGGGTGGATTTGGGCGGCTCGCCAAATGACGCCTGGGGCAACCGCTTGCGCTATGTGGTGACAGACAAACTGGCGAACCGGATAAGCGGGTTTTTCTCTGGCACCGCCCTGAATACAGGCGCCTGGAAAAACATCGCAAGTTCAAGCGGATGCGCCTCCGTCGACGTCGCGGCAGGGGTTCCGTTCGTGCTTGTTTCACACGGCCCCAATGGCTGGGGCGCACGCAACGTCAATGGCAACACGCTGGCCGCGCCCAGCAGCGCCGATGAAAACGAAAACCTGCTGGGAGACAACGCATGCTACGTCTCGCATGCGCCGAGCAAACCCGGCGGTGCGGGTGGCGAATTCGACGACCTCGTCACCTGGATGTCATGGGGCACGCTGATCAGCCGGGTGTGTCCATCTGGTGGCTGTCCGTAGCCTGTAAACAAAAGCGCACGCGCCCCGCCTGATTGTCGGTCAGCTCCAGCCGGTAGCCGACCCGCGCGGCCTGCCGCGCGGCCTGGTACAGCCCCACCCCCAGGCCAAAATCCGACACCACCGGACTCAGGAACAGATTGCGCGCCACATGCTCCGGCGCAGCCGTCCCGCTGTCCGTCACGGTCAACCGCACCAGCGGATGCAGTTCCAGCCGCGCCTCTACCGCCACTCCGGGTTCGCTCTGCCGTTTGCGTAGCGCGTTGGTCAGCAGGTTATCCACCACGCTGTCGAACAGATCCTGCGGCAAGGGCGTGTCGTCGAGCGCGTCGGCAAAAAACTGCACATCATCCTGTTCGTAGCGCGCCTGTAGGGCGTTCCACCAGCTCTGCGCCGGTTGTTGCGTCACGTCCATTTCGCTCGGCTGCTTGAGTTTGTCGACCGTCTGCGACAGCCGCGCGGCCAGTTGCGGCAACTGGCGCTTCATCAGCGCCAGCAGGCGATCGCTGTCCTCGGGCGTCGACATGTCGGCGGCGGCCAGCAGGGTTTTCATCGATTGCAAAATGTTTTTGACATCGTGCGTCAGGCGCGCGCCGGTATCGTGTATCGCCTGACTATAGGCCTGCTCGCGCAGGGTCTGTTCGCGCACCTTGGCGGCATAAAAATAGCCCAGCAACTGCGACAGCAAGCGCACGTGCAGCGCCAGTGCGGGCGTCAACGGACGCTGCGACTGCCAAGTCAGGCTCAAGCCATGAAAGGCATGCATCACGCTATGCCCGGCCGGCTCGCCAAAGTCCCCTTCGCCACGCGCCGCCTGCCAATGTCCACCGCGTATCCAGGTCAGCTCATGCAAATCGGCCAGCGCATCGCGCACAAACGATTCCGGGTCGCGTTCGCGCTCGGCGCGCGTCGCCAGCCGTTGCGCCCAGCCCTCGAATGGCAGGCCCACCGATAGCAGATAACGCGAGGTCACCTGTCCCAGCCCGGCAAACCCGGCGTGTGGATTCCACAGCAACGACAGCACCAGCAGCAAGGCCGCCATGCCCAACAGCGTCTGCACCAGCGCCCAGGCATAACTGACCTTGGCCACTGCCACCACGGCGAACACGCCCAGTGCCATCACCATGATCAGCAGCGAGAGCATCAGGCCATAAATGAAATCGAGCGTGGACGAGGTGCTGCGCTGGCGGGTGGCCGGCAAAAACAGGATCAGCAGCGGCAGCAGCGGCAGGCCGTAGCGCACCCCGGCCCGCAAGGATTCAGGCAACGCCGCGCCGCCCAGGCTTTGCGGCAGCACCCAGGCCAGCAGCAGCGCCAGCAGATACCCCAGTGCCAGCAGATACGCCCAGCGCGGCCCGCGCTCGTTTTGTGACGTCGCCACCGCGCCCACCAACCCCGCCAGAATCGCCAGCCACAACGCCATCACCCAGCTGCTGTCCACCAGCACCAACAGCGCCGCCATCGCAAACACCGGCAGCGCCAACCGCGGCTCGATCCGCGTTTCACTGCGCACCAGCGGTTGCCACAGCAAGAACAGGCCGTAGTGCGCGAGCAGGAACGCGCGCGTCAGGGCCGCGTCAGCATCGAACACGACGGCCACGTGCAAGGCCAGCAGCATCAATGCCAGCCAGCGCCCTGGCGCCACCCGCGTGAAATGGACGGCCAGCGAGGCCAGCCAGGCTCCGCGTGGCGGGTATTTGATCGATTCAGTCATGAAATACGCAAAAAGAAAGACAGACAGGATAAAGGCAACAGGAGCCCCCTACTCTATCGGCATGCAGCGGACAAAATGGAGCCGGCAAACACCGCGCAGCCCCGCAAACCTGACGGAAATCCAGCGGGGGTGTTGCATTCTCGTCAAGTCCACTTGGATTCGACGTCCGCGAGTAAACTTTATTCCTTTAAAAACAAGGCGTCCAAACATGGCACCCATTTGGCACGCATTTTGCATTTTTCTTGGCAGGCCATAATAACCGGAGCGCTTTGCCATGCCTTATCCCCAAATCAAACGACACCAGTCGGGCTTCACGCTGATCGAAATCGCCATTGTGTTGGTCATCATCGGCCTGTTGCTGGGCGGTATTTTGAAGGGGCAGGAACTGATCACCCAAGGGCGCATCCGCAACGTGGCGAACGACTTCCAGTCGATGACCGCCGCAATCAACCTGTATCAGGACCGTTATCGGGCTCTGCCGGGAGACGATGCCGGTGCGGCAGCGCGCTGGACTATTACTGCGCCGACAGCAAGTACGGGTGCAGTGGGGGACGGCATTATTTCAGGGGCCTATAACACGGCGACAGCGACAGATGAGTCCCGCCAGTTCTGGTTGCACCTGCGTCGTGCGGGTTTGGTTGGCGGAGCTGCCGATGACGACACGACACCACCCAACGCGGCCTCTGGAGTGACGGGCGTACAGAATGGCGCATTTGCCATTCCGGGCATCGTTATTTGTTCCAACAACCTATCCGCCAAAATCGCACAGGCGGTTGACACCCAATTTGACGATGGCGTTGCTACTACCGGAACCGTGCGCGCCGGAACAGGCACCACGACGACAACTGCTGCGGCCTATGTCGATAACGGCACTAACTTTTACACTGTCTGCAAAGCGCCCTAAACCGCTTACGTTGCAGGCCTAGCCCTGCAGCACCCTAAACTCTGCCGCCGCCAGTCCATCGGCGGCACCGCGCAGCATCAGCACATCGCCGACGCGGATTTCGGTGTCGGGCTGGGGATCCACGCCCTTGATTCCCTGACGGCGGATCGCCACCACTTCCACCAGCAACTCGTCCAGCATCAATTCTTCCAGACGGCGCCCCACCGTGGCCGCGCCCTGAGTAATCAACACGGTATGCAAACGCGGCTGGCTTTCCTGATCCAGGGTGCTGTCGGTATCCGATGCGCCGCGAAAAAACCCGCGCATCATGGCATAGCGCGATTCGCGCACCATGCGGATACGCTTGAGCACTTGCGACAGCGGCACCCCCAGCAGCATCAGCGCGTGTGACGCCAGCATCAGCGAGCCTTCCATCACTTCGGACACCACTTCGGTGGCGCCGGCTTCCTTCAGTGCATCGATATGCGCGTCGTCGATGGTGCGCACCACCACCGGCAGTTCCGGCCGCAGTTCGCGCACATGACGCAGGATGGCCATACTGGAAGGCAGGTCGGAATAGGTCACCACAATGGCCTGCGCGCGTGAGAGCCCTGCTGCCACCAGCACTTCGCGCCGGCTGGCGTCGCCATACACCACGGATGCACCCGATGCGGCCACCGCGCGGATACGCTCGGGGTCGGCGTCGAGCGCGACAAAGCTGATGTTTTCGGCCTCCAGCAGGCGCGCCAGATTCTGTCCGCTGCGACCGTAACCGCAGACGATGACATGCTGAGAAGTGCCAAAGGTTTTGACCGCGATGTCATGTACTTCCTTGGCGCGTCCCGCCCATTCGCTGCCTGCAAGCAACCGCGTCAGGGTGTCCATGTGATTGATCAGCAGCGGCGCGATCAGCATCGACAGCACCATGGCCGCCAGCACCGGCTGGGTGATTTCGGCCCCCAGCAGTTTCAGGTCGGCCGCCTGCGCCAGCAGCACGAAGCCGAATTCGCCCGCCTGCGCCAGTCCCAATGCCGTGCGCACGGCGGTGGGGCGGGTGCTGCCGAAGGCCATGCCCAGCCCCGCTACCAATGCGGCCTTGCCGATCACGATCGCCGCCACCAGCACCAACACGTCGCCCCAGTTCAGCATCACCTGCATCAGATCGAGCCGCATCCCGATGGTGACGAAGAACAGGCCCAGCAAGACATCGCGGAAAGGCTTGATGTCGTCTTCCACCTGATAGCGGTATTCGGTTTCGGAGATCAGCATGCCGGCCAGAAACGCGCCCAGCGCCAGCGACAGGCCGGCAGTCTCGGTCAGGAACGCCAGCCCGAGGGTGAAAAGCAGCAGATTCAAGGTGAACAGTTCGGGCGACTTGTGCCCGGCCACCCACTGAAACCACGGGCGCATGAAACGCTGCCCTACAAACAGCAGAAAACCAAGCACCAGAACGGCTTTGACCGTCGCCCAGACAAGAATCATGGCCATCTCGTCGGATTCCCGGGCAAACGCCGGGATCAGAATCAACAGCGGCACCACGGCCAGATCCTGGAACAGCAGCGCGCCAAAAATCTGGCGGCCGTGCGGGGTCTGGATTTCCAGCCGTTCAGACAGCATCTTCGACACAATCGCGGTGGACGACATCGACATGATGCCGCCCAGCGCAATCGCCGCCAACAGCGGCAAATCGAGCAGCCAGGCCATCAGCGCAGCCAGCGCAATCGTCAGCACGACCTGCGCACCGCCGAAGCCGAACACCGTCATGCGCATGGTCATCAGGCGCGGCAGGCTGAATTCGAGGCCGATGGAGAACATCAGGAAGACCACGCCGAATTCGGCCAGGTAACGCGCCTCTTCGCTATCCGGAATCCAGCCCAGCGCAAATGGGCCAATCGCAATCCCGGTTACCAGATAACCCAGCATGGTCGGCAAGCGCAACGCGCGGGCGGCGGCCGTCACCAGGACGGCCACCGCAAGCAGAATGAGAACAAGCTGGAGGCTGCTGTGCATACGGTCTTTCATGGACTTGCGCCCATATTTGAGTCGGAGTCCCCGGGTTGCAGGACATCGTGGCCAACCGGCCAAATGCGGCCACAAGCTCACGGGTGCAGGGAAGGCTTTAGTATACTTGCCACCCATGCGACCCCAAGCCCCCTCTTCCGAACATTTGCTCACGCTCGCGCGTCAGGTGCTCGATATCGAAGCCGATGCGCTGCGTGCGCTTTCCACGCGTCTCGACAGCGGTTTTGCCGACGCCGTGAATATGATTCTGGCGTGCACCGGCCGCGTCGTGGTGTCCGGCATGGGCAAGTCCGGACACATCGGCGGCAAGATCGCCGCCACCCTGGCCTCCACCGGCACTCCGGCGTTTTTCATGCACCCGGGCGAAGCCAGCCACGGCGACCTCGGCATGATCGCGCCCAACGACGTGGTGCTGGCACTGTCGAACTCAGGCGAAAGCAACGAAATTGTCAGCATCGTGCCGCTCATCAAGCGGCGCGGCGCCAAACTCATCGCCATGACCGGCAACCGCCACTCGACCATGGCGCAGGAGGCCGACGCGCATCTCGATGCCAGCGTCGACAAGGAAGCCTGCCCGCTCAACCTGGCCCCCACCGCCAGCACCACCGCAGCGCTCGCGCTGGGCGATGCGCTGGCGGTGGCGTTGCTCGATGCACGCGGTTTTTCCGCCGATGACTTCGCCCGCACCCATCCCGGCGGCAGCCTGGGGCGGCGCCTGCTGATCCATGTGCGCGATGTCATGCACACGGGGGACGCACTGCCCAAAATCGATCGCGATGCCTCGCTCAAAACCGCCCTGCTCGAAATGACGCAGAAAGGACTCGGCATGACCGCCGTGGTCGATGCTGAGGGCAAGGTGGCCGGCGTGTTCACCGACGGCGACCTGCGACGCGCACTGGAGCATGCGCTTGACCTGCAACAGGCACGCGTGACCGACCTGATGACATCCAACCCCAAAACAATCCGCGCGGACGAACTCGCCGTGGCGGCGGTAGAAAAAATGGAAACCCTGAAAATCAATGGCTTGCTGGTGGTCAACGCCGACCACACCCTGGTGGGCGCGCTCAACATGCACGATCTGCTGAAAGCGGGAGTGGTGTAATGCATGCTCAGTCAATGGACGCATCGCTGATCGCCCGCGCGCAAAAAATCAAGCTGATCGCGTTTGATGTCGATGGCGTGATGACCGACGGCACCCTGTTTCTGGCTGACGACGGACAGGAATACAAGGGTTTCAACTCGCTCGACGGCCATGGCCTGAAAATGCTCAAGAGCAGCGGTGTCGAACTCGCCATCATTACCGGTCGCAGCTCAAGGCTGGTGGCGCAGCGCGCTCAAAACCTCGGCATCGAAATCGTCCATCAGGGCGCGCACGACAAGCTGGTGGTGTACCAAGCGATGTGCCGCGAACTCAACATCGCTTGCGACGCCACCGCTTATATGGGCGACGACGTGGTCGACCTGCCCGTGATGCGGCGCACCGGCCTGGCCATCAGCGTGCCCGCCGCGCCCGAACTGGTCAAGGCACACAGCCACTTCATCACCGCACGCGCCGCCGGTCACGGCGCGGTACGCGAGGCCTGCGAGTTCCTGATGCGCGCACAGGGCACGCTCGATGCGGCACTGGCCCCCTATTTAAAGTGATGCGCGCCACCCACGCTTCTATGCTGGATGCGGCATGAACGCACGCGGGTCACTGTGGCTACCATTGGTCGTCCTGTTGCTGCTGGCGGGCCTCAGCTACTGGATTGATCACGTGGTGCAGCTGCCGTTGAGCACCTCGCAAACGGCAAACAAAAGTCCCGAAGGCATCATGGAAAACTTCGAGGCCATGCGCACCGACCTGGCAGGTCGGCCACAATATCGTTTGTCCGCCAAACGCCTCAAGCACTACACCGGCACCAAGCGCACCGAAATGGAGTCGCCTCACTTGATCCAGCTCAGCGCCCAGACCGGCGAGATCGACACGACGGCGAAGCATGCCACCGTTTCACCCGCTGGCGATGAAGTCGATTTGCAGGGCGACGTGGTCATCGTGCGCGCCGCTCAACCCGGGCAATCCGTCATGACGCTGCGTACGGCACGCTTGCTGGCCTATCCGGACCGCAACCTGCTGCGCTCTCCGGGGAACGTCGATGTTCGCGACGACCTCATGGCGCTGCGTGCAGGCGCCATGGAATATCGCGCCGATCAACGCCTCATCATCCTGACCGGGCGCGTCAAAGCCCGCTACTTTCCCAGAAAGCCATAAGCACCATGCACATCATGAAAACAGGGATTTACGCCGCGCTTTGCGCCAGCCTGCTCGCCGCCCCGGCGCACGCCGAAAAAGCGGATCGCGACAAGCCCGTCAATATCGAGGCCGATACCGTCACCCTCGATGACGTCAAGAAAATCAGCGTGTACTCCGGCAATGTCATTCTCACGCAAGGCACCCTGATGCTGCGTGCCGATCGCGTCCAGGCAACGCAAAACGCCACCGGCCTCGACAAACTCAGCGCCTCCGGCCGCCCGGTGTCGTTCCGCCAGAAACTGGACAACAGCGATGACGTGATCGAAGGCGTTTCCAACCGCATCGAGTTTGACAGCGTCAACAATCAGCTTGAGCTGATCGGACAGGCGCAACTCCAGCGCGGTGGCGACGAACTGCGTGGTGAGCAAATTTCCTACAATGCCAACACCGGCTTTTATAAAGTTGTCGGGCAGCCCAACGCCACCAGCCCGTCCGGTCGGGTGCGCGCCACCATCATGCCGAAACCCCGCGCCGAACAGCCTGCAGCTAAGCCATGAGCCAGATTTCCGCCCACCACCTGAAAAAAGTTTATGGCAAGCGAACCGTGGTGCATGACGTCTCGTTCGACGTCAACAGCGGCGAAGTCGTTGGCCTGCTCGGCCCCAACGGTGCGGGCAAAACCACCTGTTTCTACATGGTGATCGGACTGGTTGCGGTGGATGGCGGCAGCGTGCAGATGGATACGCACGACCTCACCCACATGGCGATCCATCAGCGCGCGCGCATGGGGCTGTCCTACCTGCCGCAAGAACCGTCCATCTTTCGCAAGATGACAGTGGAAGAAAACATTCGCGCCATCATCGAACTCAAGCCCTACAGCAAAAGCGAACGCGAAGAGCACCTGGATAATCTGCTCAACGACCTGCACATCGAACATCTGCGTGATGCAACGGCTGTCAGCCTGTCCGGCGGCGAGCGCCGTCGCGTGGAAATCGCCCGCGCACTGGCAATCAACCCACGCTTCGTCCTGCTCGATGAACCCTTTGCCGGCGTCGACCCGATTGCCGTAATCGACATCCAGAAACTGGTGCATTTCCTGGTGGAGCGCGATATCGGCGTACTCATTACCGACCACAATGTGCGTGAAACCCTGGGCATTTGCGACCGCGCCTACATCATCAACGAAGGTCGGGTGCTCATTTCCGGCGCCCCCGACCTCATCATTCAGGACGACGGCGCACGCAAAGTCTATCTGGGAGAAAACTTTCGCCTGTAGTGATTTATTTGTCGGACAATCGCGCCACGACCACCTCAAGACGGCACGGTTTTTGCCGTAGACCCAAGCTATGAAGCACAGCCTCCAACTAAAACTTGGCCAGCACCTCACTCTGACACCCCAGCTGCAGCAGTCCATCCGGCTGTTGCAGTTGTCGACGCTGGAGTTGAACCAGGAGCTGGAGCAGATGCTGCAGGACAACCCCCTGCTGGAGCGCGAGGAGGAGGACGATTCCAGCCTGGTCGCCGCCGAACCCCCTGCCCATACCGCCGAAGCCGAAGCACAAAGCACCGAGACGCCGCCAACGGAAAGTGTGGAGAGTGCGGACACCGAATCAGCAACCACCCTGGATGACTCCGACTGGAATGATTACAGCTCGGCCGGCGGGGACGACGACGACACGGACTCCTCGCAGGGTTCGGTTTCAGGCGCAAGCCTGCGCGAACATCTGTTGAACCAGCTGATTGTCAGCGCACTCACCCTGCGCGACCGCACCCTGGTTGCCGCGCTAATCGACGACCTGGACGAGGCAGGCTTCCTCACCCAGCCGCTAGCCGACATCACCGCCAGCCTGCAAACCGAACTCGAGGAACTCGAGCCGGAAGAAGTTGAAACCGCACTCAAGCACTTGCAGAACATGGATCCGACCGGCGTCGGCGCCCGCAACCTGGCCGAATGCCTGACCCTGCAATTGCGCACTCTGCCGACGGACACGCCGCTGCGCACGATCGCCATGCAACTGACCGCGAACCATCTTGATCTGCTCGCCGCCCGCGACGTCGGCAAGCTCAAGAAAATTCTCGGCATCGACGACCCTACGCTGCGCGCCGTGCGCGCCCTGATTCTGTCCCTCAACCCGCGTCCGGGCGCAAGCTTCGGCGCAGACGAGACGCACTACGTCATCCCGGACGTCTATGTTCGCCGCATCAAGGGCATGTGGATCGCCAGCCTCAACGCCGACGCCATGCCCAAGCTGCGCGTCAACCGTGTCTACGCCGACATTCTGTCGCGCCACCGTGAAAATGGCGGCAGCCAGCAACTGGCCAGTCAATTGCAGGAAGCCCGCTGGCTGATCAAAAACGTGCAGCAACGCTTCGATACCATCCTGCGCGTATCGCAAGCCATTGTTGACCGCCAGAAAAGCTTTCTCGAACATGGCGAGGTGGCGATGCGGCCATTGGTACTGCGTGAAATCGCCGATGTGGTTGAGCTGCATGAATCGACCATTTCACGCGTCACCACGCAAAAATTCATGATGACGCCACGCGGCCTGTACGAACTCAAATACTTCTTCGGCAGCCATGTCTCGACTGACAGCGGGGGGGCCTGTTCTTCCACCGCCATCCGCGCGCTCATCAAGCAATTGATTGCCGCCGAAAGCGGCCGCAGACCTTTGTCCGATGGCCAACTGGCCGATGAGCTGGGACGCCAGGGCATCGTTGTGGCACGCCGCACGGTTGCCAAATACCGCGAATCCATGCAGATCCCGACCGCCAACATGCGGCGCGCACTTTGACCGGGCAAAAACTTTTGGCTCATTGGGTGCAAATACCCGACTTGCGCTTGAATGTGCCCCACTTTCGCCCCACAATGAAAGTGAGCGGGATGTTTCGCTTCTGGAGCGGGGTTATTTCCTCCCGTTGCAGTTTTTATCAGCAGACTTAGGAGGCTTTATGAATTTGACGATTTCCGGCCATCATCTGGAAGTGACCCCTGCCATTCGCAGCTACGTTTCCGAAAAGCTCGACCGAGTCAAACGTCACTTCGACCACGTCATCACCATCAATGTCATCATGCAAGTCGAAAAGCTGGTGCATAAGGTGGAAGCCACCCTGCACGTCAAAGGCCACGACTTCCATGCACATAGCGAAGACGGCAACATGTACGCGGCCATTGACTTTCTGGCCGACAAACTCGATCGCCAGATCGTCAAGCACAAGGAAAAAACCTCCGATGTCCATCAGGGCGATGGCGGTTTGAAGCACCAAACGACCGAGAGTCCGACCTGAACACACGCCGGGGGTGGATTAACACCTCCGGGCGTATAATTTTCAGGCACCGGACTCCCTCAACCGGCCCAGCCTTCAGCATGAACCTCATCGCCCCCCTCATTACCGCAGACACCGCCTTGCTGGACTTGAGCTTTACCAGCAAGAAAAAGCTGTTCGAACACGCGGCCGAGTTGTTCGCCCGGATTTACGGCCTCAAATCTGCCGATATTTTCAGCAGTCTGTTCGAACGCGAACGACTGGGGTCGACCGCGCTTGGTTGCGGGATCGCCATTCCGCACGGCCGGATCAAGGGCTTGAAGCATGCGTGCGGCGCGTTTTATCGCCTGCAAACGCCACTTGAATTCGATGCGCCCGACAGCCAGCCGGTTTCGATCTGCTTCATTTTGCTGGTTCCCCAAGACGCCAACGAAGAGCATCTGCAAATTCTCGGCGAATTGGCGCAGCTTTTCGGGGACGAAGCCATGCGCGCCCAACTCCTGAAAATCGCCACCCCGGATGATCTGATTGCGCTTTTCAGCGCATGGACCAGCTGAACGCAGCGCGCAGTGCATGGACGAATTCACCCATGTTTCCGTCGAGTCCCTGTTCCACGACATGGCGGAACAGCTTGACCTGAAGTGGATTGCCGGACAAAGCGGCGGGCAGCGCAGCCTGTCCTCGGAAACCATCCAGAAACCGACACTGGCGCTCATCGGCCACCTTAATTTCGTCCACCCCAACCGGGTACAAGTCCTGGGCTGCGCCGAAATGGACTACCTGCGCGGGCTGTCACCCGCCGGCCTGCAATACGCGATCAACCATCTGTTTTCGACCGAACTTGCTGCCATTATTGTTTCCAACGGTGAAACCGTTCCGGCGGCGTTACACGACAGCGCAGAAAAAACCGAAACGCCGCTTTTCACCTCGAACCTGGCGAGTCCGGTTCTGATGTCTCATCTAGGGCATTACCTGACACAACGCCTGGCCGAGACCACCTCGATTCATGGAGTGTTTCTCGAAGTACTCGGTACCGGCGTGCTCATCAAGGGTGATGCCGGGGTCGGCAAGAGCGAACTCGCGCTGGAACTCATCACGCGCGGTCACCGCCTGGTTGCCGATGACGTAGTCGATCTGAAACATGTTGCGCCTGAGATCCTCGAAGGCACCTGTCCGGTGCTGATCCGCGACTTTCTCGAAGTGCGCGGCCTCGGCATCCTGAATATCCGCTTTCTGTTCGGCGAAACGGCGGTCAAACTGCAAAAAAATCTCAAGCTCATCGTCGAACTGGTGCACCCGCAGGAAATCGGCGAAGTCGGACTCAACCGCATCGACATGGTCGCCTCGGCCGAAACCATACTCGGCGTTGCCATCCCCAAGGTGCGCGTTCCGGTTGCCGCAGGCCGCAACCTCGCCGTGCTGGTAGAAGTCGCCGTGCGCAACAACATTCTTAAAAGCCGGGGCATCAATCCGGTCGAGCAGTTCATCAAGCGCCAGCAGGCCGCGATCGACGAGGCAAGCTAAGTGCAAATTGTTCTGGTGTCCGGCTTGTCCGGTTCGGGTAAAAGCATCGCCATCGCGATGCTGGAAGACATCGGCTTTTACTGCGTCGACAACCTGCCGCTGGCCATGTTGCCCGCGCTGGTCGAATACCTGACCAGCGAAGGACACTCCCGCATTGCCATCGCCATCGATGCCCGCAGCGGTGCCAGCTTTGCCCAGTTGCCGCAGATTTCCGCCATGCTGCGCGAACAGGGCGCCGACCTGCGGATCATCTTTCTCGAAGCGAAAACCCTGTCTCTGGTCAAACGCTTTTCCGAAACCCGGCGTCGCCACCCGCTCTCCAGTGATAGCGTCTCGCTGCAGGAAGCCATCCAGCTCGAGCGCGAAACGCTCGCCGACATCGCGCCGCTGGGAAACCGCATCGATACCAGCGACCTGTCCCCCTCGGCGCTGCGGCTTTGGATCAAGGATCTGATCGGGCAGGACCGTTCGCGCATCACCCTGCTGTTCGAGTCGTTTGGTTTCAAGCACGGCATCCCGCTCGATGCCGACATGGTGTTCGACGTACGCTGCCTGCCCAATCCGCATTACGTCACAGAACTGCGCCCACTGACGGGCTGCGACCAGCCGATCAAGGACTACCTTGAAGCCAGCCCCGATGCCATGGCGCTGTTGACCGACATCCGCGCGTTTGTTGAAAACTGGCTGCCCTGCTTCATTCGCGATCACCGCGCCTACCTTACGGTGGCGATCGGCTGCACGGGTGGCCAGCATCGCAGCGTGTATTTCGCCGAAACGCTGGCAGCCGCCTTCCGTGAACGCGAGCAGGTGCTGGTGCGGCACCGCGAACTGGCCTGATGCCGCCATGCCTGATACGCAATCAAGCCTGCTGCGCCCGGGAACCCGATTTCGCATCGGCGACATCGGCGTGTTGCTGGCAGGTACAGCTTGCGTTGCCGGGCTGACGCTGTGGTCGTGGGGCGGCTCGCAGGGCGATACCGCCGTCATCCGTGCCGCCGGGCAGATAGTCGAAACTAGCGCCCTCACCCGCGCGAAAACCTTCTCCATCCGCGGCCCGCTCGGCATCACCCAGGTCGAAATCCAGCCCGGCCGCGCCCGCGTAGCCGCTGACCCGTCGCCACGCCAGATCTGCGTCAAACAGGGCTGGCTCACCCAATCCGGGCAGGCGGCGCTGTGTCTGCCCAACCAGGTTAGTCTCGAGATCCGTGGCCGCGCCGCTGCCTATGACACGCTCGGTTATTGAACTGCCGGTCCACGCCGACGATCGTCGCATTGCCCGCCTCGCCGCGCTGGCAATCGGCTTGACCCTGGCCGAAGCCGCTCTTCCCAGCCCCATCCCCGGCGTCAAGCCCGGACTGGCCAATATCGTCATCCTGCTGGTGCTGCTGCAACACGGCTGGCGCGCAGCAGCCTGGGTGTCCGCCCTGCGTGTGCTGGCCGGCGGCTTGCTGTTCGGCAGTCTGTTTGCGCCGGGCTTCTGGCTATCGGCCGCCGGTGCGCTCGCCAGCCTGCTGGTACTGGCATTGGCACGTCATCTGCCTCAGGCCTTTTTTGGCCCGGTCAGCCTGTCCGTGCTGGCGGCGTTCGGCCACATCGGCGGGCAACTCGCACTGGCTGGGTGGTGGCTGTTACCGGGCACCGCACTCATCAAGTTGCTGCCCGTGTTCGCCGCGGCCGCGCTGATTTTTGGCGCGGTAAACGGCGTGATCGTCATGCGCGTGCTTGCTGCCTCCACATCAGACAGGCGACAATCCGCGCCATGCCTATTTCCCTGAACACCGTCACCCTCGCTCTGTCCGGCGCATCCGGCATGGCCTATGGCCTGCGTCTGCTGGAATGCCTGCTGGCTGCCGACATCGACGTCAACCTGCTGGTATCGCACGCGGCCCATCTGGTCACCAAACAGGAACTCGGCGTGGCGTTGCCCGCACGCGCCAGCGATCTCGAACACCAATTGTCAGACAGCCTCAACACGCGCGACGGCCAGCTGCGCGTGTATGGCCGCGAAGACTGGAATGCCCCGGTCGCCTCGGGATCCAATCCGGCCGATGCCATGGTGATCTGCCCCTGCTCGATGGGCACGCTCGCAGCGATTGCCCATGGCACGTCGGACAACCTGATCGAGCGCGCCGCCGATGTGATGCTGAAAGAACACAAGCAGCTGATTCTGGTGCCGCGCGAAGCGCCGTTTTCCACCCTGCATCTGGAAAACATGCTGAAGCTGTCGCGCATGAATGCCGTGATCCTGCCGGCCAATCCCGGTTTTTATCACCGGCCGCAAAGCGTCGAGGACATCATCGATTTCATCGTTGCACGCATCCTCGACCAGCTCGGCATCGAGCATGCACTGATGGCGCGCTGGGGTGACGAGCGGTGAGCACCGGCATTGAGCGCACTGTGTTGCCGCTTTTCCCGCTCAATGCAATCGTGTTCCCCGGTGGCCGGCTGCCGCTGCGCGTTTTTGAGCAGCGCTATCTCGACATGGTCAAACACGCCATCGCCGACAACACCCCGTTCGGAATCTGCGCCATTCGCGACGGCGCCGAAGTTGGCGCACCGGCCGTTCCATACACCATCGGCACCCGGGTGTTCATCACCGACTGGGACATGCCGCAAACCGGCATCCTGCACATCGACACCCAGGCGCAGGAACGCTTCGTCATCCGCAGCAGCCATACCGAACCCAATGGCCTGCTTGTCGGCACGGTCGAGCCCGTCAGCGTCGAAGCCGCCACCGCCATCCCTGACGACCTCCTGCTTGCCGCCGAAATCCTGCGCCATATCGTCAACGAATATGGCGAGTCGCATTTCCCCGCGCCGCACGACTTCGACAATGCCGTGTGGGTTGGCTACCGCCTGTCCGAAGTGCTGCCGCTCAAGCTCGGCACCAAACAAGACTTGCTGGAAATGAACGACAGCGTGAAACGCCTGCGCATCCTCAGCGAAATCCTTAAGAAGCAGATCAATTGATGGCGCGCTTTTATCCCGCACTCGATGCGAAGCACCGCGCCTTCATCGCCGCGCAAAAACTGTTTTTCACTGCCAGCGGCACTCCCGGAAGCCGCATCAATCTCTCACCAAAAGGCATGGACAGCCTGCGCGTGATCGATGACCAGCACATTGCTTACCTTGACCTCACGGGCAGCGGCAACGAAACCGCCGCCCATCTGAAGCACGATGGCCGCATGACCATGATGTGGTGCAGCTTCGATGCCGACCCGCTGATTTTGCGGGTGTACGGGCGCGGTCGTGCGGTGCGGCGGCAAGATGCCGAATGGGACGGGCTGCACCGCCACTTTTCGCCCCTGCCCGGTGAGCGTCAGCTGATAGTTCTGGATATCGAATCGGTGCAAACCTCGTGCGGCTACGCCGTGCCGTTATATACCTACGCGGGCGAACGCGACACGCTGGCGCGCTGGGCTGAAAAGAAAGGTACAGTCGGTTTGCTGGATTACTGGCGCGATAAAAACCAGCTCAGCATCGACGGCCTGACAACCGACTTACTGGAGAATACCTGATGAAACGTACGCTGATTCCCCTGGTGATGTGCCTGTCCGCTTGCGATGTCAGCCCGCCACCCCAGCCGCAAACCGAGCGTCCACCCAATCCGGTGTTTGAAACGCAGATCCAGGCAATGAAAAAAGCCCAGGCAGTCGAAGGGCACGTGCTGGATGCAGCTGAAGCGCAACGCAAACAGGTGGAAGAAGCGACTCAATGAAAGGGATAGTTCGACTTAAACACGACGGGTTCGCACTGGAAATGTCGGGTTTCTTTACACGCCAACCCGGGAAGGAAAGCCAACACCTATAAATAACAACCACTTGCTATTCTGGAACGGCTATTGCTTGAGGTTCATCCGGATATTTGTAGTGACCTGTTTCAATCCAACAAGCTGTAGATTTTGAGGAGACAATTAATGAAATTGAATGCACTGGCCCTGGCGGCCGGCTTGGTGATGTCGAGCGCAGCCTCGGCAACGATAAACCTGAATCTTGTCGATGGCACGAACCTGGGCAATTTCGGGGCCCCGACAACGTGGAGTGAAAGCTTCGCGGTTTCGGTAGCCGGGACGATCGACCACAGCCTTTCCTTCAACATCACGACCCCGCTCTATGCGGGTTCTGGCGTGTCGGATATTCCCCTGTCATTCTTCACGGTCGTATTCAAAGACATTACAGGGTTGAGCGCCGATATTTACAAGAATGTCGGCAGCACCAGCACGCTCTATACGACCTTTGTGCAAAATGGCGATCCGGACCATTTGATTCTCCCCGCTAATTCGTTCTTTGATGTCGGCAACTACACCCTCAAGGTCGGCGGCATCAGTGCCGGCACGGCTGGCGCGTTCTATTCCGTCGCTGCCGTAACCGTCCCGGTTCCCGAACCCGAAACCTGGGCCATGCTGCTCGCCGGTCTCGGTCTGGTCGGTCTGCAACTGCGCCGCAAAGCCGCTGCGCTGGTATAAGCCACGACCAATCGAGTCGGAATTTCTTACACTTCACACGCCGACTGAGTCGGCGTTTTTTGTTTCCGCTACATTTCCGGCAATCGCGCCGGCTGCCGCAACGCCGGCGTCCGCCAGCAGGCGCTGCACCACCGCGCCCGCCAGCATCAGGCCGAACAGCGGCGGCATGTAGCTGATGGTGCCGTTCACCGCGCGCGCGCGGCCGCGCCCTTCCACCGGCTGCGGCGGCAACGGGGCACGGCCAGGCTCATCCGAAAACACCGTCAGCACACCTTTGGGTATCCCGCGTTTGCGCAACCGCTTGCGCATGACCGAAGCCAGCGGGCACATGCTGGTTTTCGAGATATCGGCAAGCTGGATCCGGCCGGGATCGAGCTTGTTGCCGGCCCCCATGCTCGACGCCACGCGCAAGCCGCGCTCGAAGCTGCTGGCCACCAGCGCAACCTTGCAGTTGAGCGAATCGATGCAGTCGATCACGTAATCGACATCGGCCGGCACGATGTCGGCCACGGTTTCGGGCACCAGAAACTCGCAGATCACCGTGAGTTCGCATGCCGGGTTGATGTCACGGATACGCGCCGCCATCAGCTCGGCTTTCGACTGACCCACGGTCGACAGCAGCGCGGGCAACTGGCGATTGATGTTCGAGATGGCGACCACATCGTGGTCGATGAGGGTCAGCCGCCCCACCCCCGCACGCGCCAGCGCCTCGGCGCAATAGGAACCGACGCCGCCGAGTCCTGCCACCAGGACGTGCGCGTGCGCCAATCGCGCCTGCTCGCTGGCGTCCAGCAGAATCCGGGTACGTTCAAATTGCGGCAGCTGGGCGGCGTCCATCGGCTAAAATTCCTTCATGGTTAAATGGCTGGTCACACTGGTTCTGGCGTTGGTGATACTCGGTCTGCTCACGCCGTGGCTCAATCGCCTGGGGCTGGGTCGTTTGCCCGGCGACCTGCAGATCAAACGCAAGCGTGGCGCATTTTACTTCCCCTTCACCAGCGTCATTCTCATGTCGCTGCTGCTTTCCTTCCTTGCTTATCTATTGGGTCGATGAACAAAGCTTTTGTTAAAGAATCCGATGCGGCGGAAGATGACGAAGAAGCGCTCATCGCGCCCGCCCTGCCTGCCGGTTCCAAGAATTACATGACGCCCGCAGGCTACGCGTGGCTCGATGCCGAATTCAATGAATTGTGGAAGGTCGAGCGCCCGAAACTGGTGGAGACGATTTACTGGGCGGCCAGCAATGGCGACCGCTCGGAAAACGGCGACTACATCTATGGCAAAAAACGCCTGCGTGAAATCGACCGCCGCATCCGTTTCCTGTCCAAACGCCTGGAACACGCCGAGGTGGTCGACCCGGCGACCCGCGAAGGCACCGACCAGGTGTTTTTCGGCGCCACCGTCACCGTCGCCAATCAGGACGGCAGCGAATCCACCTACGCCATCGTCGGCACCGATGAAACCGATGCCGGACGCGGTCACATTGCCTGGATTTCGCCGATGGCGCGCGCGCTACTGAAAGCGCGTGAAGGCGACACCGTCAGCGTGCAGACGCCGGACGGACGGCGCGAAGTGGAAATCATCGAAGTGCGGTATCAGACAATCGTCTGATACGTGTTCAAACCAGCCAGGCGATCGTCTGATACGTGTTCAACCCGCCAGGCGATAGCCTGAGAAGGCTTAATTCAGCACACTGGCCAGCAGCCGCCGATAGCGGCTTACCAGCTCACCGCCGCCCAGCAGATTGAACACCGACAACAGCGTCTTGCGCCCGATATCGTCCTGGAAGGCGCGATCACGACGAACGATTTCCAGCAACTGCTCCATGCCGTCCTCGTAGCGCTGCCCGGCAATCGCCAGATTGGCCAGCGCGAGCCGGGCGTCGAGATCATTGCCGTCGGCGGCGATGCGCGTCTGCAACGCCCCCTCGTCAGCGTCTGCCGCCGCCATGAATTGCAGCCGCGCCTTGAGTTGCGCCACGCGCGGATCGGCGTCGTCCGGCACGCTGCCGAGCAAACGCTGTGCCTCGTCGGCTTCGTTCAGGTCGAGCATGATCTCGGCAGCGTCGAGACGCACGCCGATGTGCGATGGATCGAGCTTTGACGCTTCGGCCAGCAGCTGCAGTGCCGCGCCATGATCGCCCGCCGTGTGCGCCGCTGCGGCCTGTGCACGCAGGTCCTCGGCCGGGCCGGGAACCAGCCGATCCAGAAATGCACGTACCTCGGCCTCCGGCAGCGCGCCGGAAAACTCATCAACCATTTCGCCGTTGACGAACGCCTTGACCGCAGGGATCCCACGCACGCCGTACTGCTGCGACAACACCTGGTTGTCGTCGGCATTGACCTTGGCGAGGCGGAACTTGCCGCCATACTCGGCGGCGAGCTTTTCGAGGATGGGCTTCAGCGACTTGCAGGGGCCGCACCACGGCGCCCAGAAATCGACCACGACTGGACGGATGTGCGATTCGTCGAGGACGGCGACCTGGAAGTCGGCCAAATTAGCATCAAGATCAAAATCAGACATGGCTGTCCTCCCTCAAATCTGTCGCGCCAGTTCCGCCGCCACGCCAATGTAGCTTGCTGGCGTCATCAACTTCAGGCGCGACTTCTCGGCATCGGGAATGCTCAACCCATCGATGAAACCATGCAAGGCATCCTGCGTGATGCCGCCTTTGCCGCGCGTGAGTTCTTTCAATTGTTCGTAGGGATTGGCAATGCCGTAACGCCGCATCACGGTCTGGACCGGCTCGGCGAGCACGTCCCAGCTGGTATCGAGATCAGCGGCGAGTGCAGCCGGATTGGCTTCGAGTTTGCTGAGACCACGAAGGCAAGACTCGTAAGCCAACAGGCTGTAGCCAAAGCCGACGCCCATGTTGCGCAGCACGGTGGAATCGGTGAGGTCGCGCTGCCAGCGCGAGATCGGCAGCTTTTCGGCCAGATGACGCAGCATGGCATTGGCCAGCCCAAGGTTGCCTTCGCTATTTTCGAAGTCGATGGGATTGACCTTGTGCGGCATGGTGCTGGAGCCGACCTCGCCTGCCTTGACCTTCTGCTTGAAGTAGCCGAGCGAGATGTAGCCCCACACGTCGCGGTTCAAGTCGATAAGAATGGTGTTGGTGCGGGCAATGGCGTCGAACAGTTCGGCCATGGCATCGTGCGGCTCGATCTGGATGGTGTAGGGGTTGAAGCTCAGGCCCAGATCCATGACGAAGCTGCGCGCGAAGCTTTCCCAGTCCAGTTCGGGATAAGCGGACACATGCGCGTTGTAATTGCCGACAGCGCCGTTGATCTTGCCGAGGATATCGATGTCACCCAGCGTGATGTAGGCACGGCGCAGGCGGAAAACAACGTTGGCGATTTCCTTGCCGACGGTGGTGGGCGATGCGGGCTGGCCGTGAGTGCGCGACAGCATCGGCAGATCAGCGTGTTCGTGCGCCAGATCGGTGAGACGCGCAATGACCTTTTCCAGCGCGGGCAGCAGCACACCGTCACGCGCGCCTTTGAGCATCAGGCCGTGCGAGAGGTTGTTGATGTCTTCCGAGGTGCAGGCGAAGTGAATAAACTCGGACACGGCCGCGATTTCGGTGTTGCCCTGGGTCCTTTCCTTGAGGAAATACTCGACCGCCTTCACATCGTGATTGGTTGTCGCCTCGATCGCCTTGACACGTTCGGCATCCGCCACCGAGAAGGTGTCGGCGATGCCATCGAGCAAGCCAATGGCCGCTTCGGAAAACGCAGGGACTTCAGCGATGGCGGTTTCAGCCGCCAGCGCCTTCAGCCATTCAATCTCGACAATGACGCGGTATTTGATCAGCGCATATTCGCTGAAAAAATCGCGCAGGCTTGCGGTCTTGCTGCCGTAGCGGCCATCCAGCGGCGACAAGGCGGTGAGTGCAGTGAGTTCCATCGTGTTGTCCGGTATTGGTTATTAGATTGGTTAAACAGTGCGCCTGCGCGTCACGTTAAACGGTGCGCCTGTCGCGCACGGCCTGCGCCAGCGTGCCGCTGTCGACATACTCCAGCTCGCCGCCAACCGGAACGCCACGCGCCAGCCGGCTGACCTTGATGCCGCGCGCTTTCAGCAGTTCGCCGATGGTGTGCGCGGTGGCCTCGCCTTCCGGGGTGAAGTTGGTGGCGAGCAACACTTCCTCGACCACGCCGTCGAGCGCGCGGGCGATCAGGCGGTCGAGATGGATCTCGCGCGGACCGATGCCGTCGAGCGGGCTCAGGCGTCCCATCAGCACAAAGTAAAGGCCGTTGTAGCTTTGGGTGGCTTCCATCATGTTGAAGTCGGCGGGCATTTCAACCACAGCCAGTTGCCGTTTGTCGCGGCGCGGGCTCAAGCAGACCTCACACACCTCGGCTTCGGAAAAATTGTTGCACAGGCGGCAATGATGCAGATGCGTCAGCGCATGGTTGAGCGCACCCGCCAGTGATTCAGCGCCGCGCCGGTCGCGCTGCAACAGGTGATACGCCATGCGTGCGGCAGACTTGGGGCCCACGCCGGGCAGCACGCGCAGCGCGCCAATCAGGTTTTCCAGCGCGGCGGGTTGCATCTCGGTGGGTGCTCAGAAAGGCAGTTTCATCCCGGGCGGAATTGGCAGCCCGGCGGTGACGCTGCCCATTTTTTCCTGCACGGTGGACTCGACCTTGCGCACTGCGTCGTTCATGGCGGCGGCGACCAGGTCTTCCAGCATCTCCTTGTCATCGCCCATCAGGCTGGGGTCGATGGTGACGCGGCGCACGTCGTATTTGCAGGTCATCGTGACCTTGACCATGCCTGCGCCGCTTTGCCCTTCGATTTCGATTTCAGCCAGCTTGGCCTGCATTTTGGCCATGTTTTCCTGCACTTGCTGAACCTGCTTCATCATGTTGCCGATGCCGCCCTTCATCATGTTGATTCTCCTAAGGGTTGAATGGTTGAGGCGTCGATCTGGCCGCCAAACTGCTCGACCAGTTCACGCACAAATGGATCGGATTCGATGGCCGCCACGGCTTCAGCCTGACGTTCATCCTTGATACGGGTGCGTACCTGCTGCGGTGTCTTTTCAACCGCCGCGCCCAGCTCGATAGCCACGGTGAGGGCTGGGCCAAACTTGTCGCGCAAGGCCGCCACCAGCTTGTCCTGATAGGTGCGGTCGAGCAGATGTTTATGCGCTTCGGCGACGCGCAGCTTTACCGAGTCGTCCGACTGCGCCACCAACTCGCAATGATCGGCCAGCATTTTCGCCATGCCGCCGAGGCGCAATGACGCGACGACGGCGAGCCAGTCCCAGGCGCCATGGGGCGTCGGTTCGCTGGCGGTCCATGCGGATACGGGCGGGGTAGCGGCGGCCGGCTCCGGGGCAACAGGTGCGGCAATGACTAGAGCGGGGGTAATTGGCTCAGGCTCAGTGGCTGGGGCTGCCACCGCTATCGGCTGCGGCACGGACAATGCAGCAGGCGGCGCAGACTCGACCCTGGGTAGGGGTGTCGCCACCCGCGCCGGCGCCGGCCGTTCCAGTGGCGCACGGTTCCCCGCACCCGGCGCAAACGCCAGCATCCGCAGCAGCGTCATGCAAAACCCCGACATCTCATCCGGCGCATACGGCAAATCACGGCGGCCATTCAGCGCAATCTGGTAATACAGCTGCACGGTCTCGGCATTGAGCTGGCTCGCCGCCATCTGCATCCGTTCATCCTCAAAGCCGGCTTCCAGCGTGCCGTTTTTGATTGAATCGGGCGCATGCAACATCAAGGCCAGTTGTGTCAGCAGGCTGCCCATGTCCTGTAGCGCCGCATCGAACGCCATGCCACCCTCGGCAAGTTGCTGCACCTGCTGCATCAGCCCATCGGCGTCGTTCGCCGCCAACGCATCGAGCAGGTCAAACAGATAATCGCGGCGCACCGTGCCGAGCATCGCCTCGACACCCGCCGCTTCGATGGCGCCGCCACCGTAGGCGATCGCCTGATCGGTCAGCGAGAGCGCGTCGCGCATCGACCCTGCCGCGGCGCGCGCCAGCAGATTCAACGCCGCCGGCTCGGCGTGGACGTTTTCATCGGCCAGCACCGCGGCCAGATGCTGCGCCACCAACGCGGGCGGCATCGGCTTCAGATTGAACTGCAGGCAGCGCGACAGCACCGTCACCGGAATTTTTTGCGGGTCGGTGGTGGCGAGAATGAATTTGACGTGTGCGGGCGGCTCTTCCAGCGTTTTCAGCATCGAGTTGAACGCCGGTTTCGACAGCATGTGCACTTCGTCGATGATGTAGACCTTGTAGCGCCCCACCGTTGGCGCGTATTGCGCGTTGTCGAGCACTTCGCGCATGTTGTCGACGCCGGTGTTCGACGCCGCGTCGAGTTCCAGCAGGTCGACGAAGCGCCCGGCGTCGATCTGGGTACAGGCCGAGCACACGCCGCATGGCGTGGCGGTGACACCGGTTTCGCAGTTCAGGCACTTGGCCAGAATCCGCGCCAGCGTGGTCTTGCCCACCCCGCGCGTACCGGTCAGCAGATAGGCGTGATGCAGCCGCCCCTGCGTCAGCGCGTTGGAGAGCGCGCGCACCACATGTTCCTGCCCCTTGAGATCGGCAAACACGCGCGGCCGCCACTTGCGCGCCAGCGCCAGTGCGGGAGAAGCAGATTCGCCGAAGAGATCAGTCATGGTGAGGGGCTAGGGGTCAGCGGCCAGGATTCAGAGGTCAGGAAAAAGCGGTTTTTCAACGGTTTTCGCTTGCGCAAGCATCACATCCTGATCCCTGAATCCTGCCCCCTGAATCCTGAAAAAAAGTGGCGAGCCTGACCCCGGCACTGGCATCGCTCGCTGGGGCTGCTTCCTTCCGGACCTGACCCGATTCACGAACTAGCCATGCGGGGAGACCCGCCTCGAGCATTTTAACGCAGATGCGCGGCGCGCCCTATAGAAAAACCGGCAAAGCCATGCCGAATCGGTGCTTTGACGCGCAATCGGGCCAAAGCCACCTTGCTGCGGGCAATTTATTCCTCATCCGCCGGCACCGCCAGCCGGCGCTTTTTCACCGCATCCGCCAGCATGCGCAGCAGCGGGATCGTGTCGTCCCAGCCGATACAGGCGTCCGTGATGGATTGTGCATAGGCCAGCGGCTGGCCGGGAACGAGATCCTGCCGTCCCGCAGTCAGATGGCTTTCGATCATCATGCCAATGATGCGGGTATCCCCACCTGCCACTTGCGCGGCGACATCGGCACCGACGTCGATCTGGCGCTGGTACTGCTTGCTGGCGTTGGCGTGGGAAAAATCGATCATCACCTGCGGGCGCAAGCCTGCGGCAGCGAGTTCCTGGCAGGCCGCCTCGACGTTGGCGGTATCGTAGTTCGGCGTTTTGCCGCCACGCAGGATCACATGGGTGTCTTCATTGCCGGAAGTGCTGAACACGCCGACATGGCCCGATTTGGTGATGGAAATGAAATGGTGGCGCGCGGCCGCGGCCTTGATCGCATCAGCCGCGATGCGCAGGCTTCCATCAGTGCCGTTCTTGAAACCCACCGGGCACGACAGGCCGGACGCCAGCTGCCGATGCGACTGCGATTCGGTGGTGCGCGCGCCAATCGCGCCCCAACTCACCAGGTCGGCGATGTATTGCGGCGAAATCAGGTCGAGAAACTCGGTAGCGCAGGGCAGGCCGATTTTGTTGATTTCAAGCAGGAGCTTGCGCGCCAGGCGCAGGCCTTCGTTGATGTCGTGGCTTTCGTCCAGATGCGGATCGTTGATGAGTCCTTTCCAGCCCACGGTAGTGCGGGGCTTTTCGAAGTACACGCGCATGACGATGATGATTTCGTGCGCCAGCTCATCGGCCAGCGGCTTCAGCTTTTTCGCGTAATCGATTGCCGCAGCCGGATCGTGGATCGAGCAGGGCCCGACGACGATGAACAGGCGGTCATCCGCGCCACGCAGCACGTCGTGAATGGCACTGCGCGCGCGCGTCACGTGCGCCAGCACGGTTTCGTTGGCGCGGAGTTCCCGCATGATCTGCATCGGGGCGAGCAGTTCGCCGCTTTGCTCGATACGGGTGTCGTCGGTGCGGGTGGTCGTCATGGTGTGGCTCCTGGGTTTATGCAGCGGCGGCTTAAACAAAAAACCGCCAGCGGGCTGGCGGTTTCGTTAAGCAAGCTGACCAGCTCAGCGCCTCCCGACCGCCTTGGGCGAGGGATAAAAGCAGCTAAAAAAGGACAGCGTGGCCGGGGTCATGCGCGCCAGTCTATCAAAACCCGCCGACCTGCGACAACCGCAGGCGCATGTCACGTTATCGGCGCCCCATCAAACCCAGGCGCCCCACCCTATAATCGAGGCAAAATCAAGCGAAGCAGAGGGAATGATGAACAACGAGATTGACAGCCGGCACGCCGGCCAGGACTTGCGGCGCGACAAGCGTTTTCAGGTATCCCAAGCGGCCATCATCACGCAAGCCGGGTATCCCGAAATCGCCTGCGAGATTCGCGATTTTTGCGTGGGCGGGCTTTTCCTCAAATTCACCAATCCGGAGGTGGCCATCGCGGCGCTGGCCAAACGCGCCAATGCCGAAGTGGAAATTGTCTTCACCTCGGCGTCAAGCAACGCCACGCTCAACTTCCAGGTGCCCGCGCTGCTTAAACGGCTGAGTCCACTCGGCGTCGGCGTCGCCTTCATCCGCCAGCCGCTCGACGCGCTGCGCGCGCTGCAGAAGCTGCGGATGGCGAGTCACCGGCAGAAACTCGCTGCGTTGCCCACCTCGGAAGCCTTCCCTCATCTGCGTCAAGCCAGCACCACGCTATTGAACGAAACCTTGCTGCAGGCCCACGACCAGATGATGCGTGCGCTGGGCGACAAACTCGGCGCGGCGGCATTACTGGCGACCGGCATTGTCGAGCACAGCGGATTATTGAGCGCGATGCACGAATTCAACCAGCATGCCGCGATGGTGCAAACCCGCTTTGTGCAGCAGGTAATGGACGCGCTGAAACAGAATCAAACCCATCAGGCCCAGATCAAATCAAGTACCAACGAAGGCGGCCTGGCCCTGGTAGACGAGCTGGATTTTGAAGACTGGCTCGCCACGTCCACAGATGCCCACAAGCTGGAAGAGCAGTTCCACGAGCAACTGGCCGATATCGAACCGCGCATCGGCCAGTTATTCGGCTTTGCCTGTGACCACAACACCAATCCGTTCGGCCCTAGTGTCATCGGCCATGCTTTCCGCAACGCGGTGCAGGATGTTCCGGTATCGGCGCGCGCTCGGCAGGTCGCCTATGCCACCTTGCGCGACGTGTTGTCCGACCAGCTCGCCCCCCTGTATTCGGAATTGCTGGCGATGCTTCCGGTTTCGCAGGTGGAAACCCAGTCACAGCACGCCACCCCGACAGCGCCCCCGACGCCTGCCAAACCCCACCAGGCTTCGCCCGATCAAGCGGATGCAAGTCTGGCCGGCACCCCGCCCCCAAAGGGCGCACTCAGCCGCCTGACCAGCTCCCTGATGGATTTTTTTCAGCGCAATCAGGGCGCCCAGGGCAACCCGAGCAACGTGGCACCCGGCGCCCCGATGCCCTCCGGCGCACCGGCTTCGCAGACGAACCAAGGTGGCTACGCGCAGCCAGCCGGATCGGGCGGCAGTCAAGCAATGCAGATGGGCGTTCCCGGCGTGGCGCATTCGCCGGTATTGCAGCGGCTGGCGGCAGCGGGTGCCTTGCCGCCAGCGGTTACTCAGGAGATGCAACGTTCGGTCGACATGTTCGGCGCGCTGTTCGACACCATGCACGCCGAAAAAACCGTCAGCGAAGGAATGCGGCCGTTTTTCCAGCAGCTTGAAACCAGCCTCGTCAAGCTGGCCATGTCCGACCCGCAGTTTCTCAACTCGCCCAGCCATCCCGCGCACAAAGTGTTGAACACGCTCGACCGCATCAGCATGGTGGCGGGCGACGATGGAAAAATCGGCGATGCGCGTCTGATGCGGCTGATGAGCCGCTGGACCGACCGCATCAATGCCGAAGCCGACAAAAACCCGGGCGTGTTCGAAGAGGCGCGCACCCAGCTCGAACGCGTGGTCAAGCCACTGTTGAGCGAACGCGCCGCACGCGTATTCCGTTTGCAGGAAATGTGCGAAGGCCGCCAGAACGCCGAGATCGTCAAGCAGCGCATCCTGCGCGAACTGCTGGCACGGCTGGACACCCAGCCGGTGCCCAACGCCGTGATCGAATTGCTGAACGGTGGCTGGCGCAATGTGTTGTTCATTGCGGAAATGCGCCACGGGATCGACAGCGATGAAGCGCGCGAAGCCTGGCAGGTGTTGCGGCAATTATGTGGCTGGCTGGACCCGGATCTCGCCGAGCCGCCGACGGCCACCGATGTTCAGGCCCTGCTACAGCGTATCGATCAGGAACTCACTCAGGTTTGCGCCGACAAATTCGCGCAGGATCGCATCGTCGACCAGCTTGCATCCGCGCTGTTCGAAACCGACAAATCGCAGCACCCGCGCACCGCGATTGCCGCCCGCCTGATCGACGCCGCCAGCGAGCCGCTCAGCGAAGCCCAGGACAACCTGGCCGAGCGCCTGCGCGTTGGCGACTGGTTGCAATTCAAGTCGCAGGACACGCCGCTCAACCTGATCTGGATCGGCAACCAGCCGCCGGTGTACGTGTTCGCCAACTATCGCGGCATCAAAAAACTCGACCTCAAGCGACCCGAGTTGCTGCAAACGCTGGAAGAAGGCGACGCGCAATGGACCGAAGACCTCGAGTTGCCGCTGATGGATCGCTCCTACAGCGCGATGATCCAGAAAATGCAGCGCGACCTGCTGTGGCAGGCCTCGCACGATTCCGCCACGGGCCTGGCCAACCGCAAGAGCTTCTTCCGCGCAATCCGTCGCGCCTGGCTGCGCAGCCAGACAACCGCGGGCGGCTATGCCGTCGGCGTCATCCAGCTCGACATCCACAACCCGGCGGGCGAGGCAGTGGGAAGTGAAACGCGCATCCCCATCCTGCGCGATCTCGCCCAACTGCTGCCGACCCTGCTGCCTGCCAGCGCCCAACTGGCGCGCGCCGGCGAATCCGGTCTGGCATTCTGGATCGAGGCCGCCGACGGCGAAGCTGCCCAGGCCCAGGCCGAAACGCTATTGAGCGCGCTGACCGCCCAGCCGCAGGAAATCAACGGCACGCGCTACCGCGTGCAAATGGCGGCAGGGTTGATGTGGGCCAGCGACTGCCTCAGTCCGGAAACCTATTACGACAATGCCAACGCTGCCAGCGCCCGCGCCCGCGAATCGGGGCAGGCGGTGGTGCTGTACAGCAGTGAAGTCAATGACAGCGGCGTGCTGGCGCTGGCGCAGTGGGCGCACGAACTCACTGCCATCCTCGCCAACAACCAGCTCAGCCTCAACTGCCAGCCAGTGGTGGCCGCAGCCGATGCCGCGCGCACCCCGCTGTATTACGAAGTGCTGCTGCACCCCACCGCGCATGACGAACGCGCCATCGCCACGGGCGACCTGATCGACGTCGCCGCACGCCTGCAACGCATCACCGAGATTGACCGCTGGGTGGTGAAAACCGTCCTGCGCTGGATGCGCGACCACCCTGAAAAGGTCGCGTCGATCGGCGGCCTGTCGATCAACCTGTCCGGCCAGTCAGTCACCAATCCGCTGTTCCTCAAGTTCCTGCTGGCCGAACTGGTGCGCGGCGACCTGCCCGGCAACAAGCTTATTTTCGAAATCAGCGAAGCCGATGCCGTCGAAGGCCATGCCCAGACCCAGCTGTTCATGCGCCAACTTCAGCGTCACGGCTGCCGTTTCACCCTCGACGACTTCGGCATCGGCAGCAGCTCCTACACCAGCCTGAAGAGCATGAAGCTCGACTACCTGAAAATCGACCGCACCCTGGTACGCGAAATTGGCACCAGCATGATCGACGAAGCCCTCGTGCGATCCATCCTGGAAACCGGCAGCTTCCTCGGCATCAAGACCGTGGCGGGTTTCATCGAAGACCCAGACTTCCTCGCCACGCTGGTCGAAATGGGGGTCGATTGCGTGCAGGGGTATTTCATCGGCGAACCGCGCCCACTCGACAGTCTGGAATGAGCACAGGAGCAACCCGCGAAGCGCCTCCGCACGAGAAATGCCGCTTGGCGGTTTTTTCCTCCATGTACCGTTCCACTGGCAAAACAATGAGAAGCAAGACGCCTCGCCTTCGTGGTTATGCTCTGTTCGCCCTGATGTGGCTGCTGTTTAGTCCGACGAGCGCGTTTGCCGAGAAGGTCAATATCCTGGTTGTGGCCATCCACGGCGTAGAGATTGGCAAACAGGAGTGGCAGCCCACATTTGAGTACCTGCAGGCAGCCTTGCCGCAGCACGAGTTCCACCTGATCCTGGTCTCCCCTTTCGACCTTGAGCGCATCAATGCGCTGGTGGCGCGACAGGAAATCGATTTTGTGATCACCCAGCCAGCCATCTATGTGTCACTTGAACGCAACTTTGGCGTATCCCGCATCCTGACGATGGTTCAAAAAGGCGGATTCTCAGAATTCGGTTCAGCCATCATCACACGGGCAGACAGTGGGATCCACACCATCAAGGATCTGCGTGGCAAGACCATCGCGGGTGTCGCCACACTCGGTTTTGGTGGCTGGCTGGTCGGGTACAAGGAAATGCTGGATCACGGATTTGATCCCTATAAAAAAGCCAAAGCGGTCACGTTCCTGGGTACCCAGCCCAAGGAGATACAGGCCGTCCTGAACGGCGAAGTGGATGCCGCAGTCATTCGGACCGGTGCGCTGGAAAGCCATGCAACAGAGTGGAAGATCAACCTTGATGATTTTCGCATCCTGGCACCCAAAACCTACCCCGGCTTTCCCTTCAAGGTCAGCACCCCGCTTTATCCTGAATGGGCATTTGCCAAAACCCACCAAGCCTCGAATGAACTGAGCAAATCGGTTGCATTGGCCCTGTTGTCACTTGGCAGCAACAGTGAGGTTGCCGCACAAGCCGGTTTTCAGGAGTGGACGTTTCCTTACGACTACCAACCGGTTCACGATCTGCTGAAAACCTTGCGGGCGGGTCCTTATGAAAATTACGGCAAAGTCAGCATGCGTGACTTCGCCGATCAGCACATCCCCGAAGTCGTTTTATTTCTGGCATTGGCATGCATCATCCTCCTCATGACAGCCGCAATCTATCGCTCCAACCGCATCCTTTCCAAGGAAAAAGAGGATAAGGAAAAAGCCTATGAGGTGATGAAACAGATGGCGACCCATGACAGCTTGACGGGACTGTGCAACCGCTTGCTGTTCATGGAGTTGCTGGAACAGATGATTCATGGCGCCAGGCGCAAGGGGGCATCCATTGCGATCCTGTTCATTGATCTTGACGGGTTTAAAGAGATCAATGATCGTTATGGCCACAATTACGGCGATGATGTTCTCTGTCAGGTTGGCAACACCCTGAAAGAAGTCACACGGAGTAATGATGCGATTGCCCGCCTGGGCGGGGATGAGTTTATTGTTGCCCTGAGCGACGCCAACGAAATCGAAAACCTGCATGCGTTGGCAGAGCGCATCGTGGAACGCATTGCGCACATCACTTTGCCACATGACGCTGGCATTAAAGTTGGTGCCAGCATGGGGGTCATTTTCGGTGCCCCCGGTCAATACAGCGCAGAAGAGTTGATACAAATAAGCGATAAGTTGATGTATGAAGCCAAGGTGGCTGGAAAAGGACGCTGCATCATCAAGCCGATCCCCCCAAGAGCCTAGACGCTCTCAGGGTTGCCAGACGCACAGCACCCGAAGCGAAACCCGCGCAAATCCCAGCCCGAACAGGGGACGGTGGACATGCTTGATCGGCACTTTAGGTGTTGGCTGCTTGTTGCCCCCCGGACAGCCAAAACCCCACGTCCTTACCCATACAACTGAACCGCGAACCCATCCAGCTCCCAGTCGCGAATCAAATGCCAATCGGCGCTTGCGGCAATCGCGCTGAATTCATCGCGGTGGAATTTGTAGGAGTTCTCGGTGTGCAGCGCTTCACCCAGATTGAAATGAACGCGCTGGCCAGCCACGTTGACGCTTTGCTCGACCAGGCTCACCAAGTGCATTTCGATTCGCCCGGCGGTTGGGTTGTAGCAGGCATAGTGGCGGAACTGGCTGAGGTTGAAGTCGGCGTCGAGTTCGCGATTCAAGCGCGCCAGCAAATTCAGATTGAAAGCGGCGGTGACACCTGCGGCGTCGTTGTAGGCGCGGTGCAGGTAGACGGGGTCTTTTTTGAGATCGAAGCCGATGAGCAACTGGCCCGCTTCGCCCGCCAACTGGCGAAAGCGCGCGAGCAAGGCAGCGGCGTCATCTGGCGCAAAGTTGCCGATGCTGGAGCCCGGGTAATAGACCAGCCGCCGATCTGCCGTGAGGTAAGGCGCGGCGGCTTCCAGATTGTGAATGAAATCCATGCCCAGTGCGGTGACCGCCACCCCGGGGTAGTCGCCTGCAAGCCGCCCGGCGGCGGCGGCAAGCGGCGCACCGGCAATGTCCAGCACCACCAGCTGGCTGGGATGCAACGCACCGAGCAGGGCGCGGACTTTGACGCAGTCACCCGCGCCCGGCTCGATGACGCAATCGACCGCACCGACGGCAGCGGCGACCTCCGGCAAGTGCGCTTCCATCAACGCGTGCTCGGTGCGGCAGAGGACGTATTCGGGCTGCGCGCAAATGGCCTCGAACAGACGGCAACCGGCTTCGTCGTAGAAGTATTTGGGCGGAATGGCCTTGGGCTGCGCCGCCAGTCCCGCGAGCACGTCGGCGCGCAGGTCGCCATCTACCACCGGAAAATCGAAAAACCGGAACACCACTTAGACCGCAACCGTCACGTTCGTCCCCGCATGCAGCCCGCCGATTTCCACCGCGCCGGCAAAGCCGTGCTGGTGAAACACATCGAGCACGGCCTGACGCGATTCGGGTGCACAACTCACCAGCAAGCCGCCGCTGGTTTGAGGATCGCTCAGAATCGCCTGCTGCCAGTCGGCGATGCCTTCGGGCAGCGTCACTTCAGCGCCGTAGCCCGCCCAGTTGCGCTGGCTGGCGCCGGTGATGTGGCCAGACTGTGCGAGTTCAGCGACTCCTGGCAGCAGGGGCAGGCGCGCGAGTTCAATGCGTGCGGCCAGCTTCGAGGCGCGGGTGATTTCGAGCAGGTGGCCGGCGAGGCCAAAGCCGGTGATGTCGGTAAGCGCGTGGACACCGTCTATCCCTGCAAGGTCGGCGCCGGCGGTGTTGAGCTGGGTCGTGGCGGCGATCATGGCCGCATATTGATCGGCACTGAGCGCCTCCTTTTTCAGCGCGGCGCTGTAGATGCCGACCCCCAGTGGCTTGCCGAGAATCAGCACATCGCCCGCCTGGCCGCCCGAGTTTTTCTTGACGCGGCGCGGGTCGACCACGCCGATGCCGACCAGACCGTAAATCGGTTCCGGCGCGTCGATGGAATGGCCGCCCGCAATCGGGATGCCGGCCGCCTTGCACACCGCTTCGCCGCCCGCGAGAATCTGCCGGATGACGTCGTTGGACAGCTTGCCGATCGGCATGCCGACAATGGCGAGCGCGAACAACGGCCGCCCGCCCATGGAATACACATCGGACAGGGCATTGGTTGCAGCGATGCGGCCGAACTCGAAGGGGTCGTCCACAATCGGCATGAAAAAATCGGTGGTGGCGACAATGGCCTGTTCGTCGTTCAGGCGATAAACCGCGGCGTCGTCGCCATGCTCGATGCCCACCAGCAGATCGGGATAGGCTGCCGCCATGTTCGATGTAAAAGGCGTGCCGGCGAGAATTTCGCGCAGCACGGCTGGCGCAATTTTGCAGCCGCAGCCGCCGCCATGTGAAAACTGGGTCAGGCGGATGGGAGGGTTAAGAGTGGGCTCGCTCATGTTCAGAATTCACCTGTCGATTAAATTGAAAGTGTCGCTTGAATTTAGGGTATCTATATAGCATGAACCTTGATCGTCCCGTCAGCGGCCATACGCCGGATCAGCTCATCGCCAGCCTGGCGCAGGCGCGTGAGCAGCTGCGTGCGCTCGTCGCCGGCCTCCCGGCAGACGGCTGGCTGGGGCCACGTGACCCGGTTCTGAATCCGCCCTTGTGGGAGCTTGGTCACATCGTGTGGTTTCAGGAGCGCTGGTGCCTGCGGGCGCAGGCGGCTGGCAGCCTCGCCGCCAGCCGGGTGCCGGGTGCCGATGCGCTTTACGATTCGTCCGCCGTGCCACACGACACGCGCTGGGATCTGGCTTTGCTGCCACCTGCAGCGCTCGATGCGTATGCCGACCAGGTGACCGCAGCGGTGGCGGCCAGACTGCGCAGCGCGTTTACGCCTGCGCTGGCCTATATGGCCGAGCTGTGCCTATATCACGAGCTGATGCACATCGAGGCCTGGTGGATGGCGTTTCAACACCTGGGTTATGCGCCACCCGATGCGCTGACGCTGCCGGACAACCTGCCCCTGCTCCCCAGCCGTCTTGCGCTTGCCGAGGCCGACGTGGCACTGGGCAGCAGAGCCGATGCAGGCTTTGTTTTCGACAACGAAAAATGGCGCCACACCGTGCACGTTCCGGCCTGCGACATCGACGCCAGCCTGGTAAGCGAGGCCGCCTTTGCCGCCTTCGTTGACGCGGGCGGATATCAGCATCGCGCGGTGTGGTCGCAAGCGGGATGGGACTGGCGCACGGCCAGCGGCGCGAACCACCCGCTGTACTGGCGCAAGGTCGATGGCAACTGGCAGGCGCGCCGCTTTACGCAATGGACGCCGCTGCATGCAGGCACACCCATGCTGCATGTGAATGGTTTTGAAGCCGAAGCCTGTGCGGCCTGGCTGGGGCGTCGCCTCCCCAGCGCCGCCGAATGGCAGCACGCTACCGGGTCGGCTGATTTTGACTGGGGTGCTGGCTGGGAATGGACGCGCGACGCCTTTGCGCCCTACCCCGGATTTGAGCCCGATCTGTACCGCGATTATTCGCAACCCTGGTTCCACACTCATCAGGAGTTGCGCGGTGGCGGGCCGGTGACCGATGCGCGACTGAAGCGACCGGGCTTCCGCAATTTTTATTTGCCGCATCGGCGCGATGCGTTTGCGGGCTTCCGCACGGCCAACGCTTAAGCCAGAAACAATTCCAGCAAGTCGTTCAAAAAGCGCTGACCCTGCACGCTGGGTTGCAGCCGGGTAGCACCAGGCAACAGCAAGCCCTGTGCACGCGCCTTTTCCAGCGCTGCGGTACACACAATCAACGGCAACCCGGTACGCACCTCGAACAGGGCGGCAGGCACGCCCTCATTCAAGCGCAACGCATTCATCATGAATTCAAACGGCAGGTCGGCGCGGGTCAGGGTGCGGGTGTCGGCGATAGGTGCGCCCTGCCCCACTGCATCCATGTATTGCTGCGGATGCTTGGTGCGCATCTGGCGAACGATGCGGTCATGAAAGCTGAGCTTGGAATGCGCACCCGCGCCGATGCCGAGGTAATCGCCGAACTGCCAGTAGTTGAGGTTGTGGCGGCTGGCATGATTCGGCTTTGCGTAAGCAGACGTTTCGTAATGCTGCATGCCTGCCTCGATCAGCCGCGCTTCGACCGCCAGCTGCATGTCGGCGGCCAGGTCGTCATCCGGCAGATTCGGCGGCGCCGTGTGGCCGAAGGGCGTATTGGATTCGAGGGTGAGATGGTAGGTCGACAAGTGCGGCGGCTGAAAACTCAGCGCCGTGTCGATATCGGCCAGCGCCTCGGCCAGGGTTTGCCCCGGCAAGGCGTACATCAGATCGAGGTTGAAGGTGTCGAAATGGGTGGCGGCGAGTTCAGCCGCGCGGCGCGCTTCGGCATCATCATGAATGCGCCCCAATGCCTGGAGGTGACGCGGATTGAAACTCTGGATACCGAGCGAAACGCGCGTGACGCCCGCCGCGCGAAAGCCGGCGAACTTGGCGGCTTCCACCGTGCCGGGGTTGGCTTCCAGGGTGATCTCCGCGCCGGGCGACAGCCGCGTCAGGGTGCGCACGCCGGTGAGGATGCGGTCGATGCCTGCTGCCGAAAACAGGCTGGGCGTGCCGCCGCCGAAGAACACCGTGTGGAGGGTGCGCCCCCAGATATCCGGCAGTGCACGCTCCAGATCGGCGAGCAGCGCGTCGATGTAGGCGGCTTCCGGAATCGCTTGCGCCGCATGCGAATTGAAATCGCAATACGGGCATTTCTTCACGCACCACGGCAGGTGGATGTAGAGCGACAGCGGCGGCGAGACGGTCAGCCCGCCACCGGCAAAGCGAATGACGGACTCAGCCAAGCTGTTTTAACTTGTCAACCAGATCGCGCAGCGCCTGGCCGCGATGGCTGATGGCGTTCTTGGTGTCTTCGTCCAGTTCGGCACCGGTTTTGCCAAATTGCGGGACGAGGAAATACGGGTCGTAGCCAAAGCCATTCTCGCCACACGGGGTGTCGATGATTTCGCCGTGCCAGCGACCTTCCGAGATAATCGGCTCGGGGTCGTCGGGGTGGCGCACGTAGACCATGACGCAGGTGTAGTGCGCGCGGCGATTGGCCTCGTTGGCCAGCGCGGCGATCAGCTTTTCGTTGTTGCGCTGGTCCGACTTGGGCTCGCCCGCATAGCGCGCGGAATAGACGCCGGGCGCGCCACCGAGCGCTTCGACACAGATGCCGGAATCGTCCGCCAGCGCGGGCAGGCCGCTGTGCGCGCTGGCGTGGCGCGCCTTGGCCAGGCAATTCTCGACGAAGGTGACGTGCGGCTCGGGGCAATCGGGCACGTTGAATTCGGATTGCGGGACCGCCTGGATATCCAGCGGTGCGAGGATGCGGGCGATTTCACGTAGCTTGCCGGCGTTGCCGGAGGCGATGACGAGCTTGCTCATGCGTACAGCGCCGCCAGCTGGGCGGCGGTGATTTCCGTGATGCCGGCGCTGGCCAGGTCGATCAGCTTGTCCATGTCAGCACGCGAAAACGGCGCGCCTTCGGCAGTGCCCTGCACTTCGACGATGCCGCCGCTGCCGGTAATCACCACGTTCATGTCGGTGTCGCAGCCGGAGTCTTCCAGGTAATCGAGATCCAGCACGGCCGCGCCTTGATAGAGGCCGACCGAGACGGCGGCGATGCTGTCGTTCAACGGGGTTTCGGTGAGTTTGCCGTCGCGCAGCAGGCCGGCGACCGCATCGGCAACCGCCACATAGGCACCGCAGATGCTGGCGCAACGCGTGCCGCCATCAGCCTGCAACACATCACAGTCGATGTGCAGGGTGCGTTCGCCGAGTTTTTTCAGGTCGACCACGGCGCGCAGGCTGCGGCCGATCAGGCGCTGGATTTCCTGGGTGCGCCCGGACTGCTTGCCGCGCGCGGCTTCGCGGTCGCTGCGGGTGTGGGTGGAGCGCGGCAACATGCCGTATTCGGCGGTCACCCAGCCCTCGCCGCTGCCTTTTTTGTGCGGCGGAATTTTCTCCAGCACGCTGGCGGTGCACAGCACGCGGGTGTCGCCCATGGCGACCAGCACTGAGCCTTCGGCATGTTTGGTGTAACCGCGGGTGAAAGACAGGGTGCGCAGCGCATCGGGCGCGCGGCCACTGGGGCGGGAGAAAGCAGCAGTCATGGCAACGGACAAAAAAGGAAAGCGCGAGTTTACCGCGCCTCTGGCATCCAGCTCACACGGCACGCATGCCCGCGCTACTTGACCGAGATTTTCTGGATCGCCTGCTGGATCTCGGCGATGGCGCGCTCGATCTCGTCATCCGACACCGCTGCGGAACCCGCGACCGGACGATGCGCGTTGATCTGGGTGGTGATGCCGCCGTCTGGCAGCGCCAGGGTCGAAATGGAGTCTTTGCTTGGCATGCGCGCCTCGCCCCAGGTCATGGCAATCAGGCTGAGATTGTCGCCGTGCTCGCCGCCACGGAATTCGGCGTGATCCATCAAATGACGCACCGCGTCTTCCAGCGTATACGCATGCAGCAACGCAGCGAGCTCCTGGGCATTGATCATGCCCCAGATGCCATCGGTGCAGAGCAGCATGGTGTCGCCATCCGTCAGCGGGAGCGGCGCATTGCATTCCACCTGCGGGATGGCATAGCCACCGAGGCAATTGGACACTTTGTTGCGCTCCGGGTGGTTGCCCGCTTCCTCTTCGCTGATGATGCCATCGCGCACCAGTTGCGCCACGGCAGTGTGATCTTCGGTGCGCGCGATCAGGCAGCCGTCACTGAACAGATACAGGCGGGAATCGCCCACATGCGCCCAGTATGCCGTGCTGTCCTGCACCACCGAAGCCACCAGGGTGGTGTGCGGGATTTCGAGCAAGTCCTGCGCAATGGCGTAATCGTTGATCGCACTGTGGGCGAGCGCGGTTGCATCAGCCAGAAAAGCCATCGGGTCGTCCAGCCGCGGCTTGGCCATTTTCTGGAACAGGTCGGTCAGGGTCTGCACCGCGATCTGCGCCGCAATTTCGCCGTACATGTGGCCGCCCATGCCATCCGCCACCACCATCAACAAGGCATCGCGGCTGTAGGAATAGGCGACCCGATCCTGGTTGTTTTTGCGGCCCCCCTGACGTGACGCCTGGTAAATGGTGAATTTCATCGCGATAGCTTTAGAACAGATCTTTAGTCAGTGAATGCTTGATGCTACTCAAAAACGAGGGTCTTGGCAGCGTCATCGAGCTGCTATCCATCAATACCTTTTGCAAGCTAAACACACTTTGCGGGCGTTCCATATAGTTGAGCCTGAGGCAGTTGTCGATGGTTTCCAGCAACTGCGCAGAGTAGGTGCCACGCCAGTTCACCTGTGCCGGCACCATTTTGTCGTTGAGCAGACGCGCATCGGCTGCCTGCGGGGGGTAACCCGCGAGGCAGGCATACAAACTCGCCCCCACGCTGTAAATATCACTCCAGGGGCCAAGCCGTTCACGGTTGTGATACTGCTCGGGCGCGGCAAAACCCGGGGTATACATGGGTTGCAGCTTGCTTTCTTCCTGGGTCAGCGTTTGCCGCGCCGCACCAAAGTCGATCAGCACCGGCGAACCGTCCAGACGGATATAGATGTTGGACGGCTTGATGTCGAGATGCAGCAGTTTGTGCGTATGCACTTCGCGCAGGCCGTTCAGCAGCTGCGCAAACACCCGGCGGATGAAGCTTTCGCGGATACTGCCGCGGTTGGCCTGGATATGCTGCTGCAGGGTCTTGCCCCGCTCGAAGCGCATCACCATGTACACCGTGTCATTGGCGCGGAAAAAGTTGACCACGCGGATGACGTTGGGGTGATTGATGCAGGCGAGCGCCCGGCCTTCTTCAAAAAAGCACTTCATACCGTGCCGGAAAATATTGTTGTTTTCGGTCGAGCTGGCCTGTACGACGACCGAGCCTTCGGTACGCAGCACCAGCGCGCCCGGCAGGTATTCCTTGATGGCCACCGGCAGATTGGCGTCGTCGCGCGCCAGATACACCAGGCTGAAGCCACCGCCGCCAATTTTGCGGACAATGGTGTATTCGTTCAGCCGGTATCCGTTGGGAAGTGCCTGGTTGGGTTGAGTCGCCATAATCGAACGTCTATTATCTTTTCTGCAGTTTACTGGCCACGCCAGCCATCAAATACATCCTGGCCATGCGCCAGCCATCTTTTTTAACCCACGCATACCTCATATGACCAGCAGCATGACCGGGTTCGCCGCCCACAGCATCAACCTTGAGCATGCCAACCTTAATTTTGACTTGCGCAGCGTCAACCAGCGTTATCTCGAACTTCATTTCCGCCTCGCCGACGAAGTGCGCATCCTGGAACCGCAGTTGCGCGAACTTATCCAGCAGCGGCTGACGCGGGGCAAGGTGGAGTGTCGCGTCAGCCTCAACCCGAATGCCGTCGCCACGCCCGATAACGGCTTGAACCCGACGATTCTTGAGCATCTGGCGCGCTGGCAAGCCGAAGTGCAGCAACGGCTGCCGGACAGCGCGTCCCTGAGCGTCAACGACATCCTGCGCTGGCCGGGCGCAGTGCCGACGGTCACGCAATCGCAAGAGATGCTGAACAAAGCCGTGCTGGCCGGGGTGCGCGCCACACTGGACGAGATGGAGGAAAGTCGCCAGCGTGAGGGTGCCAGGCTCGAACAGCACATTCTTGACCGCCTTGCCGCCGCCGAAGCCCAGGTGGAAACCCTGCGCCCCTTGCTGCCGAGCCTGATCGCCGCCCAGCGCGACAAACTGGCCGAACGCCTGCATGCAGCACTCGGTGAGGCCGGGCATGAACGCCTGGCACAGGAAATCGTGCTGGCGGCGCAAAAAGCCGACATCGACGAGGAGCTTTCCCGCCTGTCCACCCATTTTGCGGAAGTTCGCCGGGTGTTGTCTCAGTCCGGCGCGGTCGGCAAACGGCTCGATTTCCTGATGCAGGAATTGCATCGGGAGGCCAATACGCTGGGCTCAAAATCGGTCGCGGTGGAAACCTCGCGCGTATCGCTCGAACTCAAGGTACTGATCGAACAAATGCGCGAACAAGTGCAAAATATCGAATAAGCAGAACAAGAGAACCTGGAACAGCCATGACCCCTTCTTCCCCATCCGGCGTACTTTACGTCGTCAGCGCCCCGTCCGGCGCCGGCAAAACCAGCCTGGTCAAAGCCTTGCTCAAAGTCGACCCGGCCATTCGCCTGTCGGTCTCGCACACCACCCGCGCGCCGCGTCCCGGCGAAACCAACGGGCGCGATTACCATTTCGTCAGCCGCGAACAGTTCCAGATCATGCTGGCTGAAGGCGAATTTCTGGAACACGCCGAGGTGTATGGCAATTTTTACGGCACCGCAAAAGGCAGCATCACCCACGATCTCAACGCGGGCCATGATGTGCTGCTGGAAATCGACTGGCAGGGCGCCGGCCAGATCAAGCAGCATTTCCCGCACTCGGCGTCGATTTACATTCTGCCGCCCTCGTTCAACGCGCTGCGCACACGGCTGGCCGGACGCGGGCAGGACAGCGACGAAGTCATCGAGCGCCGCCTGGCGGCCGCTGCTCACGATGTCGCTCACGCCGATGCGTTCGACTATATAATCATCAACGATGATTTCGAGCATGCCTCACTGGATCTGCTCGCCATCACCCGCAGCATTCGCCTCGAAACAGCGCGCCAATTAGTTCGGCACACCGCCCTTTTCGAGGAATTCCGGCGTATCTGATTGATCTGGTTTCAATTTTTCGTATTGAATTGATTTGTACCCAACACCCCATGGCGCACCCGCGCCACCTGAGCAGGAGTATCCCTATGGCTCGTATTACCGTTGACGATTGCATTCCCATGTTCCCCAACCGCTTCGAGCTGACGCTCGCCGCGACCTACCGTGCCCGTCAGCTGGTGCAAGGCTCACAAGCCATGGTCGAATCGAGCGACAAGGCCGTGGTCACCGCGCTGCGCGAAATTGCAGCAGGCAAAGTCGGTCCGGAAATTCTCAATCGAGGCCGTGCCTGAGAACCAGCCCATTCCGCAACCGGCGCACCCGCACCGTGCGCCGACGTTGACTCACGAATTCGACTCGCTGCGCCCCAAGCTGGCGTATCTCACGCCGGACGAAATCAGCACCCTGGAGGTTGCCTACGAATTCAGCCGTAGCGCCCACGAAGGCCAGTTTCGCAAGAGCGGCGAACCCTACATTTCCCATCCGCTGGCGGTCGCCGGCATCCTTGCAGAATGGCATCTGGACGCGCAGACCTTGGCTGCGGCCCTGTTGCACGACGTGGTGGAAGACACCCCCGCCACGGCTGGGGAGATCGAGGTGCGGTTTGGCAAGGCGGTCTCGTTGCTGGTCGACGGCGTATCGAAACTCGACAAACTGGCGTTCGAGTCCGAACAACAGGCACAGGCGGAAAACTTCCGCAAAATGCTGCTGGCAATGGCGCAGGATGTGCGGGTCATCCTGGTCAAGTTGGCCGACCGCCTGCACAACATGCACACCATGGATTCGATGCCGGTTGAAAAACACCGCCGCATTGCCACGGAAACGCTGGAAATTTACGCCCCCATCGCCAACCGGCTCGGGCTGCATGCGGTTTATCAGGAACTGGAAGACCTCGGCTTCCGTTACAGCCACCCCAATCGTTACAAGGTTCTGGCCAATGCGGTAAAAGCCGCGCGCGGCAATCGCCGTGAGCTGGTCGACAAGATCCGGATCGCACTGCAGGAGAAACTCGAGCAGTGCAAGATCGAAGCCACCATCAGCGGGCGCGAAAAACACCTCTACAGCATCTACAGCAAGATGCAGGAAAAGAGCCTGGCGTTTTCCGAAGTGTTCGATATCTACGGCTTTCGCGTGGTCGTCCGCGACCAGCCAACCTGTTATCTGGCGCTGGGTGCGTTGCATTCCCTGTACAAGCCGATTCCAGGCAAATTCAAGGACTACATCGCGATTCCCAAGGCCAACGGCTACCAGTCGTTGCACTCCATCCTGTTTGGGCCCAACGGCACGCCGATCGAGGTGCAGATCCGCACCACCGACATGAACCGGCTGGCCGAGTCGGGCGTTGCCTCGCACTGGATGTACAAATCGGCTGACACGGCACTCTCCGAGGTGCAGACCCGCACCCATCGCTGGCTGCAATCGCTGCTCGACATCCAGGCCGATCACGGCGACTCGCCCGAGTTTCTGGAACACATCAAGGTCGACCTGTTCCCCGACGAGGTCTATGTATTTACCCCCAAGGGCAAGATCATGGCCATGCCGCGCGGCGCAACGGCGGTGGATTTCGCGTTTGCGGTTCACTCCGATGTCGGTCGCCACTGCGTCGCGGTCAAAATCAATCACGAACTGATGCCCTTGCGCACCCAGTTGCGTAATGGCGATCACGTCGAAATCCTCACCGCATCCAACGCCAGTCCCAATGCGGCCTGGCTCAATTTCGTCGCCACCGGCAGAGCGCGCTCGCACATCCGCAATTTCCTGCGCAATACCCGCGTCGAGGAAGCCGCGTCGCTGGGCGAACGCCTGCTCAACAACGCGCTGGCCGCGCTCAATCCCGAAGCGAGTTCACCCGACCCCGCCGTATGGGATCGCGTGGTGAAAGACTACGGCGTGCAAACCCGCCAGGAGCTGTTCACCGGCATTGGCCTGGGGCGCAAATTGCCGCTGGTCGTAGCGCATCAGCTGCTCCATGTGCAGGGTGAACAAACCGGCACGCCGGCCCATCCGCACGCCATCAGCATTCGCGGCTCGGAAGGTATTGCAGTCGAACTGGCGCAGTGTTGCCACCCCATTCCCGGCGACCCCATCCTCGGTTTCATCCACAAGGATCGCGGGCTCATCATTCACACCCACGACTGCCCCTCGATCCGCACCTTCCGCGCTGATCCGGACAAATGGCTGGATGTGGAATGGGAAGCCGAACCCGGCCGCATGTTCGACGTGCAGATCAAGGTCGTCGTCGGCAACCAGCGCGGCGTGCTGGCCAAGGTCGCGGCCGCGATCGCCGAGCACGGTTCCAACATCGGCAATGTGGCGATGGAAGAAGAAGACGGCAGCCCTTACACCATCCTGTTCTTCACCGTGCAGGTCGAAAACCGCATGCACCTCGCGCGCGTGATGCGCGGCCTGCGCGTGCTGCCCGACGTGGTGCGGATTTTTCGCATCAAGGGCAAGAAGGACGGCCGCGCCGCCACCCAATAATCCCACTCTCCGGAATCCAGCATGAACAAGAGCATCATCCAGACCGCCGACGCACCCGCCGCCATCGGCACCTATTCGCAGGCAGTTCGCGTCGATCAGACGGTATACCTGTCCGGTCAGATCGGCCTCGATCCCGCCTCCATGCAAATGGTGGAGGGCATCGACGCGCAGATTCACCAGGTGTTCAAGAACCTGGCGGCCGTGGCCAGCGCAGCCGGCGGCTCGCTGGCCGACGTGGTGAAGCTGAACGTGTTCCTGATCGATCTCGCGCACTTTCCCAGGGTCAACGAAATCATGGCGCAGTATTTTGTCGCGCCCTATCCCGCGCGCGCAGCCGTCGGCGTCGCAGCCCTGCCCCGCGCAGCGCTGGTCGAGGCCGATGCGGTGATGGTCACCGGATAAAGCCTGCGTGAAAGCGGCCTCGCCGTTTTCCTTTCCCGTCAGCCCGGCGCTCACGGCCAAACTCGCCAAGCTCGGCCTGACCCGTGACGCTGACCTGGTCCTGCACATCCCGCTGCGCTGGGAAGACGAAACCCGGCTGACGCCGATCCGGGATTTGCTGCCGGGGGACACCGTGCAAGTTCAGGCCACGGTGACGGAAGCGGCGATCGCCTACCGCCCGCGCCGCATGTTGACCTTATCCGTGCGTGACCTCCACGGCGGCATACTCGGCATCCGCTTCCTGCATTTTTATCCCAGCCATACCAAGCTGTTTCAGCCGGGCGAAACCTTCCGCTTCGTCGGCGAAGTGCGCGGCGGTTTTCTCGGGCTGGAGATGGTGCACCCGCGCTTTGTCAAAGCGGACGTCGACACGCCGCTCCCGAGCGGGCTGACGCCGGTATACCCCACCACCGCGGGTCTCGGGCAGGCGGCGCTGCGCAAGGTAATTGCGCGCGCACTGGAGCCGCGCATCGAAGATACCCTGCCCGCCGATTGGCTGACCGAACTCGGGCTGCCCGAACTCGATGCCAGCATCCGCCTGCTGCACCAGCCGCCGCAACATGCCGCGCTGGCGGAACTCGAATCGCACCAGCATCCCGCCTGGCAACGACTCGCGTTCGACGAACTGCTGGCACAGCAGCTGTCGCTGGCCGCCGCACGCGCACAACGGCGGACGCTGACCACGCAAGCCCTGCCCGCACAGCACCGCCTGACCGCTGCTTTCCTCGCCGCACTGCCGTTTGCACTCACCGCGGCGCAGCAGCGCACCTGGCAGGAAATCAGCAGCGACCTCGCACAGCCGCATCCGATGCGACGCTTGCTGCAAGGCGATGTCGGCAGCGGCAAAACCGTGGTCGCCGCGCTGGCGTGCCTGCAGGCGGTGGAAAATGGCTTGCAGGCCGCGTTCATGGCGCCCACCGAAATCCTCGCCGAGCAGCACGCGAAGAAGCTCACACCGCTGTTCGAGTCGCTCGGCCTGCACTGCGCCTGGATCTCCGGCAGCCAGCGCAAATCGGTGCGTACCGCATCCTGGCAGGTGGTGGCGGCGGGCGAAGCCGACGTCGTGTTCGGCACCCACGCGCTGTTTCAGGAAGCCGGCAGCTTCAACCAGCTGGGGCTGGTGGTGGTCGACGAGCAGCACCGCTTCGGCGTAGGCCAGCGGCTGGCGCTGATGCAGAAAGGCAGCGAGCCGCACCAGCTAATGATGAGCGCGACACCGATCCCGCGCACCCTGGCGATGAGCTTCTTCGCCGACCTCGACGTCTCCACCATCGACGAGCTGCCGCCCGGGCGCACCCCCATCGTCACCAAACTCGTGAGTTCCGCACGGCGCGACGACGTGCTCGCGCGCGTGCGCGAAGCCTGCCTCGAAGGCGGCCAGACCTACTGGGTGTGCCCGCTGATCGAGGAATCCGAGAAGCTGCAGCTGCAAACCGCCGAAGACACCCACGCCGCGCTGACCGCGCAATTGCCCGAACTCAATATCGGCCTGGTGCACGGCCGCCTCAAACCCGCCGACAAGCAGGCGGTGATGAACGCATTCCAGGCTGGCGCCATCCATCTGCTGGTCGCCACCACCGTCATCGAGGTTGGCGTCGACGTGCCCAATGCCGCACTGATGGTGATCGAACACGCCGAGCGCATGGGGCTCGCGCAGTTGCACCAGCTGCGCGGCCGCGTCGGGCACGGCAGCCGGGAGTCGGTGTGCGTGCTGCTGTACGAAATCCCATTGTCGGAACTGGCGCGGGCGCGGCTCAAAGTGATTTTCGAATCCACCGACGGCTTTGAAATCGCGCGACAGGATTTGCAGCTGCGCGGGCCGGGCGAGTTGCTGGGGCATCGACAGAGCGGCCTGCCGATGCTGCGCTTCGCTGATTTGGAGCGGGATGTCGCGCTGCTCGAAACGGCGCGCGATCTGGCCCAACGCTGCCTCAAGCACCATCCGGAGATTGCTGCGCGGCATGTGGAGAGGTGGCTGGGAAGCCGGCAGGTTTTGGCGGGGAGTTGAAGTTTTATTCTGCGCTGCTGACCGTTGGCCGGGGGTAGCCCGGCAGCTAGTTACTTTCTTTGTCAATGCGACAAAGAAAGTAACCAAAGAAAACGCACCCCGACATCCCCGAATTCCCGAAAACCGAGCCTGCCAGGTGGGCGGCAAAGAACTCGCCCCGCTTTTGCTGTTTTGATTTGATTTTTGTGAGCGGGGCTTCAAACACCTTTGCCGCTGATCCACCCAGCAGGCTCAATTTTCGGCGGAGCTGAGAGGGGACGAAAGTCAAAACCAGGATGGTGGTAATAGAATGGTTTGTGCACTTCTGTTACGACACTCACCTGACAGATAAAGGCCATCAGCCTTATCCGTCCTACTCCGGCTGCAATTTATTTATTACGATTTATGCGTAGTTGTTCAGAATTTTTATATGAGTGGTTAGTCGTTGGCTTTCCAAATGAGGGCTTTGCATACCAAAAAAGTTAAGCCGCCATAAATCGAAAAAACAACACCTTTCAAAATTGGAGCAACTATTAATCCATACATCGAATCGAAAAGGTCGGGGCCTCCATTTGAAAGTGAACGTACTAGCCAAAATGAAGACGTGAGAAATCCTGTAAGGACTCCAGCCAAAGCAAAATAAAAAACGAATTCACTGAATTTGACTGGTGAAATTGGAAATTTCATGTTTTACCTTTTGGGAGGTTGGATGACTACCATTTACACGGCCCCGTGCCGGTGACACTAGCAGCAACCCAAACCTACAGGGTTATGCGCACATCAAATAGTAATCAAAACGTAAAGTCATAGCCACGCTGGTTTTGACCTGCTCCCCTCTCAGCCCCGCCGGAAATTGAGCCTGACGGGTGGATTAGCGGCAAAGGTGTTTGAGCCCCGCTCACAAAAAACCAATTAAAAACAGCAAAAGCGGGGCGAGTTCTTTGCTGCCCACCCGACAGGCTCGATTTCCGGGGTTTCGGGGATGAGCGGGGTCGCCTTTTCTTTGGTCACTTTCTTTTGGCGAAACCAAAAGAAAGTGACTAGCCGCCGGGCTACCCCCGGCCAACAGTCAACAGCGCCGCACAACCTTCAATCCAGCCCCCACAAGCTCAACCCCGGCCAATACGTCAGCAACATCAACCAAACCAGCAATACAAACAAAAACGGCAACGTTGCGCGAAACACCGCAAACACCGGTTTTTTGAAGCGCTGGCTGGCGAGGTAAAGGTTGATGCCGACCGGCGGGGTGAGATAGCCGATTTCCAGATTGGCCAGAATGACGATGCCCAGATGCACCGGGTGAATGCCGAAGTGCGTCGCCAGCGGCAGCAGCAGCGGTGTCACGATGACGATGGCGGAAAAGATATCCATCATGCAGCCGACCGCCAGCAGGGCGAGGTTCATCCACATCAGGAATTCCAGCGGGCTGGTGACCTTGGCCTGGACCCATTCGAGCAGGTGCATCGGCACCTGCGCGTCGATCAGCAGGTTGGCGAGGCCCAGGCTCAGGCCGAGAATGATGAACAGACTGCCTACCAGCACGGCGGCTTCGTGCACCACCCACACCAGTTGTTTCAGGCTGATCTCGCGATGGATCAGCGTTTCCAGCAACAGGGCATACAGGGCGGTGCAGGCGGCGAGTTCGGCGACGGTGAGATAGCCGCCGGCCAGTCCGCCAATGACGCCGACAGGCAGCAATAAATCGGCCCAGCCCACGCGTGCGGCGAGGGTAAGTTCACGCAGACGGAAGCGATGTCGCGGTGCGCCGCGTGCGCCGCGCAGCAGGGCATAGGCACCCACCATCAGGAACAGCACCAGGGTCGGCAGCAAACCGGCGACAAACATGTCGCCGATATCGACCTGCGCCACCACGCCATATAGCAGCACCGCCAGGCTGGGCGGCAGCAGCAGGCCCATCGAACCCCCTGCGGTGATGAGGCCGAGCGCAAACTTGTCGGAGTAGTCCTCATGTTTGAGCATCGGGTACAACAGACCGCCCAACGCCAGAATGGTGACGCCGGACGCACCGGAAAAAGCGGTGAACACCATGCACGTCAGCACCGCCACCCAGGCGATACCAGCCGGCATCCAGCCCAGCAGGGCGTTGAAAAATCGCACCAGCCGCTTCGGCGCGCCGCCCTGGCCCAGGGTGGCCCCCGCCAGCACAAACAACGGAATCGCCACCAGATTGGGCGATGAAGCCAGCCGCGCAAACTCCACTATCAGCAGGGCGGGGTCGAGCTGCGCCTCGCGCGTGGCCGTGAGCGCCGCCGCACCCAGCACAATGAACAACGGCAGGCCAACCAGCGCCAGCACGATGAAAAGCGCGGTTGTCATGCGGCCTTGTCTGGGCGAGCCAAATCAGGAAGGGTCAGCACCGCGCGCAGCAGAAAATGCAGCGCCAGCAGCCCGAAGGCAATTGGCAGGATCAGGCCCAGCCAGGCCAGCCAGACCGCATCAGCCGACTGGTAACGCCATTCATCCTGCCAGTACACCCAGGCCGCCTGTGTCAGCAGCGCGCAAACGAGTGCAGCCCCCAGGTTGAAGGGAATCGCAGTGAGTTTTTGCCAGGCCGGGCGCGCAGCGAGATTGGCGGGATCGAGATGCAGGTGGCGCTGCGCGGCGACCGCGAGCGCGGCGCCAGGCAAGGCCACCCACAGCACCAGCTGGCGCAGCACCAGATCGCCGCCGGGCAGGGTGGCGTGAAACAGGTTGCGGCCGACGATATCGGCCACCGACAGTGCCAGCATGGCAACGAAAGCGAGCAGCGCGGCGCCGAGCTCGACCCGGGTCAGGGCTTGCTCCAGCCAGCGGCAGGCGCGCAGAAAAATCACTTGGCCTGGCTGCTCCGATAGCGGGCGAGTGCGGCGTCCACCCGGCGATCCAGATCGGCGGAAAGATAGGTCTTGGCTTCCAGCGCACTGACCGCTTTGCGGGAGAGCGCGGTTTGTTCGGCAAGCTTGAAGTTGTGTTGTTGCAGGCCCACCATCGGCCGGGTGGTTTTTGCCAGCACGGCAAGCGATGCCTGATCGTCGCGCCGCGTGTCGGCAATGAGTTTTTGCGACAGCGGCGCGCCACTGCTTTTCAGCAGCACTTGCAGGTCGGCAGGCAATCCGGCGTAAAACTTGTTGGACACCACCACCGCACCGATACCCGTCGCCATCGATTGATCGCTCATGTAAGGCGTCTTGCCCGCCCATTGCAGGGCGATGCTGGCCAGCGGAGTGCTCACGACCGTGTCGACCAGCCCGGTGGAAAGTCCGGTGTAAACCTCGGTAATCGGCAACGCCACCGGCGACCAGCCGTTGGCACTGAAGAAGGCATCCATGAAGCGGTCGCCCTGCCACTGCCAGATGCGGCGACGCGCCAGTTCGTCGAGGGTCGCCAGCGGCTTGGTGGAAAAGAAGTGGATGTTGCCGACTTCCATCCAGGCGAGCAACTCGTACTGGTTGGCGCGGAATCCCGCGTCGATGGCCGGCTGGATGGTGGCGCGCACTGCGTCGATCTCGGCATGGCTGCGGAACAAAAATGGCGTTTCGAGGATGCGCGCAGGCGGGAAAATTTCGCCGACGCCATGTCCCGACAACGCGGCGCCCTGCAGCTGGCCAAAGCGGATTTTGCGCAGCATGTCGGGTTCGTCGCCCGAGATGCCGCCGGGATAAAACTTGACCGTGAGCCGCCCCTGGCTTCTGCTGGCCAGTTCCTTGCCCCAGGCGTTAAACGCCTTCATCCAGGTTGAACCCTGCGGTGCGAGGGTGGCGAACTTGAGTACGTAGGTGTCTGTTGCGTAAGCGGCAGTCGCGCCCAGCAGGGCGAAGCCACACAAGGCTTGAAGCATGAGTCTGCGCATCAGAATAAATCCTTTTCCTGCGCCAGCAAGGCAGCAGCCTGTTGTTTGGCCACGGCATTGGCGAGGTTGAGTTCAGGGTCAGCCACGGGCGTATCGAGCACACGGCTCAGCGTGACATGAAACGCCTCGCGCTCCCCCATTTGCCGCAACAGGTAGCGTGCACGATAGACCTCAACCAGCAACAGCTGATTGTGATTGAGCGCAGCAGCGCGGTCGAAATGTTTGGCCGAGCGCTCAAAATCACCGCCAAACATTGGTGCGCGGCCACCATAGTAGGCGCCAAAAAACAGGTGGGCACCGCCGTAATAATAGGCCTCGTCCAGAGCCAGCACGCGCTGCATCATCGCCTCGACGCGCGGCAACTCGGCCAGTCGCGCCGGGTCGTCCAGCTGAAGCTCGATCCACTTTCCCCACGACGAAGCGGTCCAGAATAGCGCCGGCACGGCATCGAGCTTGAGCGTCGCCAGGCTCTGCTCAAACGTCGCGGGATCGCCGGCCATCGCAGCCTGCGACATGCCGGCATGTTCGAGTGCGACCAGAGCGTGCGTGCGTGCGCGCCGATAAAGACTGGCTGCACGATCGGGGTCGCCAGGCTCGACAAAGGCAAGGGTGTAGCCATAAAACCCCATGGCCGCCTGTACTTGATACGCTGTATTGTCGGGGTCGGCGATCAACAGCGCTTCGAGCATTTTAAGATTGGCCGGCATGCTCGCCTGCGCAAGCCCGAGGTCAGTCTCGCGATTCATTGCAGTGACGCCATGATTAATCAGCGGGGCGGCACCGCGCGCGACCAGTTGTCCGGTCGAACAGGCTGGCAAAAGCAGCACCAGACTCATGATGGCGCCTAGTCGGATCAGCATTCGGTCTCCTCATTCAAGTTATGGGAATGCGGCCGCCATGCTAGCACTGTCCGTATGTGGCCGCTGGCATAATGCGTGTTTTCCTTGGACTCAGCAGTGACCGCTTCCCGGCACATCCCCCTTCGGCACACCCGGCAGCGGCATGACTGGCTCGCCCATGCTTTCCGCACACCTCGCGTACTGCGCAGCGGCTTGTCCGATCGGGGATCCCTCACCCGACGCCTGCAGACGCGGTATGCCGATTTCAGGGTTGAACTGCTGGCTCACGGACTTGACCGGCCGTTTCGCGACGAAACCCACGCCTTGCACATGCGACGCGCAACGCGGGCATACGTTCGGAACGTTCTGCTCATAGGGGATGGACAGGCGCGTGTATTCGCTCATAGCGTGCTGCCCCGCACCGGGCTGCGAGGCGGCTGGAACGGCATCAGCCGATTGGGCAGCAAGCCCTTGGGCGAAGCCCTGTTCAGCAACCCGCGGATTCGCCGCCTCGGCCTGACGCTACGCCGCATCGATGCGCGCCACCCCCTTTATCGCGCAGCGCGTTCCCATACCGGCATCACGGCGCGTTATCTTTGGGCGCGCCGTTCGGTGTTTTGTCTCAATGGATACCCGCTCATGGTGAGCGAAGTCTTTCTACCTGCTATCGATGCTTTATGACCCTGACCGAACGTCTGACCCACTATGAAAAACTGATGCGGCTCGACAAGCCGATCGGCATTTTGCTGCTGCTGTGGCCAACCCTGTGGGCGCAGTGGCTGGCCACCCATGGCCAGCCGGATTGGCTCATCGTGTGGATATTTACCATGGGGGTTGTGGTCATGCGCTCGGCGGGTTGCGTCATCAACGACTACGCTGACCGTGACTTTGATGCGCATGTGGCTCGCACCCGCGAGCGCCCCCTCGCGGCAGGCAAGGTGTCACCCAGGGAAGCCCTGCTGCTGGCTGCCGGGCTGGCGCTGCTGGCATTCTTGCTGGTGTTGCCGCTCGGAAAACGGGTCATTGGACTATCGTTCGTCGCCTTGTTTCTCGCGGCCAGCTACCCGTTCACCAAGCGTTTTTTTGCGATCCCGCAAGCGTATCTAGGCATCGCTTTCGGCTTTGGCATCCCGATGAGCTATGCCGCATTGTGGGGTGAAGTACCAATGGAAGCCTGGCTGTTGCTGGCGGCCAATGTTTTCTGGGCGATTGCCTACGACACGGAATACGCCATGGTCGACCGTGTGGACGACCTTAAAATCGGCATCAAGACATCGGCCATCACATTTGGCCGCTTCGACCTGGCTGCAATTGCAGTGTGCTATGCCGCCACGCTGACCCTGCTCGCCTGGGTGGGCTGGCAACGGCAGATGGATGCCATTTTTTACGCCGGGCTAGGCGTGGCTGCGGCGATTGCGCTCTACCACCTGAAACTGATCCGTCATCGTGAGCCCCAGCAATGCTTTCGTGCCTTTCTGCACAACACCTGGTTTGGGGCGGCGGTGTTCGGCGGCATTGTGCTGAATTACCTGCTGCGCAGTTTATAAGTTCATAAGCGGCAGGCCACGCGGGACAACTCGCTGTTGGGGTAAGCCTGCTTGATCGCATCCAGGTCTTTCAGGGCATCAGCGTCTTCACTGCGAATCACATAGTAAAAATCGGTTCCTTTACGCGGCAACAACTCGACCCGCGTGCCGAGCACGCCCTTGCTCTCGAGTTCGCGTACCCGTCGATCCGCCGCCTCTGCGTTGGCATACAAACCCAACGAAATCGCGTTGCGCCAGGCCACATCCTTCACCACAAATGCATCTTTCACACCCGCCGCCGCCAGTTCGTTCAGCTTTGCCGCTGCCGACTGCGAACTGGGCAGGGGTGGGAAAATCACCCAGTTGCGCGTATTCAAAGGTATTTCGCTAAACGACATGACGCGCTCTCCCGCCATTGCCTTGAGTTGCTCGCGTACCCGGGGGAACTCATCCCGGCTCAAACCGCGCCATTCAACGCATAAAGCCTTCGATTCCACCTTGGCCACGCGTGAAGCAGGCACGTCCGTTGCAACCGACGCGCTTTGACTGCGCAGGCTCAAGCGGTCAACGTTGAGCGGCGCATTTTGATCCGATGCCGTTTGCGGCCAGTAAGGACGCCCAATAAAAAAACCTGCCACGCCGAGATTGACCAGAAGCAAGGCCCACGTTAGCCATTTCATCCTGCCCCCCCCTCGTTGACCACGCGAGCTATCCCTTCCAGAACCAACAAAGGGACCTGCTCCACCGGCAAATCCAGATAAGGCATCAGCATTGCGGCATCGCCCCCTGTCAGCAAACACAGCGGAATGCAGCCGCACTGCTTGGCCAGTCGCGCATGCTGCAGATGAATGGCACCACTCATGGCCGCCACCATGCCACTTTGCACGGCATCGGCAGTGTTCTGTGGGAATGCTTGCCAGTGGCCATCAACCCCTTCGATCTGTGCTGTCCCCAGGCGCAGGCTCTGTTGCATCAGGCTCCGTCCCGGAATAATCAAGCCACCTAAAAAGACACCGTCTGCCGACAAGGCATCGACCGTCAATGCCGTACCCAGCGATACCACAAGTGTTGCTGCCGGGTTACGCTGGCGCGCGGCGATCAGCCCCATCCAGCGATCGACACCCAACTGTGCTGGATTGGCATAGGTGTTTCTGACCTCCAGGAACTGCGCATTCGCCGTCAGCCACCGGGGTTCAATTTCGTGCCGAGATAACAGGCCTGCAAGCTGGCGATCGCGATCGGCACCGGCGACGCTGGCTATCGTGCATTCGCCCCCAGCCGGCACCCACTTCGCCAGGGCAGACAAATCTGAGTAATCGGCATGGCCCTGTGATTCCCATCGACCGCCTGCCACCAGGGCCCATTTGAGCCGTGTGTTACCCGCATCGACAAGCAAGTGCCGAGCACTCATCACCGCGCCCTCAAACGGAGGCTGATCTCGCCGCCACTGTATGCCGTAGGGATTGCGTTCGCGTCGCACAGCAGAATGGCCCCGGTAGCATCAACCCCACAGGCCACGCCATGCACGGCCTGCGTGTTTGGCAACATAAGGCTCACTTCTTTTCCCGAATAGGCATCCAATGCCATCCATTCTGCGCGCAACGCTGAAAATCCCTGCTCTTTGAAAACAGCCAATGCTGCATGCAACTCCTGCAAACAATCTGCCAGCAACTGGTTGCGTCCTATCGTCACGCCCATTTCGGCAAGATCAATGACGGCTTGATCAATGCTGTCACGCTGAGCATCATTCAGCCGAACGTTCAGCCCTATGCCAACAACAGCAAAGGCCGCTCCATGCATATCACCCTGAGCTTCAACCAATATTCCAGCCAGTTTTCGGTAACCTACCAAAACGTCATTGGGCCATTTCAACCGGGCGGGATATCGAGTGTGGCGATTGACCGCGCGCGCAACAGCAAGCCCGGCAACCAGGCTCAAGCCTGCAATCGACTGTAATCCCCGCTCAAACCGCAGCAGGACTGAAAACGTCAAACTGCCGCCAAGCGCCGCGTGCCATTGGCGGCCCCGTCTACCTTTGCCTGCAAATTGATGTTCAGCGCATAGCACGCTGCCATCTGATGCGGAGGAGATGGCAGCCATCATCAATGCTGAATTGGTTGAGGCAACGCTATCCTTTATCTGAATATCAAAAGCAAGCGCCGCTTCACCCAGCAATTGGACAACCACGTCGGCATCCAACCATTCGACCCCATCCGGTAATTTGTAACCCTTGCCGCGGACAGCATGAATGGTTACTCCCAAAGCTCCGGCTTGCCTGATTACATTAAACACACTCGCGCGAGAAAGGCCGAACTCGATTGCCATATCCTGGCCCGAATGAAACGTACCGTCGGATAGGCGTCGTAATATTGGCAGAAGGCTTTGATGAACTTGGCTAATCACCGACGGGATTCTACCTTTCCCCCGCCCTGCTGTTTATGGGGAGGGGTTTTATTTGGTTTTGACAGGCAATAAAAAACCCCCTCATGGATTGAGGGGGTTAGTTGTAACCGCGAACGGTTACCAATAAGGA
>Ga0180009_10000137_pt1 | contig 116047 bp, 101 predicted proteins | sample OS_PC_MetaG_FD_123537 | JGI IMG/M metagenome (GOLD analysis project Ga0180009, IMG submission 123537) | Groundwater microbial communities from the Aspo Hard Rock Laboratory (HRL) deep subsurface site, Sweden - OS_PC_MetaG | ecosystem: Environmental > Aquatic > Deep subsurface > Groundwater...
GACTATAGAAAGCTGATATGTTGTCATTCCGTGCTCGATACGGAATCCATAATTATTTCAAAACGCTGGATGCCGGATCAAGTCCGGCATGACAGAGAAACCTAAACTCTCAAGATATAAATAATAGGGCACGATATGATGAAATCAATTAGAGGAACTTATGAGAATGGGACCATAAAATTATTGGATCTTATAGACCTGGAAGGAGAAACCAGTGTAATTATTACCTTTCTTGATGATGAATTCCCCTTTCCTGATTCTCAACTAGACACAGATAATGAGAGTTCCGTCAGCGAAAGCGGACAGGTTATTCCGGAAGATGAAAATGAGGAGGAGTATTACGAAAGACTGAGGAAGCACAAACGGTATAAAGCTCGGGGTAACATCACCATTGTCAAAGAGCAGGAAGAGCTGGTATTTCCGCTTCTTGACTATTCCGCCGGGGGCCTGGGGTTCATGGCAGATAGGAAATATCCTCTCGGGGAGAATATTACCGCGGCTCTAAAATATAATGCCAGTGGAGAAGTTTTGGTTATGGACTTTGAGATTATTGTTCGTGGTGTTTTTGAAGAGGAGATGGATCGCTATAAAATCGGGTGTCAATTCGGTGATAATGTTGATGAGGAACTCTGGCACACCATAATGGGACAGTAGGCTGTATTTATACCGTCTCACATCCAAAATTGCTGTTTCTCTTCTGATTACGGTTGAATTTATCCTGGTGAAGACGTTCCGGGGTTCAAATTGAAGCAGGAGCGGAATGATTAAGCTTTGCGGGAGTGTGGTTTTGGCTCCCCGAGCAAGACTCGAACTTGCGACAAGACGGTTAACAGCCGTCTGCTCTACCAACTGAGCTATCGGGGAACTCGCTGATAATCTATAAAACTATAGTTCACTATCGTTTTTGTCAAGGTCAATTCTGAGAATTTTTTAAAAAATAATATAGAAGCAGGAATGACGGATTAGAATAATCTCATTGAACGTGATTCATTAATTGTTGTCCCCATTTTTAACAAGAATGGAAAGGAGCCCTGCGAGATCCTTAGGTAAAAATCATTTCATTGTGGGGGAACACCTTATTAATGCAAAAAATGAATTGTAATACTCTTGCTTAATATAATATCCTTTGATTTTTATAACGATAAAAAGACCTATTGGCAGTCTTCATTTCCCGGATGTCTTGGCAACTGAATATTTTGGCTCAATCATATCTATTCTTGTATTATTCATTATTACAATATCAGGATAAACCCGAATAAAAGAATTATAGTTGTCCAGAAAAGTTTTTCCCAAATAGGGTACACATAACAAAAGAGCATGTTCCCCATTTGGGATAACTTTTCTGGAGAGATATATTTAAAAAAGTATCGGAAATTTGTTTTTAGGGTGCTGTTTCCAGCAAATTTGATTCATCTATTGACAACTCCTTAATAGAAACTTAACAAATGAGTTAATGGAGATGTATCGACTGGCCGGAGTGTCCGGAATCACCTTGGTTTAACAGGTATAGCAGGTTTAATCTCTCAACCGTCAAGGCTTTAATGAGCGAAAAAAAGAAAAAGAAAGAAGAAACGCCCAGCAAAAAGGCAGTAAAACCAATTAAAAAGGAAAAAAAAGGGAAAAAGCCACAGAACAGTAAAATCACTGAAATAGAGGTGGAAGTCATCGAGGAAGAGATTGTTGATGATAAGTCTTCAACAAAAGAGACTGTTATTGCAGAAGGCGTCTTTAAAGATTTGATGCCAAAAGTGGATATTCTTCCGAAAACGCTGGGTATCATTTCTGTGCAACACCGCCCTTTGTTCCCGCACATGGTAATTCCGCTGGTCGTGGAAGGAGAGTTGTATCAGAAAACCATAAAATTCGCCCAGAAAAATGAGCCCGGATATGTGGGAATCGTCCTTGGAACCTCAAAATTTGATCCTGCGAATCCCAAGGTAACTGATTTACATAAGATTGGTGTAGTTGCCCGAATTGCAAAAGTCTTTCTGCAAAATGAAGACAGTAGTCAGCTTCTTTTAGACGTGCTTGACAGGATACGAATTGTAGACGAAGTTTCCTCCAAGCCACCACTGATGATTGCAAAAGTGGATTATATTGAACAGGAAGAAGTTGAAATAAATGATGAAATCAGGGCTTTTAGCCGTGAGATCCTTTCCAATATGAAAGAGTTGATTAACCTTAATCCTTTAATCAAAGAGGAATTGAATCAGTTTGTCAGTCAGATCAGCCTGGATGATCCCAGCAGACTGGCTGATTTTGCAGCGACTTTGACATCGGCAGACAAGAATGAGCTTCAATCTATTTTAGAAACGATCCCAATTGTCAGTCGTTTGCGTAAAACTCTTTTTTTGATCAAGAAGGAATTGGATCTCAGTCGATTACAGGCAGATATATCACAAAGAATCGAGGATCGAATTTCCGAACATCAGAGAGAGTTTTTCCTGAAGGAGCAATTGAAGGAGATTCGGAAAGAATTGGGGTTGAGCAAGGATGAAAAAACCCAGGAACTTGAGAGGCTCAGGAAAAGGTCAGGCCGTCTCAAGTTTTCCGGTGAAGCAAAAGAGAGATTCGATGAAGAGATGGACAAGATTTCATTATTGGATGTCCAGTCTCCCGAATTTAATGTTTCCCGTACCTATCTCGATTGGATCACTTCATTGCCTTGGGGCGTTGTATCCAAAGACAACCTTGATATTGATAAGGCTGAACGGATATTAAATATTGATCATTACGGGCTGGAAGATATCAAAGAACGGATATTGGAATTTATTGCCACCTTAAAATTGAGAAACCAGGTGTCCGGAACTATCCTTTGTTTTGTAGGGCCTCCGGGTGTGGGGAAAACCTCTATTGGAAAATCGATCGGGCGTGCTTTAAATCGGAAATTTTTCAGATTCTCGGTTGGAGGGATGCGGGATGAAGCAGAAATAAAAGGTCATCGCCGGACATATATAGGGGCGATGCCAGGGAAATTTATCCAGGCACTGAAATCAACCAAGTACAGTAATCCGGTAATAATGCTGGATGAGATCGATAAAATCGGAAACAGTTATCATGGCGACCCTGCCAGTGCTTTATTGGAGGTACTCGATCCGGAACAGAATTCAGCGTTTGTTGATCATTACCTTGATGTGCCTTTTGATCTCTCCAAGGTATTGTTTATTACCACTGCCAATCAAATGGATACGATTCCTCCGGCTTTGATGGATAGGATGGAGGTGTTGAGGCTGTCGGGGTATATTACCCAGGAAAAATTGAAGATTGCCAAACGCTATCTCATTCCCAAACAAAGGAAAGCCGCTGGATTGACTGCTTCTGATTTTTCCATTAGCGAACCTGCGATCAAACAGATTATTGATGGCTACGCAAGGGAAGCTGGTGTGCGGAATCTGGAAAACCAGATTCAAAAAATCTGCCGGAAACTGGCGAAAAAGATTGTTAAGAAAGATTCCCCCAAAAGGGAAAAAATTAATATTGGACTGGCACAACTGAAAGAGTTTCTGAAGAATCCCATCTATGAAGATGATGAGATTCTGGCAGAGGGAAAACCTGGAGTAGTGACAGGGTTAGCCTGGACAAGCATGGGAGGTGCTATCCTGTCAATTGAGGCAACAACCATGCATTCAGGACGTAAAGGCTTCAAACAAACCGGACAATTGGGTGATGTGATGATAGAATCTTCTGAGATCGCCTATAGTTTTGTGGTTGCCAATACGGAAGCGTTTGGTGGCAAAACAGATTATTTTAAGGATAATTTTATTCACATGCATGTTCCTGCCGGCGCAACCCCAAAGGATGGACCATCCGCCGGGATTACCATGGCAACGGCTCTCTTTTCGTTGATGAGAAATCAGGCTGTTGTACCAAAACTGGGGATGACAGGCGAGTTGACATTGACAGGTGAAATCCTGCCTATCGGAGGTTTGAAGGAAAAAATTATTGCTGCCAGGAGAGCGGGACTCAAACGGATTATAATCCCTATCCAAAATAAAAGGGATTTTGAGGAGTTACCCGATCATCTTAAGGAAAACCTGGAAGTTTTTTATGCAAAAAACTACCAGGAAGTTTTTAAAGTGGCATTTCCTAAATCTAAACCTAAATAGATTTTCTGTTCGCCAGGTTGGTTCGGGCAACGGCTAAAATGGCGATTGGAATTCCAAACGGTGAACAGGAGATGTAATTCATTCCGATATTCAGGCAGTATTCGATAACCTCCGGATTTGCACCATGCTCGCCGCAAATCCCCGTTTTCAGATCAGGTCTGACCTGTCTGCCTGATTGAATGGCTCGATCAATCAGGATTTTAACGGGTTCAAGTAGATTCTGAAAGGGATCATTCTTCCAGACATCCATCTCCGTATAAGCAGGAAGGAACGAATTTATATCGTCCCTGGATAAACCCATTGTCGTTTGGGTCAAGTCATTGGTTCCAAAGCTAAAAAATTCAGACTGTTTTGCAATATCTGCTGCCGATAATGCTGCAGCAGGCAATTCGATCATGGCGCCGATTTTTACTTCAAATGGTTGACGCTTGAGCCCGTTTTCCCTCATGAATTGGCGAATAACACCAATGATCCCTTTTACCGATTCCTTCCCTTCCATGATCTGTCCGTTTTTGATGAGATACATCTCCTCTTTGCACATGATCAGGGGGATCATAATGGCAGGCTGGACATCGATATTTTTTTCCTGTTTCACCTTCAGAGCGGCTTCAAGAATGGCGGCTGTCTGTAGATCATAGATCTCAGGAGAGGAGATCCCGACTCTGCATCCCCGGTGGCCAAGCATTGGATTGGTTTCCTTCAGTCTCAGAAAGGATTGCCTCATCTCCTCCTTGCTGAATTCAGCTGAGAGTTCCGGTAGTTGTCTGATTGTTTCATCCAGTTCTGTTTCATCAGTGGGCAGAAATTCATGCATCGGGGCATCCAAAAGGCGAATGGTTATGGGCATACCATCCATTATTTCGAACATCTCCTCGAAATCCTTGGTGAGAAATGATTTGATTTTCGCCAGGATATCCTTTTTCCTTTCGCTATTTTTTGTGATTAAGAGATCACGAAAATCATAGATTCTTTTTTCCCTGTGGAACATATGTTCCGTTCGACAGAGGCCAATCCCGTCGGCACCCAGAATTTTTGCCTGCTTGGCTTCCTGGGGAGTATCGGCATTGGCAAGAACCTTTATCCCCATGGCGAACCTTTTAGCCTTGTTTAGAAGATCCTTAACCCCGTTCTTTTCAATATCGGGATACTCAAGAGTGGATTTGCCCAGGTAGAAAGTTGGTTCTGCAGTACTGGTGATTTCCATGGAGAGATAATCTCCCTCCATTACTTTATTGCCGTCGATCATAACATGATCTTCATGGTAGGTGATACCAGGGTAAACTGCAGCAGGTTTTCCCAAGGCGCGAGCGACTATGGGAGCATGCGAAGTGTATCCCCCTTCACTGGAAATTACGCCACATCCAATTTCAACAGCCTGTACATCTTCTGCAAAGGTACTCTTTTTTAATAGAATCAGGTTGGTATCATCATCTTCGGCTTTAGCTTTCCAATAGGCATCAATCAGCTTTTTGGTGGAAAAATAGACTTTGCCACAGGTTGCCCCCTGTGAACCGGCAATTCCTCCTCGGATCACCGTATGACCGGAGACCGATTGGATATTGATGGTTGAGTAAAGGAGGCTGTTAAGCTCTTGGGGTGATATACTGGTCACATATTCTTCATCAGAAATTTGGTCATCGGCTTTCAGATCAGCAAGAATTCTCAGTTTTGTTAACATCGATTTTTGCTTAACTTCCCTGTTTGTAATGACATACAGGTTTCCCTGCTCAACCACAAAATCAACCTGACGAACATCCAGAAAATATCCTTCAAGGGTGCCTGCGATCAGATCCAATTCGTCCAGCAGGGTGTTGTCTAACGTATTGATATCTTGTTCTGCTTCAGCTTCCGTTATAAAGACACCTGCTGAAATCCCTCCGTTTAACTGGGGTTCTCCGGTTGTTACATCTCTCGTCAAAAAGTGCCCATTGATAAGCTGCTGCTCGGAATCGCCATGAGGAATATATTGAACGACCACCGCTGCGGGAATATCCTTGTTCATGGGATCGGAATGATAGCTCTTGGCTATCGAATAAACGACGGCTTCCAACTGATTGAAGGGATTCTGGGGAAAATCACCGGCCAGTGAAGACAGAAGCTTTTCGCAGGTGACCCTGACATCGTTTTGAGATGGTGCCAGCGCTTCATTGCCGGGTTCAGGAGCCGCCCCCCCGAGGCAAAGTGCCGCATACTCTTCAATGAAGGATAAAAATGCGCTGTAAACACTTTCCTCTTTAAAAAATTCCTTTAGCGACTGCACGATGGCAGTGTTTAATCCTACGTGTCGGATGACGGGTGGTTTTTCCATGATCATGCTGGGAGACAAACAGACATTTAGCAACAATGGTGATTTGACGTCCGTGAATTGTCTTCCTGTCAGGTTTTCCAGCTTTTTGATACCCTCATCCAAGGTTTTTCTGACCGATTCCTGTGGCAAATCGAGGATATCGGAAATGTCAATAATAAATCCCGGGGTGACGGGGATATTAAGAGCAGCAAGCTCCAGGAGTGAATATCCGGTAATTCCTACTCTCTCTTTTATATTGGGATCATTGATGGGAAGTCCCTTTTGAACATAGTGTATACTGGTCATATCTCTAAAATAGGCTAAGAACTAGATTAACATCTTTTTTGACGAAGTATTTAAAATTATGACTTGCTCCCTCATACAGGTATTTTTTCAACTTGGCGACATCCTTTATTTCTTCTCCCACAATCGAAAAGAAGATGGAATCTCCGGTTTTGACCTTTCCCCATTTAAAAAGAGATGAAATATGCTTGATTCTTTGTCCATTGTGAAAAAGCAGAATTGTGCTTCCCACATACTTCTTTTCATAACTTTCAATGATATTGCGCCAGGCTTCGACATTGCCGTTGTGAAACAATTCATTGGTAACAGGAACGCCATATTTCGGAGTGATTCTCCTGGCACCTTTGGCAAGCTCAGCATCTTGTGAGGGAGCTGCATCATCAGCGGCTGTTCTTTCTGGTTTTTTATCAGGAGGGGGTTGGATTCCCGTCTCATTTGATACTTCCTTTGATAATTCACCTGTCTGGTATTGTGAGTAATCCTTTTCCAGCTGACCACTGCAAATGGCTTTAAAATCCGCCAAAAATTGAAGCTCTTTTAGCTGCTTGGAGCTGTCTTTTGCCTTGGCAAAAATAATCATGAGTTCGTATTGAGAAAGACTTTCGATTCTGGCCCAATGATCTTTATTGGATGGGTTTATCAGCGAAACGTCAAGCTGCGGATGATAATAAGCCAGAACAGTGTCAAACTGATCCCAGGTTTTGACAACATGATGTATTTTCTCCCAGTCGGCGAGTGTAGTGGAAAGATTGAAAGACAGGCAGGAGTAGTTATATTTTTCGATCAACAAGGTGTAAATAATTGCCGGGATTTGACCTTTGGTGATCTGATTGTTTGCCTCCAGATTCCAAACAATATCAGCCAGGTTTTCCCCTTTGTTTAATTCAGTTTGAATATTGGAGAGTATTGTCATCTGACTTTCCAATAAACTATAATCTTTTAATGATTTAATATTCAGGACTTCGGTAGACATCTTAATTTTAAGGAATAGGGTTATATTCGAGAAACTCGAATTATATAGAGTCAATAAATAAAACGTTTTTTGCCGAATCTGGAAAACAGATTAGAAAACTTTTTGGTGACGCATATACCTTACTGGCTGGAGATAATTTTTTCAAGTAAATCGACAAAGCTGGATAAAGGGAGTTGATGTGGAGAAGCAAAGCAAAGAGATAGAGGGAGTTAATGGTCAGGTGAAAAGAATCACTTGACCATTGGTACGGTTTAGACAATTGAAGCAAAAGCTCCGGGGGTTTTTTCCTGGCCTGCATGTCTTTCGTGGAATTCGGTATGTGCAAAATCGGGAATATCTGTGGCAATCTCATTTAAAAACTGAGTCAAGACATTTCCCATCCGACTGGTTGTCTGATCCCTTCTGTTTATGGATGCAAAGGAAACCTCCACAAATAATCCGGGGTACACCTGGAAGGGATTAAACTGCTTGTCGAACCTCAAAATTTCATCCTGTAAAAAATCCAATCGTTGTTCGAGGATTACTCTTTCGGGGGGATTAGCATTTTCGTATAGATTTGCAATCCTATCTCTCAAAATATTAAATTGTTTCTTCAGATGGCTTTTTTGTTGAATATAAGTCTCATTTAATTTTTCGATATCAGCCACTTTAGGTTGCACAAAGGTGATTTCATCCCAAAGCTCGGCCCGAGGTAACTCTTCCACTTGAGCTGATTTTGATTTACTTCGATTTACTTCATTCAAAATCTCGCTGGCGATATCTTCGTAATCTTTAAAACTCTGTTCAACCTTCTCGTTCTCGTGAATCTTTTCAAACACTTTTCTTAGTTTGTCTGTTTCGTAAACAAAATCATCAAGCTGCTGACAGAAAGCTGTTCTTAACTCTCTGAGCTGGAGATCATCAAGGAAGGTCAGGGTGACGGCATAGTGTTCATCCGGTAGCAATGGTTTGTTGGTATCTTCATATTCCCGAACAACCACTTTCCTGCAGTTTTTGAAATTCTCAATGTGTTGATATCCTAAAAGCGAAATATCAAGTAATCCCACCAGCTTGTTAACGGCATTATTGAATCCCCGATCCCGGATATTCTCTTCACTAATCAGTCTGAGCACATTTTCACGGATGTCCAGCGGATCATGATCAATGGCATTGAGCTCCGGTCCGATCCCTTTAATCGCATCGACAAATTTCTTTGCCATATGGGCATATTGTGGCGAATCGTTGGAATCATCACCAAATCCGATGTGATCCTCCAGCTTTTTTACTTTTTCAAAAACCCTCTTTTCCTGATTGAGTATATTCTGCCTGGAATCCTTAAGCTCCTCATCAATCTTATGCACTTCTTTGTTAATGAGGGTAATAACGTGCTCCGAAATGATGTCTTTAACGATGGTTTCACTGGCAGCCTGGTAATGATAGATCGGTCTTACCAGTGTCGATTCGGGAATACTTAAAACCAGGTCAACATCGGTAACCGTGTCCGGTTTTAAAGTGTTATTGCTGAAAGAACACTTAACCACCGATCCGGCAAATTTCCCCCTTAAAAAACCACCAACCCCAGTTTTTCCACTGAGGAGTTTTCTTGTGTTGTCTTCGAGATCAAAGGCACGTTTTTGGATATGCCCTTGCAGATGCCCAAAAATATTGACGACGGAGTTTTCCATGGAATCCGTATTAAACATCCCCTCTTTCCCGATGGAATCAAGAAGGTAAGAGACATCACGCGGATTGTACTTGTTCAGGTTTTGCGCCTCTTCCTTATCAACAAGATCGCGGAATTTTTTCCCCATTTCATCTTCAACCGATGTCATGTAACGGTTGTACATGTTGTGGTAAGATTGATTGTAGTAATTGTGCAAAACCTCTTTTACCGTTCCACCGACATGAATTTTTTCCAGGACTTCCGGAGGTAATTTGTTTGTTACGTGGTTGAGTACCTTATCCACCTCTTCGTCAATTAGTAACTTGGCTTCAGCATATTCGTTACGACCATCCCGATTAAGACTGTTACGTGATCCAACGGCGCTGCCACGCTCTGGATGTACATAATTGGGACCTTTCAAATAGGAACCTCGTGCCATAACTACCTCGTCATGTTAAATAAATTCAAGACCTGTTTCTTGTTTACTTGACAGGAACAGATTTGATGATTTCATATGTGTGTTAAATTTAACAGCGTAGATTTTTAGTGCCACTATAATGTTGTAACCCTTAGCCTGTCAAGCCATTTTCGGTTGAACAATGGTGGTTATACCGGCGGTGATTGGTCATGAGTGCGCAAATCATGTGACAGAGTCGATAAAATAACATGAGACTCTGTTGATTGGCAACCTTTAATTATGATTAATCATTTGAATTTATAGAAAATGCTCATAACATGTGTGTGTCAACACAGGTAGTTATGTTTTTTTGCCGGTTTCATCTTCAAACATCCCAGTCAACAGGCCCTGATCTTTGCCTGTAATCTAATGACAAATTAACATTGGATGATTAAACTGTTGGGAATAGTTGGAAAATCGATCTGTATTCCGGTTAAAACAATCTGAAACCAAAAACAATATTTTCTGATAGCCATGGCTGATGTAGACAACAAAATTGAAGCTGACCCACCGGATCAAAATCTCGCTTACCTGATAGATGAATATGTTAATAAGTTTTATAAGGCATCCGGGGAGGAGGTAGTTAGGGTTAGGCACAATATCTGGGCTGTGAGGGAAGCTTCTTATTCATTCAATATCATTATTACATCGTTGCTCATCGTATTTGATGCCATTCTTTTTGATCATCTCCCCGAACAAAAGAATATGCTGTTTGAAGATCTGCTGAGTTTGAACGCTCACAGGGCAAAAACCTCCAAGTTGTGTTTGGTTAAAGACAGAATTCACTTAAGAATAGTCAGGGGTTTGGAAGATTTTGACTATTCTGAATTTGTAGCGCAAGTGGAAGAATATCGTGAGATTTTTCCAGGGATCAAGGAAAAACTATTGGAGAAGTATTTTCCGGATGAAGTATGAACCAGTGTGAAAAAGAGCTCGATCAAAATGAATAGTAATCAATTAAACCGGCCGCTCTTCTCTATCAGAAACATCCATAAGTTTTTTGGTTATAAACAAGTACTAAAAGGCATAAATCTGGAGTTTAGCGAAAATCAAGTAACCTTGCTTGTTGGTAAAAACGGGGCTGGTAAATCAACCCTTGTTAAAATTCTAACGGGGCTGATGCGTCCAACCGAAGGAAACGTAAATTTTCGAGGAGAAAACATTCAGAATCAAGCCGAAATCTATCGAAAAGCCATTGGAGTGATTACCCATGACATTCTTTTTTATGGAGATTTAACAGCAAGAGAAAATCTCAGGTTTTTTGGTAAATTGAGATCAATCGAAAACCTGGACAAGGAGATTCAAAAGGCATTAAAAGATACCGGTCTGCAAAAAGCAACCGATATGCCGGTAAAAACCTTTAGTAGCGGTATGTGCAAACGCTTGAATATTGCACGATTGATGCTGTCCGGACCAAAGATCCTTTTTTTGGATGAACCGTATTCGGGATTGGATTTTGATTCAATTGCGCTTTTAAACGAGTATATTGCGCAAATCAAACAAAATGGAGGGGCCATTCTTCTTATTAGTCACCAGGTGGATGCCTGCTTTGATTATATTGATCGGGCAGCCTATTTGATTAATGGAGAAATCTCACGTTTGGTTCCTAAATCTGAATTAAACCAAACTGATCTACCTGGGAAATTTCATGTCTCAGATGGCATCAATTGAATTAACCAATCGCCAGTTTTTATTGCAAAGAATGATATCTAACGCTTGGACGATTTTTCTAAAAGACCTTAAACTGGATTACCGAAGAGTTGAGAATTTTTTTTCCATGTTGTTTTTCTCATTGGTTATCCTGTTGGTTTTTACTTTTGCCCTGTCTCCGGAACAAACAAAAAATATTGGGATCTTGTGCGGTGTCTTTTGGATATCCTTCCTGTTGAGCGGAATTTTAAGTCTGGGCAAATCCTTTAGCCTGGAAAGAGAAAACAGTTGCCTGGATGCATTGTTGATTTCTCCCATCAGTCGTGGCTCTATCTTTTTGGGGAAAATGCTGGCGAATATGGCCATGATCATCGTAGTGCAACTGATTGTTATTCCTATATTTGGGGTTCTGTTCAATGGGGTCGTTTTCGACCATGTGGCCATTTTTATTTTTATCAGCTTTATGGCTTCAATCGGATTTTCATCCCTGGGTACCCTTTTGGCGGGGATGACTTCAGACATTCGTTTTAAAGAGATCCTGTTACCCATCCTTCTGTTTCCGCTGCTGGTACCATTGCTGTTGGCTTGCGTAAAAATCTCACAATCAATTCTGGCTGGCGAGGGTCTGTCTCCAGTAGTGGATTGGTTTAGATTATTGGCCGGATTTGATCTGATTTTTTTGATAATTTCCTATCTGACTTTCGAATTTGTCATGGAAGTATAATTTTACAGCAGGTATTATTTTTTAAACATAAAGAAGAGTTTAAGTACAGGTTTTATGAAAAGGATACTCGGGTTAACCACAATTGTTGGTTTTATTGTTATGTTTTTGATGGTTTTTTTATGGTCTCCCATTGAATCTTCGATGGGGCTCGTGCAGAAGATCATGTACGTCCATGTCCCGTCAGCCTGGACCGGTTATCTTGCGGTTGCTGTCGCATTTATTTTTTCAATTTTATATCTATGGAAACGAATTGAACAATTTGATGTGGTAGCTTCCTGCTCAATCGAGATAGGAGCCATATTTTGTGGATTAGCTTTGATAACAGGATCAATCTGGGCAAAACCAACCTGGAATACCTTTTGGACCTGGGATGCCCGTTTGACAACCACCTTAATTCTCTTTCTGATTATAATGGGGTACCTGTTATTAAGGCGGTTCTCAGAATACGGGGAGAAACAAGCCAGGATATCCGCAGTAATAGCAATTATTGGTTTTCTGGACATTATTCTGGTGCACATGTCCGTTGTTTGGTGGCGGACATTGCATCAACCTTCAACTGTTTTTTCCGAAAAACCGGAAGTGATTAATGACCAGATTCTGACTACTCTTATAATCTGTGTATCCGTGTTCTCTATCCTTTATGCTTTTTTGCTGATCTCAAGAATTGAATTGGAGCAGAAAAACCGGCTATTTTTTAAAAAAATATCTGCAGAAGGGGAATTAAACTAATAATGTTGATAGTCAACTTACCGGGAGAGTGGCACTTTTGTTCTTTATGAAAGGGAATAGCAGGTTGTGACGAATCATCTGATCATAGGAATCGGGAAATTTAGAAGCGTTGATGATCTGCAACCCTCGTTTGATAATGGTCCGGTCTTGAGAATCATGAATGGTTCTGGCTCCTTTTTGCAGCCCGGTTTTCTGAGGAAAATCGTTTGTTTTCCGGTTGGTTTCAGCGGCTGTCAGACCTTTCTTGCCATCTGCCCATTCAATCAGGTTTTCGTCAAATAAAAACTGAACCTGCTTCAGTTCAGAATCTTCATTTAACCATAGAAACAGCAGGATATCGGGATGGTCAAGGCAAACCAAACTTGTCTTCCGTAATCCTTTTTCGAACTCCAGTGATTTTTGCGATTTGATTTCGTAAAAACTAAAGAGACTCATTTTCCCGATTGATTTGGTTATTTAATTAAGATTTTTGAGTCTAACAACCTCGATAATAATAAGAACAGGGAAAATATCAAGAGAGTGGTGATGTTGTTGTAATAATTATAAATTTATTGGTTTATTGCTATATAAATGCTACATTTTTGCATGTCAAATGTCAAATTTGATTCATTGATTTTATCTGGGAAATTGTATTCTGCTAACAATTCCATTCCTGAATGAGGCGATTTGTCAATTATCCAGGGACTTAATGGTTTTCTTTTCAGATTGATTCAGGGAAAATAAGTTTGCTTTTTGATTTCTGCGCACTAACAGCTTCGATTTCCTGTCATCAGTATTGGGGACGAAATCTTCTTATTTACTGATTGTTATAGTTATTATTTCAATACAGTATTATGATATCAGGTTAAACAGCAGAACCTAAGAATCAGGCGGTTGTTTGGTGGGTTAATCCAGTTTTCGCATCCTTTCTAAAAAAGGCGTAAAAGAGATTATAATTTTTAAGAATGCTTTAATTCAGGTAAGAATAAACGGAGTCAGTAATGGAAATAAGTTTGCCGGATGGAAATAAACAGGAGTTGCCGAGCGGAAGCAGTGCTCTGGATCTTTCTCGAAAAATTAAAAAAGAACTTAATGGAAGCGCTCTTGCGGCTATAATCAACGGCGAGAAGAAAGATTTGACCACAGAACTGAAGACTGGTGATGAAGTTCAAATTCTCACCTTTGAGGATCGGGAAGGAAAAGACATTTTCTGGCATTCTTCCGCCCATGTACTGGCTCAAGCCGTTACTACCCTTTACCCGGGTGCAAAACCAACCATCGGCCCTTCCATTGAAGAGGGGTTTTACTATGATTTTGCCAACCTGAGCATCTCTGAAACAGATTTTCCTCAAATTGAAGAGGAAATGAAAAAAATTATTGGCCGCCGGATTCAACCCCAGCGGGTTGATTACTCCTCCAAAGAGCAGGCCCTGCAAGTATTTGGTGACAACCCGTTTAAAAAAGAGATGATTGAACAATTGGAGGAGGGGTTAAGTGCCTATCAGCAGGAGGATTTTATCGATCTTTGCCGGGGGCCTCATATTCCGCATATGGGTTTGATTCAGGCATTTAAAATTATGAAGACCTCGGGGGCTTATTGGAGAGCTAAGTCGGATAATGAACAGTTGACGAGAATTTATGCGGTTTCATATCCCGACAAGAAGCTGCTGTCAAAATACCTTAATTTCCTCGAAGAAGCGAAAAGGCGGGATCACAGAACCCTGGGCAAGCAGCTCAGTCTCTTCTCATTTCACCAGGAAGCTCCCGGAATGCCTTTTTTTCATCCCAAGGGGATGACTATTTGGGAAGAGTTGATGAAATTCTGGGAAGAATGCCATCAAGAGGAAGGTTACGTAAAAATTAAAACCCCAATCATGTTAACTCAGGAGTTGTGGGAAAACTCAGGTCATTGGGACAACTACAGAGAAAATATCTATATTACTGAGATCGATGATCGAGCTTTTGCCATAAAACCCATGAACTGCCCCGGCGGTATGCTCTACTACAAGGAAGATCAGTATTCCTATCGCCAGTTTCCCATGCGGGTGGCGGAGATCGGTTTGGTTCATCGACATGAATTGAGTGGTGCCCTGTCCGGATTGTTCCGGGTCAGGTGTTTCCATCAGGATGATGCCCATATCTTTATGTTACCGGAGAATGTGCAAAGTGAGATTCAAGGGGTTTTAGCCCTGGCACAAAGGATATATTCCATGTTTGGTTTGGAATTTCACCTGGAACTGTCAACCCGGCCGGAAAAATCAATTGGTACGGACGAACAATGGGAGGCGGCGACAAATGGATTGGTTAATGCTTTGGAATCGGGCGGTTATGACTATATCTTGAACGAGGGAGATGGCGCTTTTTATGGACCGAAGATCGACATTCATATTAAGGATGCCATTGGCCGTAGTTGGCAATGTGGAACGGTTCAACTGGATATGATGATGCCCGAACGATTCGATTTGAATTATATCGCCGAAGACGGGAGCAAGCAGCGGCCGATCATGATTCATCGTGTCATTTACGGTTCTGTTGAACGTTTTTTCGGAATCCTGGTGGAACATTTTGCAGGCAAATTCCCCATGTGGTTGTCCCCGATTCAGGTTCGAATCCTGGCAATTTCCGATAGCCACAACGACTATGCCAACAAAGTTTATGGTCTTTTTAAGGAAGCCGGATTGAGGGTTGAAACCGATCTTACCTCGGAGTCGGTTAACAAAAAAGTAAGACAGGCTCAGCTTGACCAGGTTAACTATATTCTGGTTGTCGGGGATAAAGAGGTGGAATCTGAAACGGTTACGGTCAGGGCTGCCAATAAGGTTTTGGGTGCCAAACCGGTCGAAGAGGTGATCTCTGCTCTGCTGGATGAATACAAATCCCGTTCACCTCGTAGCAAGGCAATCTGATGTGAATGACTTAATATCTGTGCTGCTGCCGGTTTATAATGCTGAACAATTCCTTGAAAAATGTCTGATCAGTATCAGGGAACAAAGTTATCAGTCATTTGAAGTGATTGTAGTAGATGATGGATCAACCGACACCAGTCCGAAGATCCTTGCGAACATGGCAGCTAGTGATCATCGCTTCAAGCTATACCGATTCCCTGAAAATCGGGGAATCGTTGCAGCCTTAAATTTCGGTCTTGAGCAGTGCAGTAGCAGGTGGATTGCCAGAATTGATGCCGATGATCGTATGCATCCACAACGTCTGGATCTTCAGTTGCAGCACATGCTGACACATTCCAATGTTGATGTTTTGGGCTGCCGGATCAAGCTGTTTAGACATAATGGGGAGTTAACTCCGGGACAGTTAAGATATCAAGACTGGAGTAATTCCCTCCTGTCAGATCGGGAGATAAAAGCCAATATCTTTGCAGAATCTCCCATCATGCATCCGACTTTTTTTATCAGCAAGCGGTTTTATCAATCTTTAAAGGGATACCAGGATAATCCCTGGCCGGAAGATTATGATTTTTTGTTTCGGGCATATCAACTTGATGCAACTTTTGCAAAACTTCCAAGGAACCTGGTTGAAAAAGGTGATCATCCCCTGCGATTGGCCAGAACCGACGAAAGATGCAAACGCAAGGCAATGTTCCATGCCAAAGCCCACTATTTTAAAAAAAGGCAGGATCTGTGGAAAAACAGAGAGCTTTATCTGGTTGGATCAGGATCATCCGGGAAAATGGTAATGACCGCACTGAAACATGAAAATATATGTGTAGATGGTATTATTGACAACTCCGGGGCAGGTAACGAACAAAAAATTTTTGGTCTCCCGTCTCATTCTCTGAATCTTGGAAATGCGGCAGGATTTTTTAGTAGAATCAGTAACCCGTTATTCCTGTCATGTATTGGTGTTGAACAGAGCAGGGTAGAAGTGGAAAAATTATTTTTGGGATTTGGTTACAAACCAGGGATCGATTTTCTCCGCTTTATTTAAATTAAAATTCCAGGAAGGGCAGATCCGGTTTTGTAGCAACAGGCCGGCAAAAACTGATGTGGGTCTAGAAATGAACGAAAATACAAGCGTCAAGCTGATTGCGGCAATACTCTATCGTAGCGAAAAAGAGTATGAACAATTGCTTCCCCTGTTAAAGGACACTTACTCTGCTGTTGACTATCAGGGAAATTTTTTTCCTTTTGTAGAAACTGATTATTACGAAATGGAAATGGGAAAGGGTCTGGTTCGAGGGATGATTTCATTTGAGCAGTTGGTTCATCCGGGGTGTTTGGCTGAAGTCAAACATCAATCAAGAGACCTTGAAGATCAGTTCAGCATCGATAGTAACAGGAGGGTGAACATAGATATCGGATACATGGATATGTTTAAGGTCGTTCTGGCGTCCTTTAAAGGTCGGAGCAATAAAATATACTTGTCAGATGACGTATGGGCTGACATGATCCTTTACTATGAATCGGGGGCATATAAATCATTTATGTGGGGATTTCCCGATTTTAAAAGCGGGATTTACGATGCTGACCTGATGGAAATCAGGAGTATCTATAAGAAGCAGCTTAAACTCCAAAGAAAACAGTAGCTAGTCTATATAAACAACCTGATCGCTCCTATTCTTGATCCCACCAGTAAGTGTTGTGCCATAAAGGATCATAATAGCGTAACCTGTCATACTTCAAAATCGAAACTCCGGGATGGACATCAGATTCATGAATAAGTCTATCCGCAATCAAAACAATCCCCGGGAAAAAGCCATGGATTTCGATGGCCTCCACTCCATAGGCCGAACCTGTCGGATAACTAGGACTCCTGGGTCCATCAGCAGGACTGATCGTTCCCGAATAGAGCCGAATCAATCCCTTTAATATCATTTTGGTGACTGAAGTCTCATACTGAAGTCTTACCGATTTTGTTGATTGATATGTGAAGGGGGATTTCATTTTATCGGTTGATCTCACCGATCTTGAATCCAGGCATAAAATCATCAGGAGGGCGAAGAGAATTTTTGGTAACATTTTCATCTCGATTTCAATTGTAACCAGATTCTTTTTGAAACCAGGATTTATTCCGTTTCTTGAGAAGGGAGGGGCGATTCGAAGTTAACATTATAATAGAGCCGAATCATCATTTCATTGTTGCGAACCATTCCCAGTTGTTCTCGTGCCAACGTTTCCATATAGGTCTGATTATTCTTCAACGAATTTATCTTACTGATCCATTCTCGGCGTTCCTCCTTCAGATCTTCTATCTCCTGTACCAGTATTTTCTCTTGTCTCTTCAGTTCCATCAGTTGCAGAAAACCTTTGTCTCCAAAAATGGAGATGACAACAACGATGATGATGCAGAAAATAATAAGTCCCTGAATAACTTTATTCTCTTTTAATTTCATGAATAGATACTTACAAACTGGCAAAGGGAAAAAGAATCGGGCTGAATCACCCCTTTTAAAAGCAAAGGACTCTTCCGTGCATGGGTCATCTGGTTGTTTATGTTTTCCAAATGACCCAAAGCCTGGTCATCAGCCTATCGAAGATTGTAAAAAGTCTGGTTCCCGGAGAATAGTGCTCTCTCTCCCAGATCTTCCTCAATTCTCAACAATTGATTATATTTGGCTACCCTATCCGATCGACTCAATGAGCCTGTTTTTATTTGGCCGGAGTTGGTGGCGACAGCGATGTCTGCTATGGTTGAATCCTCGGTTTCCCCCGAACGGTGTGAAATCACGCAGGTATAACCGGCTCTTTTTGCCAACTCAATAGTATCAAAAGTTTCGGTTAAGGTTCCAATCTGATTGACCTTGATAAGAATGGAATTTCCAATGCCCCCATCGATCCCTTTTTTCAAACGTTTGGGATCGGTTACGAAAAGATCGTCACCAACGATCTGAATCCTGTTTTTGAACTTATCTGTCATTAACTTCCAGGCATCCCAATCGTCCTCGGCTAAACCATCTTCAATGCTGATGATTGGATATCTGTTGACCAGGTCGGCATAGAACTCAATCAATTCTACTGCCGACTTTTCGGGTTTTGCTTCGGCGGCCAAGATATATTTCCCATCCTTATAAAACTCGCTGGAAGCAGCATCGATGGCAATTTTTACATCCTCTCCTGGTTTGTATCCGGCTTTTTCAATGGCTGAAATGATCACCTGCAAAGCTTCTTCATTAGACCCTAAATTCGGTGCAAAACCGCCTTCATCTCCAACAGCAGTGTTCAATCCTTTTCCTTTTAATACACTCTTGAGAGCATGAAAGACTTCCGCTCCGCATCTCAGGGATTCACGGAAAGATCTGGCTCCCACCGGCATGATCATGAACTCTTGAATATCAACGTTGTTGTCTGCATGTGAGCCTCCATTCAAAATATTCATCATGGGAACCGGTAACTCTTTAGCATTGGATCCACCCAGATATCTGTACAGAGGCATTCCGTGTATTTCAGCAGCAGCTTTGGCACATGCCAATGAAACGCCCAGAATGGCATTGGCTCCCAGTTTGGATTTATTCTCCGTTCCGTCCAATAAGATCAACTGCTGATCAATTTCAGGCTGTTCAGAAACGATCATACCCTCAATTTCCGGAGCAATAATCTCATTCACGTTTTCGACCGCTTTGGTCACACCTTTACCCATGTATCTTGCTTTGTCTCCATCCCTCAGTTCGATGGCTTCATGTGCACCGGTTGATGCTCCTGATGGGACAGCAGCTCTTCCCACAACTCCGCTTGTCAATATCACATCAACTTCAACGGTTGGATTCCCGCGAGAATCCAATATTTCGCGAGCCTGTATTGTTTCGATTACTAACTCTTCTCCGTGCATACGATGCTCCTGTTTTAAGATTAATACCGTTCTGAAAAAAAGGAGAAACCAGAATTTTTGTAAATAGTGCTATTTGAGTTCTCCACTCTTTTACTTTCAAAAATGAAGAAGCAGTGTGTATTCTTCTCCTGCCCAGAAAATCGGGCTGAAGGGGTTTAGGCAAAACAACCGGGTTTTCGTTCAGACACCATATAGTTCCATAATCCCAGTAAACCAGAAAGTAAATTGGATTTGATCTCAGCTTGTTCACTGACCGATATTTTACCTTCAGACTATCGCTTTCTACCTATCCACTCAAACACAGGTGCTATGTTTCCACCTTGTCTCAGATGAAAGCAAAGATTCATTGTCATTTATCATGAAAACTGCGATCTTTGGTTGATCAAATGCACCAATTTTCTTAGAATAGTTAATTATGATTCAGAAATCAAACCTTAAAAAATGCACTTTGGCATTGTATTAAGGGTTGACCATTTTCTCAGTCTGAATTAATTTATAGCTTTCGAGGGCCTATAGCTCAGTTGGTTAGAGCATCCGGCTCATAACCGGACGGTCCCTGGTTCAAGTCCAGGTGGGCCCACCAATTTATTACTAGAAAAATACTCGAATGGACGGGACGAGTAAAGATCCAATATTAAGAAAGACAATATTATCAAAATATACCGGGAACGACCAATTCAGAACACCGGGGCAAAAGATACTATCTTGAGTCCCGGTGTTTTTTTTTGGGGGGTTGTTATAGTAAGTTGGCACTAATAATGTAATAGTAACAGGAGCTTAACATGCCGAATTCAATAGATGCGATTCTTCAAATATCGCAACAAGACAGGGTACTTGCCACTAGCAAGAAGCGTTTAAAGACTATACCTGAAAAAAAGAAAAAACTGCGTATTCCAGTCGAAAAGGTCGAATTTCATCTTGATAAACTCAAAGAGAAAGAGGAAGAAATTTATGGCAAGATCAGAGAACGCGAAACTCTTGTTGACGTTGAAAATGAGAAGATCAAGAAATCTGATGGTAAAATGGCCATTATCAAAAATCAAAAAGAGTACATGGCCAGTCAGAAAGAGATCGATATCGCCAAAAAAACCATAAAAAGAGTTGAAGATCAGATTTTGGAATTGGAAGCTCATAAAGAGGAGATATCCAAACAGCTTTCATCCGTGATGGAGGAGTACAAACAGGAAAAAGAGGTTTTGAGTGAAAAGGAGCAGGAGGTTTTGAATATTGAGAGAGAGATTCTCAGTAAAATCGATGAATGCAAAAAAAGTAAAGCCGAAGTAATGCTAAATGTCGAACCTGATGTCTTTAAAGAATATGAGGAATTGGTTAACAGAGATGTGATCCCGGCTGCAGTCGCTATTAGCAGAAGCAACTGTATGGGATGTGCTATGGCAATCCCGGCTCAGTTGTTCAATGAGATCATGCGGGATTCTTTCGGCAGATGCCCCCATTGTAATAGATTATTGTTTTACAAAGCACCGGAAAAACCTGCGGAGCAACCAAAGAAGAAGACAAAACCGAAAAAGAAAGCTAAGAAATAGATTGACCCATTATTTAAACTGAATTTAATCAAAACATAAAATAAAGGTAGAGGTGATCACTGGCATCATCATCCTGGTGATACTTATTTTCTTATCCGCTTTTTTTTCGGGCATGGAGAGTGCCTTTATCTCCTTGGGCGAGATTGATCTTATTGAGATCTCAAAATCCGGAAAGAAAAACCGAAGAATCCTCCTTAGACTACTTGAGAACAAAGAGAAACTTCTAAGTACCATTCTGATTGGAAATAATATTGTCAATATTGCTGCAACTGCATTAAATACTACACTTGCCATTCGTTACTCTATTGAATTAGGCTTATCTGAAGAGTTGACTGTAACTATTTCAGCAGTGATTCTAACCTTAACCATTATACTCTTCGGTGAGATTGTTCCAAAAACAATCGCCATCAACCACAATCGAAAACTGGCGCTGCTTAATGCCCGCGGCATTTGGTTACTGAGTATTATTCTAACCCCAATCAGTTTTTTCCTGGACAAAATCAGTAAATTAATTAACCTGCTTTTTCGAAGTAAAGATCTGAAGAACCAGATTACGGAATCCACTGTCATCAATGTTGTCTCCAAAGGGGAGGAACAGGGCATGATCAAGGAAACAGAAAAAAAATTGATTCAAAACGTTTTTCTGTTTGATGAAAGGGAAGTCTATCCTGTCATGACTCCAAGAACGGCTGTTTTTGCCTTGGAGGACTCCCTAACGTTGGGCGAGGTTCAGGATGAACTGTTGGAGAAACAGTTTTCCCGGATTCCGGTTTACTCGAATACCATTGATAATATTACCGGGATAATCAATCTAAAAACGGCATTTAAGGAACTGCTTGAGAATAAAAAGGATGTTTCTCTCCACTTTTTGGCTCAAAAACCGCTGTTTGTCTATGAGACGATGTCCTTGACCTCGTTGCTGGAAAAATTCAAGTCCGAACAGAATCATATGGCGATTGTTGTGGATGAATTTGGTGGAATGGCTGGAATCGTGACCCTGGAAGACATTCTTGAAGAGCTGGTGGGAGAAATCTATGATGAAAAGGATGAAGTATCTTCCCTGATTCGAAAACTGGGGGAAAAAAAATGGTTGATCCGAGGCAGAATCGATATCATGACCGTTAACAAGTATATCCTCGGTGATATTGAGATTGACGGCGAATTCGAGACTTTGCAGGGGTTAATCATGTCAAAACTCAATCGACTTCCTGTGGTAGGAGATAGCTTGTATATTGATCCCCATCGGTTTACAGTATCCAAGATGAGAAAAAATCAGATATTATCAGTTGTGGTTGAGTATAATCCGGTTGACACGGCAGATGAATCAGAACTCTCTGAATAACATAAACAAAGAATGGACACCGTATGAAAGCAATCAAAATAGCATTGGTAATGATTCTTGTTCTAAACGTTATTTATTCCGTTCATAATTGGCTTTTCTCTGAAGATAGCCGAACAAGTCAAGTATACAGCAGCCAACAATATTCTCAGCCAGTTGAGGAGCAGCAGGCGGCGGCAGCCGAGGGACTTAGCCTGCTTGGTTTGACAGCCCTGGTTAAAGAAATACGTTCCGGCCAGGAGCTTGAAAGAAGGCTCAATGAAACCGACGGAATTAATAATCTTGATTTAAATGAGGATGGAAAAGTCGATTATCTCAATGTCAGGGAATTTGGCGATATCAATAAAAAAATCGGCTATTCCGTAACCACTGAGCCAGCTAAAGGTGAGATTCAGGAGATTGCCGAAATCTCAATCGAAAAGAACGGGGATAAAGCAGAAATCCAGGTTATAGGAAATGAACAGATTTACGGATCGGATGCAATTTATAACGATTCAACAACAATAACAAGAGCACAGAGTGCTGACGTAGTAACAGGATCTCATGGGACTCCCCTGTATTCCAGCTTTTTCTATCCACATCCTTTGTGGATCTCTCCGTGGCTTTTCGGGTTTTATCCGCCTTTCTTCAGTCCTTACGGGGTTGTGTCGCGTTCAGCTTATGTCAGTCGTACAAATCGCTATAACACTTCAACCGTTAGATCCGGACAAAACAGTTTTCAAAAAACGTCACCTACAAAACTTCAAAATCCGAACAAGGGTAAAGCGGCAAATAAAGGTATCACTCGATCATTGAGAAAGCCGACGGCTTCTCAAAAGAGTTTTCAAACCACACAAAGAAAGAATATTAAATCCGGTGGTTTCGGTCAGGCAAGCCGACCTGCCAGTACTGGCACGGGATTGAGTCGGAGTTCAGGGACATCTCAAAAAAGCGGTAGCGTCTTTGGTTCAAGAAGTTCAATCTTTGGAAGCCGATCATCAAGTAGCGGCTCTTTTCGTTCCAAAAGCTTTGGATCACGTAGTTTTAGTTTTGGGAAATAAGGTATGACATCAGTAAAACCGATCACCATTCGTCAACTCATCCAATCACTACCAAAAGACAGTTATAGGTTCCAGGGAGACCTGGAACAGGTTATAGAATGGACAACCTGGGATTATGAGAGGGTAAAACAAAATACACTCTATTTCTGCGTTGAAGACGAGGAGTTTCAGGAAAATCACATAGAAACGAATGCGCTTGATTATTGGGAAAAAGCAGTTGCTTCAGGTGCAGTATGTTTAATGACAGGCAGAGATAAAATCAGAAACCAGCCAAAAGGGATCAGTTTGTTGGAGGTTGATAGACTTAACCCTTCCGTGGCTTTAATTGCCAGGGAGTTTTTTGGAAACCCGATGAAGGATATGAAAATCATCGGCATCACCGGCACCAATGGAAAAACAACAACATCACAACTGATCGATTCCATTCTTATGCAAGCCGGTAATAAAACCGGTGTGATTGGCACCATTGGAACATTTTATCCTTCGGGCAAACAGGAAGCAAGCCATCTGTCCAATCCCATGGCAACAGAAGTATTTGATATCGCAAATCAAATGCATCAGGAAGGCGTTAACAGTCTGACCATGGAAGTGACAAGCCATGCCGGAGCTTTCGACCGCAACCATGCAATCGATTTTGATGTCGCTGTCTTTACCAACTTAACACAGGATCACCTCGATTATCATAAAACAATTGAGGCTTATAAGGAGTGCAAGCTTAAACATTTTAGACAGCTGGGCACCGAAGAGAAAAAGGCTTATGGGATTGTAAATGTTGATGATATTAGCGGGAACGACTTTGTTAATGCCATTGATGAACATGCAAGAAAAGCAGGCAAAGCTGAAATCCTGACATATGGAATTCGCAATAAGGACGCCGATCTGGTGGCCTATCCAAAGCAAATGACAGGTGGGTATAGCGAATTTGATGTTTTTTTGAAAGGAAACCATCTCAGCCAGATCCATGTTCCCATGCCAGGATTATTTAATATATACAATAGCCTGGCAGCATTCGGGGCTACCTTTGCTTTGGGAATAAGTATTGATGATATTGTAAAGGGCTTGAAAAACGCTAGACATGTTGATGGGAGATTTGAACGGGTGAACTGTGACACTGATTTTGAGGTCTATGTCGATTATGCTCATACCCCGGACTCTTTGGAGAAGATACTTAGTGAAATTAGAGATATAACACGAAAAAACGTCATAGCCGTTTTTGGCTGCGGGGGCGATAGAGATCGTTCAAAGCGGGGGATCATGGGAAAAATTGCTGCCGGGATTGCCGATATTTGTATTATTACTTCCGATAATCCGCGCTCCGAAGACCCACAGGCGATTATAAAAGATATTGTGGATGGTATTCAGCAGGATGCAAAAAGCAAGATAATTGTTGAACCGGACCGTCGTCAAGCAATCTATACGGCCATGGAAATGGCGTCCAGTGATGATTCCGTATTGATTGCCGGTAAAGGGCATGAGGGTTACCAGATAATCGGAAAAACAAAACATTCCTTTCATGATCGTAAAGTTGTCCAGGATTATTTTAGGTCTCAACAGAACAGATTTTCCCGGGCTTGGATTGAAGTCAACACAGCTGTTATCAAAAATAATTACAAGCTTATTTTTAAGGATAAACCGGAAGAAATAAAAATAATGGCTGTGGTAAAGGATGACGCCGTTGGTCATGGAATGATGGAAATGGCAAGGGCAGCTGTTAAGGCGGGGTGTTCCTATTTGGCAACTGCCTGTATTTCAGAGGCGCTACTCCTGAGGAAAGAGTTCGAGGACTTCCCCATTCTTATCTTTGGCGAGAGATTGGATGAGGAACTGCCCCAATGTATCCGTCACGATTTTACCCTGCAGGTTCAGTCTTTATCCAAGGCAAAAACCATTGGAGAACTATCCAGAAAGCAACATTATATTACCAACATTCACCTCAAGGTGGATACCGGGATGGGGCGGTACGGTGTACGCTGGGACAAGGCTGTGGAGGAATATAAAGCAATCAGTTCCATTGAAGGGGTCAATCTGGAAGGTATCATGACTCACTTCGCTCAGTCGGATGAAGCGGTCAAAGATTTTGCCAATCTGCAATGGCAGCGATTTAGCGAGATCATTGAGCAGTTGAAAAGCGAGAATATTGCACCTCCCCTGATTCATGCTTGTAACACAGGAGGCTATCTGGATCTGCCGCATGCCCATGGAAACATGGTGAGAATCAGTATCCTGCCTACTGGTGTGTATCCTTCAAAAATATGCAGGCGAATAAACCTTAATGGTGAAGAGCTGCAGTCCGCCATGGAGGTCTTTTCCTGCGTTAGCCTTGTAAAACAGCTTTTGCCAGGAGATAAACTCGGATATGGTATGCATTTCACGGCTGAAAAGGAGACGGAGATAGCGATTCTACCCGTTGGTTACGGTGACGGATATCCACGATTGCGCAATAAGGGACATGTTTTAATACACGGCAAGCAGGCTCCGATCATCGGCGGAAATGGTATGGATGCAACCATGGTTAACATCTCGGATATTTCCAATGTTAAACCGGGTGACAAGGTTGTATTACTTGGAAAACAGGGAGATGAAGAGATTACAGCTATGATGTTGGCTGACTGGGCGGGAACAGTCACTTACGAAATCCTTTCCGGTTGGACCAAACGGATGGATCGGGTTTTTGTAAAGCCGGATACAATTTCCTGACCCGGATTGTAACGGTCAAGTCAGAGCTCCATTAAGCGCAATATAATTAAGGGATTTTCCTGAAAAGAGTCTGGGATAAAATCTGTTCCAGTATTAACAGGCAAAATCCGATGGTAACAAAAAAAGGGAATATTTCTCGATAGGTTGTAAAATTTTCATTAAAGCTGCTTTTTTCCAGCTGATCGATCTGCTCATAAATCTCAACCAATGATTCTCCGGAGGTTGCCTTCGCGAATTTCCCGCCTGTTATTTCAGCGACCTGCTCCAGCAGACGGGTATCCAGTTGGTTATTCATTAATGAGAAAAACTGGCCAAAGACCGAGTTTTGTTGTTGGTAGTTTTGATCGCTTACAATCGCTATCGTATAGATTTTTATTCCGTTTTCCTTGGCAAATTCGGAAGCTTCAAGCGGATCTTTTCCTCCTCTTGTCTGTTGACCGTCTGTTAACAGGATAATGATTTTCGATTTTACGTTATAATCATTATTCTTCTCACCTGCGTTTTGCAGTAGTTCATCCACACTGACCAGCCTCAGGGTTGAATAGTAGATCGCATCTCCGATCATTGTACCATCCTCGATTCGAGTGGCAGGACGGATGGTCTTGGCAAAGCTGACAAGCGTGTTGTGATCGAGTGTCAGTGGAGCGTTTTCTTCCACAAATCCTGCAAAACTGCTGAGACCGACCATGTCATTGCCTCGTCCCCTTAATTTTCCATCATTACCCTTAAGAAATTCTTCCAAAACCTTTTTTACCACGTCCAGGCGATCCGATTCTTTGCCCTTGTAAGTCAGCGGATTCTTCATACTGGAAGATCGATCAATCACCATCTGAATAGCAATACCTTCTCGCGAGGTGCGGATCATTTCCAAACCTTTTTGAGGACGGGCAAAGGCAATCAGAAATAGCAGAATCGCCGAGAGCCTCAATATTAGGAGGCTCCACCGAAAACGAACCCGCCAGGTAGAGCCCGCCGCTTTCAGGTGTCCGATTCCCGAATACTTAAGGGTTGCAACAGGTTGTTTTCGCCTATAGATAAAGAATAACAGGAGCAGAAATGCTAAAAAACCTCCAACTGCAATGCTTAAGGCAAACAGATCAAACTTCATCACTTCTCCCCGTGGTCTGGACAAAGGTACGGACGTTATTCAGAGCACTAATGCTGATTTCTGATCCCGGGTTGAAAGTTGCAAATTTCACAAGGTCAGCCAGACGAAGATATCGATCCAGAATCTGGCGTTGTTCCGTATTAAAATGTTGTGTTTCGTAGACCTCTTTTATGAATTCCTCGGTGGTCTGCTCCTTGGCGCGTAAGCCGAAGATATTCTCAATGTAGTCCCTTAAAATGTTGGCTAACTCAGTGTGGTATTGATCGAATGCGGATTGACCGATCAGATCTCGTTGCTCCAGATCTTTTAATCTGAGCAGGGCCTGTTGGTGAAAGTCAACCTCTGGAACTGTCGGGTCCAGAGCGTCGACATTTTTTCCATATTTCTGAAATAAAAATATGGATGATATTATAAAACCGATGATAACCAGGGAGATGATTAATGGCAGATACTTAAAAGGGGGGAGAATCATTCCCTTTATATCCCTGATATCATCCAATTCATTATAATTTATTGCCGAAACTGAATATTTTATCGGTTCTGTATAAATCTTGTATACCGGCCAATTATTGAGGTTATCCGTTTTTTCTTTTTCCAACCGAAAGCTGATGATAAAGGGGTTTAACTCGAATTCTCCTGAGATCAAAGGTTCGAATCTATATGTCCATCGGTTGATCATCAGATTCTTTTTCTCTGCCCAGACAGTCTCATTTTTGGGATTTTCGATTAACAGCAGGGGAGCGTAAACTTCTTCAGAAAGATAAGGAGGAGTAATATGAGTATCTTCTGGAAACCGGCTCTCGATGGTGACAGTCAGAAAATCTGTCAACTCCAGTTCCACGCTGGAAAGTTTTACAACTACTTCAACAGGAGAGCCGCCCCGTTTGAATGTGTATTCGGTATCCCGATGATTGTCGGGAGATTCTTTCACTTCTTCACCCCCGTTTCTTTCACAGGCAAAAAGAATCATAATAATCCCAAACAGTATTAAAAAACCTGTTTTTTTCATCGACACCTTCTACTTTTAAAAAACCGGATCAGATCTTTTTCAAACGGCTTGTCAGTCCTGATCTGCAAATAATCGACGCCAAATTTTCTGAACTGACTTTTTTTACTCTCCTCCGATTTTAAACGAGAGAGGGAATGGTAATGATTCCAGGCTTCGCTATTGGAATCCACCAAAATTTCTTCCCCGGTTTCGGAATCCTGAAGCGCGATAAGTCCGATTTTTTTAAGGCTTTTCTCCCTTGGATCGGAAACCTCAACAGCAACCAGGTCATGTCTTTTGTTGGTCAGATTAATGTTGTGGAAAAAATTATCATCCAAAAAATCAGATACTAAAAAGACAACCGCCCTCTTTTTATTAACCCGGTTGAAGTATTCCAGGGCTGCGTTGATAGACGTTTTTTTCCCTTTAGGATTAAAATAGAGCAATTCGCGGATAACCCTCAAAATGTGCGTTTTCCCCTTGTTTGGCGGAACAAACAATTCGATTTTGTCAGTAAAAAGAATAAGTCCGATGCGATCATTTTTTTTAATGGCGTTCAACGCTAAAATTGCACAAAATTCTGCAGCAGTCTCTTTCTTCAGTTGTTTGTGACTTCCAAACTTGCCTGATTCTGAAATATCAACCAAAAAGATAACGGTTAATTCGCGTTCTTCGACATAACTTTTTACAAAGGGATGCCCGAACCTCGCTGTAACATTCCAGTCGATCATCCTTTCCTCATCACCTTCCTGATACTCCCGAACCGTATCAAATTCCATTCCCCGACCCTTAAATGCACTCTGATACTCACCGGCCATCACATCGTTGACAACCCGTTTGGATCGGATATGGATCTGTCTGACCTTTTTTAAGAGCTCTTTTTCCGGAATGTTAGGGGGAGCTTCTTCCCTATTTTTCTTAAAGAATAACATGGTTGAATGATTCAAGGTTTTTCATGAATTAACTACAGAATAATGGTGTCTGGAGAAGGGGCAGCAATCATTGAATGGTAACTTCTGGAATCGTGGATTGTCAACATGGCAGAGGCCTGTTATTGAGTACTTTATTACGACACCGGTTTGATGATTTTATTCCGATGGGGCATCAATCATTATCTTAAAATCGATAAAAATGATTTCCAAAAATAGGGTCATCTATTATATACTTATTGGCAAGTAGTTATGTCTTTATTGGCATAATGTTTTAATTGAGCCACTATCACTTTTGATATCATTGCACTGATTAAAAAACCGTTTTTTTTTCGAATAATTGAGGAGTAAAGGCGATGGGGGAATTAACTTGGAGTCCTGAAAACCCGGAATTCAACCATATTAAACAAAAACTGTTGGAATATTACGTCACCATGAATTACGCAAATTCCCAGTTATGTATTAATGCCTTTGAGCGGGTTGCCAGAAGCATGTTCGTACCGAATGGGCAGAGACCTCACACCTATAATGACAACCCCTTACCCATTGGACACGGGCAAACGATTAGCGCTCCCCATATGGCATTTATGGAATGCGACGCCCTGGATATTGTCCCGGGAGATAAAGTTTTAGAGATTGGTAGTGGCAGTGGTTATCATGCATGTATTTCAGCAGAGATGTGCGCTCCCAGTACTGTCAAACCACCTGAATGGAAACCATTGACTCGCTATTATGATGAATCCATATATGAAGATTTTTCAGGCAAAACAGGAGAGGTGATAACTGTTGAAAGAATTGAACCACTGGTGGAATATGCCCGTACCAATATTGAAAAAGCTGGATACTCAGACCGGGTTAAGGTGATTCATGGAGATGGCACTATTGGATACCAGCATGAAGCCCCCTATGATAAAATTCTGGTGACGGCGGCTGGTCCTGAAGTTCCTGACTCCTTGAAACAACAGTTAAAAATAGACGGGAAATTGATCATTCCGGTGGGGAGCAAGAACTTTTATCAGGAACTGGTTTTGATTGTCAGAGTATCGGAGAATAAGTGGTCCCGTCAAAATATCGGGGGAGTGGTGTTTGTTCCCCTGATCGGAAAATATGGATTTGAAGGCTGATAGAAGATTTAAAACCTATCCCAGAATCTCCTCAATTTTAGAAAGAACCGTGTTCACACTAAACGGTTTAACAACATAGCCGTTAACATCCCATTCCGCTGCTTTCATGATATCGTCCTGTTTTCCCAGTGCCGTTATCATGATTACAGGCAACGTTTTTAAAGGAGTGTCACTGAGGCGGATTCGCTTTAGCAGTTCTAATCCGTCCAATTCCGGCATCATCCAGTCGGTCATCACCAGATCAATCTTTTCTTTCTGGATAAATTCCCAGCCCAATTGACCGTTTTCGGCTTGCAGGACATTGGTAAAACCGATGGTATTTAAAATATTTGCCAAAAGCTTTCTATTAATATCATCATCCTCAACTATGAGAATGTGTATGTTTTTATCGATGCCCATTTAAATTATCCAAACCCGATAAGTGTCAAAGTGTGATGCTAATTAGCAATCATCAACCCAAGATATCTGTTTCTCTTGTCTTGATACAGTTATACATGACTGGCACTGTATAAGTCAAAAAAACTTAAAGATTCAGGGCTGAGAAATCAACAAACAACGGGACGTTGTTGACAAAGTGTACAAACTACATCCAGGAAAAGAGGGACAACAACATCAGGCAACAGCCGAAGCGGCTCTCATCCTTCCATCTCTGGATGATGTTACTTAGGGATATCGCTGACAAAGCATAGATAAATATTTGTATTCATGTTGGAGATTCAATGTTGTTCGATAACTCGATTTCAAAAACGGCATTAAAACAATCAGCGATAACAACGGAGTTATCACTTGATTGAAACAGTTTTGTTGCTTGATGATATTATGTTTTTGAGCAAATAAAATACACTGTGACTGAAATCAGAAATGGTATGAATTCTTAATCCCCTAATAACTACTGAAACTTTTGTATACATAGTCAACAACGTCCCCTTTGTTATGGATATTTAGTATCCACTGTAACTTTTTTAGCCAGCCTTTCCGGGTAGATATTATCCACCTGGTCCATCTCTTTTTTAGATTTTGATCAGTGCTTGTCTTGTGTGAACAACTTTAATTGCATCTATCTCCCGTATTTTCAATACTATGCAAGAATAAACATTTTCACTTTTTGGTTTTTGGCACAGGTCGTGCGGTATGACTAATATCTTTTGATGGACAACACAGTCAAATTTTGGATGGATCAAGGGTTTAAATTTGCCGCTTTTATATTAGATTGTATAGTAAAAGAACTGGCGGTAACTATGGATCTCTGGTTCCGTTCAGATCATTCAAAAAAAAGAAATGTTCAAGTTTAAACGGATAACACTATGAAAACAAAACGAAGAATTATTCTGTCTCTTACAATAATTGCGTTTCTAGTCACTTTGGTAAGCGGATGTGGTCTATTCGGTGTTGGTGGTGGGCCAAGAGATGGAAAGGGACCAAGACGAGACGGTTCAGGTGGTGGTCCCTGTAACTGGCTTTCAATGGAAATGCCGGCGCAGTCAAATCATGCTATTCAAGCCCGGGTATAACTTTCAGTTTGCGATTGAAGATCATTATTGAAAAAAAATACTGCATGAGAGAAAAAGAAATCAAGGCTAGTCCTAAAGCGGGTATATTATTTAGGTTTTGGGAAAATGCCCATTTTCAGCGGTATTGGGCATCTGGACCAGGGCAATGATCAGCCCTGGTAGTCACCTTGATTAGGTGGGCGTTTCTAATTCCTACTCATCTACTATTCCGCTAGTATCAAAATCTGAGGTATCCAGGGGCCCAACCCGGTTTTGATCATAGCAGCGTTCCCAGACACGTACAAACGTTTCGGCTGAATTCTCAAGACCTGATGTCTCAACGCCCAGGTTTTTTAACTCCCTGACAATATCACCTTCCAAACCGATATGGCCAAAACCCTGGTAATCAAAAGGCGTTCCCAGGGGATTCTTTTGCAGATTCCTTTGTTTGTCACGTCGTTTATTGTCGCCGGAAGCCGCACAGGTTTCCTTTTTACTGCCGAAGCGGGGCCGGGTTTGCTGAATGAATCCGTTAAAATCACTGGCAAAAGCAATGTCAACTTTTAATCCTTTGACGCCATATTGATATGCCTGGGCGAATGACTTGCTTGATCCGTCACAATCGTTGGGAACTCCTGATCTGGTATAGGTCTTTACCTGGTCAGGTGCTGTTCTCAGACCGATCATTCCGCCGGTTTCCCGAATCAGTCGAATAACGGAATCCGGTGTTGTTTTTTCCTCTTTCTGTTTTTTATCCAACATGATTGACCTTAAATGTCCATGGGACAGAATAAAGGGATAATAGTTGTATTCTATAGAAATGTCATATAGATCCATTATTGCTCGCTCTGACATATGGGCAATATCAAGTATCATTTTTTTGTCCATCATTGCGCGGATCAGATCCATTCCTTCTGAGGTAAGCCCTTTCCTGTTTTTGCCCTCATCATCCAGATCAAATCCCAGGTTGGAGTCGCCATTATTGATATCATCAATAAACTGAAACAGCTTGAAAATAAAATGATGGGGAGCGACACCCGTGAACCGGTTGTCCAACTGATGCCCTAACTGGATGGATCTGACATGGTAATGGTCGTAATAATAATTTAATCGTTCGGCCCAGTTATCATCATCAAAAAGCTGGGTGACCTCAATGGCCAGGATTACCGCCAGTTTCCCCTCATCGTTGATTTCACGTGCCTCTTCCGGAGAACGGGCAATCGATATCCAGTTCCTTTCCGCAGCAAAATCAATGGCAGCCTGGAGCTGTACCTGAACACTTGACATTTCGTTGCATCTTAAACCCGGTTTTTTATTCTTCTTCGGCATTACATCGCACAACGGCTTAAAATCAACTGCTGACATGATATAAAGACTCAATCCATTGTCGTGAGCCTGCTTGAGATGTCCCTCCCAAACCTGCTGGTGAGCAATGGTGTCCCACCGGGGCCAGCCGGTATACTTGGGATAACCATAACGTTTATAAAAATGCCACCCTGTGTCACCATCAGTACCCGGAACACTCCCTAATAATTCATTCAAAGGTCCGGCAACAGTGCGGGCATGATCGCCACCCAGCAAACTACCTCCGCTGCACTTCTTTAAAGCAACACTTTCAGGTCCCTTATGGCTGCCGTGAAACCAAGCGCCGGCATATGCGAATTCTGCCATTTGATGAATATGAATATCAGCAAAACCGGTTACCGGTGATCCTTCTGTTTGAGCCACTGCTGAAAGGGGAACAAACGTAAATAATAAGATGATGCTTAACAAAAACGAAAAACCCGAAATTCCCTTCATTCTCTCCCCCTTGTCTGTTTTTCTGTTATTGAGATAACCGTAGGAAAGATTTATTTGATACTACCATATAAATCCGAAATACCTTGATTTGGAGTCTTATTCCGAATGGCGGAAGTGTTCTTGCAATACATTAAAGCCTTTCCAAAACTCCTCTGATGAACACGACTGCACCATAGTGAAACACAATGGAGTTGTCAAGAGATACTTAGGAAAAATTTCAACTATATCTGCGGGATACAAGATTTGTCCGTATTGGATGCGGGATCCTTTGAACTTCCGAAATCAGAGGTTGATTACCTTATCAGCAAACTGCATTGCCATCACAATATCCAGCATATTGGTTGTTAGGCCCACCTCTTTTTTGTCCAGTAGCTGGAAAAAATCAAGGCAGGTGCCACATACAAGAATATGGAGCCCCTCTGCTTCGAGTTCCTTTAATGCAGGTAATGTCTCAGCTTCTGCTATGGTCAACTTTACACCATTATTGACAAACACCAACCGCCACAGATCGTTTCCCATTTCCCGGACAGTTTTCAGAAAACTTATCATCAGCTTTAGACCAAGCTCATCATCGCCGTACCCCATACGATCAGTTGTTACCATAATCATGATCTTCTGCTGTTCTTTATCTTCATCAGGCTTTGTGACCTCTTCGGTCACGGTTTTTTCCCCTTTTTTACCGATAATCTGGAAATCGGCGCCCACATTTTCGATAGTCACATCATAGGATTGCGATTGCAGAAAACGGTTCACATTTTCGCCGGCTGCTTCATTATCCACGAGAATTTTAATCTGATTGGGAGAATTGTCTTCAATTGCTTTCTTTGCCATTAGTACCGGAGTTGGGCAGGATAGCCCTCGTGCATCAATCTCTTTCATCTTTGCTCCATTTTATCATTGGTTTTGTTTTCAACATTGAGGTGTAGTGATTCACTACGGGTTGTGCATTTCACATCACAGAGATTCTTTCTGCAGGGGTAGAGGTTACTTCGCCGATCAGACCCGCTTCCGGACATCCCTTCTCCAAAAGCTCGGAAAGCAGGTACGGTGCATCGGTTTTATCCACACAGATTAACAGACCACCTGAAGTTTGCGGGTCGAACAGAATATCCTGTATGTATAACTCCAGGGCTGAATCAAAATATACCAACCCTTTCCTGAACTCTCTATTACGATGGGCACCTCCCGGGATGATCCCCGTTTTTGCGAAATCCACCGTCTCCGGAATGATAGGTACCTGTTTTGAAAAAATACGCAAGCTGTTTCCAGATCCCACCACCATTTCTGCAAGATGCCCCAGCAGACCAAACCCCGTAATATCAGTGCAGGCGTGAACCTTGTATTTATCCATTATTTCGGCCGCTTCTTTATTCAGCTGGGCCATCTGAATGCTGATTCTTTCCTCAAGACCGGCATCAGCTAGCTTGGCTTTTATGGCCGTGTTGATAATCCCTGTCCCCAATGGTTTGGTCAGAATGAGCTGGTCGCCAACCTGCAGGTTTTGCTTGGTTAACACTTTAGATGGATGGATAAAACCCGTAACCGAAAGACCATATTTCAGTTCGACATCTTCAATGCTATGACCTCCGATTAAAACGGCACCGGCTTCCCTGATTTTCTCTATCCCACCCTGCAATATGCTTCTCAAAATTCCCATATCCATCCGTTTCGAGGGGAAACCTACCAGATTCATTGCCGTTTTTGGGACGCCGCCCATTGCGTAAACATCACTTAAGGCATTGGCGGCTGCAATCTGGCCGAACCAGTAAGGATCATCGACAATGGGTGTGAAGAAGTCCACGGTTTGAATCAGCGCAATATCTTCAGTAATCTTATAGATACCAGCGTCATCAGCTTTTTGAAGTCCAACCAATACATTCTGATCGGTTGGAAAATCAAGTCCGCATAATGCTTTATCCAGGTCCCCTGGAGAGAGTTTAGAGGCTCAACCGGCACCGGAAACAGATTGGGTTAAGCGAATTCTTTCTTTTTTATCGGTCATCTTTTGCTTGCGGGTATTTTTTAGAGAAGGGGAACATGAAGGAATATTTCTTTTTATCATTTACTTCAGTATTGCCACCCCAGATAAACAGGAATCGCAGTTCGCCTTGAAAAAGGCGCTGGATGTCAGATTATCATGGCAAAAATAGAGGAGTCTAATTGTTTTTCTTAATAGAAACCGGAGGAAGGATTGAAAAAAACTATAGAGAAAAGAGTTAAGAGTGTCCCTAAGTCCCCGGATGGATTAGGGAGATATATTTGTACATGACTATGTAATGCGAGAAGGTACCGAGCATCACGAAAACATGGAAAATCTCGTGGAATCCAAACCGTTTTGGCCAAGGATCGGGGCGTTTCAGGCTATAGATGATAGCGCCAAACGTATAAAAAAGCCCGCCACTGACCAACCAGAACAAAGCATTCGGCTGGAGTGATTCAACCAGGGGAACGATTCCCAGTATGATCAGCCAGCCCATCAGGATATAGATGGCAACTGATAACCACCTGGGGGCTTGCAGCCAGAACACCTTAAGAAACAGACCTGCAGCTGCAATCGCCCAGACCCCGCCGAACATTTCCCAACCTATGGAATCTCTCAAAGGAATAAGACAGATTGGCGTATACGTCGCTGCAATCATTATGAAAATCATGATGTGATCGACTCTTCTTAAGCGTTGCACTCCTCTCTCCGACAAAGGAAGCCAGTGATACAGGGTGCTGAAGAGATAAACCAAAACCATTCCGGTGCTGAAGACTGTGAAAGAAACAATATGCCACGGTCTTATCGGGTCTGTAGCTTTTAATATCAACAAAATAAAGCCGATTATGGCTAAAATTATTCCGATAAAATGGGTGAGACCACTCACGGGATCTCTTAATTTGGCAATCATGGCGGACAGAAAGACAGGGGTTTGTTGAAAATCGGGAAAAGTAAAAAAGGGCAGCAGACAAACGAGATGACTAACTGGTTCCTTTAAGTAAGGGATTATCCGATAATTCAGCCCAAAAAATGAGTTTTACTCACGCCATATACTCTACCGTCTTTCAGTAGGAAAACAACGGCAAATATTGTAAAACTTATGTCAAAAAATGCTGATCTATCTCCCTGAATTAATGAATGACCAGGGAGATAAGGGATTTATCGGGGGAGTGGCTGAGAAGCGATAGCAAAAGTTCCATAGGGTTTCAGGTAAACCAACAATAGCGGCGTTATCAAAAAATCGGCTAATAGGGCGGACAGAATCCCGATGGCTGACAGGAAACCGACATGCATTATGCCGGAAATACTACTAAATCCCAATATCCCAAAACCGAGGGATAGGACAATGGTTGTGTAGAGTAGTGCATATCCTATTTTTACAAACGTCTGCTGATTTGCTCTCTCGTAATCTCTGAATCCGGTTAATTCCGCTTTAAAGTGGATGAAAAAATGGACCGTATCATCAACTGCAATCCCAATGACCATAGGGGCAATCATAATCGTCATGATATCCAGGTTGATCTGAAAAAATCCCATAACTCCAGCGATTACAACCAGAGGGAATAGATTGGGAACCATTGAAATCAGTCCGGCTTTAAATGATTTTAATATCATAATCATGATGATGCAGATGAAAATAAAGGCAACGGCAATGGATTTTAACTGTCCGATGTTGAGCAGGTTCATTAGTCTCAGCATGATGGGGATATCCCCCACAAAAACTATTTTAGTATTCTCTGGAAACAGTTCGTTTGCCAAAGCCTGCATCTGATTGATGTGGGATTCAAGATTTTTGGAGTCATCCAGCTGAACAGAGAGTCTTAGTGTTTTGTAATCAAAATCGATCCATTTATCCAGTTCCTCTCCACCCGATATGCTGTATAACAAGAGGTATTGTGCAATCATCTCCCTGCTCTCGGGAATGGAATAGTATTCCTGGTTACGATCATGCATCACATAGTTAAGCTCCTTGATCAGGTCTGTCAAAGACATGGTGTTTTTAACAGTATCCCAACGTTGTATCTCTTCAGTCAAAATTGCCAACGATTTTAGAATATTGGGGTCTTTTGCCATCCCTTCCTGCTCCAGTTCAATCAAAACTTCATAAGCATAGAATCCTCCCAAATGGTGGGTTATTTCCCTTGTATCCCTTACAAATTGGCTCTGTTCGCCCATTATTTTCAGGAAATCCGTTTCCACAGGAATTTTGGGTAAAAAGCTCAACCCAACTACCAGTGTTATTAGTGAAAACAACACAATAGGAATCCTATTGGTCAATACCCATTTGGAAAAAGGAACCATTCCCAGTGGAAAGATTGAGACTTTGGTTGCAGTCGTTTTAGCCATATCTGTCTGATCTTTACCAAAGGAATAGGCGATGGGAACAAGAATCATTACTAATAGATAGGAAATTAAAACTCCTGCCCCACAGGCAATCCCAACATCGCGGATCGGTTTCATGGAGACGATAATGAAAGAGATGAATCCAACAGCGGTTGTCAGAGCTGTTAGGAAACAGGGCCATGTGGCTTGCGAATAGGCATAGTGAAGCGCCTGGTGTCGAATCCCTTTCCTTTTGAAGTGGAAGTTAAAATGGTTAATATAATGTATTGAATAACTAACTGATAACACCATTAACAATGGCGCCACTATCATTGTTGCCATGGACAGGGGAATGTTCATCCAACCCAGTAACCCAAATAATATCACAACAGTAAAAACCATTACGATCATCGGAGCTATCACACCTGCCAGGTTGCGAAAAAGGAGAAGCATAAAGAGAAACGCTGCAGTCATCGCGATTAATCCTATTCTTTTTCCCTCTTCTGAAGTGATCCGATCCCCTTCAAAGTCAGCAATTGGAATGCCGGTGGCCAGCAGCTTAAAATCATCTGCCTGGTGGTTTTTTAAAATAACATTAAGTGAGGGAGCTATGAGTTTTCTGGGATCCACAACCTCCACCAGATCATTTAAGGAGCTCTCCCCATCTGGCAGTGAGTAGTGGATATCTGGTTGCATAACAACCTTTTCATCCGGCCAGTTGACTTGGTCCATGGGAGAAAAACCGGTATCAGCTTTGAGCCAGATCGACTGCGGAATCCGTTCAAAGGTTATGGCCAATCCGGTATACCTCAAGTCTGATGATATAATCCGATTGATGTATAATTTGGAGGAGATCAACTTGCGCTTGATCTCCTCAATCTCTAGAGGATCTGTTGGACTCTCTTCTGAGATTAAATCTCCAATAATCAAGTGATCATCATGCGCATCGATGTATTCTATATTGCTGATGGCGTTAACTTCATCAACAAAGGGAAGTCTCTTTTCCAGATCTTCCTGCAGGGCTCTTATTCGAGACAATGTGTCCGCCTTGAAAAGATCACTGGTTTCAACCAGGATGAATACAAATTCCTCGTTCCCAAACTGCTCCTTAAACCGTTCATTAGCTTCAAACAAGGCATCGGTCTCCGGTAGGAATGATTCATTGGAGGAGTCCAGACGTAGTTTTTTTAACCCGTATCCGCATAAAAGAACACACAAAAGAATCAGAAAGACCCAAAGAAAACGATATTTCAGGATCACGTCGGTTCCGATTTTAGCTAGTTTCCTGTCGATATTAAATGAATTCATTGCAAATTCTCTCCTGCTTTTTAAGATAAACTGTTAAGGATACTTCCCCGCTCAGGGGAGTTTTCCAATTATCTAACTGTTTAGTTAGATAATTGGAAAATGATCTGCTCCGCATATTTTAAATTAATAATTGGGTTTTGCATGAAATATCAGGGATGTTGGGTTATATGATGGGAAATATGAGTGGCTTTATATGCTTCAAAGAACATGTTTTTTAGCTGTTCCTTGCTGACGCCGAAAAAGCGGCACCATTTATCCCGAAACACGATATAGCTGATGACGGGCATAAAACTGGTAAAAAACTCGGTGACTTTGATCTGATCTTTTTGATCAGCGATATTATACCCTTTTTGTTTCATTGACTTTATTATTGAGTCCGCTTCATGGTTCAAAGAGGCCTCAACAAAACTAAACAGGGGTGGCGCCTCATCACCTGACTTCAGGGATTCAGTTAGCATAATCTTCAGTGTATCCTTTCTCGATTCAAGATATTCCATATAGATATCAAACACCTGGTTCATAAACTCCGGTTCGTTAAGTTCAATATCCTCATCGAAATATTTATAGATGAGCTCGGTTGCTTCATTGACAAAATCCTTGAAGATCTCATCGAGAATCATCGATTTGCTTTTGAAATAATAGTAGATTAAAGCCTTATTGACCCCGGCAGTTTTGGCGATTTCGTCAACCCTGGCGCCGTCAAATCCCTTTTGTGCAAAGATTTTTTCGGCAACCTTCATGATTTTTCTGCGGGATATTTCACTGTTTCTGGGCAATTTTCTCTCCTCTTGCATAACTAACCAGTTGGTTAATAATTAGATGTTCACACCTTCTTGTCAAGTAAAAAGTGTAACCTTTCACCTATGGAGACCTAACTTATTGTATTAACGACTATTGTCAGGAGGGTGGGTTTATGGAGGGAAACTAAAAGCGGTAGGTTCACAACTACCGCTTTTAACAAAAAAGGACTGATTAAATGACCTGCAGGCTAGCAAACAGTTCTATGACGTTATCACCAAAGGTTTCAAAACTGTCAATCTCTTTACTGATATTGAGGTCTTTTTCAACCTCAAGGTCAACGAGGGTGTGATGCTTCAGATCCTCTCCACTGGCATTTCGTACAATTACCACTGACGGTCTGGATAGATCTTTTTCCGGGACACTGACGACAAAGGCTTGGGAACCGTCGCTGAGTTCGACTGCTGATCCTTTGGGATAACGACCCATGATTTTCATGAATTCGTTCCAGATATCGAGGTCATATTCAACACCTGCGAGGTTATCGATGAATTTCATGGCAGCGGGGGGGGCCCAGGATTTTTTGTAGCTTCGTTTTCCGACCAGAGCCTGGTAAATATCAATAATAGCGATCAAACGTGCTTCCAAACGGACATCATCCCATTTTATGCTGTCTGGATAACTGGATGCCATTGAGGTGTCCATCTTAATATGATGGAAATGTGCCATATCGATGATATAACTAGGCATATTCATATTTGCCAGCAACTCCGCCCCATAAACCGGGTGGTTTTGCATCATCTGCATCTCCTTACTGTCTCTTTCGAAGCGGACGGTGCTATCCAGAATTTCTTTCGGTACTTTTGATTTCCCAAAGTCATGCATGAAGGAGCTTAACAGCACTTCGCGACCATCTTTGAAGACATTTTTAACCTTCATGTTTTCAATGAGTTTCTGGTACACAACCTGAAAAATTGCACCGACGTCCACACAGTGAGCATAGGTTTGATCGCTTTGTTTCAGACTGGCGATGGCAGTGATGGCATCCGCGGATGAATTGGTGATGATATTATCAACAAAACTGATAATCTCTTTTGTATTGGCTTTGCCTTTACGTCCATTATCCATCAGACTTTCAACGGCAAAGCTTGCTTTGTCTCTGACTTCAATACTTTCTTTAACTTGCTGAATCAGCTTTTCAGCTTTCTGAACGGAATTTTTCCTTTTTTCCTGTACCGCATTTGTAGGTTTATTGACTATTTTAACTTCAAATTTTGTAAATCCCCTGGATTTCAATTCGTTGATAAGTTTATCATTTACAATAAGGAGTCTCTCCAGGGTTTGGGGGAATTTCTGAATACGAAGCAGGGTATCTCCCTCGTTAAGATTTTCAACGGGAAATTCCAACTGTTTTCCTTCTCTTTCTGCAACAATGGATGTTCCCTTGAAATTGTGTTTTACCCATTCGGAAGTTGCTTTATCCATGGAACGGAATTTTCCGGGGAAGCCCGAGTACGACTGGATTACCATCTGGCTGGTTAAGTCATTTAAGCTTACTGTTTTGTTTGCTGAGTTATTTTGTGTCATGGTGCCTATTCCGTCAGTCATCTAAAATGATTGAAGTTTACTCGTTGGTGCGTAAAAAAGCGTTTAAACCTATTGTCGCATGAAAAACCAAGATAAAAAAGATATTTTCTATATAAAAGAGTGCAGATATTCAATGTTTTCCTGATCTCAATAACTTAAACAGCAGATTGCCGATTTCTGTCAGTAATAAACGGTTAATGCTACCAGAGTAGATATGGAGTAAAACAGGTTAGTTTTGAGTCCTGATAGAACGCCATTACTTTTGACTATATGGAACACCGGGGATGCAGTTTTCCTGAGAATTCAAACGATTTGAATCTTGTTCTGCAATTTTGTCTTTTAGTATAGAAGATCATTTTGGTGCATTAAAATAAATGATTCAAGTCTAACATATCATTAGCAGTATCAATAATGATCAAATTTATATTTAACGCTTTGAAAAAAGCGAGCTACGATAAATTCTTGTTAATCTTCGATTCTTTGTGGAAATCCTTTTTCTACCTCAGCTCTCAAGCTCTGATGAGAACCTTCATCCGTTGATTACAGGATTTTTGAATCAGGCTTTGGAGTGAAATTACTAGACGTGTGATTTTAGCGATTACAACAAATCCAATCAGCCGTTCTTTAAACTGCTAACCGCTAACTGCTAATGGAATGGATAGCCGATCAATATGATCAATTTCAAAAACGATACCAGCTAAAAAATGGCTTGGATCTTATTTCAAAGTTGGAAGCCATTACTAATCTGAAAGACAGAGACATACTTGATCTTGGCTGTGGAAACGGGGAACTCTCCTTGGTTTTGGCGGATAAAATAGGGCTAAATGGCAGTATTACAGCTGTAGACAGAGATGAGGGGATGCTTGAAGTTTTTAAGGAAAAGGCGGGAAGCAATCGGGTTAAGATCTGTCGGGAAGATTTACTTCCCTGGCTTGATTCGGATAGAAATCGATATGATATAGTGTTCTCCAATGCTGTGTTTCATTGGCTAAGTACGGCTGCGAACTTACTTGGAACATTTGCAGGGATTTATAAAGTGTTGAAATACAAGGGGTGCCTGGCAGTACGTTTTTCTCTGGAGGGAAATGCTGAGGAAACCAAAGGTTTTTTAGAAAAACAGCTTCGATATTTTTTAAATGATAATAGTATCACCCTGTCAAGGAGCAGGTTCAACTATAAGCAGTGCGCCACAATGATTGAACAATGCGGGTTTGAGCTGCTTGAATCCATTGAGAAGGTGTTTGTCCCCTTTTCAGAACCCGAGAGCCATTTTCAATGGATGATAAAATCACAGCCATTGCTGAATTACTTAAATGCGAATCAGCTGGAATTGTTTAAATCCTATCTGTATCAACAATGGAAAGAAAAGCCGGTTCAGGTTAAAAGCCATCATGGGGTTTTTCTGGCACAAAAACCGGCAAGCTCACCTTTTGATAATGCAAACAGAAGCTAAGATCCTTTGTTATTGTGCTTTGGCCATGATTTTTCCAAAGGTGCCATCCTTCTTTAGCTCCAGGAGAGCCTTTGAAATCAGTTGCTCCAATTGTTTGCCCCTTGCGTCGGCTTGGAATGCAAAAAAGACATCCTGTTTTGAAACGGGAGAGGTCGCGTCATAATGCATTTGATCCAATTGCCCCTCATCTTCAAATGCCTTGAGGCCTGATTTTTCTTCCACAACAAATACATCTATTCGTTTAGCCATTAATTTACGAACGTTGATTTCATCCCCATTGGCGATATCGAATATGATGCTTTTATTTTCCATGAGTGCTTTGGCATAAGGATAACCTCTTGTAATACCGACTTTCTTCCCCTCGATGTCATTAATGGTTTTGAAGAGTGGATCACCTTTTCTGGTAAAAATGAAATCGGTTTTGACATAAATGATTTCACTTGATTTGAGATATTTTTGGTCGGGTGGGAAGAATACATCAATTGCTGGAAACAATACTTCCGCTTTGTTATTGGCAAAATTGGAAACGGTACGAACCGGAGGCGTTATTTGAATTGAGATCTCGAAACCAGCCCGGCTGCTGATAGTTTTTACAAGCTCAATAAAAACCCCGGTGTTTTCATCAACAACCATCAAGGGGATAGGGAAAGTAGCAAAAGTTACTTTTTCAACGGCATTTGCTGTTGTTACGACGAAAATAGCAGCCATTGAAATATATACAAAAGCTTTTAAAAATTTCATGATTTTGCTCCGATTGATGTGAATGGCCTCATTCAATACTGCCTCATTGTACCGCACTTGAAAGAGAGATGCAAGATTGGCGGATAGTTAGTGAAAATATCAGTTGGACTTAATAAAGCGAGACCAGGATAATAGATGTGAACTGGTAGATAATTCCTGTTTTGCTCTGCTTACAGTCGGTTAGTACATATTTACAAGTGACATGTCAAACACTTTTATCGGTAAATCACGATGCTTGGGGAGGGGGGAATTGTCGAATCAATTGTCTCCTGTTCTTGAGGAACTGTGAGTGTTTTGCTACATTTAGAAATCGTGGATTGAGTTGTTTGTTTTTCTTGCAGTGCAAGAACTTCATTTATTCCTGAGCCGTTTTTAAAGGCTGGAATTATAGTGTTAACCGTATTTTCTACTGAAACAATACTGCCTATTTTATTCGGATGGACACTGAACTACTAACGATATCAACAGATAATCACCGGATTTGATGTTTTTTTGATTTTAAAGCGAGTACTAAACCACAATTGATGGAAACAAGGAGACCATAAATCATGGAGCCAATCCCCAGGGAGTATATCTTTGATGAAAACAATAGAAAGATTGCCGTGCAGATTGATATTCAAACCTTTGAAAAGATTGAGGTCATTCTTGAGGATTATGCTCTGGAACAGCTGATAATCAAAAATGAGAAGGGTCAGGCGTTTGATCTTTTCGAAGCTGAATCATTTTACAAAACATTGGAAAAGGCCAAATGAAGGTTAAAATAAGAAAAAAGTTTCTACTTGAATTATCAAAGTTATCCATTGGAATTCGAAAAGATATTGAGCAGTTTGTTTTCGAAGAGTTCCCGGCAAATCCATCGTTAAAATACTGGAAAAATGTTCGGTCACTCAAACAAAATAGTAACTTGGTTAAAATACTATTTGATGAGTATCGAATCGCACTTAAGCTTGAAAATGATGCGTTTATTTTTGAAAGAATCAGACATAGGGATGATATTTACAGGATAAACTCCTAAGAACTTTCTCCTGTTAAGTACCAAGAATGCAAATGAATTGAGTGGTAACGGCTATTCTTTGTGGTTTAAAGTCAATATGTTAAGCAATGCTCCTACAGGTAAGGGGGAAAAATTATTTTATAATTCTTGTTTCTGCCACTGGTTGCGTTTATAATGACTGTTACTTGGCCTAACTCCAATGAGAATAACTCTGGAAATTCATTTGTGGAAAAATGACATCAGATAAAATTAAGAAGCAAAAGATTGAGCCTTCGGGAAAATCAATGAAAGAACGCCGAAAATATAAGCGGTGGTTACTGAGCTCCTATTTTGATACTTATGAGATGAATTCAAACTCATCTCTGGGGTATCTTGCCGACGTCTCCTATGGAGGAATTATGCTAGTCAGCAAGTATCCGGTTCAAACCAATATTGTTCTTCCTTTACGCATTGAGTTAAATAAGGAGGTGGATAAAGGGGGGCAAATGCAGGTTGTAACCCGATCAGTTCGATGTAATGAAGATAGAGACTTCAAATATTATAATATCGGGTTAAAATTGATTGATCTTTCTTCTGCGAATCTCTCCATCATCAAGCGGCTGATTGAGAAGTACTCCATCTAAAATCTAACCGTTCTTGCTGAATCGTTCTCTTAGCTTTTCATTAACCAATGGCGGTACCATGCTCTTAACATCTCCGCCGAAAGTCGCCGCTTCTTTCACAATGGAGGAGCTGGTGAAGATCCACTGCAATCCCGTCATTAAAAAAACGGTCTGCACCTTTCTATTGAGTCTCCTGTTCATCAAGGCCATCTGGAATTCATATTCAAAGTCGGAAACAGCCCTTAAACCTCTCAGTATTGCACTCGCCTGCTTCTTTTCCGCATAGTCGACCAACAATCCGCTGTGTGAATCCACTTCCACATTAGGTTTATCCCTGAAGATCTCCCTTAACATTTCCATTCTTTCTTCAACGGAAAACAGGGCTTTAGTTTTGGCAGGATTATGAAGGATGGCAACAATCAATCCATCGAAGAGTCTCAAACCTCTTTCAATCATATCCAGATGACCGTTTGTCACAGGGTCAAAAGAACCGGGATATATCGCAATTTTTTTAGTCATGGATCGCTTTCTGGTTCGTTGATCATTTTAGAAAAGAAGGTACTTTAACTTATTCTTCTAACCCATGCTATTTTTGAAATCAACGAATCGAAGTGGATTTTTAGATGAATTCCTGTTTGCGGTCAACGATATGACTGCATTTGGTGGTGACCAAACAATCGTTTTACCTGCCTGTAATACGTTTGATTAAAAAATACAGCGAGATAGATCTTTGATAGGTATCACAATGGTATCCGGAGTCTGGGCGAACTTTGGCAGGAATCTGCCTGGACTGTTTCTCAGAATTTTGATTAACTTATGGCGAGTACAAAATATCTCCCATGATTATTTGTCGATTCACAATAACAAAAGAGAGACAAATAACAGGAGAATGCTGACCGCTTACAGTTTGCTGATCCATGAAAAATCTGATTAGAATATCCTTACTGGTATTTGCCCTTTTATCTCCTTTATGTGTGTTTGCCGATTTTAATGAGGTTGAAGACCTGCTTGAGATACCGGTGGAATATCGAGATGAAATTAAAGATAAATTCAAGGAGAGTCGGGAGTTTTCCGAAGCGCAGATAGAAATCATTGCCGAATGCCTTAAAGAATCTTCGATAAAGGGGGTCTTAAACTGTTTTTCCAGGGGTGGGATCGATGAAGCATCCAATATTCTGGTGTTGATACGAGATGAGTTGTTAAATATTGAAGAGAGGCTATGTGGTAAATCCACCCTCTTTCAAAAGGACCGATGTGAAAAAATAAAGAGCAACCTGGATAATATCAAAAAGCAGATTGGTAACATGTGGTCGACAACAATGGAGAGAGGTAAGCAACGACTCAGGGAGAAAAACGAGTTAATCACCCTGAAAAGAAAGATCTGCGAAAAGATCAACCAGGACGGCTGCTGGTCCTGGCTTAATGAACGCCTCTATCTTAAATGCAACCCTAAAAAAATTGGTACTGATTCCCAAGTCCAGGAAAAATGTCGTCTGGAAGCAGCCACTGAAGTCTGGAATCGGCTGAATTAGCGATAGGCACCGATTATGTGCCCGGTAATGTGTTTGGGGTACTATTTTTTTTCATTCATCTCAGCCTGCACTTTTTTGAGTTCCTTCCATAATTCCTCCACCTGGATTCTGGTGTCTTCAATGGATTTGTCGTTGTGGATCAGATAATCCGCGTAACTCGCTTTTTCCTCGATGGATATCTGGGACTGCAGGATATTCAGTGCCTCCGCTTCAGTAATATTATCTCTGGCAGCCAGACGTTTTACCTGCATCTCCTGGGGGGTATATACCACCAAGAGTTTGTGAAAAAGATATTGCAGGTTTATCTCGATTAGAAGCGGAATGACCACCTGCACAATGGCGTTGGGATCTTTCTGGGTGATTTCATACAACTGAGTAATGAATCGCTCCTGGATTCTGGGGTGGGTAAAACTTTCCAGTTTTTTACGTTTTTCGAGGTCGTTAAAAACAATATCGGATATCTTCTTTCGGTCCAGAGAATTATCCTCATTTAAAACCTGTTTCCCGAAGTATTCGACAATGTCTTTCCAGGCAGCTTCCTCGGGTTCGACAACCTCTCTGGCCAGAATGTCAAAATCGATGATGGGAGCTCCCAGTTCCTCCAGCATACTGGCTACGGTGCTTTTTCCGGTCGCAATACTTCCGGTGACACCAACCAGCAATCGATTGTCATTACCCCTCACAAATTCAAGCTGGGACATGCTTCCGTAAGAACCGGGGTACGCGGAGGACAGGTCGGACTCAGCGCCGGCATAGCTGATGGGATACCGTATTCCTCTCCGATAAAGGGCTTCCAACCCCTTAACCGCTTTTTCAATTTTATCGGTGGGTACGGCCATTACCAGATCTTCGTCCTGTGCATGTCCGTATCGACGTTCTCCATAGCAGGGGATAGTCAAGGAAGGTTTTCCGCTTTCATAACAGCGAACTATAGCATCGGAACAGGATGACTCTCCAACACAGGAAAACTCCATTACTTCATAATCTTCAAATTGTAATGCATTAATCAACAGCATCATCTGAGCCGGATTGGCATAGATGAGCACAATGTCGGGATCAAAAGGATTGTAGACCAGGGGAGCCATGATGACAGCCTCGAATTTCCCGGTGGGTAAGCGAGGGATCGATTTTTCGAATTTAATGGCGTCCTTTTTGGTTTTTGTCCAGACGATATTGCGAAAAGTTCCATCATAAAAACCAACCTCGGGCAGTTTGGAGAGGCCGATGATGGATGGACAAACCGGTCCGATGAAGTCTTCAACATCAGCTCCAACAGTCCAGTCAAAATTCCTGACCTGAGTAATTAATTGACAGAGACTGACCTTTTTCCCGGGTCTCCGGATAAAAGGGATTTCGTCCAGCATCTCCTTCTTTTCCAGCATTTTAAAGGCGATGGGAAACGACTTTAATCTCAGTAATTGTTCCATTTTGCGAATGGGTTTTTCCCAGTCTATTTTTGTTTTCATATGGAATTCTCCTTTGATTGTTTCCTTGGGTTGCAAAAACAGTTTGTTTATTAGGGTTTCATTCCTCACAGCTTACCGCGTAGTATCATACCGGGCTTGCCTCCATAAGCACTTAGATAAGCACATTTTGCCAAGAGCAAGAATTTCGGTAGAGCGGGGTTACATCCCCGCCAGAACCAACTCAAAGGCGGCCATGTAAGGCCGTCCTACCGTTTTGAAACACTGAATTTTGTATCGAAAATATCCTTATTTAAGCGCTTATGGGGTTACATTCCCGTCAGCATGCACTGTTGAGTGACTTGCTTATGGTCTTACTTTAATCTAACCCGATATTTGTTCAGCAGCTGATCCGGATAGTAGGATTGTTTGGTTTTCCTGAAATTCGGTTTTCCCAGATCCTGTTCAAAATTGTAAAAGCTGAACCTGTCCTCATAAAGGTTAGCAATATGGCTAAACATAAACTGAAAGACACCCTTGAATTTCCTTTTTCCTTTTGCAAAATGGAAAACACAGATTTTAGGCAAGACCTCTTTTGCCAGTACAAATCCGCAGGGTTCCTCTTTTGAGAAATAGATATGACCAAATATGCCCAGTGAGTCCATACACTTCAATGCCTCATGGCAGGGGTCATAGTCTGTATCATCAACGGGTTTGCTCACATCTGTCAACCAATCCTGCAGAACCTCCATGGCATCGGACTTGTTTGTTTTTGTTAACGGCTGTGAACTGTGAAAGGTGTTATCGGCAAATTGCTTCGCCAGGTTTCGTTTTGGGGAGAGGTTTCTCCCGGGGTATGTTTTCAGCTTTTCTGTGGAAAAGATGTAATCGGAATCGTCACGGTTAAGCTCGAAGCTGAAAACATTCGGATCAAAATAGTGCAGATCTGTTTGATGAATGGGAAAGAAAAAATCAAAATCTTTTATGATATGTTTCAAATACGTTCCGGATACGCCATTCAAATCAAAAGCCGGCATGAGAAAAGAAGAATCATCATAGGTTTTTCCCTGTATGAAAATTCGCTTATCCCGTAAAATTTTGTAATCATGAATCTTGCGGAACAGATAGAGATTGGAAAAACAGTATTCTGACAGTCCGTGCCCTAATGGTGCCAAGGACTGCATTAATTGCTCCCTGTGTTTCAGCTCCAGCGGTTCGATACTGTTGGTTAAATCCGGATTATCCAATTGTGTTTACCTCCAGTAGGGCCTTGATATCGTCTTCCCAGTGGTGCAATTTTTTCACAATCTCATCCGGGTGCAGCTCAACATGAACGACAACCTTTAAGCCTTCCAATGGCCCCGGGTTGTCGAGAAGATCCTTCGTATTATGTTTCATATACCTCCCCTGGTTTGAATCAACATAATAATCCTAGATGTATTACTCTCCATCTGCAACCCCTTAGATTAGCATTCCGGAGCCAAAGACTGCAGTTGTCTCCCTATAATGGAGAGCTCATCAGCTATATGCGGTTAAAGGATCATCTTGGAAATAATCTCTTTCATGATCTCCTGGGTTCCCCCGCCAATGGAGAGAATGCGGTTATCCCGATATAATCTTTCTACCAGATATCCACGCATGAATCCGTAGCCGCCGAATATCTGGGTTGCATCGAAGGTTACCTGGTTGCTGACTGTACAGGCAAAATTCTTGGCCATGGAAACCTCCTTCACCTGGTTGACACCGGCATTCATTTTGGCAGCTACCCGATAAGTGAACTCCCTACTGGCTTCCAGCAGGGTTGCCATATCGGCCAATTTATGGCGGGTGACCTGGAATCCGGTTAAGGGACGACCGAAGGCCTCCCTCTCTTTTGCGTATTTCAGACATTCATTCAATGCCAATTCAGAGGTGATGTTAGCCATGATGCAAAGTGATAGTCTCTCGGCTTGGAAATTCTCCATAATATAATAAAATCCCTTGTTCTCTTCACCAATCAGATTTTCTACCGGGACTTTACAATTATCAAAAAAGATCTCACCTGTGTTGGAAGCCCACCAACCCATTTTCTTCAGTTCTTTGGAGACCGAAAAACCGGGCGAATCGGTGTCAATAACAAGAAAACTGATGCCATGGGCACCTTCCCCACCCGTTCTGACAGCACAAGTGATCTGATCGGCGTGCAGAGCACTGGTGATAAAGGTTTTGCTTCCGTTAACAATGTAATAATCGCCTTCCTTAACGGCGGTTGTTTTAAGATTGGCAACATCAGATCCTCCACTGGGCTCTGTAATACCAAGGGCTGCCACCCGATTTCCTTCTATAACAGGGCGCAGATACTTCTCTTTTTGCTCATGGGTTCCATGGGCTGCAATCGGTGGTAAAGCGATTCCATGAGATCCAATACTGGCCACCAGTCCTGTGGAGCCACACCGACAGAGTTCCTCGGATATCACAACCTGATCAAAAATGTCGCCACCGGTTCCTCCGTACTCCTCTGGATATCCAATCCCATTAAAGCCAAGATCGCCCAGCTTTTTATATAATTCACGGGGGAAGTCATTTGCTTCTTCCCATTCCTCAATATAAGGGATGATCTCTTTCTTTACAAAATCCTTCACCGCCCTGCGGAGCATCTGATGCTCCTTGCTGAAATACTCCTGATAAGCGGTGCCACTGCTTTCCGCAACCATAGTTTCTCCTTTTTAATTTTAGGGATGTCCTTGAATTTTTTAATTTAAATCCTTATTATAAATTCATTGATCTTTTACCCTGTCGCCTTTTTTAAGATAAGCACCCTTCGCGGGTCCAAGGCGGTTTAGTTATAATCTACAACCCTTTGACCCGGTTTTGGCGGATCTTCGGCCATGCCGGCAAATGCCTGGGCTATCTGCATCCATTGTTTTGCTGCATCGCCTGTCATATTTAAGTTTGTATCTGCAACATTGCGTCTCTGGGTGACAACCTGACAAAACTCTCCTGCGTCGCCTTTAACAGAGTTTTCTGCTTCTTCCGGGCCCCAGACCCATAGTTCGCCGGATGGCGAGTTCAACTCCACTCTCATATGCGGAGCGGGGACTTGTTGTTGCCGCACCATGAAGCTCCAACCATAGGTTGTAACCCCGAGATGTGCGATGTGTTTAATTCGGTCCGTCAGTTTTCGGCGTATCTTTAAAGTATCATAAACGTCCTGACCGTGGGCCCAAGTTTCCATCAGGCGCGCTGTGGCAAACGATTTGGCACTCATGTCCGGTCCGTACCAGGGGAGACGGGCTTTAGGATCCAGGATGGACAATGCTTTCACCAATCCATCTCTTTGTTCTCGCCATTCTTTCAATACAAGATCCACGGGCTTTTTTCTTCCGGCATCATTAATCAGTCCGTACATGCTGTCACCCGGTTTCATTTTCGTCAGGAAATCTTCAAACCCCTTTTGAAATTCTTCCCGGTTTTGCGTGGCCAGGTAGGCCGTTGAATCAAAAAAAGCAATGTGGGATATCTCATCTTTAATGCTCCAGCCGAAGAAGGGAGTTGTCTGGTTCCATTCCGCTTCGCTCAATTTGGACACCGTATCATCCAGTTCCTGGTATTCATCCGCGAGATCCCGGCAGATGGCTTCCATTACATCCCCTCCATCTTTGCGATAATGTCGCACATTACCTCATTTGCCCCGCCTCCAATAGCCGTCAGTCTTGAATCCCTGAATGCGCGTGAAATCCTCATCTCATTGGTAAATCCCAATCCACCGTACATCTGCAAACATCCGCCGGTGACTTTGTTTGACAATTGTCCGGCTAGCAGTTTTCCCATGGAGATCTCTTTGGTGGCGTCCATGCCTTCCGATTTCATACGCACGATGTGGTAGGTCAATGATTTAAGCGCTTCAATCTCTGTTAACCATTGGGAAATTCGATGCCTGAGTACCTGTTTCGCAATCAAGGGCTTACCGAAGACGATCCGGGTTCTCAAATGGTCCAGGGTCATGTTGATGGTGTTTTTAAGGCTGACGTATGTCATGGGCAGGCAGGCAAATCGCTCATGCTGAAATTGCTGCATCTGATAGATAAAGCCTTCTCCCTCTTCTCCGATAATGTTTTTGGCCGGGATTTTCAGGTTGTCGAAAAAAAGTTCCGCTGTATCACTGCTTCTCATTCCCAGTTTATCCAGTTTTTTACTGACGACAAAACCGGGCAGGTTTGTGGGAACGATGAACAGACCAAAGGAATGGTATCCGGGTTCATCACTGGTCCTGGCAAGCAAGGTCAGGAAATCGGCCTGGGTTCCATTGGTGATGAATGTTTTTGATCCGTTAATTACATAATAATCACCCTCTCTTTTTGCTGTAGTCTTCAAAGCAGCAACATCTGATCCGGCGTCCGGTTCAGTAACCGCGATGGAGGCTACCATGTCTCCCAGGATGGCAGGTTTCAGATAGGTTTCTTTCAGATAATCGGACCCGAACTGGTCTATGGCGGGAGTCGCCATATTGGATTGAACAGCGATTGCCATGGGCAATCCACCGCAATCGATATTTCCCAATTCTTCCAGATATGCCAGTTCATACCAATAGTCCAATCCTTCCCCACCCCATTTAGGATCATACCGGATTCCCAGGAAACCCAGGTCGCCCATTTTTTTAAAGAGGTCATGTAAGGGAGCAATTCCCTGCTCTTCCCATTCATCTATATTGGGGTTAATCTCTTTCTTGATGAAATCCCTGAAAGCCTTGCGCACTTGGTTATGTTCTTTGGTAAAATAGAGATCTTTCGCCATTGTATTTTCCTTTATTTAGAGTTTTTTTTTGATTAACTGCCAACTGCTGTTTACCAATCGCTGATATAATTATTTAACTATTATGGATTCCGGCAGGTCAATGATTTTTGCCCGCAGATATTCACCCAGTGTTTTTGCCTGGGGATCTGAGCGTACGGAAGCTGCGACTCCTTCTCCCAGGACACCTTTGATATAAAAGTTCAGTGCCAGCAGGTTGGGCAGTTGATGTCTCTCGATCTCATACGGTTGCATGTCCGGCAACAATTCCTTGAGCTTGTCAACTGTCAGAAACCTGTCCAGAAAAGCGTATGCTTCCGGTGTTTGCCCCCATATTCCCAGGTTTGCATTTCCTCCCTTGTCTCCGGAGCGTGTTGCAAATGCGCGACCCAGTTGAGTTTTTATTGTTTTCCCCTTGGGAACGTCCGGTAGTGGGCGGATCAAAGGCTCGGGTGTTTTTTCCAAAGGACTGAACTCTTCAAAGACAATTTCTGTTTCCTGGTTGCCCATAACCACTTTCTGAGTGATATATTTTTCTGAAACCAGGGTTGGCCAGTGGAAAATAGTGGGTGATCCGTTTCCTGGAGGTGAGGTCATCGTAAAACCCGGGATATTCGCCAAAGCCAGCTCTACAGTTGCGGCAGAAAAGGTTCTTCCAACCTTGTTAGCATCAGGATCAAGGACGGAGATCTTGAGGTGAGCGCAAGCCTCCTCATTGGTTTTTGGGTTTTCCTTGTCCAGGCGAATGAGTTGAACATTCACCTGCTGGAATTCATCTTTTCCACCCAGGATTCCAAACAGGGTATCCTCGACAATCCTGGCTTTTTCCTCTATGTCCAGTCCGGTTAGGACGATGGTCATTGAGTTTTTATGTCCTCCCATGTTGTTGATGCAAACCTTGGTGGTTGGAGGCGCCGGTTCTCCTTTTACTCCTTTTATTTCTACCCGATCTTTTCCCTGCTGGGATATTTCAATGGTGTCAAACCGGGCAGCTACATCCGGCGTCAGGTATTTTGGTTCCCGGACTTCATACATCAACTGAGCCGTTACCGTTCCCACTGAGACCAGTCCGCCGGTATTGGGATGCTTGGTGATAACAAATGATCCGTCTTCATGCATCTCAGCGATGGGGAAGCCGACATTTTGATAGGAGGGAACTTCATGAATAAAGGAATAGTTGCCACCGGTTGCCTGTCCGCTACACTCAATGATATGACCGGCTGTAGCTGCTCCTGCCAGCTTGTCCCAATCATCCCTTTTCCAGTTGAATTTCCAGGCAGCGGGTCCCATGACGACAGCAGCATCAGCCAACCGCCCGCCTACGACGATATCGGCACCCTGCTCCAGAGCTGACACAATTCCCCATCCACCCAGGTATGCGTTGGCTGAAATAGGGTGTGCACTGGCATCTTTGAGGGCAATTCCTTTATCCAGATGGGTGAAAGTTTCCCCTTTTTCCTGAAGCTCGGGGATTCGTCCCATCAGATTATCGCCTTCAATGTATGCAATTTTTGGTGAGACCCCCAACAGTTTTGCCATCTCTTCCAGTTTTTCGGCGAGGGATTTTGGGTTCAAACCTCCGGCGTTGGTAACCACACGGATGTTTTTATCCAGACATTCACCCATGACTCCTTCCATCTGTCTCAGGAAGGTTGACGCGTAGCCTCCATCAGGACTCTTTAGGATCTTGCGGAAAAGAATAGCCATGGTGAGTTCAGCCAGGTAATCGCCTGTCAGGAAATCGATGGGTCCACCCTGCACCATTTCTTTGGCGGCGGTGAAACGATCACCCAGGAAGCCGCTGGCATTGGCGATGATCAATTTATCATCGTACAGTGTTTTTTTATCGGTCATTGGTTCTCCTTTCTTTTTGGTTTTCTTACTTCCCGGTGAAATTGGGTTCTCGTTTTTCCAGAAATGCCATGATCCCCTCCTTGGCATCTTCGGTTGAGGCGATGGCGGTTAATTGATTGGCTAAAAAGTCCAATCCCTCTTCAAAGGGCATGTCGGACATTTTGTAAAAAGCTTCCTTGCCAATCTTCATTCCAATGGGACTTTTTCCAGCCAGTTTTTTTAGCACATCTCCCACCACTTCATTCAACTTGTCCGCAGAGACAACTCGGGTCAGCATTCCCATATCCAGAGCCTGTTGCGCAGTCAGCTTTTCACCCAGCAGGCACATCTCCATGGCTTTTTTCTTGAGAACATTTCTAAAGATCAGTGCCCCGATCATCAGGGGAAACAATCCCACATTGACTTCAGGAGTGCCGAATTTGGCATGGTCTGCTGCAATCACAATATCGCATGCCAGCATGAAGCCGGTTCCCCCAGCTAGGCAGTAACCGTTAACTTTGGCAACAGTTGGTTTGGGATATCCACTGATTCGTTTCAGCAGGTTGGCGTAATTAAGAAAAGCGTCCATACCGTCTGCTCCCATGGCACCACCCAAATCAGCTCCGGAGCAAAAGGCTTTATCCCCGCTTCCGGTGATACAGATCACCCTGACGTTTTCATCCTTTTCCGCTTCATTCAGGTATTGGTGACAGAGGTTGGTGACTTCAGCACTGATTGAATTTCGCTTTGCTTCACGATTGATGGTTAAATAGGCAATTCTGTCTTTAACCTCATAGAGTAGATCCTGTTCAGCCATTTTTCTCTCCTTTCTTTTAGTGTTTTAGTACCTTATAAAATATTTTCTGCGTTTTTTAGCAGGAAATATCTTTTTGAGGTACTTGTCCAGTCTATCTGGGTAGACGCTTAAGACTTTGTGTTGTCTTTCCCGATTCATTAATTTGAACTACTATCTCAACCTGAATCAGGTACCGGACTCAAGTCGGTGAATTCAACTCTCACGCCTCTGATTTTTCATCCTCTGTTGATTCATCATCGGCTTCAATGTCCACCAGGATATCACCGGGAGCGACTTTGTCTCCATCCTGGGTGTTAACGGCGGTTACGGTTCCGTTAAATGCTGAACTCAGGGTAATTTCCATTTTCATGGCTGAGAGAACAACCACGCTCTGTCCTTTTTTCACCCTATCTCCCTCTTTAACCAGAACAGAGATCACAACCGAAGGGGTAATCGGGGTAATTTCAGTGGGCAGATTGCTTCCTCCCCGTTTTTTTGTAGAGGACTGGTTGAGAACATCCTCATCTTGAACGATATATTGTATTCCATTGATTATGATACATTTCCCTTCAGGGCCATCGGCAACAAAAGCGTTAACGCCTTTGCCGTTGACGGTCAGGTGGATCTGCCGGTCTGAAACCAGGGAATAATCCAAGGTGTACTCGGTTTCATTGATGGTTGCTTTCAGGTGATTATTGTCGACGGTATCAAATTCAACCGGTTTTGTATCTTTATTGACGATCAGTTTGTATTCCATATAAACCTCTTAGGGGCAATTAGCAGTTGGTGTTTGGGATGAATATTGATTCAATTTCCTAATTCAATCGCCAATTGCCTAAAGTGAAAAATGGTGACGGAATTTCATTATCTGCCGTCACAGCCGTTTTCTTGCGACGATTGGCATTGATCTCGTCAACAATGTAAACCAGTCTGGCGATGTCCTCATCCTTGAATTGCGGTTTCCAATCTTGAAAATGGGTCTGGATAAAATCGGTATAGACCTCCCCTTTTTGAAAAGGCTGTGACTGGAGAACGTCGATCAGGAACGGAATTGGTGTTTTGATTCCCAAAAGGATATACTCTTTGAGTGATTTCACCATTCTCTGGATGTTCTGTTCCCTGTCTCCTGCGTGCGTGACCAGTTTGGAGATGATGGGATCGTAGTTAACCGGAACTTCAAAGCCGGTATAGACACCACAGTCGTTTCTGACACCGGGTCCTGACGGCTCGCGGATATAGACTATCTTACCCGGAGACGGGAAAAAGTTGTTTTCCGGATCTTCTGCATAAACTCTGCATTCAATGGCGTGCCCTCTGCCAACGATATCTTCCTGTTTGAGTGTGAGCGGTTCCCCGGCTGCAATCTTCAATTGTTCTCTCACGAGATCTATACCCGTGATCATCTCGGTGATGGGATGCTCTACTTGAAGCCTGGTATTAACCTCCAGGAAGTAGAATTTTTTGTCTTTATCCAGAAGAAATTCAACAGTACCGGCATTGACATAACCGGAGGCTTTGGCAGCAGTTACGGCTGCTGCCCCCATCTCTTCTCTCAGTTGGGGGGTTACGGCTGGTGATGGTGTCTCTTCAATGATTTTCTGGTGACGGCGTTGAATAGAGCATTCCCTTTCCAGGACATGGATGGCATTGCCCTGGTTGTCAGCCAGGATCTGAAATTCTATATGTTTGGCTTTATCAAAGAACTTCTCCAGGTAGATAGTCCCGTCGCCAAAAGCAGACTGAGCTTCTCTTGAGGCTGCAACACAGGATTCCTCTATTTCCGCCGGTGTTCTGACAATCCTGATCCCTTTTCCACCACCACCGGCAGAAGCTTTGATCAGGACAGGATATCCGATCTCTTCGGCTGCTTTTGCCATCTCTTTCGGGTTTGCTCCGGCTTGTGTCATGCCGGGAATGACAGGAACACCTCCCTTCAGCATAATATTACGGGCCGTGATTTTATCGCCCAAATCCCGGATTACCTGTGCGGGTGGGCCTATAAAAGCAATCCCTTCCTGCTCACATCGCGCAGCGAATTCTGCATTTTCAGCCAAAAATCCATAGCCGGGGTGAATCCCCTCCGCCCCGGTTTGTTTAGCGGCTGCAATAATTTTGTCAATATTAAGATAGCTTTGGGATGGTTCGGCATCGCCCAGGCAGACTGCTTCATCGGCTTCGATTACATGAATCGCTTCCTTATCAACATCGGAATAGACAGCTACGGTGGTGACTCCCATTTCACGGCAGGTAAATAAAACTCGCCTGGCAATTTCTCCCCTGTTGGCAATTAAGATTTTTTTAAACATTGTTCTTCCTTATCTGGGAATTTATCTATTAAGGTTTCAACCCCATGGGTGATCGGCTGTGTCTTTCTCAAACAGAGACCCATAAAAATGTTCTTATTTAAGTTCAAATCTGATGCTACATCCTGAAAACACCATGACCGTATATGTCGTTTCTTATGGGTGCGTTTAGTGCTGCGGATATAGCCAGACCAAGTGTGTCTCTTGTTTTAACAGGGTCAATCACACCATCATCCCAAAGTTGAGAAGTGCTGTAGTAAGCGCTACCCTCTTTGTAAGCATTATCCAAAACCGGTTGCCGGATAAATTCCTCCTCCTCTTTGGTTAAAGGCGGTTTTCCCAATCGGGCATTCTGATCATTGGTGATGGAGATTAATACGCCTGCAGCTTGCTGACCCCCCATAACGCCAATTTGGGCATTTGGCCACATCCACAGGAAACGAGGGGAATACGCACGACCACACATGGCATAATTACCTGCTCCAAATGACGCTCCCACGATACAGGTGAATTTGGGAACGGAGGCCGTTGAGACAGCGTTTACCATCTTGTGACCATTCTTGGTGATGCCGCCTTGTTCGTAAGACTTACCAATAATAAATCCGGTGATATTCTGCAAAAACAGCAGGGGAATCTTCCGCTTGTCACAAAGCTGGATAAACTGGGTCGCCTTTAATGCACTGTCTGAAAAGAGCACCCCGTTGTTTCCCAGGATTCCGACCGGATAACCATGGATATGTGCCCAGCCGCATACCATGGTAGATCCGAACAGTTCCTTGAATTCCAGAAATTCGCTGCCATCCACGATTCTGGCGATGACCTCTCTGATATCAAACGGCTTGCTTAAGTCGGGACTGACGATGCCGTATAGCTCTTCCGGATCGTAAATGGGAGGTTTTGGCTCCTTCATGGTCAGTTTTGCCTTGTCGGCAGCGGGAAGATTCTCAACAATGTTGCGGATAATCTGGATGGCATGGGCATCATCCTCTGCAATATAGTCAGAAACCCCCGATTCTATGCAATGAAGATTTGGACCACCCAGTTCGTCGGCTGTGACTTCTTCTCCCGTTGCTGCTTTTACCAGGGGAGGCCCACCCAGGAAAATTGCCCCGTGATTTTTGACATGAACAATGTCATCACACATGGCAACACCATAAGCGCCGCCTGCTGTGCAAAGTCCCATAACTGCCGCTATCTGGGGAATCCCCATCTTAGACATCTGTGCCTGGTTAAAAAATGTCCGTCCTCCGTCCCAGAGATCAGGGAAAATCTCCGATTGCATCGGAAGATAGGCTCCTGCCGAATCGATCAGGTTGATTGCCGGTAATCGGTTTTCCATGCAGATAGCCTGCATGCGTAACCCTTTTTTAACGCCCATGGGATACATGGAACCGCCTTTGATGGTGGCATCGTTGATGGCTATCCCGACTTCCCTGCCTTTGACCACGCCGATTCCTGAAAAGTACCCGGCTTTATGGATCTTGCCGTCGTACATATCTTTTGCTGCCAAAGGGGCAATTTCCAGGAAGGGTGTGTTTTTATCCAGCAAAAGTTCAAGTTTCTTTTTAGCTGGCAGCTTTCCTGATTCCTGTTCCCGTGCGATTGCTTTTGGAGATCGATCATCGGATGCTTTTTTCAGCTCCGCATTGAGATCATCCATCAGGGTTTTCATGTCATCATAGTTTTTTTTATACTGATCCGAATTTTTATCGATCTTGCTTTCAATAACTTCCATTCTATATCCTGGTTGCTTAAGGGATTATCAACAGTTAACAAAAGCCGTTAACTTTTATCGAAAAAGTCCTGCTTGATGCTGTTTCCATTTTCTTGTGTTAGTGAACTGTGCTGCAATTCCAGACTGTGTCAGGATGACAAGTTCATTTTTTAATACTTAGCCGTTTTCCTTAAAAGCTAACCGCTAACAGCTAATAGCTTTAAATCTCCAAGGCAGCCAGAAAACCGCCATGGATTGCGTTGTCAATCTTTCCAATTTGAACACCATCACCAATGGCAGTGAAGGGAATGTTCATTGTTTCCAGTTTGTTTGCCATGGTTTTGTTCGATTTAGAACCTGATGCCATAATCACATTGTCGAACTGTTTACTCTGCGTCTCACCGTCTCTCTCATAGATTACTTTCCCGTCCTTGATGGCGATGACTTTTGCGTCGGTTTTAATATCCACCTTAAATCTGCCCAGATTACTCATCAGTACCCATTTTGTGGACTTGCCAACGTCCTTGCCCACTTTTGGCAACATTTCAAAGACCGTTACCCTGGAGGAGCCTTTAAACATCAGTTCTTTCAACCGCTGATATGATTCGGCCTCATAGGTCATGAGAAAGTGAAGAGCATCGGGAGGCAAGGCTCCTTTGGCTGCGACAAATAGTGCTGATTCAAGTCCAACTGCTCCACCACCGATGATGGCAACCTCTTTCCCCAATCTCGGATTGTTCTCCAGCAGATCCCACGCTGTCATAACGGAGGGATCATCCGTACCCTGGATGGGTGGAATGAGAGGTCCGGCTCCTTCGGCAACAAATATGTGATCCGGATTCTCTTTTTCAATCAGTTCCGGTGTTACTTCGGTGTTTAGATGAACCGGAATATTGTGGACTCGCAACATCGTCCGGTAGTAACGGATGAACTCCATTAACTCCTCTTTATGAGGCGGAGCCGAGGCTATCCAGATCTGGCCGCCGATATCTCTTTTCTTTTCATACAAGTGAACGTCGTGACCGGCCTGTTTTGCAGTAACGGCAGCTTCCAGACCTGCCAGGCCAGCCCCGATAATCATCACTTTTTTGGGGGATTCGGTTTTTTTGATCTCCCTGACATTTTCATAACCGGCAAAGGGATTGGCGACGCAACTGGCGGAATTGCCACTCATGATACCATCCATACAGCCTTGCAAACAGGCAACACAAGGCCGGATCTCATCTCTTCTTCCGGATTTTGCCTTGTTAGCCCAGTGTGGATCGGCAATCAGCGCTCTACCCACGCTAACCATATCCGCATAACCGTCTTTTAATACTGATTCGGCGACTTCCGGAGTGTTGATGCGGTTTGAAGCGATAACCGGGATGGAAACCGCCTGTTTAATATTATAGGCCAGGTAGGCAAAAGCGGATCGGGGCATGTTGGTAGTCATCTGGGGAACGTTGGTTTCATGCCAGCCGCCGGTAACATTGATCATATCCACCCCGGCTTTTTCATACACTTTTGCAAACTCGGGAGTCTCCGAGTCCGTGTTGCTTCCTTCCACAAAATCGTTGCCCGCCATGCGGATGGAGACCGGATAATCGGCACCCAATTTCTCCCTCATGCCTTCAATGATTTCACGGGGAAATCGCACCCGGTTTTCAAAACTGCCGCCGTATTCGTCTGTACGCTGATTTTTTAAGGGTGACAGGAACTGGGTAATCAAGTAACCGGCGGAGGCGATGATCTCAACGCCGTCAAACCCTGCTTTTTTAGCCCTGACACCGGCATCAATAAAAGCTTGTTGCACTCCTTTAATCTCTTCCTTGCTCATCTCCTTCGGTGTTGTTTTCGAGTAGTTGGAGAAGACGGACGAAGGAGCCATGGGTTGTTTGCCACCAATCAAAAAGGGATGAGAATAAGCACCTGCATGAAACAGTTGTATCCACGCCCGTGCCCCCTCATTTTTGATCAGATCTGTCATTTTCTTAAAAGCAGGGATTGCATCGTCATTGGTTAATAACATGGTGATCATGCCGGACCCTAATTCATCGATTCCCACCGGACCCACGGTAACAATTCCGGCGCCACCCCGAGCCTTTTCCTGAAAATAGTTATAATAACGGTCGTTTAATGTCCCATCAAATGAATACATCAATCCCAATGCCGGGTAGACAATCCTGTTTCTGACTTCAAGGGTGTTGATGGTGATTGGACTGAACAGATTATTGTACATAAAAACTCTCCTGTATAATTAATTTAAGCCGCACATATCCTTGATGCCACCAACAAGGTAATTTACAGCGTCATCCCCGATCTGTTTGAGATTTTCCGGTTTTTCCCGGGACACCAGGAAATGAGAAGCGATGCTCTGGTAAATTCCCATGATACTGACAGCGATGATCTCAATCGACATAGAACTGGGAAATTGAAATCCCATATTTTCACTCATGCGTTGCAGGGCTTCACTAATATCCTTGATGCTTTTGTCATGCAACTTTTTTCGATGCTCTTCCACCAAGGGGCTTTGGCCGACTGATTCGCGATACATGATCGCAACTTTTTCCGGGTATTTATTGCAGAACTCGTCAAAAAACATATTCCCGGCATTTGTGAACCCTTCCAGTGTCGAATCGGCATTACGGAATTCTGCGCCGATACGGGAACGGAAAAGATAACTGATCTCATCCAATAGTTGAATCAACAGGTCTTCTTTGTTTTTAAAATAGAAGTAAACCGTCCCGACAGACACTTCAGCCAGGTCTGCAATTTTGTTAATACTGGTTTGATGATACCCCTCTTTCACGAAAAGAGTTTCAGCTGCCTTGAGAATGGTTTGATAACGCTCCTCTCGTTCCCTTTGGCGCCTGAGAGCACTCCGCGAAAGGGTTTCCCCATTGTTTTTTGTTAATGCTTTGTCCATGTGCGGTTTTGCTTCTTTTATTTATCGTCCAAGGTTGGAGTTTATCGGTTTTGTTTTTTGCTTTATCCGATCTGAAACAATCTGATAAATACGAAAACCATTTAATCACTGATAAAATGGATGATTGCTGTTAATTCACACTTCAAAATTGAATTATAATTTTTTATTGAATCTAATTCAATAACTGAATTAAATTTAGACTGAAGGCAGATTGATGTCAAGGCAAAATATATTTTCCTGCTGTTGACTCAGTTGTGGACTATTATCAGGTTTACTGGGGAAAATGCCTGGTGAAGATAAAGTCTGTTTTTTTTTGTGAAGCTTAAGTTTGATACTTCCCGGACTCGATTCCAGACGCGCTTACTCAAGCACTTTTTTATACAAAATACAGGTTTTCTGAACGGTAGGGCGGCCCTACGTGGCCGCCTTTGGGTATTGAAAATAATTTAGATTCCGGCTCAAGGCTGGAATGATATAAAAAATACCCCGCTGAATGAAGTGAGGATACAAACCAGGCTAAAATACTGGCAGGGAAGTGATTCACCGCTTATATTATCGCTACAGCTCAAGAGCAAGGGCAATTTTTTCGTGGTGATAATCGGTATCTCCCTGAATATATTCAAAAGCCTTGGCTCTTCGGTAAAACAGACCGATATTAAACTCACGGGTTGTTCCGATGCCGCCATGGATCTGGACAGCCCGTTCGGTTATAAACTTATATTGCTCATTCACCTGAGCTTTAAGAGCGGAAACCTCTTTGGTGACATCCATCCCTTCGTCGATCATCCAGGCGACCTTGTGCATATAATAGAGACTGGTGTCAAACCCCACTCTCATATCAGCCATGTAATGCTGAATTGCCTGGAATCCCCCGATGGGCGTGCCGTATTGCACTCTTTCCTTGGCGTAGGCTGCAGTCATATCAATTGATTCCTGACATCCACCCAGCATTTCAGCACATTTAGCCACGGTAGCCTTAGGTGCAATTTTTTCCAGAATTTGCCAGCCTTCACCCGGTTTTCCGATTATATCTGATTTGGGGATGGAGACATTCTCCAGGGTGAGAATACAATTATTGTCCTTACCGATGGTCTGCATTTTCTGGCAGGTAATACCGGGGGCTTTGCCGTCAGCAAGGAAGAGGGTAACACCTTCAGCTGTTCTGGCAGCGATGATAAGTTTGTCGGCAATATTGGCATCAACGGCAAACATCTTTTTTCCGTTTAAGACATAGTTGTCTCCTTCAAGTTTCGCTTGCAGGTTGATTCCCGATTCCAGGTAACTGGCATCTTCCTCCAGTTGCGCCAGGGACATGATCAGATTACCCGATGCGATTTTAGGCAGAACCTTCTTTTTCTGCTCTTCCGTTCCGCCTTCAATCAGAGTCAAGCCTCCCAGTAGCACGGTTGTAAAAAAAGGACTGGGAAATGCTCTTTTACCAATCTCCTCCATAATGATGGTCAGATCCACAAAGGGATCACCCAAGCCGCCATACTCCTCCGGAATGTGGAGCTCCATCCATCCTAGTTTGGCCATCTTCTTCCATAATTTCTCATCATAACCCGGTTCACTGTCTTCAATCTCCTTAACGGAGTCAAAAGGGCATTCCTTGGCTAAAAACTCCGCCACCGATTTTCGCAGCATCTCCTGTTCTTTGGTATAGTCGAGGTCCATGTTTTTATCTCCTAGTATATTCTCTTATAAGGTTATTTCGTTTGCATGTTATTGCCACCTGTTTTGGAACAGCTATTGGCATTTGGCGGTTAGCTTTTTTTACTATCGGTTCTAAGTTTCTTAATAAAAGAGGTTAGCATTTTCATGATTTTTACAATTTCAGTTTCAAGCTCTCGATATGGGCCTTCATCCAGAAAATTGAGATCTTTTGAGAGAAGAAGTAAATAATCGGTTTCACTGGCTGAGCCCATGGCTATCTGCAGAAATCGTTTTAATTCCAGGTCTCCATCGCGACCACAACCTCCGGCAATATTGGTTGGGATTGAAGTTGCAGCCCTTCTTAACTGGCTTGTAATGCCATACTTTTCCTCTTTGGGAAACGCAGATATTAGCTGGTATACCTTCAATGCTAATTCATGAGAATGCTTCCAAACATTTAAAGTTTTGTAATCTTTCATTAAAAATCTGGTAGACAAATTAAAAATTCGAACAAATTTTTGCTAACCGCTAACCGCTAACCGCTAACCGCTAACCGCTGCTATTTAAACTTCAACCGCGGTAATCCCAATCCTGTCCAGGCTATCAGGTTTCTTTGAATCTCATTGGTTCCGGCGAAGATGGTTGCGCCTTTGATGAACTGGTAGAGCTCAACCATGCCTCCATCCAATGGTGCGTATTCGCCGCCTTCCAATTGTCCGTATGGTCCCATCAATTCTGTAGCATAGTTGGACATCAACTGGGCTGATTCGGTAGAGAACAGTTTGGACTCCGATGCTGCTGTGATCAGTCCCATGAAATCACCTTTCTGATGCATCCAGGCAATTTTGTATGCCAGGGTGCGTCCCACTTCCGAAGCAATAAACATCTCTGCAATTTTTCTTCTGGCGTTGGGATCTTTGGAAATAGGCTTGCCGTTTCGGTTGGTAGCCTTGGCGTATTCGATGATTTTCTCCAGGTAACGTTTAGCCCCGGAGAAACCTCCGGCACCACTTCTTTCGAAATTCATGGTTTGTCGGGTCAGGTTCCAGCCTTCTCCCTCAACCCCAATTAAATCTTCTGCAGGAATTTTGACATTGTTCATGAACACTTCGTTATAGACATGTTTCCCGTCCATGTAGAGTAACGGTCTGACTTCAACTCCCGGTAGATCCATTCTCAGATGGAAGACGGAAAGTCCTTTGCTTCGTTTTGATTCAGGATCGGTGCGAGCCAGTAAAAACATGAATTCGGCTTTATGTCCACCGGTTGTCCAGGTTTTCTGGCCGTTGACGATATAGTGATCTCCTTCCCTGATGGCAGTTGTTGTCAGGGAAGCCAGATCAGAACCTGCATCGGGCTCGCTCCAGCCCTGGCAGTAAAATGCTTCCCCTTTGGCGATAGGGGGCAGCAATCTTTGTTTTTGCTCTTCGGTGGCTCCTGCTAACAGAGTTGGGGCGAACATCCCCACGGCAAAGCCGTCAACGCCGGGAGCGTTATAGTATCCTCGCACTTCATCAAAAATGACCTGCTCCATGATGGATGCTTCCTGGCCGCCGTATTGTTTCGGCCACCCCATGGAAAGCCATCCTTTTTCACCCAGCTTTCTGGCCATGTATTTGTGAAACTGAAAACCCTCTTCGGTCGCATAGACACCTTCCAATCCGCCGTTTCCGAATTCCGGGGGTGCTTTTTTCATCTCCTCTTCAAAAAAGGCTTCAAACTCCTGCTTTTTCAGTTCCTCTTCCTTGGTTAATCTGAAATCCATGGTTTTTCTCCCTTGATAGAAAATTGAATAACCGTTACTCCCCTTTGAATTGGGGGGCACGTTTTTCTTTAAAAGCCCTCGGCCCTTCCTGTGCATCTTTACTCATAAACACAGGTGCCGAGTATTCGAATTCTTTCTCCAGCCCCTCTTTGACTGGCAAACCAATATTATTGAGAACCGACTGTTTCACTGCCGAAACAGCCAAAGGTCCGTTTTTAGCAATAATACCGGCGATTTTCTCCGCTTCCTCTATTAAACTCTCTCTTGGTACGATCTTGTTGATAAATCCATACTGCAACGCTTCTTCTGCAGTTATCAGTTCTCCGGTTAATAAAATCTCCATTGCTTTGGCGTAGGGCATCTGTCTTGTTAGGTGCACTGTGGAACCGCCGGCTGGGAAGATTGCCCATTTGACTTCCTGCAACCCAAATTTTGCATCCGGGCAGGCAATTCGTATGTCGGTACCATACAATAACTCAAAGCCTCCGGCGATGGCATGACCGTTGATGGCTGCAATTACCGGTTTATATAACTGGTATCCCCTTAAAAAAGCTCTGGGTGTTGTCATGGGATCTTTTACCAGTTTCTCATCAAACTCATTCTCCGGCTTTCTGGCACCGGTAATCAGGGGTATCAATTTTCCCAGATCCGCACCCGCACAGAAAGTGCTGTCCCCTGTTCCAGTCAGAATTGCACAACGCATCTCTTTGTCATTTTTATAATCCTCCCAGGCCTCAGACATGGTTACAACCAATTCCGGGTCAAACGCATTCCTTGCTTCCGGTCTGTTAAGCCTCAAATAAGCGATGTTGTTCTTCTTTTCGTAAACCAATACCATCTGCAGTCTCCGATAAGGGGTTCTGTCCACACTGATTAATGGTCCAGAGTGGATTACTACGTTTATTCGGGTCCAAAATGGTTTTAAATAGCCAATTACACCAAACGATCGTCTTGAACCATTCTCATAAATTGAACTCGATTCAGCATAAAAATAGAGCAAGTGTTCGGTTTCGTCAAGAGGTTATAAAAGTATAAAGCCTGATAACAGCAGTATAATTATATCGGTGCAAGTCTTTAAAATATTCGGAAACAATGAGTTATACATTTAAAAGGAAGAATTTTTGCTCATTTACCTGTTCTTTTTTTCAGGAAGTTTTCCGATCTAATAGCTGCCAATGGAAGCATTTTTTGTGGTGCAATAATAACCCCAAGCAGTCATTGTCGATTTTGTCCCTGAAAAGGGATCTGTTTGAAGCCAATTCCTTATACGATGAAGGGTTCTTTGTTAACTAAATGACTTCTAACAGAACATTATGTTGGGATAATGGGCGAATAATTACAATGTGTTCTTAGAATTTTATTGATTTATTAGAATACATATTCTAGTATAGCATTTCTTTTAAATGCTTAAATTTTTCCTATGGAGGGATAATGAATGTTTTCTATCTGGTTGCAGCTTTGTTGATTGTTTTGATTGCTTTGGCTCATTCGGTTCTGGGAGAGCGATTGTTGATAATGCCTCTTTATAAGGGAGATTTGTCATTCATGCCTTTGCCTTCTTTGGCTAGCAAAAGAGTGATGCGGTTCGCCTGGCATCTGACAACTGTCGCTTGGTGGGGGTTGGGAGTCTTGGTTATATTTTATGCCCGGTCGTTAAATACCACCGGAACCTTGGTACAGATTCGATCCATAGCAGTTCTTTTTCTGGTGTCCTGTTTAATGGCTTTGGTTTTCACGCGTGGTAGACATTTTTCCTGGATTGTGTTTCTGGCTATTTCTCTTCTATTGTGGTTTGGTTAATGGGTGTTGTACGCAATATTTGGGTTTAAAAAAATTTAAAGGTGGAACCAATATGGGGAGAAGGGCTCGGTTTCTCAGAGAGGATTTTATTAATGCAGCATTGCAGATCTTATCGCAACAGGGATTGTCCGGAGTGACTATCGCAGCCATTGCATCTTCGTTGAATGCTCCGGTCGGTTCTGTTTATCATCGGTTTGTATCTCGCGAATTGATTTTGGCGGAAGTGTGGCTGAAAGTGGTTGAGTCATTTCAAAAGGGCTTTTTGGAAATATTGATTCCGGGTGAGGAGTTGAAGGCTGCGTTGTACACTCTGAACTGGTCCAGATTACATCCGAACAGGGCCAGAGTTTTACTGCTCCACCGTAGAGAAGAGCTGATGGTAGGAGATTGGCCAATGGAAGTTAAGGAGAAGGCTGAGTTGTTAAAAGAGGAATTGGACGATGGTTTGAAGCAATATACCAAAAAGGTGTTTGGAGAAGTAACACCAGAAAGTTTTTCCAGGGTTCTTTTTGCCTTAGTGGAAGTGCCTGCAGCGGCAGTTCGCAGACACCTCCAGATGGGAAGCAAAATACCGGTAATTTATGATGAACTGGTGGGGGAATCCTGTAACGCGGTATTAGAAAGATTTATAAGCAGGTAATAGGGAGTTAGCTTTTTTTATCGTATCCATTCAGCCTTCAGATAAAGTAGGCCTGTAAAAGGCAGAGATAGACCTTGTTTCGTCGGACAAAGTATTGTCCGACCGACGCTAAACGTTCAATATACGTTGGATGGGCAAAGTTTTGCCCATGCTGAATCTGAACTGGAAAACCTATTTCATTTTTGTTAGTAGCTCCTTGAGTAGATCGGGTCGGTTGGTTGTAATGGCATCCACTTCCATCTCAATCAGGTTTTTCATCTGATAGGGTTTATCGGGTGTCCAGACCGACACCAGTAGGCCAAGCTGGTGGGCTTCCAATAGTAATTCGGGCGTCAGGTTCCGGAAGTATGGGGACCAGACATGGCCGCCTGCTGCTTTGATAGCACGGGGTGCAGAACCGTTGAAGTCGTCGATATCAAGCCCGGCCATCCAGGGTGAAGCCCCGGCTTGGTGAGATTTCAGGTTGTTAAACTTGGCTGTGTCGATAGTGAGGTAAACCGTCACTAAATCCGGGGCAGTTTTCTGGATGTGAACGAGATTGCGCCAGTCGAAAGAGAGAATCCAGGTGTGTTGAATAATTCCCTCTTCTCTTAGCATCTTGACAACCATGTCGGATAGTTGCTCGGGAGGCGGAGTCAGATCCGATTCTTCGGGCGAGGTTTTGATTTCTACAAAAAGTCGGGTATTGGCACTGCATGATTTCTTAAAGAGGTCGATGACTTCTTTGAATGTCGGGATTTGTTCACCGTCCATCGGGCTTTGTTCGGGGTATCTTGCAGCATAGGATGTATTTGGCTGTAATCGACCGATGTCATAGGTCTTAAGCTGAGCCAGACTTAGCTCTTTTATGGAAGGCTGTAATCCGGGAATAATCCAGTCTCCGTCTGTAGAACGGGCGATTTCGGGTTTGAGCTTGTAATCGTGATGGACTACAAGCACACCGTCAGCTGAAACCAGCACATCAAGCTCAATGGCGTCAACACCGAGTTCACAGGCCTTTTTAAAACCAGCCAAGCTGTTTTCCGGTAATATACCGGCAGCTCCCCGGTGGCCGATAATAAGTGGTTTTTTTCTTAGGTTGGAGACGTCTGTTGGGCCGCTTGTCTGAGCCATACCAGATGCGGCGACTGCCAGTAGAGTTAAGGTTGTCACAGTGACCTTTATTGCCAGATTCAATTGGGTTCCGATCTTACCCATGGAATGGTCTCCTTTATTTATTCAATCTTTTGTCAGTATTCTGATCAAACACATGAACGTTTTCCGGAGCAACCTGCATCGGTAGTAGATTATCTTTTTCGAAATGTTGAATGCCGTTCAATCGCAATGTTAAGGAAACCCCATTATCTTTGAAAAAACCGTGAACAAGTGTGTCGGCTCCCAGCTTTTCCACCTGATCGGTTCTCAAGTGAAACTGCGCTTCGTTTTCACTGCAAACGGTAAAATGTTCGGGGCGGATACCGACCGTGACTGTACTTCCCTTGTTCTCGGGTAATCCTTGTCCTGAAAGCTTCATTGATTCTCCGGATGATAGCAAGATAGATCTGCCGTCATCACTGATCGTTGTGTCGAAAAAATTCATGGCCGGTGATCCGATAAAACCTGCGACGAATTTGTTAGCCGGTTTTTTATAGACATCCAAAGGAGTACCGATTTGTCCGGCAAATCCGTTGTCCATTACAATCAACCGGTCGGCCAACGTCATCGCTTCCACCTGATCGTGGGTAACATAAATACTGGTAATGTTGAGTGACTGATGTAAACGGCGGATCTCCAATCTCATTTGTACCCGTAGCTTGGCGTCCAGGTTGCTCAGGGGTTCATCAAACAGAAACAGCTTGGGCTCTCTCACGATACAGCGACCCATGGCCACCCGCTGTCTTTGACCTCCGGATAGTTGTCGGGGTTTTCGGGACAAGAGCTCGGAAAGCTCCAGGATGTCAGCTGCTTTGTTTACACGGCGTTCAATCTCTGTTTTGGACATTTTTCTGATTTTCAGCCCATACGCCATGTTGTTAAAAACCGTCATATGCGGGTAAAGCGCATAATTCTGAAAAACCATGGCAATATCACGATCAGCAGGCTCCAGGTTATTTACAACTCTTTCTTCTATTTTTATGATACCCGAAGTGATTTTTTCCAAACCGGCTATCAGACGAAGCAGGGTTGACTTACCGCATCCGGAAGGTCCAAGAATTACAATAAATTCGCCATCATGGATTTCGCAGCTGATACCGTGTAAGACCTCCACCTCACCAAATGATTTTTTTACATTTTCTATACTGGCATTCGCCATACCAACGCTCCTATTTTTCTGTTTCCGTCAATCCCTGGATAAATTGCTTTTGCATCTGTACAACGACAAGAACAGGGGGAATAATGGCCAACATCGTGCTTGCCATGACCAGTTGCCATTCGACCTGTCCCTCTCCAACATCCAGCATCCTCTTGATTCCGATCAGCATGGTGTAGAATTGCTCATCCGTGGTGATAAGCAGTGGCCACAAATATTGGTTCCAGCCATAGATGAACAAGATTACAAACAGAGCTGCTATTGAGGTTCTGGACATGGGTAAAATGATATCGATAAAAAAACGAACAGGTCCGGCTCCATCAACGCGGGCAGCTTCACAGAGTTCATTGGGAATACTCATGAAAAACTGTCGAAAAAGAAAGGTTGCCGTTGCCGATGCAATAAGGGGTAAAATCAAGCCGGTGTAAGAGTTGAGGATTCCCATTTTTGCCACAACCTCATATGTCGGTAATATCCTGACCTCCACCGGCAGCATCAGTGTGATGAAGATTAACCAGAAGAAAAAATTTCTGAATCGAAATCTAAAATACACCAGGGCGTAGGCAGCCAGCAGTGAAATGATGATTTTTCCAATTGATATTCCCAATGCCATTATCAGACTGTTGATCATCATTTTTCCCACCGAGACACCAACCGAATTGGAACCGGATGTCAATACCATCAGGTAATTGTTAATGAACTCTTTTCCCGGTAACAGGGGCATGGGCACTTCAAGAATGGCTTGCAGTGTATGAGTGGAGGCGACAAAGGTAACATAAATTGGAAATATCAGCACCAGAATACCCAACAGAATAATTCCGTGGGTTACAACGGTCAACAGGGGACGATTATGCACCATAATGAAACTCGTTAATAATGGACTTTTCTTTCTATATATCGAAATTGAACAATGGTCAGAGCGATAACAATACCCATTAATATCACCGATTGCGCGGCGGAACTACCGAAATCCAGACCTTTAAAACCATCGTGATAAACCTTAAATACCAGAATGTTGGTGGCATTATTCGGACCACCTCCTGTTACGGCATCGATTACACCGAAGGTGTCGAAGAAGGCGTAGACAACATTAACAACAATCAGGAAAAAACTGGTTGGAGACAGGAGTGGAAAAACAATGGTCCAAAACCGCCTGAAGGGTGAAGCCCCGTCAATGGCAGAAGCCTCAATCAGTGAAGGGGGTATCGACTGAAGACCGGCCAGAAAGAAAATAAAATTATAAGAGATCTGCCGCCACACCGAGGCTAAAATAACCAGAAAAAAAGCTTGCCCTTCATATAAGCTGTGATTCCAGTCATAATTCATATTTTTTAAAAAATGGGAGATAATCCCGGCTGTCGGATTAAACAAGAAATACCACAAGACTCCGGCAACCATTGTTGCTACGGCATATGGCCAGATAACCAGTGTTTTGTATAACCTTCCGGCAAATATCACTCGATTCGCCAGCACGGCCAGCAACAAGGCGATACTCATGGATGAGGCTGCTACCAGAAGCGAAAAAATCGCCGTTGTTCCCAATGAATTCCGATAGTTCTCATCGGTGAAGATCATTTTAAAATTATCAAACCAGATAAACGTGCTGGAAAGTCCGAATGGATCCTCCTGCAGGACAGATTGAAACAATGCCTGCGAAGCCGGCCAGATAAAAAATACAAGGGTAATTGCCACTTGCGGGGCTAATAAAAGATAGGGTAAGACCTGATTGTTGAAAACAACGCGTTGTTTTTCCATGAACATTGCCCAAAATTGAATAGCAGGAATAGGTAATTTAACGTATTCCTGCCATGTATTAGTCTCCAGTCTGACCGAAGAGTAAATCCAAATTTACTGATTTGCTTTCTCAAACTGACGCAACATCTTGTTTCCCGCGGCTACTGCATCGTTCAAACCTTCTTGCGCCGATTTTTTATCATTGAATACAGCTTCCAGTTCGTTGTAGATGATATCGCGCATTTGAACGTAACTACCAAACCGCAAACCACGTGAATTTGAGGTTGGTTTGTTCAAGGTCATCTGTATTAATGCGGTTTCGGTACCTGGGTTTTGCTCATAAAAACCCTGCCCCTTTGTCAAACTGTAGGCAGCATGTGTGATTGGCAGGTAACCGGAGAATTGATGCCAATCGGCCTGGACTTCGGGGCTTGACAGATATGAGAAAAACTTGGCAACTCCTTCATATTCCGCAGGGGAATGACCATTGAGTACCCAGAGACTGGCTCCACCAATGATTGTATTTTGAGGGGCTCCAGACTGATCAGGCCAGTATGGCAGCATGGATGTTTTGAACTCAAATTGGGCTCCTTTCTTAAAACCGGCGTATCCGGCGGAGGATTCGGTGTACATCGGGCATTCTCCGGAAGAAAACTTGGCATTCCCCAGATTTCTCCTTCCACCATAGACAAATATCCTTTCCTTCTGCCAATCAGCAAGTTGCTGGACATGTTTGACCTGAAGTGGACCATTCATTAAATATTCGGTATCCAGGCCTTCAAAACCGTTGGCTTTTGTCCCGACCGGAACATTGTGCCAGGCTGACATGTTTTCCAATTGAATCCAGGAGATCCAGGCAGTTGAAAAACCGCATTTATAACCGGCTTTGATTAGTTTTCTTGAATACTCTGCAACTTGAGGCCATGTTTTTGGAGGATCGTTTACGTCCAAACCTGCTTTTTGAAAAGCTTCCACGTTATAATACAAAACCGGAGTGGAGCTGTTAAAAGGCATGGAGAGCATCTCGCCCTTGGGATTGGTGTAATAACCGGTGACAGTGGAGAGAAATGAATCAGGATTAAACACCTCTCCTGCTTCCGCCATAAGCTGATATACCGGCTTAATAGCTCCTTTGGCCGCCATCATGGTTGCTGTTCCGACTTCGAACACCTGCAGGATGTGAGGCTGTGTTTTGGAACGAAAGGCTGCAATTCCGGCTGTCATTGTATCTGCATAATTACCCTTGTAAACAGCAACAAGCTTGTATTTGGATTGCTTGGAATTGAATCCATCGGTAATTTCGTTGACTTTTTCTCCTAATCGACCGCCCATAGCGTGCCACCACTGGATTTCAGTCACGGCAAATACCTGGGTTGCCACCAGAACAAAAACAGAAAGAAGAAACAACGTTCTCTTATAAATCCGCATTTTTAATCTCCTATCAAAAGATGTAAAAACTTCAAATTTGAAGGGTCAGCCAGGGAAATCCAGAATCAGAATCACCATGGCGATTCACCACAATATTTCCAGAAAAACACCTCATCCTTTGACTCCGGATAGTAGTTTTCTATATCCGGAAATCAAATTAATTCCTCTTTCATATCGAGGAAATGTCTTAAGACATTCTATATTGAAATTAAGAATAGCAGTCAAATAAAAATAATATATGGATTCCATTAATAATTATTATCTTATAAGATCCCCCCATGGGGAAAAAGTTCAGATAAGGCCTAAAGATCTGAATAAATTGTCTTATGTCTGCTTAAATTGATCCGGGGAGTGAAGGATTTGATCGATTGGTTCAGGGAAAATTACCAAGATCTGATGAAGTTTTAACAAAGTTAACATCAAAATTTAACAAACGGATACCATAGACCAAGATGGAAATTTATCTACCGAGCCTATGAATCTATACCAATTAAAAATACTGCTAACTATTGTCGAAACCGGAAGTTTTAGCGGAGCGGCCAAAAATCTGTCCCAAACTCAGCCAGGTATCAGCATCGCTATCAAGAAATTGGAAACAGAGCTGGGAGTCAGCCTTTTTTCTCGCAATCAATATCGGGCAAAATTGACGCCTGAAGGCAACGCAATATACCAGAAAGCCAAACGAATCATCCAGCAATCGGATGAATTGCTTAATCTGGGAAAGCAGCTATCCAGCGGAATCGAACCGGAGATCTGGATCGCAATAGATTCCCTGTTTCCCACGTCCATCATCACGAATCTGTTAAAACATTATATCGACACCTACTCCGAAACCCGCTTTAATTTAACCGTTGAATATATTGAGGGGGCAAAAGACCGATTGATTAACAGTGATGCCAATCTGGCGGTTTTTTCCAAAGATCAGATTATTGCAGGGTTGGAATCCAAACCGCTGATGACTGTTTCATTGATTCCGGTGGCCACTCCTGATTTTCCCGCTGCGAAACTGAACAGAGAATTGAATGATGATGAATTGAAGCAGTATATCCAGGTTATTGTCGGAGACAGCAGCCGAAGCGTTCGTCAGGAGACAAACCCCAATTATCCCACCGGAGCTGTAGGATTGTTCAAAGACGGGAAACACTGGATAGTCAATGATAACACCATCAAAAAACAGATCATTAAAGCAGGACTTGGCTGGGGGCGTTTGCCTGAATACCTGATCCATAAAGAACTGGCATCCCGGACATTGGTTCCCCTCAACTCAAAAACAATTAAACCCGTTCAGTCCGAAATGCATATTGTCCGCAGATCGGACCGCTCCGCCGGTCTAATTGCCGAACACATCTGGAACGAAATTTCCCTTGTTAGTAGAGGATATTATAATAATTGAACGATTCTGATTCTCTATTTTGGTTACAAGGATTGAGTTGAACTAGGGGGATACTTGAATTACTTGTTACAATGAACTTAAACCTGGTTTTACCGCGGGTATAGCGGGATTGCTCCCCAAAACTCATCAACAGACAGACGTTTCCAAGGCCAGGGATTATGGTAGGGCTGGGTTTTATCCCCGCTAGAATGTATCCAAAAGCGGTCCTACCGTTTATAAGGTACTTATCCAGTTTATCCGGGTTTGAAAAGACATACAATCAAGCGCTCATGCAGGTAATTCCTATGCATTGAGTCGTTTAAACCTTGATCTTTTTTGAGATGATTTAAACCGATTCTGCAACCCGTTTGAGTGCGGGGCCGTCTTTTCTCCAAACCCAGCAAGTATCAGATAACATCAGCCTCATGGTGTCTTGCAGGTTGTTCGGGAGAGGCTCGCTGGTAAAGGCAGTCCAATACCCCTGTACGGCTGCAGGAGCCATTGAAATGATCAATTCGGCAAGATGAGAGCATCCCCGGCCACCGCTGAACATCTCTTTGATCTTCATGGTAAATCCGCGGGATATCTTCATCCCTATTACATCATTGAGACTGGCCTGGGTTTCCGGGCATTCTTCGTGGGGGAATGCCGGCATTTCTACCTCAACTTCCCTGATGGTAAGTTTGCTGTCGATGAGCAGGCGTATGATCATGTGATGGATTGTTTTGGCCGGTCTCATCTTTCCGGAGTAGTGGTGCGTTTCGATCAGGCTATTGTCGATCAGCTGACCTTCGATGATGATGCATTTATCTTTCGCCTTGTATGTCGAAATTTTTAGATCACGGTGATGTATTTTCTCTTCCATCAGATCTTTCAGGGATGCCATGTTGATCTCCTTTTCTACATGGTTCGTTGGATGGTGCGATCAATTACCTCATCGACATTTTCCGGGGTAATCAAAAATTGCTGACAAATGGATTCCACTCTTGCTTTCAGGTGCTCTGTCTTCAGGTTGTCCGGATGGAGCAGAAAACCGAACCGTCTTCCCACCTGAAACTGAATCTGTGTCTCCAGGGGTAGTGCGAAAAAATCTTCAATTATTTTAAGCATCTTGGTTTTTTCATCCGGAAAAGTTCCTTCGATCATCTGCAGCAGATTTGCAATGTGATCGCTTTTAAACGTAGATGTTATACCATTCAGATTCTCGATTAAAAGCCGGATCTCTTCCACGACTTGAATATCAGTTGATTTTTTAAACTGATATTCAGTCTCGTCGTTAAAGAGTTGAGTCTCGGGAGGAATAATCAAGGTTCTCAAGCGGATAAAGTGAGGATCAATCTGGTTTAAGGCGTCTGCTGTTTCCAGGGCATGCTCTTTTGACAGACTTGATCCACCCAAACCCGGCATGATGTATTCGGAAAGTTCCATTCCGGCGTTTTTAACTTTCTGTCCGGCTACGATGTGCATCTCCTTGCTTGATCCCTTTTGTATTAGTTTGAGGAGGGTATCAGAACCGGTTTCCAGGCCGACATGAATGCGATTGAGTCCAGCCTCTTTAATCCGTATAAGATCCTCATCAGAAATTCTGGCCAGGGAATGTGAGCGGGCATATGATGTGATCCGGTCAACTTGCGGAAATTTTTCCTTGAGAAAGGAAAGGATCTCCACCAGATAATCTGTTTTAATCACCAGACTGTTGGCATCCTGCAGGAAAATAGACTTCATTCCGCAAACGAACCAGTTCAAAGCGGCGTTAAACGCTTCGATTTCATTCTGGTCGATATCCCCCGCCAGTCTGCCAAGATCTCTCCGATAAACGGCTCCGGTGGAATCAGACAATTCCATGATTCGCTGCAGATGGCGGGAAACCGTTTCGATATCTTTTTTGACATCCTCCACCGGTCGAATTGAAAACTTTTCCTGCTTATAGATGGAGCAGAAGGTGCAGCGATTCCAGGGACAGTTACGGGTGATCCGGATCAGAAGACTTCGGGCTTCACTTGGAGGCCTGATGGGACCTTGCTCGAATCCCTGGTAGGGTGGATTGATTCTAGCCATTTTAGTACCGCATCCTGATTTTAATCCCTCTATCATGCAGGTATTGTTTAAGTTCACTGCATCTGTATTCCCCAAAATGAACCATGGAAGCTACCAGGGCTGCATCAGCCTTGCCTTCAGTCAGGACTTGATAGAGATGCTCAGGTTTCCCGGCTCCTCCGGATGCAATTACCGGAATAGTGACAGCTTCGGCGATCATGCGGGTGAGATTGATTTCATATCCCTCTTTGGTGCCGTCGGCATCGATGGAATTAACAACCAGTTCTCCGGCTCCCAGTCGTTCTCCTTCTTTTGCCCACTCCAGGGCGTCGATTCCCATGGGGGTTCTGCCGCCGTTAATCACTATTTCGTATCCCGAGGGGATTTTTTCCGATTTTTCCACCTGTTTGATGTCCATGGATAGAATCGTGCTCTGGCTTCCCACGGCATAGGCACATTCGGAAATCAATTCTTTTCGTTTGACAGCGGCAGTGTTGACATTAATCTTTTCGGCACCGGCCATTCTCAGTTTGGTGGCGTCATCCACACAGCGAATGCCTCCGCCCACGGAAAAGGGGATAAAAATTTTGGACGCAACCGCTTCAACCGTTTCGATCATGATATCGCGTTTGTCGCTGGAAGCGGTGATGTCGTAAAACACCAGTTCATCCAAGCCGTCGTTATAATATTCAATGGCTTTCTCAACGGGATCACCGATATCCTTCGTGTTTACAAATTTTACACTTTTTGCCAGTTTTCCTTCACGTACATCCAAGCAGGCAATGAGTCGTTTACTTAACATGATTTGTCTCTCAATAATAATACAGAATTTTAACTTGGATTTCCGTCCCAGGTGGAAAAACGATTTAACAGGTTGAGTCCGAAGCGCCCGCTTTTCTCCGGGTGGAACTGTGTCGCAAACAGATTGTCTTTCCCAAGGGCACAGCAGAACGGTTTTTGATGATCCGAAAGGGCGTAGATATTGTTTTCGTTACTGGGATTGGGGTAATAGGAATGAACGAAATAAAACTCGTCACCGTCTTCTATTCCTTCCAATAACGGGTGTGGTTGGGTAATTGTTACGTTGTTCCATCCTATATGGGGGATCTTAAACGAGGGATCATTCAGTTTGAACTTAACCGTGGTTCCCTCTATAATCCCCAGGCAGGTCGTATTGCTTTCCTCGGAACGATCCAGGATAATCTGGGCACCAATACAGATTCCCAGAGTCGGGGTTCCTTTTTTTACCGTTTCTCTAAGGGCGTCAGCCAAACCGCTTTTTACAAGATTCTCCATGGCGCTGGCTGCTGCGCCGACACCGGGGAAAATAACACGATCGGAACTGATAACGGTGCCCGGGTCCTGGGTGACAACCGAATCAATTCCGATTTCATTACAGGCGCGTTGCACACTACGAATATTTCCTGCTCCATAATCCACAATGGTAATCATAATTTTGTCCTACTGAGAATGTTTTGTTGGTGCGACTTAGGTGGTTAGACTGATGTCCGGGATTTTAATCATAATGGTTGTGTTCTTGTGACGCTTCCGTTTTCCAATAGGTAACTCTAGTGGGTTTATAACCCAATAAACGCTAATTTTAAGTATATGCTGCTTAAAGCAGGGATTGTGGCAGGGCGGGATTACAGACTCCTCGCCAGAAACAACTCAAAGGCGGCCACGTAGGGCCGCCCTACCGTTTAAAAACTGAATTCTGCCCCTAAAATATTTTCAAATAAGCGCTTATGGGCAACATCCCTGCCTGTGCGCATTCAGAGTCGGCCACGTTGGGCCGCTCAACCGTTTGGAAATTGATCCTGTCGTTAAACATAATCTTGCTGATAGGCGTTGTGTTTAACCTTCTCGTATTGAAGCTTCTCTTTTGGGTGACCGGCTTTCTCCTCGTTGGCGTACCCGATTGAGATGATCACTTCAATATTTAAATTTGAAGGGACTCCCAGCAGCTCTGCAATATAGTCGCGGGCGCTTTTATAATCACTGTGATCCCGATCCCGGATTTGTATCCAGCAGCTTTTTAATCCCAGGGATTCCGCTGTCAGTTTAATAAAGGTTGCGGCGATGGAACAGTCTTCCACCCACGTATCCACAGTGTTATCTGCACAAACAACGATTCCCAAAGGGGCATCTTTTAGAAATGAGGAACCATGGGATTTTGATCTGGAGAGTTTCTCCAGCATAACTGGATCATCAACGATAATGAACTCCCAGGGGTTGAATCCACGGGAAGAGGGAGCCCTTAGCATGGCTTCCACAATCAGGTCCAGTTTTTCCTTTTCTACCGGTTTGTCCTGGTATTTCCTGACACTTCTGCGATTGCGTAATAATTCAATAAACATGACTTCTCCAGGGTTTATCAATCGGTTTGTTGGCTCAAGGCTGAATATGATCAAGATTTTGCCTAGTTTCTCACCAAGAATATCATCTAATAGTATAGATTAAGAATTATTATATCAACAATTGTGGAGGATTTTGAATGCCTGAAAATGATTTTCTTCAACGTTTCATTATTGAAAGCAGTGGTTCCAGGGGTGAGATTGTTCGGTTGACAGACAGCTATCGATCAGTTTCCAGACACGTTGACTATCCCATCGAGATTAAGAAATTGTTGGGAGAAGTCATGTGTACCGCTACCCTGTTGACCGCCACTTTAAAATTTGAAGGCAAGCTTTCTATACAGCTTCAAGGGCAGGGCTTGGTTTCACTGCTATTGGTACAATCAACTCATGAACAAAAACTTCGGGCTACGGCCAAATGGCAAGGGGAGGTATCCGGCAAGAATTTTAAGGAGTTAATAGGGAAGGCTCAACTGGCTATCACCATCGAACCCGAACAGGGGAAGCGCTATCAGGGAATCGTCCCTCTGGAGGGTGAAAATTTTGCTGAATGCATTGAACTGTATTTTTTGCAATCCGAGCAGCTACCAACCCAGATATGGCTGGCAGTCAACCAACAATCTTGTGCCGGGTTCCTGTTACAGAAACTCCCCGGGAATGAAAAAGAAAGCAGCCCTGAAAATTGGGAGCATATTACTATTCTTGCCAGGACCATCACCGATCAGGAATTGCTGGAGGAGTCTTTTGAAACGATTCTGTATCGCCTCTTTCATGCGGAGACAGTGAAAGTTTTTGAAGGAAAACCGGTGGTTTATGAATGCACCTGTTCAAAGCAACGATTCGAATCGGGTATGATGAGTCTTGGCCAGAGCCAAATAAGTGAAATGATCAAAGAGGGCAAAACCGTTGATTTGAAATGCGAGTTTTGTGGTGCTCACTACCTACTTGAGATAAGTGATTTACAGCGAGTCTCCGTTGCCATTGCAAAAACCTCTGACGGATAATACAATCTTGTCCTGACAGGAATCGATTGATGAGACTCCCTTTTCCCGGGCGATTATGGCTTAACCTGAGGGAACTGAAACCCTTGACTGAGAGGGATAAAAAACGGAAAATGATTCGATTGGCTTTGGACGATAATTATTGCCAGACGTAAACCTCCCGGGTGAGTGGAGGTTATGGAGTGTGATATTGTCTTGAATTGCAGACCTGTAAAATCCCTACAAGGCTTGGTCCGATCTTTCATCTGGAATCCATTTCAAAGCTCACGGATTAATGTTTTAACACAATCTGTTTGTGTGATTGCGAATTGACCGGTTTTTCCCGAAGAGGAAAACTATCAGGCAGTAAATTTTACCCAAACCAGGAATTATAATGGAAAACCAGGAAAAAGATAATAAGTTAAAAGATTGGATTCAACGAGAGGAATTGGCTGAAACGATGCTGCATCTGGTTGGTAAGCTGTATCGAGACAAAGGCGTGATAATCATGATCTATGGTCGTCCGGTCATTAATTGTTCACCGATTGATCTGATTAAAGCTCATCGCTATGTAAGGTTGATAGAGAAGGATGAGATTTGGGTCAGGGAAAGTTTACCATTGCTAAAAGTCGTTGCTGAACAGCCGTTGCCTTCTGTTCGAATTGATATTGGCATCATGACTACCGCATACAGAGCGGTTAAGGATCAGCAAACCCCGGTAACTTTTGTTAAGGAGCAACTCAAAGATGTTATCGGCAAAAAGGATGTCAAGCCCAATGGACCACAGGATGTCGTTTTATACGGATTCGGTCGAATCGGACGGTTAATGGCGAGATTGCTCATTGAAAATACCGGTGGAGGCAGTAAACTGCGATTAAGAGCGATTGTGGTCAGAAAAAAAGAGAATGACAATATTGAGCGCAGGGCAAGTTTATTAAGGCTTGATTCGGTTCATGGACAGTTTAATGGCTCCATTACTGTTGATGAGGAAAGCCAGTCAATGCTTGTCAACGGAAATTATATTAATCTAATTTATGCTGATTCGCCCCATTCGATCGATTATGAACAGTATGGGATCAAGAATGCCATTATTATTGATAATACCGGGGTTTGGCGGGATGAGGAAGGGCTTGGCAGGCACCTGGAATCCAAAGGAGTTGGCAAGGTTTTACTGACGGCTCCCGGGAAAGGCAATATCAAGAATATCGTTCATGGCATCAATAGCGGTGAAATTCTACCCGAAGACAGAATACTGTCTGCGGCCAGTTGTACAACAAATGCAATCGTTCCCGTGTTGAAAGCTGTTAATGATAAATTTGGTATTGAAAACGGCCATCTGGAAACAATTCATGCCTACACCAATGATCAGAATCTGCTGGATAACTTTCACAAGGGCGATCGCAGAGGGCGTAGTGGCCCGCTAAATATGGTTTTAACCAATACAGGTGCGGCTAAAGCTGTTGTCAAGGCGATTCCTGAATTGAAGGGAAAGCTGACCGCACATGCAATCAGGGTTCCCACGCCTAACGTCTCCATGGCAATTTTAAGCCTGAATTTTAAAACTGCTACGACCAAAGATGAGTTAAATGAGTATCTGAGACAGAAAGCTCTTCATTCGGAAATGCAGGAGCAGATTGACTATACCAGTTCCTTAGAAATTGTCTCTACAGATGTGGTTGGTTCCCGGTTTGCCTGTGTTGTTGATTCTCAGGTGACAATTGTCGAGGAAAAACGTTGTGTCTTGTATGTCTGGTACGACAATGAATTCGGGTACAGCTGTCAGGTGTTACGTGTTGTTGAGCAAATGGCCGGTATCAAAATCGATACTTACCCCAAATTATCTGTATTATCAACACCATAAACGCTCTTAAACAAGCATTTACGGTGTTGAATCCCTGGGTAAATTTGTTCTATGGCTCAAAAGAGCTGATGGAACTCCTTCAGGGTTCTGATAATTGGGGGGGAACTCACAAGTTCGCTGACCCCAGGCTGTGAATATTTAACCCCGTTGGGGTGTTTTCTCTGGACAGCATTCCCCGAAAGGGGATACAGATCGATAGCCCAGGGTCAGGGAGCTTGCGAACGCCACCCTGGGTATTCAATCACCCTCCGCTAAAAGAACGCTGAAGGCGTTCAATAGGATAATAGCTTGCCTCATATAACATCGGGCTTAACCGAAAATCAGATTCGCCCCATGAATCCAAACTGGTCAATGGTTTGCAGCGTAGAACAAATATACCCTGTGTTGGATCCCCCCATCTTGACAAATGCGTTTTTTTTTCAAAAAAGGGTTTAAAGTTCACCGGGTTTGTCGTATTCGAGGTTCAGGGTGGGTGTAAAATATTTAATTAAATTATATAATAAAAACAGGTTGTAAGGTTCATCACTTGAGGTAGTTTGGAATATTCCGTATTGCCTAAGGTTGATATGATAGTTATAATCCGCAAGGCAACAATGGTGTAAAATCCCTTGTTTCAATGACTTAACATTAGGTTCCCCGGGTTTTCAGGAAATGGATAATCTTTCAAAATGAACTTATAGGTCTGCCATGAAGAAATGGATCGGAGTTGTCCTGATATTCACATTGGTCGCCACTCCCTCTCTTGTCGATGCGATTGAGCTTATGTACATAGATACAAGGGGCTATCGTAATTTTAGCTGTGGATCTGCAGGAAGAGGAGCAAGAATAGCGATTAAGGAGCTCAGTGGGGAGCGCTTCCAGATACTGAGCAAACCTTACAGTGGAATCATGCACTTACCATCGGCTATTGCCAAGGAAAAGTGGTGCGCCGGGATGATGGGAGCGGTTCGGATTATATGTGGACTTTGTGAAGCACCGGATTCCCGGGGGAGAATTGAGGATCGGAAAAAACAACTAGGATTGCATGATGCAGAATGATCTATTACTAGTGCAGACTGATGGTCGGGTTTGTACATTAGTGTTAAACCGGCCTGAGAAGAGAAATTCACTATCTCCCGAGTTACTAAAACTATTAACGTCTACCCTGGAACAGCTGGCAAAGGATGATTACATTCGCACTATTGTGATCAGGGGGTCAGGAGACAAGGCTTTTTGTGCTGGATATGATCTAAACCTTCTACCAACCGGGAGTAGTGACACGGATAACGGAGAGGGAATCAATCCATTTGAAGAGGCAATGAAAGCTATTGTCAGTTTCCCCTATCCGGTGATTGCGATGTTGAACGGGTATGCATTTGGCGGAGGCTGTGATCTGGCTGTTTCCTGTGACATACGTATTGGTGCTGATGATATCAGGATTGGTATGGTTCCGGCCAAACTGGGTGTGGTCTATTCGGCCTCCGGTTTAAAACGCTTTATCCGGGCGGTTGGGCTTTCACGAACCAAAGAGCTGTTTTTTACCGGTCGTCACTACCAGGCTCCATTCTTAAAAGAGATTGGCTATCTGAACTATATGATCCCCAGGACTGAACTGGAAACATTCACCAGCGAAATGGCCAGGGAGATCTCTGAAAATGCTCCTTTGTCACTTAAAGGAACCAAGCGGGTTCTGGAATTGATCAGCAACGCGACTATTATGAGCCAAGAAGCATTGATGGAAGCCGAAGAGATTGCAGTTAACTCTTTTTTAAGCGAGGATCTGAAAGAGGGACAGGCTGCTTTTTTTGAAAAGCGGAAACCCGAATTTAAGGGAAGATAAATCAATGATTAGGACTAAAATCTGATCATTGATTTTTTAAAAAGCTCTGTCAATTAGGGAGGAGCTTGGTGTGTTAACCAGGAAGGAAAACTGCGAAAGGAGGGAACCAGAATGACAATCAAGTTTTTCAGGAATAAAGTTGTTGAAGTTGAACCGTTATCGCCGACGGAATTGTTCGTTTCCTGGCGTTTGACGGATGATCTTCTAAAATTGGACGTGCAGCTGAAAGTACAGATACCGGAGATGGAAATCATAGAAGCCGATGCCTCAGTGGGTCGGTTTCCGCCGAAGGGGTGTGTTAATGCGGCTGAAAAAATCAAAATGGTGGAGGGCATTTCGGTCGGGTCCGGTTTGAGAAAGATTGTTAAGGGCGTTTTGGGAGGAGAAGATGGCTGTTCCTTGCTGGTGGATGCCGTTTTGGAATCGGCCAATGCCGTTATTTTACATTTTACAAGACCAGGGATTCAAATATTGGAGTCACTGACCGACTCGGAGCAAAAGTTGGCAGCGCTGCAAGGCATGTTAAAGTCTAACCCGAGATTGGTCAGAAGTTGTATTTCTTTTCAGGATGATAGTCCCATAATGCAAGGTCTGGAATTGTAAAGGAGGCAGAATGATCACATTTAATAGAAGCCAGCTGATAGGAGCTGAATTTGTTGAGGAAGACATTATCCGTTTTAACGGCATCCAGGAGGATCATATTTACGGAATGGAAGTTCAAATGGATGTGTCCATTAAAAAGGGCCGGATTATCAAGGTTTCCGGGAATATGAAACGATACACCAATGATGTCTGTCCGCAAGCTGTTCCGGTTTTGCAGACAGCGGTCGGATTATCCCTGCGTGAAGAAGGGTGGGATACAAGCGTGATGCGGGAGATTGGTAGAAAGGGCTGTGAACACTTTGCGGAAATCATCATAGAGTGTGGACGGTGTTTTGATCAGGCTTTAAAGTCCAGGGACTTATGGGAGGCTGTTTGCCAAAACCCAACCCTTAATCAACAGGAATTTTTGGATCAATGGGGAGAGGCCAAATGAAAATAGATCTTCATGTGCATACGGCACCTCGCTCCAAGTGCAGCAACATTGATCCGAAGGAGATTATTGCTGAAGCAAAAAAAATCGGGTTGGATGGAATCTGTATAACCGAGCATCAGGTGTTATGGTCCACTGAAGAGATATCGGAATTGGCAGGTCAGGAGAATATCAAGCTGTTCAGGGGAAATGAGATCACAACGGCCCAGGGTGATGTTCTGGTTTTCGGGTTGGAGAAAAACATTGAAGGAGTCATTCCCATCCAAATGCTGAAAAAGGAGGTGGACATGGCAGGAGCTTTCTCCATTCTGGCTCATCCTTTCAGGGGATTTAAGGTGTTTGGAATATCTGATCTGAAAATGAGTGTAGAGCAGGCCAGTAAAAAAAAGGCGCTGGGATTTGTCGATGCCATCGAGATCATGAATGGAAAGGTTTCGGGTCTGGATAATGAAATGGCAAAAAATGTGGCAGAACAACTGGGGCTTCCCGGAACTGCTGGCAGTGATGCTCATAATCTGGATGAAATCGGCACTTGTGTGACCATTTTTGAGAACAAAATCGAGAATGAACAGGAGTTGGTGACCGAGTTGAGGGCAAGACGTTTCAGTATTGGAAGTTTAAGATAGAATTGATAGCTGAGGAAATTCCAGTTGTAGTAACTGGGGTGTGATTGATATCAAACCCCAGTTATCAGCCGGACACTTCTCCTAAAATCTTTTTCCCATTCCGATCACATTATCATCCGAAAATCCGATTCTTTTATAAAACTCCATAACGGCGGTGTTGGTGTTTCTCACCTGAATATTGATTTTGGGGCAGCCCATCGCCTTCAACCTGTTTTCGATATCCTCCATTATTCTTCTTCCGATTCCCATTTTCCTTAATTTCGGATCCACAGCCAGGTAATTGACCCAGCCGCGATGCCCATCATAACCTGCCATAGCGGATGCTATTACCTTATTGTCAATAGCTCCGACCAGGAATAGATCGGGTTGGAAATCCATTTTTATTTTGATATCTTTTTTAGGATCGTTTTGAGGAACAGTCAGGTTGCAATCGGTCCACAATTGAATAACGGCATCTTCATCGCTGTTTTGATAAGGCCTGATTAATAATTTCTCCATTTCTTCTCTCATTCTCTTTAGGGATGTTGATCAATTCCGAAAACAGACTTATTCACTGGCTTTTTTCCCGGTCATCGTGTCTATTTCAATTTTAAATACCAGAGTCTTTGTCAGCATTGAGGGAGCATAATCCCATTTTTCGTTGGAATATTGATTCATGATGGCATCCAATGCTGTCATTCTTTCTGCTTCATCTTCAATGATGCGTGCATTTCCAAACCCGATGACACTCCGGTATTTTAGTCCCCAGTTGCATGCTTTCTTTGCCTTGATTATCTCCGTATCCCCTTCAAATTCAAAACAAACTCTGGGATTCATCTTTATCATCTCCAGCTTCCTGCCCTCATCAGCCGAATGAAAATACAAGGTGTTATTCAAATAGCCGAAACAAAGCGGTACCAGGTAAGGCTCGTTATCAACGGCCAGGGCGATTCTACATATGGATGATTTGGCAATGATCTCTTCAATTTCTGTTTTATCAGTAATCTCTTTCTCTTTTCTTCGCATGATGTACTTTTAAATTTAGTGGTTGTTGTGCAGTAGAGTGGAGAGAAGAAACGGAACAATGTAATCAAGCCGATTCAGGTCTACACTAACAGGATCAAAACTATGAAAAACATGATTTGGTTCAGGAACTTTGACTCTTTATGAATCCTGAAAAGGGAAGGAAGGTTACCGCAAAAAACTGCTCTATGGCTTTTAGCGTTCTAGCCATATCAGCAGGTTTCACCTCCATTGTAATGGTTGAGTTGTATTGTTTGTTGTTGAGAATGGTAAAGATTTTTGGGTAGTCAACAATGCCATCTCCCAGGGGAAGATGCAGGTCATCCTGAACTCCGGTTCCTCCCATGTTGTCATGTACGTGGACATGTTCAATCTTTTCAAACAGGTGTTCCATAAAGCCGAATGAGGTATTTTCTTTGCTGAGCAACTGGCCGTGACCAATATCCATGGTCATTCTTAATTGGGGGACTGCTTCGAAATAGCGGCGAAAACTATCCTGTCTGGCGGTCAGGTTTTCAAGACAGAGTACCATCTGATTCTTTCCGGCGTGCTCACATAATTCGGCCAGCATTTTTATTTTTTCTGAAATGACCTCTTCGGATGCCCATCTTCTGTCCATCCAAAAGTGCATGGTTCCTTTTTTGATACCCAATATAGGGGAGAATTCAATCAGCTTTTTTAATTTGGGAACAAAAACCCTGCGTAAATTCTCCAAATCCGCCGGGTTCCCTTCATTAGGGTAATGAGCCAGGTAATAAAAGCCGTATCTCTTTTTTAATTGGAGCAATTCAGGGATTAATGACTCGATCTTTTCGGGGCTATCGATATTGATCTCGGCAAAAGGATAGCCGAGCTTCCCAACCTGGTTGATTTCATCAATATTGTGAGCTCTTCCGCCAATTGTTACCATGCAATCATACCGTCAATTGAAAAACTGGTTTTTTCTATGTTAAATTTGTATTAATTATAACCGGATATTTGTTTGTCCGTCTATAGCATCATCGGAGAGTGTATCCCCCTCTGAAGCATGTCTGGTGACAGAAATTTGGTTAGTCTAGCCTTCAAAAATTAATTCGGGGAAAAAGCAGGCAGGTTTTATCGGCTTTCCGAAACACTGCCGATTGGCTCCTGTAGATCGATCTTTTTGATATCCGCAACTTCATACAATCGTCGGATGATTCCCTCTACTTCCTTTTCGTAGAAGGAAATAGCCATGTTGGCACACTTGTATCCATATTTAACAATGTTGGCGTCCACTTTGTCATTCGTAAAGGCATATTCTTCCGCCATTTCTGCAGTTCGCAGCAGAATGCGACCTTCGCTGGCGGTGCTCGCCGAGTCTTTAATGTTTGTTTCTATAAAATGTTTTCCAAAGTTGAACAATGCCAGGGTTTGTTTGCCGAGGGTGCTGTCTTTGGCCGCTTTGGATATTTTAAGCTGGGTATAGGCATTATCCATGTTCACATTGGCAATTAAAACCTTGCACATATACTCATCGGGCAAAGCATCGCATATCTTTTGTGCAATGGGCTGAAAAATGGGAATCTGGGCAAATACATTCAGATAAATTCTGATCAGAAATTTGTTGAGTTTGATCGTTCCGGGACCAACTTTCTCATTGTCATCTCGACTGGAGGAGGAAAATGTTTTGGACACCAGCATGGGTGTCATCGCGATAAAGGGATAACCGAATCCGTGCAGTTTTTGAGCAATGTTGGAGATGGTTTTTTTTAGTTTGTGCTGCTCCAGAAGAACATTCAATACTCTGATATCCCGCCGTAAGGATTCCACAGCAATTGGATCCGGACGAATATCTGCTCCGGATATTTTCCGAAGTTTGTCCAGGAAAAGTTTCTTTAATGCTTCAAGATAAAGGAAATAGATTTCAATGACGACTTCAATGGAATAGGTTGTCAGATACTGATTTGCAACGGTTTTTGCTGCTTCCCGCAAAGCAGAAGTCAGAGATGACACCCTTTCTTCTGTTGTCCTGTGAATTAAACAGCCGTCTCGTGTTGTTAAGATTGAATCCAGGATAACCAGGTTATCGTCGTTGGGATATCTTTTCTTCAACTTTTCAATTTCATTGCGCAAGCCGATAATGTTCTTATCTTTCTTTTCCTCTTTCAATTTTGCATTGGCGTTGATTTTCTTCCGTGACTCTTTCAGGAGCTGGGCTTTTGTTTTTTGATCTTCTGCTGTCGTAATCGGTGTGGTAGCAGCAGTAGAACTGGTGACCTTGGTATCCTTGAGGTGCCCAATCATTTTGCGGAGTTCAATGATTTTTTCCTTCTCCATCTCTTTGACACGAAAATTCCCAATCAGTCCCTTTACGTTAGATCCCAGTCTACCAATAAGCCCTTCACCTTTTTCTTCACTTCCACTACTGCTTTGTCTGTTTTTTAAGAATCTGCGATTATAGGGAATCTGCGGATCAATGGGATCAAGGTCGTCAGAACCTGTTATTCTGCTGGTGGTTCTATGGGGCTGTTGAGCTTTTTCCTTTTTTTTGGCCCCTGCTGCATTAGGATCGAATTCTGATTCTACTTGCGCGGCTAATTCGGAGATATTAAAGGCTGATGAACTCTTTTTTTTCTTCTCTGTTTGTTTCCCTGAAGGAGCTGTTTTTTTTGACGCCTGCATCATAAGCAAAAATAAGGTTAAAAATCGTATTGGTGAACCATACGCAAAGCATTTGATAATTCAGCAGAAAAAGCAACCGGTTTTTTGCGATTCGTTTCACAGTACAATCGTTTTTGTTAAACCAATCTATTGATATTGCGCCTCATTGTTACTGGAAAGCCGACAGGATGGTTAATTCAGGGTGTTGAAATGCGTAGTACTTTAGCACCCTTAATCTTCCTGTTTTTTAGCTCCAGCAAAGCCAAGTTGGCTTCTTCCAGGTTATACTCCTGGTATTCAGGAAGAATGGGAATAGATGCCGCCAGATTCAAAAAGTCCCTAATATCCTGTTTGGTAACGTTTGCAACGCTTTTTATCTCTTTTTCCAGCCAGAGGTGAGATTCATAGTCAAGGCGTGAAAACAGATGTTTATCCCGATTCTCTTTGCGAATAGCGTTGATAACCAGCCTTCCTCCCGGTTTAAGAAAAAGCATCGATTCCTTAATCGGTTTCCAGGCAGGAGTTGTATCAATGATGCTGTTTAACTGCTCCGGGGGGGCTTCATGAATGTTTCCGCACCAGGTCGCCCCTATTTCCAGTGCAAATTCACGCTCTTTAGGGCTTCTGGCGAATACGTATACCTTGGAAGCTGGATATTGGTGCCTGACCATCTTCAGCACCAGGTGAGCAGATGCTCCAAACCCCATCAAACCGAGTGACTGACCGTTTTTTAATCCTGTAAGTTGCAGTGATCGAAATCCAATTGAACCGGCGCACAAGAGAGGTGCGGCTTCAGCATCGGTTATGGTATCCGGAATGGGAATGGCTGATCCCTCCGGAATTGTTGTGTATTCGGCATAACCCCCGTTTGCATCCCTGCCTGTGGCTTGAAAATCGGGGCAAAGATTCTCAAGTCCGTTTCGGCAGAATTCACACTTTCCACAAGTTGAAAAGATCCAGCCAACACCAACACGAGCTCCTATTTTATGCAGAGAGGCACCCTCCCCGTTTTCTTCCACAATCCCGACTATCTGGTGTCCCGGGATGATGGGAAAAGTTGGTGGAGGAGTTCTTCCCTCTATCTCATCGAGTTCTGTGTGGCATACCCCGCATGTAAGAATCTTCAGCAATACTTCGCCGGGGTTTGGTTTGGGTTTGGGCAGGATCAGAAGCTCCAAGGGATTTTTTGACATTTCAAGATCATGGAGCTTCCTTAATACCATTGCTTTCATGGCTTGTGTTTGGGGGGTGAGTGTCTGTAAAAAATAACTTCGACCTCTTCCAGGGTAATCATTCCTTTGGATATCATGGGATCAAATTCCGGTAACAGGCTGTGAATCCTTTCTCCATAATCAACAAATTCGATTATAATGGGCAGGTTGGTAATCAGGCTTAGGAGTCGATCCGTATGAAAACGGGCATGGCTTCCAAATCCACCAACCCCCCGAATTATAGTTACCCCGAAGATATTGTGCTCTTCCAGTTTCTTTATAATAGCCCTGAACAAAGGTTTGCCCTGATAACGTTCAGAACTGCCCACGGTAATTCGTACACGAAGACGTTTTCCCTTGTATTTTTCTGACATGGCTCTTTCTATAAAGCTTTAGCTAACTGAAACCCGAGTAAACAAAGTGAAATACAGATAATTACGTTTCCCAATATATTACAGACCGCTTTGAAAAAATCGCCCTCTTGTAAAAGGACGACGGATTCGTAGCTGAAAGTGGAAAAAGTTGTAAACGCACCTAAAAACCCGACCAGGACTCCGATTTTCAGTAGTTCATCAAAAACAATATGCTCCAGGAAGAATCTCGTTAATATGCCGAGGAGAAAGGAGCCGATTGCATTAACTGTTAATGTTCCAAACGGGAAGAAGGGTCCCAGCCAGATTGATATGCGGCTTGCGACCAGGTAGCGGCAAATGGCTCCAAAGAAACCTCCAATACCAATGGCGAAAATTGTATAAACTGACATTAACAAATGACAAAGGAGTGAACAAGTTTATCTGTTGTTTCCGAAAGGAAAATCAACCGATTTATGGTTTAAATTTCCGAAGCTCTTCAAAATTAAGGGTAGCAAAATAATCTTCGACGGTTTCCGCTCTCCTTATCTCAATAACTTCCCGGTTTTCCCTCAATAATAATTCAGATGAGCGAAGTTTTCCATTATAGTTAAACCCCATTGAATGTCCATGAGCTCCGGTATCATGGATCACAACCAGGTCGCCGGGGTCTGTCTTGGGCAGGGATCGATTTATTGCAAACTTGTCGTTATTTTCACATAGTGATCCTGTCACATCATACACCTGATTGTGTGCTTCGTTTTCCTTGCCCATAACTGTAATATGATGGTAGGCCCCATAAACACCAGGCCGCATTAGGTTGGCCATGCAGGCATCCAATCCGATATAGTTCCGATAGATATATTTTTTATGCAAAACTTTTGAAACCAGGTAGCCATAGGGCCCGGTTATCATTCGACCGCATTCCATAAAAATCTTCAGGGGATCAAGCTGGGTATCAACGATCTTTGAATTATATAGTTTTTTAATACCTTTTCCGACCAATTCGAGATCAACAGCTTTCTGATCAGGTTGATAGGGAATTCCGATCCCCCCGCTTAGATTCACAAATTCAAGTCGGATACCGATCTCCCGTTTTAGTTCGATGGCCAGTTCAAAAAGCATATCAGCCGTTTCAATGAAAAACTTCGGATCCAGTTCGTTAGATGCCACGAAAGTGTGCAACCCGAACCGCTTGACTCCTTTCTCCCTGATGATTTTAAACCCCTCGAAAATCTGTTCCCTGGTAAATCCATATTTGGATTCTTCCGGATTACCGATGATGAAATTTCCATCCCTCAATTTGCCGGGATTATAGCGAAACGATATCAATTCGGGAAGTCCGCCGGTCAGGTGTTCCAGAAAACTGATATGGCTGATATCATCCAGATTGATAGTAGCGCCTAATTCCATTGCTTTTACATATTCTTCGGCCGGGGTATCATTTGAGGAAAACATGATCTCGTCGCCGACAATCCCACATTTTTCTGATAGCAGCAATTCGGTTAAGGAACTGCAATCGGAACCAAATCCCTCTTTATGTAATATCTTAATTAGAAACGGATTGGGAGTTGCCTTAACCGCAAAGTATTCCTTAAATCCCTTATTCCAGGAGAAAGCTTTTTTAAATCGTCGGGCATTTTCAACAATGGCTTTTTCATCATAAATATGAAACGGAGTAGGAAACCTGGTAATAATTTTAATCAGATCATCTTTTGAAAAGGGGGTGGTTTTGGTGGTCATGTACATTCCTTATTGTTGGGTTAATGCGTAAGTACCGAAAAATCGGTTGTTCCAGTTTTTTAAAACACCACAGCTTAAAGTTTTTCCCGGATTTGTCCGGGAATACCACCTGCTTTTCTCCGAGGGTCTGGTGGGGTCACCTGATTATCTCATGACCCTTATCTTCCAAAACTCGGATAGCTTTTTCCAGGTTGGTTTTTTTTACCAGGATATAGTCGGTATTATAGGTTGAGATCGCAAAAATACTGATCCCTGCATTCGCCAGCGTGGTGGAGAGAGAAGCCAGTAAGCCTGTTAAACCGAAATCCAAAGGACCTTTAACTTTGAGGCAACTCCAGTTAGAATCCGCCTTTTTGCTGATAAAGGGCGTTTCCTTAGGTAAAACCAGGGAGACCTCTTCATCGGTTTTGGTGATGGACAAAAACGATGCCTTAAAAATTTTAGTTGGCAGAGGCTCTTCCGGATTAACCTGATGAATTGAATACACGCCAGGTAATATGGACAAGGTAAGTGCGTTCACGGTCTACTCTATTTGAAATCGGCAGCGCGAACTTCGGCGCAAAATTGTTTGAGTTTTAACTCGTCCAGCTTGTCATCTGAGCGAATACCGCTGCAGACGTCTACTCCAAAAGGTCTGGTGGTTTCAATAGCCTTAAAGATGTTAGCCGGTTTCAGTCCTCCCGCCAGGTAAACGGGAACATTGACGGAATCGATGATCTTTTTGCTCAACAACCAATCATGAATTCTGCCGGTTCCTCCTAACTCCTTGACCTCCAGGGATTGATTTCCAGAATCCAGGAGTAGGGCATCAACGTGGTGAGAAATATCCAAGGCTTCTTTGACTGATTCTTTTCCGGTGATATGGATAACCTGAATAACTTTGATGCCCGGCATGGCTTCTTTCAAATCCAGGTGAGTTCCCCTGGTGAGTCGGTCACAAAGCTGAATTGTATTGGTTCCACATTCCTTTTGCTGCTGAATGATGGCGGCTGTATCCTGTTTACTGGTCAGTAAAAAACTGGCTACTCCCGGCGGTGTAAAAGCGGCGATGGCTTTGATCTGATTATTATCAATAACACCAGGGCCGCTTGGCATTTCAGAGACCAACCCAATGGCGGAGGCTCCATTTCGTATCGCCATCTTGGCTTCATCCAAGCTCTTGATACAACAAACTTTTATTCGGGTCATACCTGATTACGATTAGTTGAGTTAAGGATTTTGTGGACAGTATCAAAACCGACCGAATTTACAGCAATACCATTGGTTTAAAATCGCTGTCAACGGCAGAGGTCAAATAGATTCAATATTTGGAGTTAAAAAAAAGGATAAAAAAGGACAAGCGATCAACCTGTCCTTTTAGAAGAGTATTTAGATTTAATAGAATAAATCCGGATGGTTAGCTGAAATTCAAATCTTTAATCATAGAGAGGAGACATAGCCGCAGGCTGGGAGGCACTGAGGCTATGCTTTTTGCTTCAGGATAAAACGAAGGAATCGTATTTTTATCCCTTTTATAGGTTGTTTAACAATTCTTATCTCTTTCTCAAAGACCAAGAAAGATCCCTGTGAAATGATCCGATATATCAGCAAAATAAATGCCAAAGGAGGATTAACCAGGGAAAAGCTTGTTATGGCAGATAGTTAACGTATGGTAGGAGGGAGTTTTCTGATAAGATGAGATGAGATATTTCTCAAAACTGAGAAATATCTCATTGGGAAATATCGGCAAGATCTCTATTTAGCGCCCATGCCGCCATCAACCCCGATGATTGCTCCCGTCATGTAGTCCGATGCCTTGGATGCCAGGAAAACTCCCATTGCTTTCATGTCATCTTCGGAACCAATTCTCCCGCAGGGAATCTGTTGCAAGGTAAGCTCTTTAACTTTTTCGAATTTGGGATCAAACAGGTATTCCATCATGTCGGTTCTGAAAAAACCGGGAGCAATACAATTAACATTGATGTTATAATTGGCCAGCTTCACTCCGAGGTTTTTGGTGAGAATTTCAACAGCGGCTTTTGTCGAGTTGTAGGCTACAGCAGGATGACCCATCTCATCACTTCCTCGTGAACCGATTACTGATGAGATATTGATTATCTTCCCTCCTCCCTGGTCTTTCATGATATTTGCCACCTTTTGAGTCATGATCCACAACCCCTTCACATTAACATCAAACACCTTTTCCCACTTATCGAGGGGATATTCCAAAGTTGGGGCTCCCCAGGTGATACCGGCATTGTTTACCAGGATATCGATGCGTCCAAATGTGTTTATAGTCTCATTTACGACATTTTCAATATCTTCCTGTTTCAACATATCGCATTTCAGAGCCAGGGTCTTGACTCCGAGAGATTGAAGCATGGTTGCCGTTTCCTGACATTTTTCAATTTTCCGCGATGCAATGGCGACATTGGCTCCCGCTTCAGCTAATCCGGTAGCCAGGAACTTCCCTATTCCCCTGGCACCGCCGGTTACAATGGCCACTTTCCCCGTTAAATCAAATAGTTCATTAAGTTTCATTGTTTTCTCCGAATGAAATTCCTTTTCATATGATTTGATGTATTCGCATAAAATATTAGAAATCAAAACCCTCTGTCAAATGATGTCTAGGTTTTTGAAAAGTGAAGGAAAGGGCTAAAGTATAGTGCATGAAGCGATCAGTATCATTGATCGCCGGGAATTCAACGCAGGTACTATTGAGATCGTTGATCCGGAGAGGCTGCTTATAGGGACAAGGGTGAATTTTATACGGAAAACTGAAATCTGTATGGATCACTCGGGGTAGTGCCTTCATGTGTCGATATCAACAATCAGGGGTGAAAAAGGAGTGTCATCATTGATCTCGAATTTTATAATGGCAAGGAGGCAGGTAAAACGAAATGGAAAGTTGCTCCTCCGGTTTCATTGTTTTCTGCCCATATTTTCCCGCCATGATCAATTATGATCTGTTTGGATATGGAAAGACCGAGACCTGTTCCCCCTGATACGGACCTGGTTTTGCTGCTTTGGGTGAATTTATCAAAAATAACCTCCAGTTCATCTTCCGGAATCCCCATTCCCTGGTCTCTGATGGATACTTGAAATTGATCTTCTCGATTTTCGAGCTGTATTTTAATAGTATCATCTTGATTGGAAAACTTTATCGAGTTTGACAGCAGATTTGTCAAAACCTGGTGAATCTTACCCCTATCCATCATGAGGTGATCGATCAGATTGGTATTGATAAACTGGAGAGTGATATTTTTTTCTGCAACCAGGGCTTGGAATTCGCCAATGATCTCTTTTATGGTTTCTGACAGAGAGTACATTTCAAAAACATAGGTAGTCCTTCCGGTTTGGAGTTTTGAGAGATCCAAAAGATCTGTCACCAGCATGATCATTCGTTTTCCGCTGGATTGAATCTCGGCAAAATACTTTGCGATAGTCTCTCTGGAAAGCTTATCAATTTTACTGATTCCCAGTTTTGTGTACCCCAGTATCGCGTGCATGGGGGTTCTGATCTCATGACTGATATCAGCGATGAAATCGCTTTTGGCCTGGTTTGCCTCTTCCGCCAGGTTTTTTGCTTCCAGCAACTGGTTCTCCATTTGAATCCGTTCGGTAATATCCCTGCCGACACATTGATACTCGATAAGCTGCTCATTCGAATCCAGCAACACTCTGATAGTCCAATCTATCCACCGGGTTTCCCCGGTAATACGGGTAGGAATCTCAACCGTGGTTGATTGCCTGTCTGAGTTTAAGGTAGCGATCAGGGTTTCAATAACCGGTTTTTCCTCCTCGGGAATCAACATCAGAAAACTGCTTCCGATCAATTCATCAAATGTTTTTCCAAAATATCGACAAAAGGCGACGTTTACAAATGACAATTGATAAAATGATCCAAATCGACAGATCAGTTCAGTCTGATCCTCAACTATTCCGCGGTAGTTTTCCTTTTCTATCTCCAAGTCCTTGGTGCGTTCGGAGAGGAGTTGCTCCAAAACCAGCTGGCGATGTCTTAAGGTACGGATACGAACATAATAGACCAAGACAACCATCAAAGCGAAACTGCTGGCAAGCGTTACAAAAAACCAGGTGGTCTGATAAAAATAGGGCTTTTGAGTAAAACTGATATAACTCCGTGATTCATTCCATACCCCGTCATTGTTGGCAGCACGAATTCTAAAAGAGTAATCTCCCGGGGGTAACGAGGTGTAGGAAGCTTCTCTTTTAAAGGTCGGCTCTGACCAGTGGTCTTCGAACCCTTTTAACATATATTGAAATTTTACTTTTTCCGGTACGACATAACTGAGAGCTGTGTATTTAAACACTATTCTCTTATCACTGGGTGCCAGGGTTTTTACAGTATCGGGGTTTTTGATATTTTCGTCGACTTGAACATATTCAAGATAAACTGGCGGTGGGATGGGATTAATAAGCAATTGTCGGGGGTCGATAATGACGATTCCATCCATGGTGGGAAGGTAGAGCATTCCCTCTGCCGATTTTACTCCCCAGGAAGTAGGGGTGACCGAAGCCCGTAATCCATCTGTTGTATCATACAGGTCGGTAATAATATCATCAAACATACCGTCGGTGAGGTCATACATATCCTGCAGTGAGGCGCGGAACACACCGACATTGGCCATCATCCACAATTGATCGTTATTATCCTCAATCGCTTGAAATATGGCGTCTCCTTTTAATCCTTCCTTTACAGTGATATTAAAGAACCTCCCATCCTTGAAGCGACTGATCCCCCCGGATGTTGTTATCCAGAGAGTTTTCCGGCTATCCTCGAAGATCTTAAAGACAATGTTGGCAGCCAGACCGTCCTTTGTAGTCAAAGATTTAAATTCTCCGTTTTCAAGATAGGCAACTCCTCCTCCATCAGTACCGATCCAGATCTTTCCCGTTGAGTCCTCAAATATGGTCATAATGTAATCGTTTTCCAGACCTTTGGAACGAGTAAAGGTTTTTAGGGACTCTCCATTGATTTTGTTCAATCCTTTTGATGTTCCTATCCAAATATTTTGTTTACTGTCTTTGAAGGTTACGCGGCAACGATTGCTCGAAATCCCGTCTTTGGTTGAATAGGAGCGAAATGCATTCTCTTTGATAGCAACCACTCCACGATTGCTGTAAGTACTTAGCCAGATGATACCATCGTCTGACTGATAGATTTGACGAATTCGAGTTCCCAGGAACTGATCGGTGATAGCGTTTTTAATAAACCGGCCATCCTTAAAAAGGCTTAAACCGGCATCAGTACCTATCCAGATCAAACCCTTGCGGTCTTCCAGAATTGAATTCACTTTATTATGTACCATCCCTTCGGGAGTGGAAAAAGTCAGAAACTTACTGTCACTGAGTTTAGCCAATCCTCCGCGAGCGGTACTGATCCAGAGGCTACCTTCTTTGTCCTCAAGCAGGGAGGTAATCAGGTTGTTATTAAGTCCGTTTTTCTCTGAATAATGGGAGATCTGATTATTAAAAAACCTGAATAAACCGGAATCAGTACCAATCCAGATGCTGTTATAGAGTCCTTTCCACAGTTTATTGATAGATTTTGCACCGATTCCTTCCGCTTCTCCCAGTTGGGATATCATCCCGTCTTTGATGACATGGAGACCATGGTCTTTGGTTCCCAGCCAGAGATTACCCTCATTGTCTTCCAGCATGCTGAGAAGTACTTTCCCGGACATCTCTTTAAATTCTGGAGGTGAGACAAATCGGTCACCCTCCAGTTTAAAAATCCCTCCCTCTCCCGGGCCTAGCCAGATTCTACCTTTACTGTCCTGATAGATCAATTCAATCAGACTGTTTTTGAACTGGTTGAATACTTCAAAACGTTGTTTCCCTTCCTCCATTCTTGCCAGCCCTCCGGTAGTGCCGATCCAGATTGACCCGGAGTTGTCTTGAAGGATTTTGCGGATGGAGTTATTGGGTAGACCCCGGGCTGTGGTAAACATGGTAAAGGTTTCATCGTTGAATCTGGCGACTCCATCTCCATTGGTTCCGATCCAGAGATTGCCTTTGGAATCTGAATAGAGAATCCTGGCTGATGTGCTGCTGAAGTCGGGATGGGTGTATTTGGAGTAAACCTTAAACTCCACTCCGTCAAAGCGGATCAATCCTTCATAAGATCCTATCCAGATGAATCCCTTGGAATCCTGAACTAGTTCCATCAGGCTGTCGGAGGGAAGTCCATTATCTGATGTCCAGACGGACTGCACATATTGAGTCATAGCCCGCTTTGGATTCAAACTGAACACAGATCTGGATGATAGGAAAAGAATCAGTATGAAGAATAAAGCAATCAATTTTAATGGTTTCATGGATAGACTTTATTGATTGGCTTTTAGAGAGCTTAAACCCGATTAAAACAGTTTCAGCTGATCATATTCCCAAAAAATCCGTTAAAAATATAACCAGAGATCGTAGATGACGGGTGTTTTTAAAAACTACATGTTAGCTGATTTTACGGGCGGCAGAGATTTTGTCAAATCAAAATTTTACGATGAACAGACTATTTATCATCGGAAAGGGTATTGTTCTGAACAATAACAAAAGAATTCCCGGATGTGTAGAAGGAAAAAGATGGGAAAATGCAAAATTGTTAGTCTTTTCCTACAAAAACAAAACGATGAATCAGTTTATCACACTGATCGATCCGGAAAGGTTTAGTAAGATAGCCGTTCATTCCAACCTGACGGCACTTCATTTTTGCATCTTCACTGACATTGGCGGTAAGGGCTACTATGGGAATGGGACGAATGGCATATCTCTTTTCAAAAGCACGAATCTCGGTAGTGGCTTCGAAACCGTCCATTACCGGCATGTTCAGATCCATCAGAATCAGATCGAACATTTCTTCCTGAGTTTCCTGCTGCAATGTGCCGGTATAAAGCTCCAAGGCTTCCTTGCCGCTTAAAGCGGTGGCAATATTGTACCCACTTTTCCCCAGCAGCATAATCGTGGGTAGGATGTAGGAAGGTTGATCATCCACCAGCAGTATTCTTACTTTTTGTGCCCTGGACTGAATCGATGTTTTTCGTTCCACGTGGTCAGGCTCATCGTCGATGATCTCGGAAATGTGAGCCGATGGGAATGATACCTTGAAGCAGGAACCCTTTCCCTCTTCGCTTGAGACCTCAATTGTTGCCTGATGCAGTTCCACCAGTTCTTTGGTAATCGGTAGCCCCAGTCCTGTGCTTTTCTCACCTGCCGTTCCCGGACGGGATACCTTTGAGAATTTGTCGAAAAGGGTGGGGATCACTGCCGGAGAGATTCCAATGCCGTCGTCTTGAATGGAGACGGTGATGTTATTGTTGGTATCCGTTTTTATGATCCCTTTGATATGACCGTTCTTCTGGGTGAATTTAATAGCGTTGGAAAGCAGATTATTGAAGATACGATTTAGTGATTGACGATCACCCATTATCAAGGGTGTCATTTTGCATCGATTCTCAATCTTGATATCTATACCTTTAGGTTTGGCCATGTGCGAGATCATCTGGGTTGATGATCGAATAACTTCATCAATGTCGATCAGCTTTGTCTCCAGGTTGTGGTTCTCCGACTGGATTCGCCCAAGATCCAGAATGTCGTTAATCAATTCCAGCAGAAATTGACCGGATTTACTTACATATCCAAGATATTCCTGTTGCTGTTTGTCCAACCCTTCACTGAGCCGCAACAATTCGGTCATTCCCAGAATACCGTTTAAGGGCGAACGCAAATCATGTGAAGTAATCGAAAGAAAATCATCCTTCAGTTTATTGAGCTGTTTAAGTTCATTGACGTGTCCCATGAGTTTGCGATTGAGCAATTCCCCATTGAGATGAACTTTCACCCGGGCTAACAACTCCTCCTTCGAAAAGGGTTTGAAAACATAATCAGAGGCTCCCGCTTTGAAAAGCTCCAGTACATTCTGCTGCTCCGATGTGGCACTTAGGATGATGATTGGGATGTCCTTTCGACCCGGCTCCTGACGAATCCTTCGGCAGAGCTCATCCCCCTTCATTTTGGGCATCAGGTAATCCATCAATACAAGATTGATGTCATGTTTGTGGATCTTATACAAGTCGTAGGCCTCTTCACCGTTAACGGCCATTATTGTATTTAAGCCTTCTGATTGCATGATATTCTGGAGAATCATTCCCACCAGACCGCTATCTTCGGCTATCAGCACAGTAAGTCCGTTATAACGGGCTTCCGGCTGAAGCATGTTATTAACAAGAGTCAGCAGTTCACCCTTCAAAAAGGGCTTGAGTACAAAATCAGAACCCCCGACAGCAAATCCCTTTTGTCGTAACTCCATATCGTCACTGACAGAGACGTATATAATGGGTCGTTTGTTCCCTCTTAAAAGCTTGGGCTCGATCTGTTTACGAATGATATCAACCACTTCAAATCCATCCATATCCGGCATATAGATGTCCATGGTGATAAGATGCGGCTCGATCTCCTTAATCATTTCCAATGCCATGGTGCCGTTAATAGCTTCAAATATTTCATAACCGCCAGCTTCCAATTCCATGCGAATCATGCGCCTCACGGTTACGTTATCATCAACTACCAATATCTTCATTGTTTTGTGAAAATTAAATGATTATAGAGATGTTCAAACAATAAAAACAGCCACACATACAATCTTAACATTCAACTTCCTGCACAGCAACGATTTAATAATCGTTGTATATCTTCCATGATACTTGAAATCTTGCTCCCGGTTATAAAGAGTGAACCCCGAATCTTGAGAATCATTTATCTTTCATGCGGAAAACAAAATTCTGATTAAAAAAGATTATCAATAAGATCTCTCCCCAGCATCTTGATGGGGTGATGTTCACGTTGAAGTTATAAGCGGTTTGCCCGTCCTTATAAAGTGGCGATTCCAATACAGTATAGGGAATTAACCGGTATTTCCGGATGGAATAATTCCCGACGGATGTTCCGATAGGCTCAATTTGATACTATCAGGTATTAACTCTCAGACTAGCCGGTTTTCTGACGAGGTGGGGTTCCGGAAACCGGATGCAAAAAGGTGTGATAACCATTTTGGAGGTGCATTCTCTGGATAATTGGGTGCAGTCATTCACTCTACTGAAAAAACCACAGACATATTCCCCCGAGTATAACGCGATAGATTCCGAATGGCATCAGTTTTAAACGTTCCAGAATGCTGAGAAACCATTTTATGGACAACCATCCAACGATAAATGCTACCAAAAATCCAATCAGAAAGTAGGGGAGGTCTCCAAGTTCCAGGAAGTGCCAGGATTTTAGCAAATCGTAGCCCACAGCTGCACACATTACAGGTACGGCAATGATGAAGGAAAAATCAGCCGCCGCTTTATGCTTCACACCAAGCAGTAGTCCTGTGATCATTGTGGACCCTGATCGGGACATCCCCGGCCATATGGCGAAACACTGTCCAATACCTATGATTAATGCTTGTCTAATCGATATCTTTTCAACCGTCTCAACCGATTGTTTGATGGGCAGTCTTTCGACAATGATCATTAGAACTCCCCCTACGATCAATCCGATGGCAACAGTTATAGGGCTGAAAAGATGGGTTTTTATTGTTTTATGTAGCAACAATCCTGCAAGTGCAATGGGTAGAATGGCCCAGACGAGATGAAGACCGGTGGGCGAGGTTTCTCCTTTTAAAATCTGTGTGAGCCAATTCCCTCCGTGTTTCTTTGGAATCAATCCTAAAAATTTGTCCTTGTAGATTAAAAAGGCTGCCAGGATTGCCCCTAATTGAATAAAAATCTCAAATGTGGCGGCTTTTTCGCCGGTAAAAGCAAGCAGATCGCCAACCAGGATCATATGGCCGGTTGATGATATGGGTATAAATTCTGTTAATCCTTCAACAATGGCAATAATTACAGCACTTAAATAAATATTAAACATGAATATTTTTTGTTAATAGTTGGTAATCCAAATCCGGGGATTATATAAGCAAAAGATGAGATTCTATGAAGTTGTTCCGTTGAAGTCAATTTCTGTTTTCCGTCAAGCCTTAAGAAAAAAACTATGTTGGATCAATCGAGGTCAATTGAGGCAAAAAAGAGACTGCCATTGATGAAAGATATGAAGTCCGAATTAGGCCTTCGTCAGGGAAGAAACGGCTGCGTTTTGATTCTGGTGTGATGATATATGCAGTTTCACACCGGCTTCAACCAAAACACTTCGGAATTCCTTTGGAGGTTCGGAATCGGTAAAGATAGCATCAATTTCGCTTATATCTCCCAACCTGACCATGGCGTTACGGCCAAATTTGGAATTGTCCGCAATCAGATAAGTCTTCCGGGAGTTTTTTATGATTGCTTTTGCAACCCTGACTTCATGATAGTCAAAATCAAGCAGTGAACCATCGGCATCAATGCCGCTTACCCCGATAATCCCAAAGTCGACTTTAAACTGTTTTATAAAATCAACGGTTGCATCACCGGTAATACCCAGGTCTCTGCTTCTAACCATTCCCCCCGCAATAATCACTTCAAAATCTTCCCTGGAGCCCAGAATAGTAGCAACGTTAAGATTATTGGTAATAATTTTCAATCCCTTACGGGTTTTACCCAATGCCCGTGCAACCTCTTCCGTAGTTGTTCCAATGTTAATAAAGAGGGATGCATAGTCGGGAATATGATTGGCTGTGAACTCAGCAATTCGAATTTTCTCTACCGAACATATTCCTTTTCGTGCTTGATAGGAGATGTTCTTGGAGCTGGAGGTAAGACCGGCTCCTCCATGATACCGCCGAACATATCCCAGTTCATCAAGCTTATTAATATCACGGCGAATGGTTTGTGGGGTGACGTTGAAGTGACTAGCCATGGACTCGATGGAGGCGAATCCGCTTTCGGTTATCAGTTCTATAATGTGCATATGCCTATCAGGCATCAGGTCATCACTGTTCCTTGTTTCCGTTTTGCTTAACTCTGTTTCCATGGATTCGCTAGTAAACTTAAACTTTATCATTTTGAAAGAATGGTATAAAATGGCAATATCACCATTTCTGTATAATTAATGATTATCATTGAATTTTGAGATAGACAAGTGGTAAAAAATATGGAAAGTTCATAAAAGAACATTTTGCCTGGAAATGAACTTAAAAGCTTCCCATTTTTTCGAAAACTTCCAAAAGTACAAATCATGTCTGAGATTACAGCAAAGGTGTTGATCATCGGTGGTGGTGCAACAGGAACGGCAATAGCAAGAGATTTGTCTTTACGAGGAATCTCTTGTCTGCTGGTGGAGCAGAAAGATATAAACTCGGGAGCTTCCGGAGCCAATCATGGATTGCTTCATAGCGGAGCCCGTTATGTATATTCTGATTTGAGTGCTGCCGTGGAATGTAAGCAGGAATCGTTAATCCTCAAACAGATTGCTCCTCATTGCATTGAAAATACAGGAGGACTATTTGTGGCTGTAGAAGGGGATGATGAACGTTATATTGCGGAGTTCCCCGCCTTATGTTCGAAAGCGAAAATATCGGTCAAGGCATTGAGTGTCGCAGAAGCAAGACATCTGGAACCTGCACTTTCGGCGAAAACGATAGCTGCATTCCAGGTTGAGGATGCAGCCATTGATCCCTTCATGCTTTCATTGGAGATGATGGAAGATGCCTGCAGACTGGGAAGCAGATATCTCAGTTACCATAAGGTGATCGGCTTTCGGAAAGCGAAACAGATCGATCAGGTTGTTTTGGCAGATATCAATACGAAACAGGAGATCAAAGTCAGCGCTGAATTGGTTATCAATGCATCGGGCGCATGGGCGGGTGAAGTGGCAGCCTTAGCCGGTATTGGTCTTGATATGATCTATTCCAAAGGGAGCCTGATAATTACTCAAAATCGCCTGGCAACCAGGGTAATAAACCGCCTTCGCACCCCGGCTGATGCGGATATTATTGTCCCGGGCGGAACGGTGTCGGTTTTAGGTACTACTTCAATACTGGCGGAAAACCTGGATAATATCAGACCGACAACCATTGAAACTGATTATATTGTTGATGAATGCGCCGCCATGATCCCTATTTTGCAATCAACCCGTATTATCAGGGCATATGCGGGTGTAAGACCTTTGGTTGGTGTCGGAGAGGAAACGGATGAGGATAGTCGTTCCGTATCCAGAGGATTTGCACTGATTGATCATGAAGCAGATGGCATTGAGAATTTCATAACGATTACCGGGGGAAAGCTGACAACCTGTAGACTGATGGCGGAAAAAACGGCTGATCTGGTCTGCAGGAAACTGGGCGTAAAGGAGAAGTGTGGTACGCGGAAGGTGAAGATTGGCTCTTCGACTGCAAATAAATGGACAGAACCCGGACTGGCTCCTTCAATCTGGATTAAAAGTCGGGAGGGAATGGGTGGAATTCTGTGCGAATGTGAGATGGTTCCGGCATCTTCAGTTGCGAACATTGCAGATTCACTTCGAGCTCAGGGATTGATTCCGGATTTGAAAGCGATCGGTTTGCGCAGTCGAATCGGAAAGGGGCCCTGTCAAGGCGCATTTTGCAGTGTGAGGGTCGCCTCCTTTTTATATGACAAGGGTTATCTCGAAAATGATTCCGGACTGAAGATAATTCATGATTTTATTGAAAACCGCTGGCGTGGTATCAGGCCTGTCATTTCCGCAATCTCTGCAGAACAGGTTGAAATGATGGAAAGCCTACACTGCAATCTGTTCGGGCTTGAGTTGGCGGTAAAAGATGACGAGATCCTCGATTAGAGTTGACTCACTACCTGTGTTGTTGACGATTCAATCAACTCAAAGCATGCACCCCTACTGGATTTTTAAAAATGGTTAAAGAGAGACAGATAGACTGCGATTTACTGATTATCGGTTCCGGATTATCCGGGATGTGTGCTGCATATTTTGCTGCAGCAAACGGGTTGTCAACTGTCCAGGTCAGTAAACATACAACGCTGGGTTTTCATAGCGGATTATTGGATATTGCAGAGGTTGCCTCTCAGGCAGCGACAAAAAGCTGGAACAGTCCTCTGTCTGCGGTAAGGGAAATTATAAAACACTCTGCCGATCATCCCTATTCCAAGGTTGCAAAAAATGACCTGATGGACTCTTTGAGCCAGATAATCGGGTTTTTAAAGCAGGAGGGGCTGGATTACAGTGGATCCACGGATCAAAATTTACAGGTGCTAACATCCATGGGAACTCTAAAAAAAAGCTGTTTTGTCCCCTCAACCATGCAAGCGTGTGTAGATGCCTATGTGAGTAAAAAACCGAGCCTGATTATTGATATAAAAGGTTTGCGAGGCTTTAGCAGTAGGCAGATTGTTGAGACCATAAAAGAGAAATGGCCAACTTTGACGTCTGCACGAATCGAGTTTCCCGGATTCGAAGGCTATTCTGAAGTTTCAGCAGAGCACATGGCATGGGCTTTGGAGAATGAGAAGAACCTGATGGCTCTGATTGAAACCATAAAACCTCACCTGAATGGTGCAGCATATGTCGGACTTCCGGCGATCTTAGGGATACTTAAAACCGGGAAAATATTAAAAATAATGGTAGAAAAACTGGGAGTTCCGGTTTTTGAAATCCCATCGATGCCGCCATCAATTCCAGGTTTGAGGCTTAAGGAAGCGTTTGAAAGAGGGCTGCAGAGACTCGGAGTATTGCGATTTCATCGTCAATTAATTGAAACAATTGAAAGAGCGAAGGACGGTGTATTTCACACCGGATGGGATAAAGATACCGGATCTGTCCGGATACGATCCAAAGGCGTAATTCTGGCAACAGGTCGTTTCCTGGGGAAAGGATTGATTTTTAACAATGGAGAGGTCAAGGAAAGCCTGTTTAATCTCCCTGTTGCGCATCTGGAGCAGAAGCAAAATCCTTATCGGATCAGGTTCTTCAATCCCCAAGGACATGAGATAAACAGGGTGGGAATAGAGACCGATTGTGGATTCCGACCTCTGAATAAAAATTTAAAACCTGTTTTTAATAACCTGTTTTCGATTGGTATTATTAATGCTCACCAGGATTGGGCCAGGGAAAAAAGCGGATCGGGTATTGCGGTTTCTTCGGCTTATCAAGCGGTACAGACTTTTATTGATGATTTGGCGCAGGCTGGTTTATGTCAGCCGAAAGCCAGGCTATCGAGTTAGTAATAACCCGTTTTGTTAAGGTTCGATTTCCTGCCATTATTTTTTCTTGCCGAACCAGGGTTCATGCCCATACAATTGTTCTGCGCAATCGGGGCAGATGCCATGGCTGAATAGGGCTTCGGAGTGTTCTTCGATATAGGATTCTATCTGGTTCCAATACCCTTTATCATCTCGAATTTTTTTACAGTTTGCACAGATCGGAAGCATTCCTTTGAGGTTTTTGATATTGTCCAGGGCGTCCAGAAGTTTGCTGATAAGCCTCTTCTGCTCCTGTTCCGCCTTTTTCCGATCAGTAATATTGCGGCCAAGTCCCTGGATGGCAATCAGCTTTCCATCTTCATAAATAGCTGTTCCCGTGGCTTCCAACCAGTAATTGCTTCCGTCTTTATGACGCAATTTGTATTCTCTAAGCTCTTTCTGCCCCCCGTACTGCACAATTTCTTCATTAGATTGTATCAGCATCTTTTGTTGTTCCTGATCCATCAATTCAAATAAATTGATGGAAGAGAGCTCCTCTTTTGTAACACCAAGGAGTTCCAGCCCAATAAGGTTAGCGTCGATCAATTGGCCTTGTAAATCATATATAATTACCGGATCGAGCGATCTCTCAAAAAGGGAAGTATACCTTTCCTTGGTTTCTTCAAGTCTTTTTTCCGTTTGCTTGAGATCGGTGATATCCATGGTGACTAGCATTACACAGGGGTCGTTACCGACTTTTATTCTGGTGCCGGATATCAGCCCGAATTTTCGTTTCCCGTTTCTGTCGATAAAAGAGAACTCCTTGTTACGTACTGTTTCTCCATCTGATATCTTTTCGACCAGTTGTTGACGATCAGCCGGGTTTTCCCAAATATTTAAATCGTTTGCAGTGCCATTAATCATTTCTGAGTGTAAAAAACCGGTAAATGTGGTAACCGCGTCGTTGATATTGATATATTTGCCTGACTTGATAGAAGAGATAGTGATGGCAGCAGGACTGTTTTGAAACACAGCGGAAAAAACCGCCTCCGATTCGCTAAGAGCTGCTGTAAGTTTTTTTCGTTCCGCGATTTCATTTCTGAGACGACGGTTCCATCTCAGGATGATCAGGATAATGACCAGGGCAACGCCAGAAATAATCAATATCCACTTTATCAGGGTTTGCTGAAATTCTTGATCTAAATTTTGGGATAACCATTTGGACCGAATGGCGATATCAGCTTCAGCGGGGACGGCCGACAATGCTTTATTCAAGATAGTCACCAATTCATTCCAATCCTTGCGAACGGCAAAATGGATATTATAGTTGCCGTAACTGGTAGGGGCTGCGATTTTTAGATTGTTAAACCCCTTATACTGAATCTGATAGGTGGCAGCAGCCAGGTTCTCGATATGAACATCAGCTTTGTCAAAGGCAACATATTCCATCGCTTCCAGGGGGGTGTTAACCCAGATAAAGTTCAAAGCCCCAAAATCCCGTTTAATCCACTCACAGGCAGCATTTTTTCGTACGCATGCGATTCTTTTGTCAATCAGGTCATTCAAACCACCGATATAGGCTGCATCAGTTCTGCTTACGATTATCAAAGGGAAGGATAAATAAGGGCGGGTAAAATCCAGGTACTGCTCCCGCTCTTCGGTTTTGGCACTGAAAGCAATGACATCAATTCTTTTGTCTTTTATTCCGGATAAAACCTCGGTCCAGGGCAGGTTCCTCTGAGTTTCCGTTTCAACTCCGAGTGATCTGAAAATCAGTCTGTAATAGTCAGCACCGATGCCCTGTTCAATACCGTTTTCATTATGAAAATAAAAAGGCGGAAAAGACTTAGGTCCGGCGATTCGTATAACAGGGTGGTTTTTTATCCAAAGCTGTTCTTCAGTTGTGAGATATAGGTTTTGCCTGAGTTGGGGAATAAACTGATCAAATACTGTGGATTCTACGTCTGCATATGAGAAAAATCCCAGTGGAATTACCATCAGGAGGATTAAAAAAAGCACTTTACCTGGGATTTGATTGGGTAAACCCACCGTTTGGAGTTTCATAAATAAATTATAGAATCGGATTAATTGCCAAGGGCATTTTGCATCCAACATCATTTAACTTCATGTACTCTGTTTCATTCCAGAATGGAGTCTTGAAGAAAAGATCCAGGTACAGTGAGCAATGGATTTCTCTGTTTTCGATTTCGGTTTCTTCGATCAATCGTTTTTTTATATCATGTAAACTGATTTGAAATTCAACCATTCGGGTTCCACCGGCTTTTTCACTATCCAGAATCATCATTCTTCCGGTGTTAGCGCCATTCCAGGGGGCCCAGTAAACCTGGTTGTTGTCTCTTCCTTTTTCCGGTGCCCCCGAATATGCAAATTGGGTCCAATAGGAAGTGATCTTTGAAGACAATTGCATCCGTCCCTGCCTGTTTTCCTCAGAATCGGTAAATGATGACGTGAATCCCGATTCACTGTTTCCGAACACAAAGGGAATTTCGACGCCGTGGGCTGCCCCTAAAAACTCACTGACATCTATTCCCAAGATTGACGGCTCCTCGTCCCAATCGAAACGATAGACGTAAACATTTCCACCGTCCGATTGTGCAATTTGCCGTGCAATATTATCGGCTCCGGTTGCTTTCCAGGCGTCTGATCGGTATTTGGCATATAGGTTGTAAAGCTTTGTATTCTTAATCTTTCTATAGAGCCCAAAATAAATATCAACAAAACGGGTGTCCTCAGCCATGAATATCTTGAACTCGTCCCGATTTGTTCCTATCAACAGGGGAATGGGGGTGTAATTGCCTGTATCTTTGAAAATCTCATGGGACTCCAGGCTTGGGAAAACGATGTCATCCTTTACCATTCTTGGAATATGTAGCATTCCTCCAGCCCAGATTTTATAAGTTTTTATCAGATCAAAATTGCTTTTATTATACAGATATTTTCTGAGATTTAGCAATGACATATTATTTTGATATGCTTTTGCCTGTTCACGATTTTCAGCGAGTTTATCACTGATAAGCAATCGATTGATGATTTCTCTCGAACTGTGGGGGCTACCCGGATCTGGAGCGTCTTGATAGTTTTCCGCAACAGCTGGAGAAATCGTTTCGAAAGCACCACTTTGAACAATAGCTTTGTGAAACAATCCTTTTGCCAAGGGCGACTGCATCAAGGTTAGTGTGTTTCTTCCCCCTGCAGATTCCCCGAAAACGGTTACATTGTCAGGATTTCCTCCGAAGCCGGAGATGTTGTTTTTAACCCAGGTCAACGCGCGAATGGTATCCAAGTTCCCAAAATTACCTGTCTTATCAATCTCCTGTTCTCCTTGCTCTCTGATTGCCGGATGGTAAAACCAACCGAACGGGCCCAGCCTGTAGTTAATGGTTACCAGGATTACCTTGTGGTTAATCGCCAGATCCTTGCCGACATAATTACCGCCATGCCCGATGCTGTTTCCGCCACCATGAATCCAAACCATAACCGGCAACTGCTTATCACCGGTTGGAAGGTTATCCGGACTGAAGGGAGGGGCCCAGATATTCAGATATAAACAATCTTCAGATCCAATCGGTTTGTCAAATTGATCCTGGGGAACACCTCCTAAAAGCCCTCCGATCTGGGTACAGATCGACTCTGTTGAAACAGCTTTTCTAACATTGTCCCAGGGTTCGGGAGGTTGAGGGGGTCTCCAACGCAGTTGATTAACCGGAGGTTTTGCATATGGAATCCCCAGCCAGACATGACTGCCGTTTTGTTCACTACTGCCAATCACCTTCCCGTAAAGAGTTGGGCGAATCGTATCGGGAACGGTGGGGAGGTTTTTTCTTACAGACAGGGTCGGCATCTTTAATTTCTGATAGCCGATGTAAATAAGAATCAGGAGCAACAGAGGAACAGCAAGTAGAATCAGTTTTTTCATGGTCAGTTACTCATATTTTTTGGTTTTTAATCGAAGAGACCTCTTGTTTATTCAACTGACATGAGGTAACAAATCAACTCTGGAAAGATGGTGTGGTTAAATGTTTCAAAGACTTACCATACATTAGCCCAGAGGCCAAATGACGCCGCAGCCAGAATCGATAAATTTTCATAATTCGGCAACCTTGTCTTTTATTTAATTGTTCAGAGAAAACCTGGTACTCTGGGCCAGGTTATGTTCAGAGGCTTTGCCATTATATGTTAACCGTGCTCGTAAACGTGAACGTACTCGGAAAATTGAAAATTCATTTTACACACAGAATGTTTGACTTTGGAATTTGCCATGGTTCAATGAAAGTCATAAGTTATGTAAAACAATAATCGTGCACGACTACGAGGACGATCACGGTTTTTTATTAACCCCCTTAACTATAAGCCACACACCCAATACAATTTCCTGCAAGGCCATTGGAATGTTCATTATGATATACGCCTGAGATATCACTTTGATAAGTTGAAACATAACCAGATAGCTTGCCACAATAGTTAACATTGTACCAAGCAACCCCCAGCCAGATAGCCACTGAGGTACCAATTTGCCTCTTAGCAGCAAAATATAAAATAGCAGTCCTCCAAAACTTACTGCTAATATCGTTGCGACATGATTTGTCAAATCACGCCCCATTTGAAGTAATCCACCCAGTGTCTGGTAATATGGAAAATCCGGTGTTCCAGCGCCAACATACTCCTGACTCAATGTTAGGAGCAATAATAGGATAATCACTCCTATAATAATAAAAACGGATGCAATTATCCTAAAAGCAATGAATCCAAAAGCTAACCATTGATTACTTTTCTTTAAAACCGGATATAGAGAAATGGCTATCCCTAAATATATGGGAGCCATCAGAAAATGAAAAAAAGCTGCAATCATAACGGAAGTAACGCTTGATGAAGCTTTAATCAAGTATTCCGGGTCGTCTATGGCATATGCAATGCTCAGGATTCCCGCAATAATTGCCAATAAGTATAACAAGCCTGCTATGGTTGTAGATTTTTCTCTGTTTGATCTCATGTTTAAGACTCATTTTTTTGAAGATAGCACCGAAACCACCTGCTGCAAACGTTCGAAGCAGGCGGGCGGTCGCGTTCAGGTGAAGTGACCTGTTCGGTTATTTAATTATTTCCCACACCCTTTCTTTGAGGGAATAGGTAGCTGTACCAGCACGAGGTAAAAAAAGGTCTTGTATTGTTTTAAATGGAAAAGAATAAATCGCCATTGCACATGCAATGAAACCAGCATGGCATACATATATGGTATCGCTTTCAGCAATAGAAAAAATATTCTTCACCCTAATGTCCATTTCTGATTTGGACTCTCCATTTGTGAATCTACTGTTTACATGATTGATTTGCCAATCTGTAAGTATCTGAAAAAACGAATCTAAATGAACAGGGTCCATTTCTGATTTACCCTCTAAATCTCCGATATTTATTTCTAGAAGGTTTTCATTTTTTTGAACTTCTATCTTTAATGCTTCGCCAATAATATTTGCTGATTGAATAGCTCTTTTTGAGGGGCTTGATATTATTTTTTTGATATTCCTGCTTTCAAAATATGGAATTTTATTTTTTATCTGTTGTTGTCCGTGATCTGTTAATTCTGGATCTATTTTCCTGCAGGTAAATATTTTCTTTACGTTTGTTTCACTTTCCCCATGTCTTTGAAAATATATCATAGGACTTACCTTGCCGAGCACTTGTTTTAGCGGCCGCTGCCACAGGTTCGAATTAATGATGAATTAGCAATGGATACTATTCTACAGCGTATAGAGGGCGGACCGCTGGTAGCTTTTGTAAGTTGTTGCTTCATTAGACAGATTTCTACTTGCACACATCTACCCAGTCTTTGAAGTTTGAATACCTTTCAAGTTCTTCTATCGTCAATCGAATAGAAGAATTCTGATCACCGGCGGCGGGGATAATTTCCGGGTGTTTTTTTAACGATATATCCAAATAGACATCAATCTGTTTCTTTAACCCAAAAGGACAAACACCCCCAATTGCATGTCCTGTATGTACCAGTGCCTCGTCATGATTTAGCATTTTTGCCTTTTTTGAAAACTGACTTTTATACTTTTGGTTATCAATCTTCGCTTTTCCGGCAACAACTATTAAAATGGGTTTTTCATCAATTTTAAATGATAGTGTTTTTCCAATTTGGTCCGGATCTACTCCATGTGCCTCCGCTGCCTCTTCAACAGTTGCTGTGGAGGTTTCAAGAACCATTATTCTTTGATCCATTTTGTAATTTGAAAAATATTCTTTTACTGCAACTAGTGACATGATTCTGACTCCTTTTATTTAGTATTATTTTCTTCAACACCGGCCCTACCTGCCTTGCCCAGAGCGACGGGGAAGGTCAGGTGTATGCAATTGGTTGTATCGGCGATCTTTGTTGTCTAAATATTATTAGTTTTGTTTTCAATTCCCCATTGTATTGAAGAGGACACGGCATCGATAACTGAACTACCAAGCAATTCTCCAAATAAAACATGTTTGCCACAATATTTTACATCCCCTGGCCCTTGACCACTAACGACAGCTATAGAGTCTGTTCCTGTACCTGTTGCTAGCTTGTTTGAAATTGGACTCAAAATCCCAGCTTCCTGCAGAGCGGCAGATTTTGCTTCTGTTGCTATTAATAGAGCTTCTATAATGGCTGATCCAGTTAGTCTCGCTGAGGTTATCACAATTATGTTTATTGTCCCAGCTTCTGCGGATTCAGAAGCCATGAGTCTATGCTCAGCAAAGTCACCTACGCGTCTTGGATTGGAAAGACCTGAGGTAACCAAAACTACAATTTCAATGCCTTGTTCTGATTTTTTCCTCATGCGAAAAGAATCCATTGAAGCTGCTGTCATCATTCCAACAGCAGTTCCACTCCAACCATATTCATCACAATACTTTGAAAGAGTTAATTCCGGTAACTCTGTGCATGGTTTAGTTTTAGGAACCTTCATATTGACGATGTGATCTGCCTGAACCATACCTCCGTTAAGCACTGCCGAACTAGCCACTCGATGTTGAATGCTTAGTTCAACATGGATATGATTTTTGGTGTGTTCCAAGGATGCATACTTTGTTAATACTATCGCCATAGTTGAAAACCATTCCAGAATTTTGTAAACAAACACAGAACTGAATTGCAGTCAGGATAAAAACGCCGCTAACGAAAACTTATACCATACACGACAAACCGGGGGGTATCGAGAGCGCTATGCCGCCAGAGTTATGCTTTTGCCCTTTCTTTGAATTAGTCTGACTATTGATTGGACTACAAACATTTTGGATACTGATATTGTAAAAAAAATTATCAGTATCCAAAATGCTGGTGGGCGACTTTGGTTTATCATATGGTAACCACTATTAAATTATACGAATATAACGCCGGCATCACCCGCCATGCCTAGAGAGAGAGGAACGAACGACTTGGATGGTAGGGCGTATGAATTTGTTAGAATACGATGGATAGAAACTATAAGTTATATTGCGCCTTGCCATCATGGCTGACAACAACCAAATCGTGCTCAATCAATAGATTCATTATCTTTTCAGGATCACCTTTTTTAAGATGTTTAATGTAGTTAATTAATGTTTTTTTCTTTCGGGGGCGTTGTTGACCTGACAAATTGGTTAATTTGGATGCTATCTCCTTGAATATCTCATCACTACTGATGTCATTTGAAATTGGTGAAGCACTTGTGTCGATGGAGTAAGTAATTGACTTGCCATTATCTTGAATACACTTAAGAATTTCCAATTGGTTAAATATTTCATCAGCCATGTTTTTATGAACAGTTTTAATAAAATTGATTAATGTCTTTTTCTTTCTTGGTCTTTTTTGTCCGGAAATTTTATTCAGTCGGTTTAAAATATCTGATACATTCTGTTGCAAATCGTTACTAAGTATTGGGTTTGTTCTGGTTGGCGTTTTTTCAGGTTCAATAACCTTACTATTTATTTGGCTTTCAACATGGAGGTCAATACTTTGGTCTTTGGATTCTGAAAGTAATTCACGTCTGCATTTACGCCCAGAATCGTTAATAAAGCTAATCAAATGATCAAATCCCTTATCTTTTGAGAGAATAACAAATTCAATTTCTTTATCTGCAGTCGTATCCAGTTTTCCCAAAAAGTAGCTTAAATGAAAATCTAGATTGTTTTGACCAATGTTTTTAATTTTTACTACTTCAAGAGAGACATTTTGATGAAGTTTAATGAAATTGATTTTTAATGCCTTATGTGTCGCCCCAACGAATACATAAACTTTTCGATATATACCAGTATCGAGAGAATCCAGATTTCCAATGTTTTCATGATCAATAAAAAGCCATTTCATATTTTTTTACTAAATTCGAATGTGTCCCGATTTTTAGTTCTAATACCATTATAACCGGCTGTTACCCTGGGTTTTGAACCAACTTGAGCTTGCTAAAATCACCTAACTTTCGGGCTGCAGAGGCGATATGCAGTCCGGCCAATAAACTTGTTCGAAACTTAGGATTTCAACTTTGCCTATCAGCCTCTCTCTCAAATGAAGTATCAATGCCTTTCAGAAAACCACGCATATCCGCTATTTTCTTTTCTAGTATTACTTCAATTCTATTAGAGTAGGATATTACTTGAACTTTTTGCCCTGGTGTCAAATGATGTTTATCCCTGATATCACGTGGAATAACTATTTGATATTTTGGTGATACAATTACTGTCGTCATGCCAGTTCTCCATCGATGTTGTTGTTTAACCGTAGTGTAATCGATAGAAAATTTGAATGCAATGGATATGGTTTTTGTTTCGAACGCCTGTTTCACACCGGCCAAACAAAATTCAGGCGGCTTTCCCATCTTTAACTTTAGCTATTTCTTGTTTAGAAAAAGTAGGATGGGCTACTTGTTGCCCATCAATAGAAAGCAATGTTGGGCAACAAGTAGCCCAACCTACGAGCAGATGCAAATTTCTAACCGGAC